>Ga0335070_10010683_pt1 | contig 10733 bp, 15 predicted proteins | sample Lox_Sample_13_FD_206722 | JGI IMG/M metagenome (GOLD analysis project Ga0335070, IMG submission 206722) | Soil microbial communities from Loxahatchee National Wildlife Refuge, Florida, United States - Lox_Sample_1.3 | ecosystem: Environmental > Terrestrial > Soil > Wetlands | place: USA...
CTCAAGGCGCACGAGCCCTGTTCGCGCGCCCCGCACTCCGCGAATCAGCTCGTCCAGCTTCAGCTGGATCGCCTTGGCGTCCCGATTCTGGGTGTTCTGGATCAGGAACACCATCAGGAAGGTCACGATGGTGGTGGCCGTGTTGACCACGAGTTGCCATGTGTCGGAATAGTGATAGACGGGGCCGAGGGCGGCCCAGACCAGGACGAGGATGACCGCCACGAGGAACACCTCGGCCTGGCCGAGAAGATCCGACGCCTTCCGGGCGAACTTGCGGAACGTCTCGCCCATCCGTCACCCCCGCTGCTGTTCCGCCCTGTCCGCTGACGGGCTCACCAGGCAGCTTCTCTGCCTGGAGAGCCGGCCAGCGGAGACGCCGGTGCATCCTGACCCGTGATTGTCACCGGCGCGCGTTCGTCGAATGGTCCGCTACTTCCGAGAGTCGGAGGGCTCCAGCCTGCTGCTCGACCCAAAGCTCAGATCGTTCCTCACGTAACGCACCCCGGGGACGCCGCGCGCGACCTCGGAGGCCTTCGCGCTCGTGGTAATGGACTTCACCTCACCCGTGAGGGTGACGACTCCCGCATTGACCTTGGCATCGATCTTCGCGCTCCGGAGCTCGGGATCCTGCTTGAAGCGATCCTCCACGCCCTTCGCGATCTGCTTGTCGTCGGCATCGACGGCCTTCCGCTCCGCCGGCGGCACCACCTGCAACTCGTTCTTCACGCCCCTGACGCCCTCGATCCCCTTGGTCACTTCGTCCGCGGCGGCCTTGGCTTCGTTGGAGTCGACTTTCCCGCGAAGCATGACCGTGCCGTTCTTCGTCTCGACGTGAACCTGCCGGCCCTTGACCCGGTCATCGGCGAACAACGCGATCTTCGTCTTCGACGTGATCCACGTGTCGCTGAGCTCGACCTTGGTGTCCTCAGCCATGCTCTTGCTCTTCTGTTCCATCTTCTCGGTCGTCGTGCCCTGCGCATGCGCGGGCGCGCCGCCCGCGGCCGCCAGCACTGCGATGGTGATACCACCGACCACGACCATGCGCTTCTCCATTGGATTCCTCCTCCTCGGCGAGATGGCTAGATGCGTCCTGTGAGTATGAGGATCAGCACGATGAGAAGAACCAGCCCCAGCCCGCCGCTCGGGTAGTAGCCCCAGCCGCTGCTGTACGGCCAGGCCGGCAGCGCGCCGACCAGCAGAAGCACCAGCAAGACGATCACGATCAAGCTCATCCCCGTCCTCCCTTCATCGTCCACATCGATCTCATCGCGCGTCCACCCTGGGAAAACGCAATGCCTGTGCCAGGTCTCCGGAATGTCGTCGCCCCGTGCAAGCAAGTCCCCGTGGAATTGCGACGTTTCACTCGACGCGCAACGTTCTATGATGGCGAGTTCCGAACAGGACACCGTGAAGTTCTTTCTCGGTGATAACTCCGACCCGAGTTGAACGAGATGGATCGAACCGTCCATGGGGGCGTGGGCACATGGCTTGCAGCTTCGTCCGGCGTGGACGCGCAAACCGACGAGGAAAGGAGACACACCGATGAATCGCGACATCGTGGGCGGCAAGTGGCAGCAGCTCCGCGGCAAGGTGAAAGAGGAATGGGGCAAGCTCACCGATGACGACCTCACGGCGGCCGAAGGCAAGTTCGACCGACTGGCCGGCGTCATCCGGGAGCGGTACGGCTACACGCGCGAGAAGGCCGAGGACGACCTCGAGCGCTTCTACAAGAAGTACGTCTATGTCGACGAGGTGAAGTCGCGCTAGGAGCGAGCAGGGACGGCGACGGGGGCCGTGGGCGACGCCCCCGTCGCCGACGCCCCCGGTCCTTCGCTTCCGGTCACTTCTTCCCAGCGGGAACAATCTACCGAAACCCTCGGTGGGGCCTTCAAAGGAGACTGACACATGCCCAAGCGCTCCCGGCACACGGCCCTCGTCATTCACCTTCGGTCGGCGCGCTCTCGAAAGATCGACCTGGCTCTCGCGCTGGCCATGCTCGACAAGGCCGTTCGGGCTCACAAGCACAGACACCACGCGCAGCTCTTCCGCCTGCCCTTCCCGGCTCCAATCGCGTGAGGCCGGGCGGCGCCTGACGCCCGTGCGGCCTCACCGATGCTGGTCCGGAATGCTGGTTACCACGATCCTCGTGTCGATGGTCGCCGGCTGCGCCCAGCATGAGCCCATCCTCCACCTCCCGATCCTCGAGGTAGGCCATCCCACGTTTGCCACGACGCTCGCCGCCTATGCCGGCACGTCGATCGTGGCCGGCAATCGCGTCGAGATCCTCCAGAACGGCGACGAGATCTTCCCGGCGAAGCTGCGCCTCATCCGGGCCGCCCGGAAGAGCATCACGTACGCCCAGTACGTATGGGAAGACGGACGCCCGTCGGACGAGATCGTCGAGGCCCTCGCCGAGCGTTGTCGGGCGGGGGTCGCTGTCAACATCCTTCTCGATGCGGTCGGAGCCCTCTCCATGCCGGCGCAGTATCGGCAACGGATGGTCGACGCGGGGTGCCATGTCGAGACCTTCCGGCCTCTGAGCCCCTGGGCCATCGACAAGGTCAACTACCGGAACCATCGCCGCATTCTCGTCGCCGACGGGCGTGTGGGAATCACCGGGGGCTCCGGCACCAGCGGCAAATGGGGAGGCAACGGTCGACAAGAAGATCACTGGCGCGATACCGATGTCTGGGTCGAGGGACCCGTGGTCGAGCAGCTGCAGGGCGCATTCGCAGAGAACTGGCTCGAGACAACCGGCACGGCGCTCGGCGGCGGTGACTATTTCCCGAGCTCTCTGGAATCGCGGGGCGACGTGGCGGCACAGGCTGTTCGCAGCTCGCCAGCAGGCGGGAGCGCCGCCGTCTACACCATGTACCTCCTGGCCATGGCCTCCGCGAAGCACTCCATCTGCATCACCAATCCCTACTTCGTTCCGGACGAGAAGATGATCGAGACGCTCCTGGGGGCCGTCCGGAGAGGGGTACGAGTGACGCTCCTGCTCCCCGGTGCCATCGACCACGATCTGGTTCGCCAGGCGAGCCGGTCGGAGCTGGGGCGCCTGCTTGAAGCGGGCGTTCGCGCCTACGAGTACCGCCCGGCCATGTTGCACGCCAAGACCATGGTCGTGGACGGCCGCTGGGCCACCGTGGGAAGCACGAACCTGGATCGTCGTTCCTTTGCCCTCAACGACGAGATCAATCTCGTCGTCTACGACCAAGCCGTCGCCCAGCGTCTCGAGCGTGTCTTCGCGGACGACATCTCTCGCTCCAACGAGATCACCTATGCCAGGTGGAATGATCGAGGCTTCGTGAGTCGGTTCCTCGAGCTCCTCTCCCTTCCCGTACGCGACCAGCTGTAGCTCGGGTGGCCCTCCTCCGCCCTCGTCGTCACGCGGTGGACGGGACAAGCGTGAGCTGGTCGAGGTCGACGAGCCGGAACGGCGATCGCTCGGGCATCGTCTCGAGGAGGAGGGGCAGGCACACGTTGAACACCGGTGCGCCGGCGCGTGTCCGGCCCTCCAGTGTGCCGTGGTGGGCGTGCCCGTGAAACACCGCGTTCACCGGGTAGCGCAAGAGCGGCTCCTCGAGCCGGCTCGACCCCAGAAAGGGAAAGATCTCGACCGGCTCGCCCTCGACGGTGTCGCGGACCGGAGCGTAGTGAAGCAGGACGACCCGTCGGGACGTCCGGAGCTCTGCCAGGGCAGACTCCAGCTTGAGCGCCTCGTCGATGGTCTCCCTCACGAGTCGCTTCATGATCTCTTCGCCCCATGGCTGCAAGGCTCTCTGGCCAAATCCGCCTCCCAGCCCCTTCGCGCCGGCAAATCCCACGCCCTGCACCTCGGTGGCCTCACCGTCCAGAACGGCCACCCCTGCATCGACCAGAATCGTCCTGACCTGATCGCTCTCCCCTGCCTCGTAGTCGTGGTTGCCGAGCACGGCGAGCACCGGAGTCGCCTTCGCAGCGCTCAGCTCCTTCACGAGCACGCGCGCCTCCTCGGCCAGGCCGAGATCGGTGAGGTCGCCACAGAGAACGAGCACGTCGGCGGCCGCGGCCATGGTCGCAAAGAGGGACTGGAACGCCCCCTGAGAGGTCCGCTTGCAGTGGACGTCACCGACGGCGGCCACTCGCACGATCGTTCCCTGCCGGGTCAGCCGAGCCGTCCTCTCGTGGACCCGGGATCGCTGCTGTCCAGTGCGCGACCTCCTCAGGTGTCAGGGGCCCATGTGGAGCCACCCGGCCATCCGCGAGACCCCAACGGCAGACGTCGGTCAGATACTGCTCGCGGGAGAGCAGCGTCCCCTGACACACGTGCTCGTCGGCCAAGGGCCATGTGACGTCCCGCTCGAGGCGCCGGCAGAACTGGATCATGACATCGCGCGGAATGGCCGTGCGCTCGCCGGGATAGATGAACCCGAAGAGTGTCAGGTGGCTCAGGAGAACCCGCCAGTGCGGGCCGAAGCGGGCCACGAGGCGGTCCCAGTCGAGCCGCCACTGGCACGCCTGGATCAAGTGAGCGATGTCCGCGCCGTCGTAGCGCTCCCGCTCCATGACGAACGCCTTCGACCAGATCATCTCCTCGGGCGGGCACAGCCTGACGGGCACGCCGAGGACCGTGGCGACAATGCTGTGCGCGAACCACTGATCGTCGACCTCGGCCACGCCATTGCCCGAGCTGTAGATGATGTCGACCTGGTCCCCGTCGATCTCCACCTTGCCAAGCCAGTGCGGGAACGTCAGGTCGGTCGCGAAGCCTGCTCTGGCGAGCTCCGACAGGAGGGCACGCGCATCGCTCCGCCGCACGAAGATGTCGAGGTCCCTGGTGCCGCGCACGGCGCCCGCGTAGTGGCGGAGCGCGTAGCCTCCACCCACGAGGAATGGGATCTCGAGAGATGTCAGGCACTCGAGGGCGCGACGGTGGCACGCGCCCCGTGTGGTCTCCGCAATCGCCCGATCCCGCTCCGCCGCGCTTGCGCTCGTGGCTGCGCACCGGCTTGCTGCACGCTCCCGCCAGGGGTTGACCCGACTCTCCCATCGCACGCTGTCCATGGTGATAGAAGGGGCAAGCGGCGTGCCACATTCGCTGACTCGATTCGACGTCTCGAGCACAGGATTGCTCCAGGTCGACCGGGCATGCGCGTCGGATCTTCCGGGTCGCACCGACCCGCTAGCGGCGCACGATCAGCTCTGCGTCGCCCCGGCGCGACAGGAGCTCGACCGCCGCGGTCTGGCTCCCGCGCGACACAGCAAAATCGAGGGTGGAGCGGCCCAGGCGCAGATCCCTCACCTCTACCCAGTCGAGCCACGGAGGCAGCACCGGCTCGATGAGGCTGAGGCGATTCGCGCGCGCGTCCGGGGCCAGTCCAAGCATGGCGCTCAGGAGCTGGAACGGCACGCCGGCGGCCCAGGCCTGGGGAGAGCACGCTACCGGGTAGCGCGTGGGCCCAAGGCCGGGAGAACGTGGAAATCCACAGAAGAGCTCCGGCATGCGCGCTCCGTCCCACTCGAGCGCCGCATCGAAGAGCGCGGTGGTCAGGGCGAGGAATGCTTCGGTCCGGCCATAGCGCTTGAGTCCGGCGGCCGCGATGGCCGTGTCGTGCGGCCACACGGAGCCGTTGTGATAGCTCATCGGATTGTAGAGCTTCGCCGTGGTCGACAAGGTCCGGAGGCCCCAGCCCGAGAACATGTCCTCGGCCATGAGCCGGACGGCCACCGACGTCGCGCGATCATCGTCCACGATGCCGGTCCACAGGCCATGCGCCGGATTCGAGCTGACGACCCGACACGGGCTCGCGCTTCCGTCCAGCGCCAGAGCGTAGTACCTGTCTCGCTCCTGCCAGAAGTCGGCCTCGAACGCGGTCCGGAGCTGTCGCGCCTGGGCACACAGCGGGGCGCCGTCGCCGCGCCCGGTCGCCTCGAACATCTCGGCCGCGCCCAGGAGCGCGGCGTACTTGTAGCCTTGGGCCTCCACGAGCGCGATGGGGGCGGAGGCCAGCTCGCCGGACTCGTGCATGATCGCATCGTGCGAATCCTTCCAGCCCTGATTGCCGAGACCTGTCGGCGACCGCCGCGCATAGGTCAGGTAGAGGCGCTCGTTTCCTGCGCCCAGCCACGCCAGAGCCATCTCGAGATTCGTCCAGAGCGTCTCGACGAGAGCGCGGTCGCCCGTCCAGCGAAGGTATTCCGCCAGCAGCATGACGAAGAGCGGCGTCGCATCCACCGAGCCGTAGTACGGCAGGAACGGAATCTCCCGGCAGGCCGCCATCTCGCCCCGCCGAAGCTCATGAAGGATCCGCCCGGGCTCCTGGTCGGTGAATGGCTCGTCGTGGGTACCCTGGTATCGGGCGAGGAACTTGAGGGTGCCGCGCGCGATCTGTGGCTCGAACGGCAGCATCTGATGGGCCGAGATCAGGCTGTCGCGACCAAACGGCGCCACAAACCAGGGAATCCCGGCATACGGGATCAACCCATCGGACGTCTGCGTGACCAGCATGTGAAGATCTCCGCGCGACCGACGAAGCCATCCATTGAGGCCCTCGTGGGCGGTGACGATGCGAGTGCCCTGTCCCTGGCGTCGCGCGTCTTCTTCCCGCCGCCGTCGGACGATGTCCGGCATCCTCTGGGGCGCCGGCGCCGCATCGCCGTCAATGCCCGTCACAGCGACCGACATGTCAAAGTGACTCCCCGGCGGCACCACCATCTCGTAGATGGCCTGGGTCGCGCTCAGCTCAATGGGCGGTGGATCGAAGCTGAGCACGCTCGCGCGCACGACACCGTCGAGTCCCTCGTACGCCAGCCGCACCGTCCCGCCCGTGACGCGCGGTGGGCGCAGATTGCCGCGGCGCTCCCGCCTGAGTCCCCGCACCTCGAACACGTCGGCGAAGTCGGCTCCGAAGCGCCAGTCGAGGTTGATGCGTACAGCCTCCGTCGCGAAGCTTTCGATCCGGAGCGTCTGGGCAAGCTCATGTCCGTAGAGCGCGAGCCGGCGAGCCAGATGCAGCGTCCGGCCCGCCACGAGCACCGCGTCTCCCTCACGCACATCAGCGTTGGTCAGGTCGATCGCGACCTGAAGGTTGTCGTCGGAGACCGCCGCGTTCAGGACCAGCGGCCGCTGGCCGTGAATCCGGAGATCGAAGCGGTCCAGGAACCTGGTCCCGCCCACGTAGAAGCCGAATTCACTGTCCGGGAAGTCCGGAAGGTCTCCCCGCCGATCGGCAACCAGGAACGCCTCGTCGTGCTTGAGGACCAGCTTGGGCAGATCGGCCGTGAACGTCGACGCGAGGATGTAGTAGTGGTCTCCCACGGAGATGGATTCCCCCGGGGGGTGCTCCGTCATGCCGAGCGGGCCTGACCAGTGACCAGACTGCCGTAGACTTCCTCGTAATGGTCCACCATGCGACCGACGGTGAAGCGTGCGAGAACGTCCCGACGGCACTCCGTGCGGTCTATCCGGTCCAGGGCCTTCACGGCCGCCTCCATATCCTCCAGGGTGTCGGCGATGAAGCCCGTCCGGCCGTCCAGGATGAGCTCGGGAACAGAGCCACAGGCCCGAGCAATGACCGGTGTGCCGCACGCCAGGGACTCGATCATGACCAGACCGAAGGGCTCCGGCCAATCGATCGGAAACACCAGGGCCAGGGCCTGTCCCAGAAAGGCGGGCTTGGCCGTCTCGCCGATCTCGCCGATGAACTCGATGAGCGGATGGTCCAGAAGGGGCTTGATGTCGCGATCGAAATAGACCTGGTCGACCGGATCCACCTTCGCGGCCATCTTCAGCGGAATGCCGACACGCTTGGCGAGCGCGATGGCGAGGTCCGGCCGTTTCTCTGGCGAGATCCGGCCAAGGAATGCCAGATACGAGCCGGCCTTGGGCGAGAACGGATAGCCCTCGACGGGGATCCCATGATAGACGGTGGCGATCCAGCTCACCCCGAGTCGCTTGAAGGGCCGCCGCTGGGCGTGGCTGATCGACACCAGCGGCTGATCGCGGAAGTGGCGGAAGACCGGATAGGTGTCCGGCATGTCCAGCCGCCCGTGCATGGTGTGGAGGCTCGGTGCGCCGGCCAGGCGCGAGAACGGGAAGGCCAGATGGCCGACGTGGCAGTGGATGACGTCGAAATCTCGCGGACGCTCGAAGACGCGGGCCAGCTCGAGCAGATGAAACGCAAGATCGTCTCGAGGCGAGGCGTCGAGACGGAGCGCGCGCGGCGCCAGAGCCACCAGCTTCGCCTTCGTCCGCGAGTCCGCCGTGGCGAACAGCGTGACCTGATGTCCTCGCTCGACCAGCTCCTCGGTGAGATAGCCGACCACTCGTTCCGTGCCGCCGTAGAGCGCCGGCGGCACTCGCTCGTACAGCGGCGAGACCTGCGCGATGCGCAGGCGCCGGCTCACGACGAATTCGACAGCGACGAGTCCGGCCCGAGCTCCGCTCGGGTCAGCACGATCGGGGTATCCGTCGGCCAGTCCTCGAGGACCTCCGCGGGTATGCTCGCCTTTCGTGCCAGCACGGGCCCCATGACGTCGCTGAAGCCTTTCACGATGACGCGCGCTCCGACCTTGCCGCGCGCGACACCGGGCGGCCTGTCCTGATACACCATGTCCACCCACCACTTCTCATCCTCGTCTGCGTACTTGATGGCCCAGAGTCCCACGGCGCCCCGGCCTCCTTCCTATCCTCGCGAGGCCCGGCGCTCGTCCTTCCCCAGCGCCTCGACGAGGGTTCGCAGATCTTCTGCGTGTTCTTCCTCGTTTGCCAGGATGCCTTCCAGCATCCGCCGCGTCGTTGGATCGTCCTCTCCGACGTACCGGATCATCTCCGCGTAGGAGTCGATGGCGATCCGTTCCGCGACCAGGTCCTCCGTGATCATCTCGATCAGCCCCTTGCCTTCGAGCTGGTTGAGGAGGCGCAGGATGGTGCCCCGATCGGCACGGTAGCCTTCCGTCACCGCGCCCTCCTCGATGTGCGTGCGGGCCCGCCGCCGGAGCTCCTTGATGTCCGAGAGAAACGGCTTGTCCATGAGCGCTCCTCTTTGTTCTGTGTTGTCAACAGAGACGCTTGCCAGGGCTATGCCAAGGCACTCGGGCTCCCGCGTCGCTCGAAGCCAGTGAAAACAGGGAGACGCTCGCGGCAGGTGCGGCACCGCGCGCTGCGCCCGGAAAGAATCACCGGGTAGGAAATGATCTCTGGTCCCCGCCGAGCCTCTCTACCGCCCGGTCCACCCACGGATCTCAGCATCTTCACTGGCTGGCATGCTCCTTGCCGCGTGATGGGTGTGGAGAAAACATGCGAACGGAGGACGCCACGATGCCAAAGGGAAAGCACCTTCGAGGCGTGAGCCAGAAGGAGCAGCGGCAATACGAGCACATCAAGGAATCGGCGAGGAGATCAGGCCGCTATGGGCGGCGCGCCAAGGAAGTCGCGGCGCGCACGGTCATGAAGGAGCACACGAGAAAGGGTCACGCGCCAGGCAGGTAGCCGCGCGGGCCGTCCAGGGATCAAGGAGGAACCGGATGCTCTTCTACTACGCGATTTGCTTCCTGGCCCTCGGGCTCGTCGCGGGCGCCCTCGGCCTGTTCGGGGTCGCGGCCATCGCCTCGCAGGCCTTCTGGGTCCTGTTCCTCATTGGCATCGTCATGCTGATCGTCCACCTCGCCGGAGGAGGACCGGGCGCCCGAGTGCCGTAGTGGCCAGGCGGCCCCGACGGCGCGGCGCGGCCATCGTGGACATCAGGTCCCCAGGATCCTGACATCCACCGCACGGGAGCGCGGACCGTCCCATTCCGCCAGGAGGATGGACTGGGATGCCGCCAGTGCCAGGGTCGCCCGCGCGACGGCGATCGTCGCTCCGTGCCCCAGCAGGCTCGCGCGCAAGTGCGCCGCCGCGTTGCCGCGCTCGCAGTCCGACCATCGGACATCGTTGTGGAGGTAGGGGCCGTCGTCCGGGATCAGTTGCTCCAGCAGCGTGACGATCTCGATGGGCGCGATCGCTGCGACGATGATCGAGCATGTGGTATGCAGCGTGTTCACGAGCAGCAGACCACTCTGCACTCCGGCATGCTGGATGACCTCCTCGACTCGAGGCGTGATGTCGACGACCTGGCATCTCGTCCTGGTCGTCACGACCAGCCTGTCGCAGTAGACGAGCGAGGTCGTCGCCGTTTCCAGCGCGCTCACGGCTGGTCGTTTCCCCTCGTGTCACGGAGAACCGATTCGAGGAGGAACTTCAGATGACCGATGTCGACAGGCTTGGACAGGTAGGCGGCCGCGCCGCTTGCGACAGCCCGGCGGCGGTTCTCGAGAGTGCCGTGAGCCGTCATGATGATGACGGGAATGATGGGCGGGTTGCTCCGGATCGACTCCAGAAGCTCCAACCCGGTCATTCGAGGCATGACGAGATCCGTGATGACGAGCGCCGGATGGACGATGGGGAGCTGATCCAGCGCGGCCTGGCCGTCGGTTGCCGTGCCGACGACATATCCCCACGATTCCAGCAGCGAGCGCAGGCCTTCGAGAGCTATCGGGTCGTCGTCGGCTATGAGAATTCTCCGGCCGGGGTGTCTACCCCTCACGGCTTCGTGCATGGTCCTCCGCAATGTTTCCATGGTCACGTGGGCGGTGCTGCTGCATCACCTGTGCCAGCCGGTTACGGCGCCTCTTTCCTTTCCCTCCACTGGCGCGTCTTGTTGTGGAGGGTCTTCGGCGTGGTGCCGAGGATGACGGCGGCGCGGGTCTTGTTG
>Ga0335070_10010684_pt1 | contig 10733 bp, 7 predicted proteins | sample Lox_Sample_13_FD_206722 | JGI IMG/M metagenome (GOLD analysis project Ga0335070, IMG submission 206722) | Soil microbial communities from Loxahatchee National Wildlife Refuge, Florida, United States - Lox_Sample_1.3 | ecosystem: Environmental > Terrestrial > Soil > Wetlands | place: USA: Florida...
CTCTTGGTTGCTGATACGCCTTTGCTGGAGTGGTTCACGGTGTTCACGGCACTCGGGTACGTTGGTTTGATGGCAATCAACACGGCGGAATTATCTTAGTCGTCGCGCTTAAGAATCCCTATTTTTTCTGTTTTGCGCTACGCGCTATTTTGTCTATGCTTTCTGTCTGGGTTCTTGCTCAATGGGCTTTTTTCGGACGAAAAATCTCGCATGCTTCTTGTCTTCTCCACAGCTCTTGGTCGCTGCTGTAGCCTCGTGGACATTTTCGTTTTAGATAGAAAACACATTCTGCGCAATCCGTTTTGCCTGAGTAACCTCGATTTAATTCGGGCTCAGTCGAGGGCAGTTCCTCTTCTCTTTCTTGCCTATGTTCAAGCAGATCACATTTTATGTCACACTTTTCTCGGAGCTCGCATTTGTAGCAGCATTTATCCTTGGTCTCGTTCTTGCAAGCTTCTTTTCTGAGAGGGGTGACTTGTTCCTCTTTAACAGCTGAACAGGTGTCGTCTCCGATCAGGTATTCGCATTCGCTTTGATGATCAGCATCTTTCAAGTCGGGTTCTTCCGTCAAAGTACATCACGGTTTCGTTAGCTTAAGGCTTGAGGATCTGTAACAGTTCTTCGATGATTCTGTACGTTAGTCCCCATATGACATCGCTGTCAACCACGTAGGCTGGAACCTTTCCGAACTTGAGAGCGACGGTCGTCCTGTGGCTTGCGAGTTTTTCCATGGGAACCCACACGTACTTTTCGAGTTCTTTTTGATTCAACACGATTGTGGGTTTGTCTTCGAGGAGAATGACGAAGGGTAGGACTCTGATTTCTGGCCTTGGCGTTGATGCGTCTGCGTTCATGACTCCGAGAAAGCGGCATTGGTCGAGAGCGATGCCCGTTTCTTCGAAGGTCTCTCTTAGGACGGTGTGCTTGAGGTTGACGTCTTTTGGGTCTCGTTTTCCTCCGGGTAGCGCCATTTGTCCTGACCATGGGTCTGCTGGGTTCTGGGCGCGTTTTACGAAGAGTGCGCTTGGGTTTGAGTTTCCGTGCAGGAGCAACGCCACGGCTGCGTTCGCGTTCTGTTCGTCTGATAACGTCTTCAGTCTTTGTGAGAGTCTCTGGGCAATGTTGGCATGAGTCAACTTTGATCAGTTTTCTTTTGGGCGTGTTCTTCCTTCATGGCTTCTGCTAATAACTTGAAGGAGAGGTTTCTCAGTATGTTGTCGCTTTGCAGGCTGACTATGAACGAGGAGAAAGATTCGAAGTATTTTCCCCATCGGGCCTTGTATTCTTGTATGGCTTTTGAATAGTCGCTGTAGTTTTTGTGGACTGATATGCCCATCCTGTCGGCGCCTGAGCCTGAGCCTGTTGAAATGAATATTATGTTTGGGTGTTCTTTGATGAACTTTTTCATTTCTTCAACGTGCGTGTCAGGGTGTTCTTGCAAGTTCCATTTGCCGAACGTGAATGCCAGGATTTCATAGTCGAGTTTCTTCAGGTCTGGGATGGCGGTGTAGTCGATCAGTTCCTCTTTTTCAATTTCTGTCCTTCTTCTCGTGACGGTGGGTTGAGAAACCCTCAGGGTTTTGGCTAACTGCCTGTCGCTCAGCCTAGGGTTTTTGATCAACCCGGAGATGATCGCGTAGTCAACCTGCTTCAATTTTCTCATTGAATCACCTTTGAAAGTGACTTTTGATAACGTGACGTTAAAGGGAGCTTTAAGTCTTCTTGACGAAAACTAAAGAATTTGGCGCGGGCGTTGTTTGGTCAAAAGTGTTTTAGTACTTGAGAAGTATACCATTGTGGTAAGTCGAGAGATGTGGATGAGCGTGTTTGGTGCGTTCCCTGAACCGCAGCCTCCGCCTCCTCCTGTTGAGAAGAGGCGAAGGGTTTCCATGGTGTTTTTGGTTCTTTTGCTGATTTTTGTGCTGGTGTCTGCCTTGATCGTTGTCTTTCCGTTTGTGACGGGTCCGGCGATTGAACAGATGACTAGTGCTGACTGGTCTGGTTATTCCGTTGCGTCAGACTTGAGTTTCCCGCAGCCAAAGGTCACGAGCGTGAATGGTTCTTGGACGGTTCCCGCCGTGAACGTTTCGGTGGGAGAGTCTTACAGTGCAGTGTGGGTTGGAATCGGTGGGCAATTTGACGACACGATTATTCAGGTAGGGACGGAACAGGACTCCATTAAAGGACAAGCGGTGTATTCGGCTTGGTATGAGTTGTTGCCGTCCGATGCGGTGACGATTGATTCTCTGACAGTGTCGGCGGGAGACAAGGTTACGGCTTCGGTATCTCTCTTGGACCGAGCGGGGAACGTGTGGTCCGTGGAAATCACGGATGTCACGCGGTCGCAGTCGGTGAGGAAGAGTCTTGTTTATGCTTCTTCGATGCTTTCGGCTGAGTGGATTGTGGAGCGGCCAACGTTATTCAACCGTCTCAGCGCCTTGGCCGACTTTGGTAAGGTTACGTTCACGGATTGCGGGGCAACAATAGGCGGCAAGGCGGGCACGATCAGCAGTTTTCCGGTCACAGAGATCATGTTGATCAGCAGGGCGAACGTGAGGCTGGTGAGTGTTTCGTCGCTTGCCTCTGGAGGTTCGTCTTTTGCTGTCAGCTACGTGGGTTAGCGAATCATCATTGCGTCTGTGGTAATTTTATGTGCGCGCTCACTCCGTGAGGCTTGTGTGAAGCGTACGTGAGATTTGGGTTGGAATTGGGTGTAATTCTGAAAAACGTGTTAATAGGCGGGTGGGTTGCTGTTTCGATGGTGATGTGTGAAATTGAGGAAAGCTCTGAAGATGGCTGCTGTAGCTGCGGTGCTGTGTTTGGTGTTGGGCATCGTTGCCTTCGTGTACGCGAGTTCGCAGAATGCTTTGAACGCCAGTGCTGATGGACAGACGAGCGTAGAGAACGTGCAGGGTTTCTTGGCTTGGCATAACTATACGTTGTCGGACAACGCTTCATCGCCGTGTGACTTTGGGCGTATGCCGCGCGGACGGGGAGATGATTTTGGAGGCTTGTATGGGTTCTTGGAGAACACCACGCTATCATCGGTTGCGGGAACGGTGGTTTCAGAGGTCAGGAACATGCTGATCTTGAACACTGACGCGAGTCAGATCAGGGTTATGCTTCCTAGGGACTGGACACTGGGCAACGATGTCGTGAGTAGCGCTGCCTTGTTCAACGGAACGTTTGCGAGTGCGGGACTAAGTGTGACGCTCAAGGTGCTGGAGCGCGCGGTTTTTAGCAACTCGAACTTCAGCATCAGCGTCATGATGGGTTACGAAGCGACCAACGCGACGGGTGCGCAGGCTTACGCTGTGCTGCCGTTCAACATAACGCCGAGCAGCTAGAATCCCCTCATTTTTTTGTATGTGCCAACAGTTTAGCGTTTATCGGATGTTGTTTCGTCTTCTTTGGTGAGTTGTGCGACTTTGTTTTCGAGGTCTTGGAGTTCGGTGTTGATTTCTGTTTCGTCATAGGTTTTGCTTATGCCGTTGATGACTTGGCTGATGTAGGCTGCTAGACGAGTCCAGTCTTGTTTGGTCTGGGTTTCTGTTGGGTGGGTGTCGTGAGCTTTTTGTTGTGCCATCTCTGCGAGTGTTTTCAGTTGAAGGATGAGTTCGAAGCGGATTTTCTGGGTGTCAAGGCTGAATTTGTCGGCGATTGACGTGATTCTTTTGTGCACGGTGGCTGGTGAAAGGTTTATTCGCTGATTTTTCAGCCATTGTGTACCTCCCCCTTCTCGTTTCAATGTATTGTGAATATTAGGATCCAAATATGCCCCTCTTCCAAAGATTTGTCAATGCAGCTGTGCACTGACGATGATTTGTTCGGAGCGGCACCCTCGGCGGGCCGTCGGCCCTAGCGCGCTCTTGGTGTGGGTTTTTCTGTTCACTCTTCAGAACGCGCTCTTTAAGGAGGTTTACAACGGCTTCGGAACGCGCGCGCTACAAGGTTTCCACAAAAATAGTCTTGGGTCATCTTTCTCCTTTGAGCCAGCTCTTTATTCCGAGTTCTCTCACGACAATCACTACGGGCTCAGGCTCGTGTGACTTGTACTTGCCGTTCTCGTCCAGATAAAGCACTGTCGGTTTCAATGAAAACGTCCCTTGAACGGTTGGCCTAAGAACAAGTTTTACTTCTTCCGTCTTTAGCGGATCGAGGCGTTTTCCTTTCAAGTTGAGATAGCTATCCTCCACTCGATAAGTCTGGGATTCTTCAGCCAGTTCGAAGCCTCTAGGAATGATTTCCGTGACTTTAGTCAAGAGGGCAGAACCCTTTCCAGCATTGACAAGCTCCAGCTCTATGCTGAGATCTTCGCCGATTCTCAATTCCTTCTGCCGGACTATAAGGTTGGCTTGTATGTCTGCATGGTCGAGTCTTTCTAACCCGACCGCGCTTTCTTGGTTTGGTGTGGGAGTCGTAAAAGCGGCTGTTGTTGAGACGATTGATGGTGCATGTAGTACCTCGCTGAGGGACAGAGCTAATTCTCGTTCTTCTTTCACTTTTTCCAGCAGTCTTTTTACTTGCTCCGTTTTCTCCGGATGCTCAGCTTTCATAAATGAACCTGCTGAGGTCTGCAAGACCTTCTCGGCCATAGCATAGAGTCTAGTCTTCATCCCTGGGTCGTTTTCTTTCTTAGCGTTATCCATGTGCACATAGGCATCAAAGAGCAAACCAATTGCTTTGGCGTACTCTGACGCGCTTTGGAAACCGGCTTTCACGTAATAAGTCGCAGCACTTTCAAGATGCTGGGTTGCAGTCGCGTGTAGCATTGGGTCTCGTGTGTCTGCAAATCTCGTTCCTGCTTCAAGCGCTCTGCAGAAGCGACTGTGTCCCAATGCTAGAAAACCTGTTGTTTCATTGCTGCTCTCTTTGCTCGCCTGCTCAAAGAGTGCGGATGCCTCCAAATACAACTCTGGCGAAGCCGTAGCGTCGGCCAACATCATTTTCTGCCAAGCTCGAGAAAGGTTGACTATGGACCGGAATTCCTTCCGCTCCTGCTCCGACTCTAAAGTCTGACATATCTTCTCAAATGCCTCCGCAGCTGCGTCATATTTTCCAGAACTGGCGAAGTGGTCACCTTTCTTGTCCAGGATTTTCGCCTCTTCAAGAGCAATTCTGGCCTCGCAATATTCCTTTCTCAGACCTGAAGCCTTAATGATGCCTGTTGCCATCTGCTTTTCATCATTGCCCTCGATTTTGCTGAGCTGCACCTGGACGGACTTCTTCGTCTCAGAAAACAACTTTGAGGCGCAATCAAACGTTTTGATTGCTTCTTCACTCCGTTCTTTCCTGCTAAGTTCTTCTGCATCTTCGACTCGTGCCCAAGCCGAATAGTTAGGCTCTAGATAGCTCCATCGTTTCAGCGGCTTGTGGAGGTCAGCGGCTTTCTCAAAATGTTCCTTTGCGAAGCCGTATTCTTGCCGTTCATGATGATGTCTTGCTCTTTCGATTTCGCTCCAAGCTTGCATGTAGAGCGCATGATCTTCATAGAAACTTTTGAGTTGAGGAATCTTCTCTGGTGCACCTTTGAAATTGTCTGACGCAAGGCAGAAGTTCTCGGCAGCCGTCAGATGGTCATCGAGTTCGTCATATGTCTGCCCGATTTTCCAGTAGCACTCTGCCATGCCGCTTTTTCGGTTTAGCTTCTGATAGGATTCTAAGGCCTCAGTGAAGACTTTCGCTGCTTTTCTCAAATGCTCCTTGTCACCCGTAAGTCTATAGAGACGGATCCAAAGGCCTCCAGCAGAATATTGCGAGGGTCCCAGAGCGATAAAAGCCGCCGTTTTTCCCTCTGGCTGGTGGCTGATATCTTTGACCAGAAGTTTTATTGCGTTTTCATTTTCTAGTATAGCTGCTTGCAGCAAGCTTTTCTTGGTCTCAGAGTCCCTTGCTAGGTCAGCCAGATCACATTTTATTACTGCTAGAGTTCCCCTTTGAATCCCGAGGTCCCAGTACGAAAGAGGCTCAAGGTGCTCTCCGATTCTTGAAGCCTCATTTCCGTGTTGAAGAGCTTCCTCAAGAAGCTTCTTTTTTTCTTCGGGGCTGGATTCGAGCGCAGCAAGCATCCTAAGTCTGGTGCTTAAATGCATATGTACAAACAGTTTGGCATCAGGATATCCGGAGGTTTCAGCTGGTTCTAACGCGTCTCTTCCAACAGCAATCGCTTTTTCTAGCAAATCATGCTTCTTTCCTGCGTCTGCTTCAGGACTGTATCCAAGTATGAGATGAAGCCGAATCGCTTCTACCCAAGCCGCGTCAGCTCGTGGACTTATGAATGAGATCACGGAGTATTGTCGTTTAGCGTCTTCAGCATACTGGATAACCTTCGTAATGACCTTCGTAATCTCATCATAGTCATCAATCCGACTGATTGCCCACGTGGTATGATAAGTTAGCCAATCCAGCGCAGAACCGATGATGAACTTGTCTCTTGTTCTTCTGGCATGCTCTAGCGTCTTCTCAAGGTTTGTAAGGACTTCGTCAGAGCCGAACCCCCAGAGAAGGTCATGAGCGCAGGGAACGGGATACAGCATTTCAAGCCTTGCCTGGTCTTCAGAGGCTTCTTTGGCCTTAGTCCAGTAGCTTTGAGCCTTTCGTACGAAGCTCTCCTTCTCATCAAGGTCTAGGAAGTAGTATGCGAATAGTGATAAGGAAAATGCAGTTTTCGCACAGGCTTTTGCGAGCTCGCCCAATACGTCAACTGTGGATAGTAGCTTGATTCCCAATTCTCCATGCTCTGTTAGTTCTTTGATGATCTTCTTTCGGGCTTGATAGTCCCACTCTAGACAGAACCCGAGAAGCGCGTTGGCCGAGAGTTGGTTGTAGGTTTCTCCGTATTCCTCAGCTTTTCCCGATTCCTTGGAAGCCTTTAGTGCTTCTAGAGTAAGCCGCCAGCACTCACCAAGCAATCTTTTCTTTTCAGGTGCCTCCGCGGCAAGCCAATACCCTATGTATGCAATCATAGCGTTGCATCGTAACGTCCTTGCCGTTTTGACGGACTCTTTTGGTCTTCCATAGAACTCGATAGCCTTTCCATAGGCAACAGTTGATTGACACAGTCTATCTCTAAACTCTTTATTGGTTTCAGCCTGAAACGCAAAACGGTAGAGAGCATATCCCAACCGCTCATGAATCTCTCCCATCTTCGAGAAATCATCTTGTGGCAGCAAATTCAGCGCTTTCTCATACCACTCGGCAGCTCCAAGCCAGTAATATTCCTTCTCGGACTGTTCTGCCTGATGCAGAATTTCCTCCACACTTGACGCCTCTGATAACAGTAAACCATTAGAAGGTTAAGAACAAGTATCTGAAAAGGCTTTTCAATAATGGCGTTTTCAACCATTACATGCAGATATTTAGTTTTGCTGGGGTTTTTGCGACGTAGATTTCCTGCAAAACTATCTAGAGAACAACATTCTGCAACTAGTGCGCGCTACGATTTTGCCCCAGATTTTTTCCTGAGAAAACTCTAAAGGATTGAAATGTGATAGTGCGGGGCATGAATGGCGCCGACGAGGAGATGAATGGGCTTTCTACTGCCGAGGCTGCTGAGAGACTTGAGCGGTTTGGACCGAACGAGCTGGTCAGAACTCAGAAGATAAGCTTTCTGGGCATAGCTAAGGAAGAGGTAGTTGAGCCGATGATTCTGCTTTTGCTGGTCGTCGGCGTGGTCTACACGATTTTTGGAAGTTGGGAAGACGCTCTGACAATTTTCAGCGTCATCTTCGTCTTGGTTTTTGTCGAAATTTGGAATGAGTACAGGGCGAAGAAAGCTATTTCTTCTCTTTCTGAACTGGCGGCGCCGAAAGCGAGAGTGTTGAGGGACGGCGGGTTGGTTGAAGTTGAGACCGCGAAGGTCGTTCCAGGGGACGTTTTGGTTTTTACTCAGGGCACTCGAATAGCGGCCGACTGTAAGCTCGGAGTAGCCTATGACGTTCAAGTCGATGAATCTGTTTTGACTGGCGAATCTCTTCCGAAGGAGAAGAAGGTTGGGGACGACGTCTATGCTGGAACCCTGATCGTCTTGGGCGAAGGTAAAGGAGAAGCCTACGCAACTGGCGCGAGTACAAAGTTCGGTAAGATTTCTGCGATGGCTCAATTGATTAAACCCCCCAAAACGCCGTTGCAGTTAGCGATGAAGTCTCTTTCGAAAACTCTTGCCTACGTCGCCATATTCTTCAGTGTAGTCATCCCAGTAATCGGAGTCCTGCACTTTGGGCCGCAAAACATTACACTTCAGAATTTCTCAACAAGCGTGGCTCCCTTAATTCTTACTGGGCTAGCGATTGCTTTTGCAGCCATTCCTGAAGAGTTGCCAATCATAATAACCATGATACTGGGACTGGGCTCTTACAGGCTATCGCGGAAAGGCTTTCTGGTGAAGAAACTTAAAGCAGCTGAAACTCTGGGAGACGCAACCGTCATAGTTACCGACAAGACAGGAACGATAACGGAGAACAGGATGCAGGTCGCTGAGGTTTATCCTCGCAAGAAAGAAACGAGAACACTTGAAGCGGCAACGGCAGCCTTGACTGAATTATCGCTTTCACCCACTGACAAGGCAATTCTGGCAAAAGCGAAGGAGTCTGGAATAACGCCAAGTTCCGGAGATGTTGTCCGCGAACGAGGTTTCGAAATCAACAAACGAAGCAGGTCCGTTCTGCGTGCGAACGGCACGGGTTTCAGGCTATCGATCGTTGGAGCACCCGAGGAAATACTGGGATCCAGCGGGGTTTCTCTCGACAAGGAGTTGACGGAGGAGACGGAGAAGGGAAGACGAGTAATCGCCGTTGCAGAGAGAAAGGTTACTCCTGACGAAGCGAATTTGCCCTTCTCCGAGTTAGAGAAGGACTTTGATTTCGTGGGTCTGATTTCTATTGAGGACCCTCCACGACAAGGTGTCAAGGAAACGATAGAGGCCATAAACAAAGCGGGCATAAGAACGATCATGGTCACAGGAGATCATCCCCAGACAGCGGCGTACATAGCGAAGAGCGTCGGCATTCCCTCAGAGAAGGTGTTGACAGGGGAAGAACTTCAACGGCTTTCAGACGCTGATCTTCAGAACGTAGTGAAGGATACGTCTGTTTTTGCGCGAACAACGCCTGAAGACAAGTATCGGCTGGTAAGGGCGTTGCACGCAAATGGTGAAGTTGTTGCCGTCACCGGTGACGGTGTCAATGATACGCTTGCTCTGAAAGGTGCGGACGTGGGAATAGCGATGGGCGTCAAGGGCACCGACGCCGCGAAAGAAGCAGCTGACGTCGTGTTGACTGACGACAACTTCGTGACCATTGGGCAAGCAGTGTTTGAGGGCCGAGAATTCTTCGATAACCTCCGAAAGGGTCTGAAATACTACCTGGCGATAAAGGCAGCGTTGATTTCCATCCTTTTTATACCTGCAGTTCTGGGTTGGACTTTGCCTCTTGCGCCGATACAAATAATCGTGCTTGAACTCTTCATGGATTTGGCGGCAAGCGCTGGGTTTGTCACAGAGCCGCCTGAATCATCAATATATACGCGCAAGCCTCGGAGCCCGAAAGCAAGGTTTCCAGACTCAAAGATGATAATCGACCTTGGAATATGCGCCGCACTACTCTTTGCGGCAGTCATGGTGCCCTACCTCTACGCAGCTTGGATGTTCCCCGGTTCTGCCGCTGAAATACAGACTTTCGCCTTCTCAGCTTGGATAATGGGACACATAATCCTCGCTTTCATAATGCGTTCAGAAAACGAACCTCTGTACGTGTTGGGCCCCCTGTCCAACAAGGTAATGGACTTGTGGGCAATCCTTGCCTTCAGCTTTCTGTTCGTGGCGCTCGCCATACCGGCAGTAAACGCCCAGCTTAGACTTTCAGCGATTACTGCGGGTCAACTCGGCCTCGTCTTCATCATTGTTTTCATGATACTCGTTTGGAGAGAAGTTGCAAAGCTCTTCATATTCAAACGAAATCCAAAATAGGCCCGCGCGCGCATCTGCCTACGCCGGTTTTGTGGACACTATTGCCCATCTCTCCGCAATCCAGCTGAGACCATCACCCCTCCGCTCCACTTTGAGCCCTTCAAGTGTTTTCTCCCACTCCGTTTTACTCATGTAGCTGTAGAAACCTCTGGCCGCGCTGAAGTATGCCAGTCCTTTTGGTTTGAGGATACGTTTGATTTAGTTGACGGCTGCCTCGTGGTATCGCGGTGCCATCGAACACAGCAGCCCATTGGCAAGAACGAAGTCAACCGACCCGTCTCGTATGAAGTTCAGGTCGGACGCAGATGAAACGTGCGCTTCGATGTTGCGGAAGCCGCGCTTATTCGCTTTCTTTTCTAGTGCTCTGATAGCCTTTTCGTCTGAGTCCACTGCGTAGACCCTTCCTTTGGGGCCAACACATTCGGCAAGACCGAGTGAATAGAAACAGGGTCCGCAGCCAAGGTCAGCAACCGTTTGACCTTCTGCGACATAGGAACAGAAACTGCGCGGGTTATCAAACAGCCTTCTGAACATGTTATCATGCGCGATGAGCGGAAAATGCTTGTCCTGTTTCTCTTTGTCCGCAGCCGCCATCTGAACCCACTCTACATCATGATCTTTGAACGATCTTTCTAATACGTTAATCCTGATTGGCTCATTGCATTTAATAGTTGTCTAGCAATAAACTTTCTGCAGAAATGAAAGCGGCTGGTCAGCGTAAAGTCTCTTCCTACGCACCAACGACGACGTGCTTGTGACCTACTCTTTG
>Ga0335070_10010685_pt1 | contig 10733 bp, 8 predicted proteins | sample Lox_Sample_13_FD_206722 | JGI IMG/M metagenome (GOLD analysis project Ga0335070, IMG submission 206722) | Soil microbial communities from Loxahatchee National Wildlife Refuge, Florida, United States - Lox_Sample_1.3 | ecosystem: Environmental > Terrestrial > Soil > Wetlands | place: USA: Florida...
GGCCGATCCTGTCGCCGGCTTAACGGGGACCGAGCCGGACGCGGCTCAAATCGAGAGTAGCGAGCGAGGCGCCGAATTGGCGCCTCAACTCTTTTGAGTCAGCGGGCCATGTCAATTGTGACAGTTGCCCTTCCGGACCGGGGTGGCGATAGTGAGGACGGAGACTCCGCGAGTTGCAAGGTCGGGAGGGCAGTTCAGGACTGAGAGCGGAGATCGGCAGAAGCCATGAAGATACTGTTGCTCACCACAGTTTATCTGCTGATGATTGCCTTGGGCATGAGCCTGAGTCTCCGCGAGTTGCTGGCGCGCTGGAGATCCCAGAGCGCTTCGAATTGGATTCGCCTGCTTTTTGTGACGTTTATCATCCCGCCAGTGCTGGCGCTGCTGCTCTCGCATGCTTTTCGGCTCACCGGGCAGGAAACGGCCGGCCTTTTCATGATCGGATGCGCTCCGGGCGCACCTCTGCTGACGCGTAATGTCTCCAATAAAGGATTTGACATGTACACGGCAGCCAGCTATCAGCTTTGGGCGGCCTTAATGATCCTGGTCATGGTTCCTCTGTTGACTGCGACAGCGGGCGCAATCTACGACCGAGACGTCTGGATTCCGCCCAAGGCGCTATTGCCGCAGGTGGTTACGCGCCAACTGCTTCCAATCGCGGTCGGATGGCTCTTCGCGGCACTCTTTCCGGAAGTGAGCAGACGTGTGCAGCCTGTGGTGATCAAGACAGGCAATCTCATGTTGATTCTCTCGATAGCCATCCTCCTTTACTTTCTGGGCAAAGAGGTGCTGCAGACTTCTCCCATGGTTCCTGTCGCCGCGTTTCTGCTTGCCGTGAGTTGTATGGCCGCCGTGCATGCGATTTATGTGGGCGACAAAGGAACACGACGACTCTTCGCGCTGTGCAACGCCAATCGTCACGTTGGTCTGGCCCTGATTCTCACTTCAAGTTTCCTGCATCTGCAGAAGTCGGTCCCGGCGGTTGCCTGTTACGCGGTGGTGGCGCCACTGGTTATGGTTATCTACGCAAAGTTGTTTCCGGCGGTGAAGGCGATGCCGGCCGGTGCATAGGGTTCGGTGCATTGAAGTCCGCATAATTGTCTGCCGCGCAGTTCGCGGCCGAAGGAACAGGGAATCGCGCGATTGTCTACGCGATCTCCCGACGGAGAAGAAAAGCAATGACCACTCAAGATGTCACAAAGCAACGGGTCCAGATTAGCCAGGCGCTCGAGGCATCCATAAGAATCGGACTGGCGGCTCTGCTGGTAATCGCGTGCCTGATGATTCTTCGGCCCTTCATTCCTCTTGTCATTTGGGGCATTATCATCGCCATTGCGTCTTATCCGACGTTTCTCAAGCTGCAGGGTGCATTGAAGGGCCGCGCGACAGTGGCGGCTGCGATCTGGACCCTGCTTCTCCTTGGGGTCATGATCGTTCCGATGGTGTTGATCGGCAAGAGCCTGGTTGAAGCGCTTCGGCCGCTGCTGATGCGCATCAGGGAGGGAACGCAGGTGCTGCCCCCTCCTCCTGAGAACATCGCGAACTGGCCCATCATCGGCACTCCTCTGTATCGTTTCTGGACTGCGGCTTTCACAGATCTGTCGCAGATGCTGGAGCACTTCGCTCCCCAGATCAAATCCGCGATTCCCGACATCCTCTCGGCGTCGGCAGGTCTGGGTTCGGCAATCGTGCAATTCCTGCTCTCGATCGTGGTTGCCGGAGTGCTGCTTGCCAATGCTCCCGCCGCATCGGACATCACGCGCTCCCTGATGATCCGCCTCTTTGGCGAGAAGGAAGGCCCGGAGTACCAGAACCTAATCGGCGCCACGGTTCGCAGCGTCACCTTCGGCATCATGGGTGTAGCGCTCATCCAGACCGCCTTCGCCGCAGCCGGATTCCTTGTTGTGGGATTGCCCGGTGCAAGCATCTGGTCTGTCCTCTTTCTGTTTGCAGCGATCCTGCAAATCGGAATGATCGTGCTGATCCCTGCGGTGATTTATGTGTTCGCGATTGCCGCGAAGACCAAGGCGATTATCTTTCTGGTCTGGTGCATGTTTGTGGGGGTAATGGACAACGTGCTGAAGCCGATTCTTCTAGGAAGGAGTTCGGCGGCTCCGGTGATTGTGGTGTTCCTGGGAGTGATTGGCGGATTCGTGGCAATGGGAATCATCGGTCTGTTTGTGGGCGCGATCGTTCTGGCCGTCGGCTACAAACTGTTTCTGGCCTGGATTGAAGGGGGCGCCGAGCACGTTGCAGAGTAAAGCAGGCGCAGTTGTATTTCAGGCGGGGTCAGTCGCTCATGAGGAAGATGTATGGTCTGACATCCTCGTATGGCGTCAATTCCCAATAGCGGACAAGAATCGTATAGACCATGAGGCCTGTTTCTCCCTCGCCAAACAGCAGGTAGCGGAGCGCCTGTCCCATGAGGCCGCGCCGGGTCAGCCCGATGAAGATCGAGATGGGATCGATGCACTCGCTGATGAAGGAGATGGAATTGGCGATCGCGATCGCACCGTAGATCTCTCCGATGTAGTCGTTGCCTTCCTTTCTCAACGAGACTTCGAGGGGTGCGGAGAACTCGCTTCGATTGTCGAGCAGATTCACATGCATGAAGAGGAATGGTCCCTTCACGTTGTAGTGCCGGGCGATCATCTCTCTTTTTCTTCGCCTCGTGTCGGCGGAGGAATTGGGGACGGGGACGAGGTGGACTTTTTTGCCACGAAGCTCAGGTCCCATGCGCCAGCTTTCGACGTCGGCAAAGTAGCCCTGAGTGATGCGGAGTTCGACCGCGCGCAGAGAGCGGCTGAGCGCGCTCGCGAGCATCAACAGCAATGTGAAGATGGTGCCGATGATCAGTCCGTCGGGACGCTCAAGGCAGTTGTCGGCGAGGGTGTAGCCGAAGACCAGGCACAAAATGCCGGAGTAGAAGGCAAGCAACCAGCGGCGCTCGTTCCAGAGGGCGAGGGTGCTGGCAAAGGCGGCGGAGAGAATCAGGACGAGAACGCCAGTCGCGTATGCTCCACTTTGCGCTTCGACATTTGCACGGAAGATGAGGGTGATCACGATGTTGATCACAAAAAGCGTAAGGACAAGCGGCCGGGACAATGAAACCCATCGCGGGGCCATTCCGAAGCGGGGCAGATAGCGGGGAATGAGATGCAGGAGTCCTGCCATCGCCGATGCACCGGCAAGTCCGAGGATGAGAATTGTGGAAAGGTCGTAGATGGTGCCGAAACCCGCGCCGAGATATTTGTGTGCCAGGAACGCGATGGCCCGCCCGCTGGCTTTGCCGCCGATCCTGTAGTCCTCCCGTTCGATGAGGACGGTGGTGACGAAGCTCGAGAGCACAAGCATGATGCTCATGATCGAGGCAGCGGCAAAGAGGAGCTTTCGGGTATTGGCGATTCGGCCTTTCGGAGCCGCGCCAGTGCGTGGGTTGAAGTTCTGGTCCGCTTCTCCGCCACTGATGAGCGGCATGACGGAAACGCCAGTCTCAAAGCCGCTCAGTCCAAGGGCGAGTTTCGGAAACACCAGCAGTGCGCTGATGATCAGCATCGACATGTCACCCCTGCCAGCCAGTCTGAAGTGCCAGTGAGCGAGAAGGTCCGGGTGTGTGGCCACGACCCAGGCCCCGCGACCTAGCACGATGAGGTTGAGGGCCAGGTAGGGAAGCGTGGCGAACATGGCCAGTCCAATCGCCTCGTTAAAGCCCCTGAGGAAGAGCACGGCAAGCATGGTGAGAATGGCCAACGTTACGAGGATCTGGTGTTCGCCGAGCACATTGTGCAGGTAGGGATTCTCAATCGCGTGTTTGGCAGCATCGGCGGCAGAGAGCGTCATGGTGATGACAAAGTCCGTGGCCGCGAATCCCAGAAGAGTGAGAACCAGGACCTTTCCCTTCCAGCCGGTGAGCAGGTTTTCGAGCATTGCGATGGAGCCCTGCCCTGCAAAACTTCTGCCCGCTACCTGCACGTAGACAGGGAGAGCTCCGAACATCGTGACCAGGACAAGGATCAAGGTCGCGAAGGGGGCGTCGGCGCCCGCGGCGAGCAGTGCGATGCCGGGCTGGTAACCAAGGGTCGAAAAATAATCAACGCCGGTCAACCAGATCACCTTCCACCAGGGATGAGTGGTAACCGTCTCACCTGCACGTTCCTCCACGGGCTCGCCGCGGGACAGCCACTTTCCGATCCTCGAGCGATATTCAAGGTTCAGGTCTGGAAACTGCCGGCGGAAAGGGATGCGCCTATACGCCTTTGCCCCAGGCTCCGGCTGTGGCGTGTCTGGTCCTTTTGTAGACATGAAGGGCCTGTTCTCACCTGTTCATGTTTCTGTATGAATCTCGAACCTGGAAAGCTCGCCGGCACACGACGCGCATTGCCGCCGGTATGGCCGAGCTCATTCAGCAGATCGAACGATCCGCCGATGAGGCGTGTGATTGAGTAGAACCTGCAAAGCAGGTTTGTGCAAGAGGCGAAGGACTGGCAGATGGCCCGAGTGGAGCGTTGAGCGTTTCGCCACAGCAATGGACGAGGAGGTTTCGGAAGGCCATGCTCACTGTTCGCCGATCTGTGTTCCTTGTTAAACTGGCTCCCAGATGCGGGTCTTCGGAATTGACTGTGGGACAGAGGTTACGGGATTCGGAGTCGTGGACTCGGATGCATCCAGTTCGACCCGGCAACTCATCTGCCGAGCCTTCGGTTCAATTCGGCTCACCAAATCCAAATCCCTGCCGGAACGTCTGTCGCAGGTTCACAGCACGCTCTGTGCAGAGATGGAGCGATGGCGACCCGAGGTTGTCGCGATCGAAGAGGTGTTTTATTCCGTCAACGCCAAATCGGCTTTGAAGCTTGGACAGGTGCGCGGGGTTGCATTACTTGCGGCAGCCAATTGCGGGATTCGGGTGGCGGAGTACGCGCCGTTGACCATCAAATCAAGCGTAGTGGGCTACGGACTGGCGAAGAAGGAACAGGTGCAATTCATGGTGGCAAGACTCCTGGATCTGGCCGAGTTGCCGGAGCCCTTCGACGCGGCGGACGCCCTGGCGATTGCCATCTGTCACGCTCACACTTCGCAAACGCTTGGGCGCCAGCAGGGGGCAGTGCGATGAAGATGCTGCTTCTGGCGACGCTTGCTGTAGCGATTGCGCAACCTGCACATGGTGATCCGGGTTCTTTTGTGCGTGTCGAGTACTCCAACCCCTCGCTTTTCCCGGCGCAGTGGACCCTTACGATTCATCCCGACGGAAGCGGTCATTTTCATGCGGAGGGAGGCAGCAGACCCCAATACGATGCCGACGCGCTTGTCCCGACCAAGGTGGACCGGGATGTGAATCTGAGCAGTGGCTTTACCAATCGGGTGTTTGAAGAGGTTCGTGATCCCCGGATTCTGGGCGGGAAATGCGAGAGCCATCTTAAGGTCGCGTTCCAGGGAACGAAGAAGATTACCTATAGCGGTCCGGACGGGCAGGGCGGTTGTGAATTCAATTACTCCAAGACCAAGGAGATCCAGGACCTGGGGGAGTCGCTTGTGGCGGTGGGTGCCACGCTGATCGAGGGGGCGCGCCTCGAGTTGCTGCTCCAACACGACCCATTGGGCCTGGACAGCGCGACGCAGTATATTGTGGAGGCCTCAAGCGATGGCCGCCTTCAGCAAATCTGTGCCATCCGGGGCATTCTGGAGCGGCTGGAGGAGGACCCCCACGTCCTCGACCGCGTCAGGAAGCGGGCGCGTATTCTGCTGGCCAGCTCCGACAAATAGAGCCTTTGGATTGTGAGACACCAAAGTCCCTTCAGATGTAAAATTCAGGCGCGACTTTTGACAGCTTAGGGCGGTCTTACGTAGTAGCAGTAGTGGGCTCCTTGCGACGCGGTTTTGACCGCGGGACGGGACAGGAAAGGATGGGGGCTCCATGAGGAATCTCAGGAACACCGCGTTCTCCATCAGTTGGTTCGGGCCAGCCGCAATCGGGCTGGCTTTAGTTTTCATGGCAGGTTCTGCGCTGAAGGCGCAGGAGGCGGACCCGTCGGCGCGTGCCGCGCGGCTGAGCAGCGTGGACGGAGAGGTACAGGTTTCGCAGAACAACCAGGTACTCGCCGACCCGGCGCTGGCGAATATGCCGCTCTTTGAGGGCACGCTGATCACCACCCGGGATGATGGCCGGGCCGAGCTTCAGTTCGACGACGGGAATGTCGTGCGCGTATCGCCGAATACCACTCTGCAGATTACAGCGCTTAAACAGCAGAACGGAATGTCAAAGGCGGAAGTCGTCCTGATGAGCGGTCTCGCTTATCTTGAGCTGCAGGGTGAGACGTCTTCGAGCAGCCTGAAGGCAAGATTCGGGGACAGCGTGGTCACAGCCGCGGGATTCAGCGTGCTGCGCATTAACCTCGACAACCCGCCCGGAGAGCTTGCAGTTTTCTCCGGCAATGCTCACCTTGAGCGTGGCAGTGGATTGTCTCTCGATCTGCACGGCGGTGAGAGCGTGATGCTTAACGCCACGGACCCGAATCTCTACAACCTCGCCGAGACGATCGAACCGGACTCCTGGGATGCGTGGAACGCTGATCGGGACCAGGAACTGACCGAGCAGGAAGCCGCCAAAACAAGCGCTACGAACACCTTCTCCAACAACGGCAATCCGGCCTGGGGAGACCTCGATGCCAATGGCAACTGGTACAACGTGCCGGGTGAGGGATATGTATGGTCTCCGTATGTGGCGTCCGGAGCCGGTTGGGATCCATATGGGTGCGGTCACTGGGTCTATACGCCCCAGTACGGCTACGTGTGGGTCTCCTGTGAGTCGTGGGGCTACCTGCCTTACATGTCCGGATTCTGGAACTGGTACGACGGGTTCGGCTGGGGCTGGGCGCCTGGATATTGGAATCCCTGGTGGTGCAGGGGAGGATGGGGTTCCAATGTGGGAGCGATGCCGGTTCACTATCGTCCGCCGAACCGGCCTCATGGCGGACCGCCGAGAGCTCCGGGTGGCGGCTCACCCATTCGCGTGGCAGGCAACAACCAGCCTTACCCGGTGGTGAGCTCTCTGCGGCTGCCCAACAGGCCGACAGCGACTCCTGTTCGGCCGACCACAGGCCCGGTGACGATCGCCGGAAACAGGCTGATGCCATTGAAGCCTGTTGCGTCGCGGCCGGCCTATAACCCGCAGCCTGGGTCGACCGCTGTGACTACGGGCAGGCCTGCGCCGCCCTATCAGGGATTTGCAGCGCCGCGTGCGGGCTACGTCCACTCAGCGAATGCAGGAGGAGCCAGCCTGAACTCGGGCCGCAGCACCTGGGTTGGTCAGGGGACGACAGGCGGCGTTTACCGTCCGAGTCCTGGATCAGTCATTTATCCAGGGTCGGTTGTCTATGGCGGGCCGGCGATGGGACGTCCGTCAAGCGGCGCCGTGGGCAATAGCGGCGTAAGGGTTGGCGGCAGCACGCCAAGCATGGGTGGCCATATCGGTGGAGGCAGCGCTCCCAGTATGGGCGGGAGCCCTGGCGGAGGCCACGTGGGTGGTGGAGGGAGCATCGGTGGTGGTGGCGGTGGCCACGTCGGTGGCGGTGGGAGTGTTGGAGGCGGAGGCGGCGGCCATGTGGGTGGTGGCGGCGGAAGCGCACCTGCTCCGAGCGGTGGCCATCACTAGGCCGTATCGACTATAGATGGCTGAAATTGGGGGCTGTAGATAGAGCAGGAGCGGAAGGCAACAGCAGATCCTTCGACTCACCACCCCCAAGCTGAAGAAAGCGCTTGGGGCCCCGTTCACTCAGCATGACACGTCCTTTATTTTCAACTCACCTATATGTCGATACAGCCTAGAACTGTGAAGTCGAATGCAAAGGAGCCACCTCGTCCGGCGGGGTGGCTTCTTTCGTTCTCAGTTCGCTCCAGACGGAAGCCAGAGTTTCGATGCTTAATGACTCGGCGCGCGCCATCGGCTCGACCGCGGCGAAGGCCAGCGCCCCGGCGACTGATTCGGCAGAGAACTTCGCTGCGCGAAGGTTGTTTGCGAGTGTCTTTCGTTTTTGAGCAAATGCCTGGCGCAGAAAACGGATGAACTCCGACGGCTGTACGTGGAGCTCCGCGAAACGAGGCGCAAATCGCCACCGAAAAACTGTTGAGTGCACCTCGGGCGGCGGAGAAAAGGCGCCGGGCGGGAGCGTGAACAACGATTCGACGGGGCCATGCAGCTGCACGGTCACAGAAAGCAAGCCGTAGTCGCGCGAGCCCGGACGTGCCGTCACCCGATCGGCCACTTCGCGCTGGACCATGAGCACGGCTCGATCGAGAGAGGCGTAATTCTCTGCCAGCTTGAGAAGGATGGGTGAGGTGATCAGGTAGGGAAGGTTGCCGACCACGAGCAGGCGCTCGCCTGCTTTGCCTGATGCCGCAGCGAAATCAAAGTTGAGTACGTCCTGGTTGACTACCGTGACATGTTCGGCTGGGAACTCGCCGCGCAAACGGCCTGCCAGTTCCGTATCCAACTCCACGGCGATCAGGTGGCCGGCGCGTGCGGCCAATAGGCCCGTGATTGCACCTTTGCCTGGACCGATCTCGACGACCGTACGCCCGGAGCAGTCGCCGATTGCAGCGACAATTCGCTGAATCGCCCGCTGGTCACGCAGAAAGTTCTGGCCGAGCTTTGGCTTCGAGGGCATTCGCTCTTCTGATGTTAGACGAGCGCACGCCGGCGGGGCGGCCGCCGCTGCGGGCTCCGGCAACGAATGATCACATTGTTTTGTGGATGAGTGAATTGGCGATCATGCGTTTCTTAACATCATTCGTGGGGTAGGATTGGACGCTTTGCAGCCCATCACAGCCCATCGCATCCATTCGCGCTATTATGGCCGCGAATCCACCCTCAGGACCGAGGCCCTAATGCGCAATTCACCTCACTCGCGCCGGATTCTCTCAAGCGACACCGCCGCGCTGTTGCTTCTCGGCTTCGCATTCACCGCGGTGCATCTGGTGGCCAGCGCGCGCTACGGTTTCCACCGTGACGAGCTGCTCACCTACTCCAATGCGTGCGACCTCGAGTGGGGATATGTCGTTTACCCACCGGTGACCGCTTTCCTGGCACGCATTGAACTCGCGCTCTTCGGAACATCGCTCATCGGCTTTCGTTTCTTCGCCGCCATTGCCTGCGGGCTCGTGGCCGTACTCACCGGGCTTATGGCACGCGCCATGGGCGGCGGCCGCCAGGCCATGCTCGCGTCAGCTTTCGCGGCGAGCATCGGAGGGGCCGTCTTCTTCACCGGCTCGTTCATGTCCTACATGTCGTTTGATCTGTTGTGCTGGGTCGCGGTGGCCTGGTGCGTGGTGCGGTTGCTTCGAAGCGGCGACGCGCGCTGGTGGCTCGGAATCGGCGCTGTTGCCGGCCTTGGACTGATGACCAAATACACGATGGCGTTGTTTGCTGTCGCCCTCCTCGGCGCTATGCTGTTGACCCCCAACCGTCGCTATTTTCGCAGCTCCTGGTTCTGGTGCGGCGTGGCGCTTGCACTGCTTATCGTCATGCCCAATCTCTGGTGGCAGTACCAGCACCACTTTGTGAGCCTAGCCTGGATGCGCAGCATTCATGTCCGTGACATCGGCATGGGCCGCACGGACAACTTTCTCCTGAACCAGTTGTGGATTGCGACCAATCCTGGCACGGTGCCGCTCTGGCTCGCCGGGTTATGGTTTCTCTTTGCCCGGCCAGAAGGCAAGCGGTGGCGGATGCTCGGCTGGATGTACGTCCTCACGCTGGTTTGCCTTATGGCCGCTCGCGGGCGCGACTACTACCTTGCTCCGGCGTACCCCATGCTGTTCGCCGCTGGCGCGGCATGGGCCGAAAGCCGGCTCCAGTCTCTCCCGGTGCAAAGGCAGACCGGCCACCTGCGCACGGTATGGATAACGCTTGGCATCAGCGCCCTGGTCGTCGCCCTCCTCGACATCCCCTTTGTTCCAGTTAATTCTCTCTGGTGGCGCGTGCAGGATGCGGCGTGCGGACAATTCAACATGGAGATTGGCTGGCCGGAACTCGCCGCCACCGTCGCTCACGTGCGCGATTCTCTCCCCGCCTCCGATCGCGCCACGCTCGCAGTCATGGCTGGGGACGAAGGGGAAGCCGGAGCCGTCAATCTTTACGGCCGGGCCTACGGCCTGCCCCGCGCCATCAGCGGCATGAATTCCAACTGGCTCCGCGGCTACGGGGACCCTCCACCGCAAACCGTCATCGCATTGGGCTTCAAGCAGGACGAACTGGACCGGATCTTCGCCTCCTGCCAGGTTGCAGCTCAACTCACGAACCCGTACGGGGTCGTCAACGACATTTTCCGCGACCACGACCGAGTCTACATCTGCCGCGATATCCGCTCCCCCTGGCCGAAGTTCTGGAAGAGTTTTCTGTATTACGGATAGAGATAGTCCTCAGAGGTTGTAAGCACGCCAACAAGCTCATCGACGGAATTTATGCCCAGGTGCGAATGCCGATGACTCCCCACCAGGTGAGGTAGGCTGTCGCAATCATGAGCGCGGCCGCAACAACCACCGAATAGATGTGAACACCCTTACGCGCGCCCTCCGGGCGATTCCGCCAGGCGGCAAATGCGCTCATCAGGGATGCGGCTGCGAAGACCAGCGTCGTGATGCAGAGAGCGCCCGACCAGAAGGTCAGATTGCCCATGCGGGTGATGATTTCGCCTGAGCTCACCATGAAGATCCTGACGAATGCGAGCATGCTCAGAACC
>Ga0335070_10010688_pt1 | contig 10731 bp, 10 predicted proteins | sample Lox_Sample_13_FD_206722 | JGI IMG/M metagenome (GOLD analysis project Ga0335070, IMG submission 206722) | Soil microbial communities from Loxahatchee National Wildlife Refuge, Florida, United States - Lox_Sample_1.3 | ecosystem: Environmental > Terrestrial > Soil > Wetlands | place: USA...
CCTCAGACAGAAAGTTGAAACTCCGTGCTCCGGCGGGATTCTATGTTGCGACGAAGAGTCCGTAGAGCTACTCATCCCTCACAGGGTTCTTCAAATCTCCGATTCGTTCCACGCTGACCTCGACCACATCACCTGCCACCATTGGCCCTACGCCCGAAGGCGTACCGCTGGGAATCAGGTCTCCCGGAAACAAGGTCATAGCCTGCGCGATGTAGCGAATCACGTTGTCCAGAGTGAAGATGAAATCGCGAGTGTTTCCCTGCTGCTTCAGCTCGCCATTCACGCGGGTTTCGATTCCTACACCCGCCCAGGGATCAATTTCGTCAGTGACCAGCGGACCGGCGGGACAGAACGTGTCGAAGCCTTTGGCGCGGCTCCACTGACCATCTTTCTTCTGCAGGTCGCGCGCGGTCACGTCATTAACGCAGGTGTAGCCGAGGATGTACTGGCGAACGTCCGCATCGGCGGGCGGCTGATAACAGGTTTTGCCGATCACGACACCGAGCTCGCCCTCGAAATGAACCTGCTGCGAAAGCCTCGGACGACGAATGGTTGCTCCGGGTGCAAGCAGGGCTGAAATCGCTTTGAGAAAGATGAGTGGCTCTAGCGGCACTTCATTGCCCAGCTCGGCCGCGTGCTCGCGATAATTGCGCCCCACGCAGACGATCTTCGACGGCCGCACGGGAGGGAGTAGGGCAGCGTCGTGCAGAGAAATGGGTTCGATGCGGCGCGTGCGCAGACTTTCCATGTCTCCGTTGGCTTCTTCCGGCGGAGTTAGTAAAAGCCGCACGATTGAGTCCCGCCCGGCAAGGGGCTCTACCAATCCATAGTGAGCTTCGCCATTCCAATGAAATCGGCAATATTTCATGCAGTCTTATCTCACAATCTATAGTAAGGCAGTGAGTATCGGTCAGCTTGCTCACGGCTCATTGCTCATCGCATGTCATGGCACCGCTTCACTGGCCTCCTCCGATCGCGCGCTCTCATTGCCACGAACGTCGAGGGCCGAGACCGAATAAATGTAGGTCTTGCCTGGCGCCACATGCTCGTCGCGATATGCGGGAGCCTTGATCAATTCCCCATTCAACTTTACAGGAGGCGCGCCTTCCTCGCGGCGGTAGACGTTATATCCGGCAAGATCCGTGTCGGCTACAGGAGCCCAGACGAGATCGATGAAGGGTTTCTGCCCTGGGCCCGAAAATACAGCCTGAAGTCCCGAAGGCGATGCGGGAGGAAATACATCGTCGGCAAAGACTTTGACTTCAGCTGTGTCATCTCCCTCGACGTCAAGTCGCGACCGATTTGGCTGCTGAATTTCGGTGACTGCTTCCGCATAGTAGTAGTAGGTCTTTTCCCACTCGATATTTGGATCGCTAATAATAAAGCTGGTTTCCGCGCCAGAGGCGGCTTCGGCTGCGAGTACTTGCTGGTCGCTGCCTTCGAGGCGGCGATAGACGCGGTAAACGTATTGCACATCGGCCGCCGCGACCGCAACAATGTCACCGGTCCAACTCAGCACGACACCCTCTTTAGCAACGGTCGCGCGAAAATCACGCGGCGGAGGCAGAGTGCGGATGAGCGCGACCCGGACCTGGTTTGATAGACCGGCGGCGCGACGCTGAGGATTCAGGACCTGCACAGAGTAGGTCATAAATGCGGAAGGATCATCACTCAGCAGTTGTCGTGGAAGTGAATCTGTGTAGGAGGCCTGCGGCTTCCGCGATAATGAACCGGCGCCCGGCGGGATAGGAGTTTGGATCTCAGCGGTCGGAGTGTTGCAGGCGTTCAATTCGCCAGGTCCTCGGCAAATGAGCGTTGGGCCGATACTACGGATGATCTCGCGATCGGTGGTCATAGTTGGAATGGTCCACGTCAGGTTGACTTTGTCTCCTTTGCGCTTGGTGCGCAGGTCCGCGGGCGGTTGCGGCAGGTTCAGCGATGGCGGCTGCGGTGGAGTGATGGTAGCGCAGGCAACGAGGATCAACAGCACACTCACAGCTACGGCCAAGCTCTGCGCTACGCGTCTCATGCGAAGGAAAAGAGTATCAAGAGAGGGCTTCCGGCCGCTAAGCCGTGAGTTCCTTCAAGGCTTCACGGAAGATTTTCGTGTGCCGGTCCACGTGGGCCGCTTCTGTTTGCGGCGACATCAACGCCATGTTGTGGAATGGCGTGAGCAGGATGCCACGGTTCATGGCGTACAGATGCATGAAGCGTTCCAGCTCGAAATCCATGGCGTCGTGCGCCTGTTGGCCGTTCTTCGGCCGCGGGCCGAAGATGTATTCCGCGCGACAGCCCAGTCGCGAAACATGCCATGGGAGGTCAGCGTCGGCGATTGCCTTGGCCACAGCCTCGGTCCAGCGCTCCGCCATCGGAATCATACGGTCGAAAGCTTCCTTGGTCAGCACCTTCGTGAGCGTCGCCCGCATTGCAGCGAGAGAAAGTGCATTGCCCGCGAGTGTGCCGCCAACACCACCAACATCGCAGCTCTCCAGTTCTTGTTTGGCGACGATTCGATCGGCAACCTCCTGCGAGAATCCGTATGCCGCGCCAGGAATGCCTGCACCGATCGCCTTTCCGAAGACAATTACGTCGGGATTAAGGCTTTCAGCCCGGGTGTAGCCACCCGGGCCAGCGCAGATTGTGTGGGTTTCGTCGATGATCAGCAACGTGCCGTGCTCGCGCGTAATCTCCCGCATGGCATTGTGAAACCCGGGTTCTGGATGCACGATGCCAACGTTTGTCATCACCGGCTCCGCGAGGACGCAAGCGACATCACCCGAAACGAGCGCTGCTTCCAACCCATCGACATCGTTAAATTCGACGACCTTCGTTGTCAGTGCGGGATTGACCGGAGGGCCGATATTTCCGGGACGAGGGCCCGCTTGGCCATCCGGACCGATTGTGATGAACGTCTCGTCGACCGTGCCGTGATAGCACCAGTTGAAGACCAGAATCTTGGGGCGTCCGGTGATCTGCCGCGCCAGCCGGATCGAAAATCGATTGGCATCGGTGGCGGTGAGCGCAAACTGCCAATAAGGAAGCCCAAACCTTTTCTGGAGTTCTTCGGCGACGATGATCGCATCCTCACCCGGCAGCATCAGCGTGATGCCACGCCGCATCTGGTCTTCGGCGGCCTTAACCGTCGCAAAGGGTGAGTGCCCGGTCATCGCGCCCGTATCGCCGAGGCAGAAGTCGATGTAGCGCAACCCGTCCACGTCAAAAAATTCCGCGCCCTGTGCCTCGCGGACGAACGGCGGGAAAGCTCCCGCCCACTTCACCATCCAGTTCATGGGCACTCCCGCCAGCAGCGACTTGCGGGCGCGGTCGGAAAGCGCCTTGGATTTCGGGCGCTCATCCACGAACTTCTTCTGTTCGCGTTGCATCAGGGACAGCAGGCGGGAACGGTCGAGAGATTTCATCGTTGAGAAAGATAAAACACGGAGTACACGGAAGAGCACATCTGTGAGACTGCGTGTTCTCCGTGATGAAGATTTCCTACAAAATGTAGCGCGACAGATCCTGGTCTTTCACGATGTCGGTCAGCATCTTGCGCACATAGTCCGCGTCGACGGTGACCTGCTCGCCCTTCTTCTCGGGTGCGTCGAAGCTCAGTTCATCGAGCACGCGCTCCATGATCGTGTGCAGACGGCGGGCCCCGATGTTTTCCGTGTTCTCGTTCACGCGGAACGCGAAATGCGCGATTTCGTCGAGCGCCTCGCTCGTGAACTCGAGCTTTACGCCTTCGGTTTCGAGCAACGCTGTGTACTGCTTCACCAGCGAAGATTTCGGCTCCGTAAGAATGCGCACGAAATCTTCCATGGTGAGAGATTGCAGTTCCACGCGGATCGGGAAACGCCCCTGTAACTCCGGAATCAGATCGCTGGGCTTCGAAACGTGGAACGCTCCCGCGGCAATGAACAGGATGTGATCCGTGCGCACCATTCCGTAGCGCGTATTCACCGTGGTTCCTTCGACAATCGGCAGAATGTCGCGCTGCACTCCTTCACGTGAAACGTCCGGCCCGTGTCCGGCCTCGCGTCCGGCGATCTTATCGATCTCGTCGAGGAAGACGATTCCGGAATTCTCAACCCGATCGATGGCAGTACGCGTTACCTGATCCATATCGATCAAGCGCTGCTCCTCTTCCTGGATCAGGTACTCGAAGGCCTCGTTGACCTTCATCTTGCGCTTCTTCGTGCGCTGCCCGAAGATGTTCGGCAACATGTCTTTGATGTTGACATCCATCTCCTCCACGCCCTGGTTGGTCAGGATCTCGAAGGAAGGGAAATTGCGTTCACGCACATCGATCTCGACCATGCGATCATCGAGCTTGCCTTCGCGCAGTTGCTGGCGCAGTTTTTCGCGGGTGCGATTCGAAGATTCGGTCAAGCCGGTGCTGCTATCAATCACCACGCCGCCCGCTGTTGATGACGCGGGCTCAGGCCTGGAAGGCGACGGCGGCAGCAGAATGTCGAGCAGCCGCTCTTCGGCGTTCAGTTCTGCTTTATCGGCGACGTCCTCCAATTTCTCTTCCCGCACGTTGTCGATGGCAATCTCGACCAGATCGCGCACCATCGACTCTACGTCGCGGCCGACGTAGCCGACCTCAGTGAACTTCGAAGCCTCGACCTTCAGGAATGGAGAATTTGCGAGCTTGGCCAATCGCCGCGCGATCTCGGTTTTCCCGACTCCGGTGGGCCCGATCATGATGATGTTTTTGGGGATGATCTCTTCCGCAAGATCGGGAGGAAGCTTCTGCCGTCGGGTGCGGTTGCGCAGCGCGATGGCTACGGCACGTTTGGCGTCTTTCTGCCCAATGACGTATTTATCGAGTTCAGCAACAATCTCGCGTGGAGTCAGCTCATCCAGCGCAAGCTGTTCTTCTTCGGCGGTGGAGGGAAGGTAAATAGCCATAAATCAGTCGTTCGCCGTTACTCACTGGCCGTTAGCCTTGGTTTTGACCCAACGACTAACGGCCATCGACCAACGACGCTTTAAAGTTCCTCGATCGTGACCCGATCATTGGTATAGATGCACATCTTGCCGGCAATCTTCATTGCTTCTTCGGCGATCTGGCGGGCCGAAAGCTCGGTATGTTCCGCCAGCGCCTGGGCCGCGGCCTGCGCATAAGGACCACCGCTGCCGATGGCTGCAATGCCGCTGTCGGGTTCGATCACGTCGCCTTGCCCGCTAAGCAAAAACGTCTGCTCCTTGTCGCTGACCAGCAGCAGGGCCTCAAGATGCCGCAGAAACTTGTCGGTACGCCAGTCTCGCGCGAGCTCGACAGCGGCCCGGCCAAGATTGCCGTGATACTGCTCCAGCTTGGCCTCAAACCGGCTGAACAGGGTAAATGCGTCTGCCGTCGATCCCGCAAAGCCGGCCACAATCTTGTCGTTGTAGAGCCGGCGGATCTTCTTGGCGGAATGCTTGATCACGGACTCGCCCAGCGTAACCTGACCGTCCCCCGCCAGAACTACCTGTCCTCCGCGGCGAATCGACAAAACGGTCGTCGATCGTATCAGTCGTTTCCTGCTCATGAGCGCAAACTTTAATTATAGCAGCGGTTCATCCACGCCGAACTTCCCGCATGTTTCTTCCATGGGGGCTCTAACCGTCCATGAGTAGGTCTGAATCGATCCCCGCTGTTAACAGGCTGTTACAGGCTTGTATCGCTGGACGTCACCGACTAGAATGCCTTCGACTTTTTCCTGGAGGCACTCATGGCCGCAGTCCCGACTCCTCCCGTTGCGTCTTCTCCAGCTCCAGAAACTGCCCCTCTATCGGAAGGCGCACGTCTCATCAACACGTTCATTGCTCCATCCAAGACTTTCACCGACCTGCGCCGCAGTGCGAGGTGGTGGGCTCCGTGGCTTTTGATTTCTGTCTTTTCCATCGCTTTCATGCTCACCATCAGCAAGCAGATCGGCTTCGAGCAAATCACCAGGAATCAGATTGCTCACTCCGCGCGGGCCGATCAATTCGATAAGCTCCCGGCGGACCAACAGGCGAGACAGGTTCAGTTCTCGATCAAGATTCTTCAAGGGTTCGCTTTCGGCAGCCCGATACTGATCTTGTTCTTCTCGCTAATCGCCACTGTGATTCTCTGGGCGACCTTCAAAGTTGGCTTCTCGGCCGAGACAACCTTTGGTCAAGCGTATGCGATTGGGATGTATGCCGGATTACCGGGAATCATCGGGGCGATTCTCGGAATCATCTCACTGTTTGCCGGGGTGAACCCTGAGGGCTTCGACATCAACAATCCGGTCGGGACGAATCTTGCTTACTATCTCGATCCTGATACCACCGGTAAGTTCGTCCGCGGCCTGGCGTCATCGCTGGATGTCTTCATCATTTGGACCATTGTGCTGATCGGCATCGGTTATTCCTGCACCAGCAAAGTCAAGCGCTCGACGGCCATCATCGTGGTGGTGTGCTGGTATTTGTTGTGGAAGCTCATTACCTCCGGACTGGCGACGCTGGGCTAGGTTCGATGAACCTGACGGAAGGGATGTCGTCGCCGGGAACGTAACCGTTAGCCGAAACGATCCTTGGATGCCCCAGAGTCTTTTCCAACCGCCTTTGAGGTAGGGGTAGGCTGGTACTAACCAGCAATTGATTCGATCTCCCGCACCAGATCGGGCGGGAGTTCCATTGCGACGCTCGCCAAATCTTGCTGCATGTGTTCCGGGTTCGATGTGCCCGTAAGTGGCAGCATTCCTGCTGCCCGCGCGAATGCGAGAACCACTTGTGCAGGAGTCGCATTCAGCTTTCTGGCAAGTTCCACAAAGGGCGCATGCTGCAACAGCCCCGGGTTCGCGGTCAGAAGAGAGAATCCCCGATAGAAGATGCCCCTCACTTTGCAGAACCTTCGCATGTCGCGGTCCCACCCAAAGCGGGCGAAGCAGCGGTTCTGAACGAACTTCGGCATCTCGCCGCCGCTCGCCTCCATCTCGTGCAAGTGCTTCAGCGAAACATTGCTGACTCCCAGCAGGCGTGTCCTGCCGGCATCACGCTCCTTGCGCATTGCCTCCCACACTTCGGAGTCAGCCTCGCTCCATCCATATCCTGACGCGGGCCCATGCAGCACGAAGCTGTCGACGTAGTCCGTACCGAGATGCCTCAGAGAGCTCGCGAGTGATTGACCGACCTGAATCGCCAGCGGGGCAGCCGGGTCGTACGGCAGCCGATGATCCTGCCCGCGCTGCTAGGTATATTTCGTCTGAAGGAACAAATCGGAGCGCGCTACGACTCCCGCGCGATACGCCGCAGCCAACCCTTCGCCGACGCCGGCCTCGAAGTAATGTCGCCGCTGATTCGCCGTGTCGATTGCGCGAAACCCCGCGCGCAACGCCAGTTCCGTTAGGTTCGCAGTGCGATCTTCTTTCCAGGCGGTTCCGTACAAAAACGGGGGTAAGGGCAGATCAGCTGGCATCGTGCCATTGTGCCACGGGCAACGCGTAACTCCTCTTGAGTTCCCTGTTTCTTCTGTGGTGAAGGCTGTCTCAGCTTTCGGCGCAGCGGCGACGGGGTGACCGCCTACTCGCGCCCGTTATATCCTTGAACTCCTCAGGAGGATTTCCCGTGAAACAAGCTCTCGCCTTCTTCTGCCTTGCCGTGTGCGCGATGATGTCGCTCGCGCAGACCGCGACTCCGGCCGCAAAAACTCCCGCCCCCACCAAAGATCCCGTCGCCAGTTCCCTGCGCGTGCTGCTGCAACGCTCGCAAAACAATACCGTCGGCGCTGTCGAAGCTATGCCCGGCGACAAGTTTTCCTACAAGCCGACGGCCGACCAGATGACCTTCGCCCACCTGGTAGTCCACATCATCGGCTCCAACAACTCGCTGTGCGCGAAAGTGGCGGACGTCCCCGCTCCGAAAGTCGATGAGCCAAAGGAGTCGGACTCGAAAGATCAACTGCTGGCCGCGGTCAAAGCGTCATTCAACTTCTGCAGCGAAGCACTCGCCAAGATGGATGACTCGAAGCTAGGCGATGACGTAGAACTCTTCGGAGGGCGCCACTCTCCGCGGGCCATGGGCGCTCTCGGCCTGGCCAGCGGATGGGCGGACCACTACGGGGCAGCAGCGATGTATTTGCGCTTGAATGGAATTTTGCCGCCGACCGCGCAGCAGAAGCACTGAGAATCAAGCATTTAGCAATTAGCAGTTAGCCGAGAAGCTAAGAATCGCGCTTCAGAACAGCGCATTAAGAGCTGACCTCGTGAATCGTGTTGCCGGCACAAGTGCCCCCTGGGGCTAAAGCCCAGGTTTTATGCGGCATTGACCACGGCTAAAGCCGTGCCCTTCCCAAACCGATTTATGAGACAGGCTCTAGCTAAATGCTATTCAAGCTGTACCAGTTCGGTTTCCGATGGAGTTGCGGGAATGGGCGTAGCTGGCCGCTGCGGCGCACGCCACGAGTCGAAGATCGACACCTGATGCACGCAGGACACGGTGCAGTGCGGCGCGCATCCCTTCTCGGTCGCGTACTCGCGGCGCAGATCGTCGCGCGTGTACTGCTCCAGCGGAATCCCCGGATACCCCCGTTGCTGCGAACAGTAATGCACCAGCCCGTTCTCGCAGATGTAGAGATAGCGCGCCCCTGCGCGGCACCGCCAATCATTCGGCAGCCCTTTCGCGATGTTGTCCTGAAACTTGTTCACGCGGGTAAAGCTGCTTTTCTCGAGCGCCTGCATCTCGTGATAAATGCGCCGCTCCTCGTCGCCCAGCGGCTGCAGTTGCCCATCGCCGTCGTGAATGATGCCAATCGTCGAAGTGAAGCCGAGTTCCACGGCGCGCTTTCCGATGACCAGCGCGTCTTGGGGGTGCGTGATCCCGCCACCCACAACAGAATTGATGTTCACGTGAAAGTCCGCGTGCTCGGCCAGCAGTTGCAGCTTCTTGTCGAGCACCTTCAGGCTTTTTTTCGAAACCTCATCGGGGTTAACATTGTCGATCGAGATCTGCAGCCATTCCAAGCCAGCGCGGTTCAAGCGTTGAATCCGCTCGGCGATGAGCAGATATCCGTTGGTGATCAACCCGACGACCATGCCATTCTTGCGAATTCGCCGGATCACGTCATCGAGCTCGGGATGCATCAGCGGCTCGCCGCCCGAGATTGTCACGACCGATGTCCCCAGCGCCCCGAGCTTGTCGATGCGTTTGTACATCTCCTCGATCGGCACCGGCTTTGAGAAATCGTCGAATTCGTTGCAGTAGGTGCACGCCAAATTGCACCGCCGCATTGGAATAATGTGCGCGAGCAACGGATGGTCGGTCGAGGCCAGCGCCCGCGCCACCATCTTCGCCCCCCGCAGATTGCGGTACAGGGCCTTGGCATTCCGGCGCACAGTTGTCAGGAAAGGTGGCATGAATTCGCTAGTCTGCTATTACAGCATAGATACTGGCGAATCGCACACCACACTGCAGGGTGTGGCAGAAAACGGGCATCGGGCGGTGATATCTGAAACCTGGAACTATGGCTGAGACGTCTTGGGATGCAATACCTTGAAATGCTGCAGTTCCAGCAGCCGCGCGCCATAGAGCGTCGCCACACAGTGGAATACTTCGTAGTCGTCGCCGCAGATCAAGTCGCGCTTGCGCAGCCATTCCTTTTGCTCCTTCTTCAAGACGTCGCTGTCAGCATCACTCAGATGTTCCATCCAGTTGCTGTAACTCTGTTGCACTGCCAGGTCGAGAGATGCGGCTTCCGGGGAGTAGCAGATTGCGTTCTCCACTGCGGTTTTCGCCCTGTCGCAGTCGAAGCTCGTTTGGTAGCGTGGTGCAACTTTGACCGCGGCCACTTGGAATTCCTTGTCCCGGCCATTCCATCGGTACCTGATGACCAGGGGATTATCGCGGCCGGATTCGTCGTGGTAGGTCGCAACCAGTTGTGCATCTTCCACGCCGAGCTCGCTGAAAACACGCCCAAACAGGGAGGCTTGCTGTTTCTCAGTAGGTTCAGGGATTCTTAGTTCGACGATAGAACCGCTCGCCTCGCGGCTGAGGACGGCGTGAACATCGGGCCCGGCGGTGCCCGTTGCACAAGTGGACGCAACTACAATTGCCTCGTCATGGCCGTCGCCCGTGAAATCGAAATACTCCAGACTGTTGATGTCGAACCCCTCACATTCAGGACTCTTGCTGAAGTGTTTCTCGATCTCGCCCTCGGAGATCTCCGGCTTGCCCTGTTGGCCAAAGGCAGAAAGCACCATTGCTGGCAGCAGCAGTACAGCCAGTCGGAATGAGCGATTTACGCCGGGGGCCATGCCATAAGTGTGACTCACGCGGCGCGAGTGTCAAGAGATTAGTTCGTGTCCAGTCTGCTGGAGCGCAGCAATCGCTGCACCGGCCCACTCTTCCGGAATCAAAACGTAATCCGTGTCATATGTCGAAATCGCAAAGATCGGAATCCCCTTCGACGACAGCGGCTCAATGAACGACAGCAGGACGCCCGTCAGGTCAAAGGGGAACGGACCCTCGAGTTTCAGGCAGATCCAGTGATGTGGAGTGTCCACATCCCGCGGCAGATTCTCAGCAGGACAAACAATCGACAACTCGTCCGGACTGCGCGAGATCGAAGTGAACTCTCCCCGAGCCGCCCACTCCGGCACAGCCGCATCCGGTGCAAGCCGCACAATCGCGTAAGGCCCGCCAGCCACCCACCGAAACTTCAGCCGATGCCGTTCTGTCATCAAATTCGTTAACCGGGTGCCCCACTTCTGGCCGGTTCTG
>Ga0335070_10010690_pt1 | contig 10730 bp, 9 predicted proteins | sample Lox_Sample_13_FD_206722 | JGI IMG/M metagenome (GOLD analysis project Ga0335070, IMG submission 206722) | Soil microbial communities from Loxahatchee National Wildlife Refuge, Florida, United States - Lox_Sample_1.3 | ecosystem: Environmental > Terrestrial > Soil > Wetlands | place: USA: Florida...
TGGCGAGGTGCCCTTTGATGATTCTACAGGCTGGGGGACATAACGTTGATCAATACACAGGAGGGCAAAAAGAGACAGAGATAACGTCGGGGGTTGACAATCTACAGGTGAAAGCGCGATCTTGCTACTTTCACTATTTTGAAAAAATAAAAGCTTGAACTTTTATCAATGTCTACCGGATTTCCACCTTCTCGTAAGAGCTCGACAAGAACCATAGAGCCGAATAAGCGAAACATGCGGCATTGAAGTCGCTGCCGATGTCCACCCCTATGACCAGCGTCCCGTTGCCGATTCTATTGCGTTTCTCCTGCTGTCTGCTATACTGTCTCGTATGCATGGCAATTGCTCCTTTCGTTAGGATGTTTGGTTCGCCACTTAAACATTTCCTTAACAGAGAGTAATTGTCCATGCTTTTTTTCTTCCTTCTCCAGATCCTAATTCCGTATAGTAAGCCGGAATGTTGAATCCTACGTTGTCGCGCTTACTCACAACATTACGCTGAAGCGTATTCCTAGCGAGCCCTCCATTTGGGCTCCCGCTTTTCGGCAAAGGCGGCTGGTCCTTCTGCCGCATCAGCGCTGCGGATAATACTCTGCCAGATATCGGCGTTCTTCTGCCACAGTTCAGCATCGGTCATGTCCAAAGCGACTCGCGCGAGTGCAAGGTTCGCACGGACTCCGAGGGGGGCGTTCACGCATATTCTCCGCGCGAGATCCATGGCGGCATTCATCAATCTTTCCGCCGGCACCACGGCGTTGACAAAGCCGAGGATATACGCGGCATGGGCGTCGATAGGTTCCCCGGTGAGGAGCATCTCCATGGCACGCGCCTTCGGCATCGCCCTGAGAAGGCGAAACGCGCCTCCTGCTCCCGCGTAGAGGCCCCGCTTCACCTCGGGCTGGCCGAAGACGGCGGATTCGGCCGCGACCACGAGGTCGCACGATAGCACGATTTCGCAGCCACCGGCCAGCGCCGCGCCATTCACGGCTGCGATGACTGGTTTGGTCCTAGGGTATGTAACGAACCCGGCAAAACCACCTCTGCCGTCCAGAATCGCAGGCCCTTCACCAGCGGCGAAGGCTTTGAGATCCATTCCTGCACAGAATGCACGTTCTCCCGCACCTGTAACGATGCCCAGCCAGACATCCTCTTCGGCCTCGAAGCGATCCATCACCACGCGCATCTCTTGCGTCATTTCCGCATCAAAGGCGTTTCGCTGTTCTGGACGGTTGAACGTTATGACGGCAATACGGCCCGTGACCTCATACAGGATACGTTGGGTCTTTCCTTGCATAGGGCACCTTCCCTGTGAGGGTCTTAGGCTTTGTTTATTCTCGGCCAGTTCACTAGATTCTAAGCACCCTGTCCTGTCTTGATACATTTGTGTTTCATATTACATGGGGAGTCTCGCCATCCTTCAATTTACGCTTGGATCGATCGTGGAGCACCCCATCAACACATTCCAGTTGGAACCACCATTTCTTGCTGTAATCAGCATTACCATATCCTAGGAGGTCATCTCCCTTGATCGCAAGACTCCGGGCGACACCCGAATGTCGCATCATCCACCCCACCGCTCGGTGGAAAGGTGTATACGGTTTATTCCATGGACACACTGTCATACACGTTCCGCACGATGCACCGTGCTTGTTCCCAACCCTCATACTGGTACACTTCTTAACGTCGACAGGCCACCGCTCGTACCCGTTATACATGATCTTTCCTTCATAACTTATAGACTGTGTGGGGCATTCACGGGCACACTTCTTACACTTTGAACAGAAGTCCTGAAGGCCAAAGTCGATCGGCTTGTCCGGTGCCAGCGGGAGGTCGGTAGTGACAACGGCAGCCTTGAAACGGGGACCCAAGAATGGGTGTACCACACACTCTCCCATGCGCGAAAATTCTCCGAGCCCGGCCCATAAGAGTATCGGTGGCACGACCAGGTCATAGTTGAACGCACCATAATGCGCCTTAGCGGGATACCCGAGCCTCCTTATGTAGTCGGCCATGACGCAGGCTATGAATCCGGACGTCGAATAGGCCATGTAGCTTTGTGGCCGGCTGATGTAATCGGATCCACTTGTAGCCTCGGAGGTTCTCCAGTCCTGATCAATAAGGATCGCGATCGCGTTCTTATGCTTCAGATCGACGGGCTCGCCACTTGGGTAGCGATGAGTGAAGACCGCGTAAGGGGGGAGCTCGCATATGCCAACTGCGTCACTGCGAAGAAAATAAGCAAGTTCTTTAATGTGGTGGGCGAGCAATTCCGGATTGTCCGGGATAGGCGCTTTTTGCTTGGCAACGATACCGTCTACAATTGGTCTCAGGTAGAGACCTATGTCCAGGAGCGCACCTGAAATCGGCTCCTTATCATTGCGCAATCTTTCCCTTTCCAGGACCGGCCCGTAATCGCCCGCTGCTGCCTTAGCAAACCCGCCGTCCCGTTCATTGACCCTTTTTACCTGGTCATCTTTTATGAGGGTCGTGGGACGCTCAACACGCTTCAATGTATGAACCGGAAAGAGATCAAGCTTTCGTTTATGAAATCCACTCATGTATACCTCCCGTTCGGGTCGATCAACTACTACAGCAGCTCACTTTGCCTTTTTCTCGAAATGCCGCGAGGTCAGGTCGAACCAGCCGAAGCTATGCGTCATAAAGCTATTGCGCATAAGGGCTCTTTAGTTTTCGGTCCGTCTCCTGCTTCCCCCAGTACGCGATACGCTCGCGTATGTATGCGAGCTGCGCTTCCATGTCAGCCCGCTTGAATCCCTTGCCTTCCATGTCCTTTATATAGTTCTGTATCACAGGCTCCACTGCTTTCTGCATTTTCGTGATCTCCGCGTCAGGCATGACAAGCATCTGCCCGCCCTGTTGTTTGAAGTAGTTCAATCCGTCGAAGTCCGCCTGGAGCGTGTTCACGGCCTCTCTGTCGACCCATTCTTCCGACGTATCCGCGAGAACCTTCTTGATGTCATCGGGCAGCGCATTCCACTTCTCCTTGTTTATCGCTACAAAGAAGGTGTACATCAAACCCGTCGCGCGCTGCGTGAGGGCGCCGTACTTGATTACATCGCCCAACCGAAAGCCCTTCCACGACTCCATCCCCTCGAAGACTCCGTCCAGCAACCCCCTTTGCACTCCATCATACACATCCGCCATTTCGACGGCCACAGGTACTGCGCCCACAGCCTTGATTGTGTCTGCAGGTCTTCCCACACCCCTGAACTTTAACCCTTTCAGCTCTTCCATTGATTTGAACGGCTTCTTTGAGGTTGTAAAGAGCAGAGGCCCAGGCGACCAAAACCAGAGCACATGCACATCATTCCATTCTTTCGGCCTGAACTTCTTATAAAAATCGTGCTTGACGTGGGTGCAAACGAAACCGCTGGAATAGCCGACCGGCAGGTCCAGAATCTCGGTAACCGGGAAACGACCCCGTGTGTAACCGACGTGGCTGGTGCCCATGTCCGAAACCTGGTTCACGATTCCGTCGTAAACCTTCGGTCCGGTGGTGAGCGTGCCACCCGGATAATAGGCGATCTGTACCCTGCCGTTGGTGCGCTTCTTCATCTCTTCGCAAAATTGCCCGAGCACCGGGCTGGCCGAGAAGGTTATTGGCAGAAAATTACTGAATGTGAGCTTGATCGGAGCCTGACCCTGTGCGTGCGCAGGTGCAAAAAGCGTGAGACTCAATACAACGGCGATACTTGCTACAAACAACAGTTTGTCTCTCATCCTAGCTCCTCCTTACAGTTTTTTGTTTATCTTTTCTCTCATTTACCGTGTTCTCCTATTTCATAAGGTAGTGCGGAAGAAAAAGAGCGAGCTGCGGGAATATGAAGAGCAGGGCTCCGAAGACGACGATCGCGAACAAGAAAGGGGCTACTCCTCTGTAAACCGTGGTAAGCGGGGTATTGGTCAGCTTGTGTACGATAAAGACGTTGGCGGCTATCGGAGGGATGACGATGCCTACCATCACGGTGACACCGAGCATGATGCCAAACCATATGGGATCGAAACCGAGCTTCTGTGTAACCGGAAAGAAGATGGGGGTGGCAAGAATCATGAAGGCGAGGTCGTCGATGAACGAGCCGCCGATGAGGTATACGAAGCAAATAACGATCATGACAATATTCCTGTGCACAGGAAGATTTGTCGCCCAGTCCGCCATGATCTGCGGGATATTGGTAATCGTGATGAAATGGCCGAGGATTAAAGAGCCTGCAACCATCAGAAGAACCATACATGCTGTACGCATAGCTTCCCCGATGGCCTTCATGTACGCCTTAAACGTTAACTGCTTTCTAAAAACAACCATGAGAAACACGACCATGGTACCCACACTGCCAGCTTCCGTAGGGGTAAAAAATCCCCTCAAGAGCCCGACGATCATGAGGAAGAAAACAGCAAGAACCACTGCCACTTCGGGCAGAGAAGCGATTCTTTGTTTCCAGGTTGATTTCTCCCCGGGTGGAGCCAGCGATGGATTGATCTTGGCCCATCCGTAAATCGTGAGCATAAACAATAGCGCTATCCCGAGTCCCGGGATAATTCCGGCCAGAAAAAGTCTGCCTATCGATTGCTCCGTAATGAGACCATAAATGATGAGAAAGACGCTTGGCGGAATCAGGCAGCCGAGCGTCCCCACAACGGCCACGAGGCCGGTAGAGAGCGTTTTGCTGTAGTGGTAGCGATCCATTTCGGGAATTGCCACGGCGCTGAACGTTGCTGCCGTGGCGTTTGCCGAGCCGCAGAGCGCCTTGAATGCTGTAGCCCCACCTACGGTGGCCATAGCAAGACCGCCCGGGATGTGACCAAGAAATCGGTAGGCACTATCATAGAGCTTCTTGGCTATGCCTGACGCGAACGCTAGCTGTCCCATAAAAATGAACAGGGGGAACACCGTATACCCGTACGACACGAACACGTCATAGATATCCTTTGCCATCATGTGCGTGGCTGCTTTGAAATTGACAAGATACGTAAATCCGGCGAACCCGACCAGGATCATGCAAAAAGGAAGTTCGAGGCCGGTCAGGAAAAAGAAAAGTATCGCTCCCAAGGCTATGCATCCTACGGTCACCTCATTCATGAGATCCTCCGTGGATCTTGAGGATATCGCAAAAGAGGGAGATCGAAAGCACGAGGAAGCAGATGCCCAGGGCATAGGCAACGGGATACAGGGGTATTTCAAGAGTGCCGGAAACTTCTGCCCCCTTCCAGAATCCCGTCGCAATCTTGATGAAATTCCAGCTGATGAGGAGGCACAGGCCGATCCCGATACATTTCGTAATGACGTTGAGCAGGTTCTTTGCCCGGGTGGGAAGCCAATTTACGACGAAATCAACAGAAATATGACTTTTCATCCAGAAGGAAATCGGAACAGTGAAACCCAGAACAACGCCCGCGCAGATAGCTATGATTTCTACGGCACCTGGTATGGGTTTTCCAAATATCCGGACCACAACATCCACTGTCGTCAGGAGTATTATGAAGGACAGGAAAATAGCTGCTATGGTCTGCATCCCTGTGTTGATTTTCAGAACGCCGTCAAGGAACCTTTTCATTCGCCTCCTTTCTTCTTCCTGTGAGACATTTTCACCGGAAGTGCTCTCATTTGTTGTGGAGTAGCGTGGCCTGTTCCTCCTTTTTTCATTCTGCATTATCCAGGTTGCTACCCTTTTCACTGTCTTCCACACATCTGGGCTCAGCGGGCTCGGGCAGGACGTTTATATAAAGTGGCTTGATCTCTCGCGCATCGAAGTAAACCTGAAACTGCTTCGGCCAGTAATGTCCTGTTGTTTCGTGAAGAAAATAGTGGCGGACGATCTGGTTCAGGTCGATCTCCGCGTAAACGATGCCCTCTTCGCCCGGCGTGAGTGGCCCCGCCATGATTCTGCCCGTCCCCGCCTCAATGATCGCGCTCCAGGTGCCAGCCGTCTCTATCTCCACACCGGCCTTTTTTATCAGCGGTTCGTCAACGACTGACTGGCTGCAGACAACAAACGCGTTGCAGGCAATCGCATAGTACCGTGAGCAGATCTCACTGAGAGGGTTGACAAAACCGAATCCGATCCATGAGGCAACGTGCACTTGCTCACCCATTGCTGCGAGCGTGAAGCTGGGCAATGCCATCGTATGCTCGCCGCAGATCAGGGCTCCAAGGCGCCCCACCTCTGTATCGTAGACCTTGTGGGTGCTCCCGTCTCCTTCCCCCCAGACGAGCTTTTCTCCGCCGGTCGGTTTGAACTTCCGGTGCTTGCCCATAATTTGACCCTTGCGGTCGAAGAACAGAAGCGTGTTGTAGAGTGTCTTGTTCTCCCGCTCGTTAATGCCGACTACCACGTATGTCCCGTACCGTCGCGCGGCCTCACCGAGCCTCATCGTAGCTTCACTGGGTATATCCACACTGTTTAGAAAGAGCTGTGTCGACAAATCGAGACCTTTGCGCAACCCCATGTACCAAGCCCAATAAGGATTACCCGGGATAAATACCTCGGGCAGCGCAACTAGGTCAGCGCCGTTTTGTCCCGCCGTTTCGATCAGTGTACACGCCTTTTCAACCGAGTCTTCTCTGTTCAAATAGACAGGTGCTGCTTGAACCGCGGCTGCTTTGAACTGCGGCAGTGTATCACCCACGATCTGCCTCCTTATCGTAGCTACTCGTGGTCTGCAAACTGATCCCGTTTCCTATACCGGCGGCTTTCTCCAGGACAAAACAGTATGACTCCTGTATCCAAGCCGCGGGATCTTCGTCGTTGTGCATTCTCTTTTTCCGTAAAAAGGGGGCCATAGTCATACGGACAGATCTAGCAAATTTGCCTCCCCTTCGTCTACACCTTTATCATCGATCATCGTGTAGTAGAGTGGTGGGGCCCTCAATCTGCTTCAGCGCGTGAATCGGGATATACTCAGGCCACAATCTCGTATGCCTACCAAGGCTGCCAAGCAAGGGCTGTGCCAGTAAGCTGAATACTCGTCGTTTCGTTAATTACCAAGGCCAAGCAGCCAATATGGCCGGAACCTGACAGTGAATTTTCTCAGGAATGATAATCAGTGTTGATACTAGAAAAGGTATCAACAATAATCTGAAAAAAAGTGATTGGAAAGAACAGAATGGATTTTATATTGGTAGCCACGCATGCCAGGCCCGAGGCTATGTTTACGTTTGAGCAGGTTTCAATGGACAATTTTCCCGACGTTTCTGGCTTCTTTTAAACGTCTATTGAGGGTCGCGAAGCTTATGCCCAAGTGCTTTGCGGCTTCCTCATAGCAAGTGGCTCTCTTCATGACGCCCATAATGAGTCCAAGTTCGTATTCTTTGACCATAGACTTGAGTGACCTGAATTGCTGGTAGCCTGAAGCGCCCACTTGTTGCGTCAGCGAAGTTTCGGGACGTGCTAAGGGGGAGTACTCAGGCGGAAGATCTCCCACACCCAGCAACGGCCCACCTACCGTGAGAAAAAGGTATTCGAGCACGTTTGAAAGTTCCCTGACATTGCCCGGCCACTGATATTTTAGGAGAAAGCTGGAGAGATCGCCGGCAAGACTCTTTTTGGTTACATACCTTCGGGAGAGCTTTTCCATATAATGTGTTACCAAGGCTCTTATGTCCTCGGGTCGCTCGCGCAAGGGCGGAATACGTATAGGGATAGTGGCAATACGGTAGTAAAGATCCTGCCTGAACCCCCCAGCATTTGTGAGCTGCCTGAGATCCCGATTGGTCGCGGCAATAATCCTGACCTTGACTGTCTTGACTGACCTCCCTCCGACATGCATAAACTGCTGATCCTCTATGACATGCAAAAGCTTACCCTGCAGTTCCGAGGGCAGATCCCCGATCTCATCCAAGAATAGCACGCCGTTATCAGCCATCTCGATGAGGCCACCTCTGCCCGTCGAGAGGGCACCGGTGAACGCCCCTCTTTCATATCCAAAGAGCTCTGATTCAAACAGACTGGCTGGTATGGCGGCACAGTTAACCTTTACAAAGGCACCATTTCTTCGCTTGCTCCTGCCTCGCTCATAAATGAGCCTAGCAACTAACTCTTTGCCAACCCCTGTTTCACCATCGATAAGCACATTACTCTCCGCGTGAGCAACGAGATTAGCCAGCCTCACCACATCTTGCATCTGCTTGTTTTCGGCAATGATTGATGTCCAGCGGGTACCTTCCGTTTGAGCGCTCTTGGAACCCATGACTGACGCGGCTCGGAGTTCCGACACGTCTTTTATGCCACACACTATCCACTCTAGATTTCCTCTTCCGTCAAAAACTGGCCGTGCCGTAACCAAATTTTCTTTGCCAGCCATTGTCAGCGACCGCAGAGTGCAGGGCACGCCCTCGGCGATTACCCGCACTACAGCAGAAGCACTAACGACCTTCTTTTTTAACAGGTCGGACATCCTTTGGCCCACGACCACTCCCCTTTTCAAACCGGTTACGCGCGGCATAGACGAATTGGCTAGCACGACCCGACTTGACGGGTCAGCGACCACTATTCCGTCTGGGAAATGGCTGAATCCAATTGACACTTCGGTCTTCATTTTGACTATATATCATACACTGGTGTAAAGGGTTGTCAAGGGAAAGCTGGCTTGGCGTTTCCCCAGTTTTTTCTACCCACTCTCCTCCCAGAAGTTGAAGCATAGTTGAAGTTCAGGCTTCGTTGACCTTGCCACAGCAGGGATCCCGGTCTTGTCCGGGAAGAGCAGGTTGTATAATCCGCCAGCGATGGCGTAGTTGAAGAACGTGGGTACGCCAAAGAACCGCTTGGAGACGAGATATATCCCTCTACCAGCATCTTGTGCCGAAGGTTGTCACGAGGTATACCGCCGCAAAATAGGCAACAGCGAGAACCAGTACGACCATGTTTCGTATGCTTATATAGCTGCGGACCCGTATGTCTTCGTTGCGCGCCGCACGGGCAGCTATGTTCTTTGTAGCAGACGCTACTGCGTCCTCGCACCATCTATGTTAAGAAGACGTTGAGCATATCCGGCCGCCACACGCGTGGAGGCCAGACGAACCAGCGGGAAAGTCCCGGACCGTGTGGTATACTCTGAAGCGAGGACAGGCCCGATGTGCCTGTTGTACTGGCCACTGGCTTCAGGTCCCCTTGTGGATGCCAATTACGGGTTTCGTCATGAAACCATTAACGAAGAAAGAAATAGCGAAGACAATCAGGCAGGTGCTGGAGAAAAAGAACTGATTTGGCAGATTTCAATCGGCAATCGATCGAAAAGGCCAAGCTACACTTTCATTTCTTTGCAGGTGTAAGGATGAACTGTGTCTCAACAACAAGCTTTCGGCTGAGCACAACTTATTTCCAAGAATTCTGACACCACCCTCGATTTTGGCATTACTTAATTCTGAAGATGAAAATTTGTCATCTGCGAAGACTGTTATGGATCAAGGGTTCACTACGCACAACTTTGTTCTAAAGGTACAACAGCCGTCGGAACGCCTAATCATCCATCAAGACCGGCCCAGCATATAGCAGAGACTCCATGAAGGTTCTTGACGGAAAGCCCAAATTGGGCTAATCTGCAAAGATCAGCATTGCAGGCACGGTGCGCCGTCACCAGCCCTCTACACTCTGAGGAGGGATTTCCAATGGACGTGCTATTCCTATCGCGGCTTCAATTCGCAGTAGCGACCTATTTTCACTTCCTCTTTGTTCCCCTCACTCTCGGCTTGTCGCTCATCATTGCCATTATGCAGAGTCTTCATCTCAAAACAGGCGACGAAGAATACAGAGCAATGGCGAGGTTCTGGGGGAAGCTTTTTCTCATCAATTTCGTCATCGGCGTGGTCACCGGCATCACCCTGGAGTTTCAATTCGGGACAAACTGGTCCCGCTACTCCAGATACGTCGGCGACATTTTCGGCCCATTGCTCGCAATTGAAGCAACCGTCGCCTTCTTTCTTGAATCGACCTTCATCGCCGTCTGGGCGTTCGGCTGGAAAAAGCTGTCGCCGAAAATTCACACCCTTTCCATCTGGCTTGTTGCCATCGCCTCTAATATTTCCGCGCTGTGGATACTGATCGCAAATTCGTGGATGCAAAATCCGGTCGGCTTTCTTACAAAGAATGGACGTCCGGTATTGAACGACCTCGTGGCGGTCGTGACGCAGCCCTATGCCATTCTCACAATCCTTCACACGCTTGCTGCAGCGTACGTGGTAAGCGCATTTTTCGTGATGGGGGTTTCCGCCTATCACATACTGCGGAAACAGCACGGCAGCTTCTTCCTGCGCTCTTTCCGCGTAGGGCTTGTTTTCGGGTTGATCTCGTCGTTGTTTGTCCTTGTCGAAGGCCACATGCATGCGGCCATGCTGGCGGGCACGCAGCCTGCAAAGATGGCAGCGCTGGAAACCCACTGGGAGACCGGCACCTACGCACCAGTTTATATCTTTGCCATACCCGACCAGGAGCAGGCACGAAACAGCATTCAGATAGGGCGTATTCCGGGCGTACTGAGTATACTCGCCTATCATACACCCTCGGCCGAAGTAAAAGGGCTCAGAGACATCCCGAAGGCGCATCGTCCTCCGGTGGCGCCGGTCTTCTTCTCCTTCAGGCTCATGGTCACGCTGGGCCTGTTGTTTGTCCTGCTTATGGTCATCACCTGGTTTAAGAGAAAGAGTCTTGAGTCGAGCCCCCGCCTCCTTCGCATTCTTCTCTACGCGATACCGTTGCCGTATATCACGTGCGCATTGG
>Ga0335070_10010691_pt1 | contig 10729 bp, 11 predicted proteins | sample Lox_Sample_13_FD_206722 | JGI IMG/M metagenome (GOLD analysis project Ga0335070, IMG submission 206722) | Soil microbial communities from Loxahatchee National Wildlife Refuge, Florida, United States - Lox_Sample_1.3 | ecosystem: Environmental > Terrestrial > Soil > Wetlands | place: USA...
CGGGCTTTGGCTATGCGCTCTTCAACGACTTCGCGACAATCGAAGCCCTGACCAATGAGCGGACCGCCGGAGTCATGCTGGAGCCGGTGCAAGGCGAAGGCGGCGTGTACGTGGCCGACCGAGACTATCTCAAGCGTCTACGCGAGTTCTGTACGAAGCGAGATATTCTGCTCATCTTCGACGAAGTGCAGACCGGCATGGGCCGGACCGGCACACTCTTCGCGTATCAGCAGTTGGGCGTGACACCCGATATCATGACGCTGGCCAAAGGGTTGGCTGGCGGGGTTCCCATCGGCGCTTGCTTGGCGAAAGAATCGGTGGCATCCGCCTTTGCACCTGGAGCGCACGCCTCAACCTTCGGCGGCAATCCGCTGGCCTGTGCCGCAGCGCTGGCGGTGTGCCGCGTGCTGCTCGAAGGATCGGTCCTGGATCACGGTAAGCGAATGGGCGAGTATTTGGCGAAGGGCCTGGCCGATTGTAAAGACCGCTTTCGAGTCGTGCGCGATGTGCGGGGGATCGGCCTGCTCCAAGGCATGGAGCTGACCATCGACGCCAAAACCGTCGTGGCCGACTGTTTGGCGCGCGGCGTGCTCATTAACGCAGCCGGCGAGCGTGTGCTGCGGTTCGTTCCACCGCTCATTATCACTCAACGGGAAATCGACAAACTCCTTGAGACGCTGGCGACGATTTTCACCAGAAAGACCGGGGAAGATAAGGACGCCCATCACTGATGGCACACAAAACCCGACCACCACACCGTGAGCCCCGCTACACCAAGGATCTGTTGGACGTCACAGCGATGCCGCGGACGCAGATTGATGACCTCCTGCGCTTGGCCGCTTCCCTGAAGACCAAGCAACAACGGGCCATCCCCCATCGGTTGTTGTCGGGGAAAACGCTTGGACTACTCTTCCAAAAACCCTCGACACGCACCAGAGTATCTTTCGAAGCCGGCATGAACCAGCTTGGAGGCCATGCGCTGGTGCTCCCCATGGGGGATATTCAACTCTCCCGGGGAGAAACCGTCTCGGATACAGCGCGCGTGCTCTCCCGTTATTTGGACGGAATCGTGATTCGAACCTACGACCACGCGGTTGTTGAAGAATGGGCGGTCGAGGCCGGCATGCCGGTGATCAACGGGCTGACCGACCACAGCCATCCATGCCAAGCCCTATCCGATCTACTCACAATCCGAGAGAAGAAGGGCCGTCTCAAGGGTCTGACCCTCTCGTATGTCGGAGATGGGAATAACGTCGCCAACTCCCTCATCGAAGCCGGCGCCAAGATGGGCATGCGGGTGGTGGTAGGCTGTCCGGCTGGTTACCAGCCGGATCAGCATGTGATCGACCGCGCTCGAATCGAGGCGGAAAGAACCGGCGGCGCGATCGAGATCGTGGAAAATCCCCAGGTCGCGGTGAAAGAAGCGGATGTTCTGTATACCGACGTGTGGATCAGTATGGGCCGTGAACGGGAGCAGGCCAGGCGGCTGAAGACTCTGGCTTCCTATCAGCTCAACGGACGCCTGCTTCAACGCGCAAAACCGGACGCCATTGTCATGCATTGCTTGCCGGCCCATCGGGGAGAAGAAATTGCGGCGGACGTGCTCGACGGCCCCCAGTCGGTGGTGATCGATCAAGCGGAAAACCGGCTGCACATGCAGAAGGCGATTCTGGTGCAGCTGCTCGGCAAACGACACGACGTTTAGGTGGAACCCAGCATGAAGCCCAAATCGATCAAGAAGATTGTCCTGGCCTATTCGGGCGGACTCGATACCTCCGTCATCTTGAAATGGCTGCAGGAAACCTATGAGGCCGAGGTTATCGCGTTCTGTGCGGATTTGGGCCAAGGCGAAGACCTGAAGGCCGTCAAAGCCAAAGCCCAGGCGTTAGGCGTCAAGAAGGTCTACATCGAAGATTTGCGCGAAACCTTCGTTAGGGATTACGTGTTCCCGATGTTGCGCGGGAACGCCATGTACGAAGGCTGTTATCTGCTTGGCACGTCGATCGCACGCCCGCTCATCGCGCGCCGGCAGGCCGAGATCGCCTTGAAGGAAGGAGCCGAGGCGGTGTCACACGGCGCGACAGGTAAAGGCAACGACCAGGTGCGGTTCGAACTGACCTACACGGCGCTGGCGCCGGGCTTGAAAATCATTGCGCCCTGGCGCGAATGGACGATGAAGTCGCGGCGCGAATTGATTGAGTACGCCGACCGGCACGGCATTCCAGTCACGGCGACGAAAGCCAAGCCCTACAGCATGGACTTGAACCTGTTCCATATCAGCTACGAAGGCGGCATCCTGGAAGATCCCTGGGAATCCCCGCCGGACGAAATTTTCCAGATGACCGTGTCACCGGAAAAGGCGCCGGACAAGCCGCTCGAAGTCGAGATCGACTACGAGGCGGGTAACCCTGTGGCCGTGGACGGCAAGAAGATGAGCCCGGCGACGCTGCTGGCCCATCTCAACAAACTCGGCGGCGCGCATGGGATCGGCCGCGTCGATCTGGTCGAAAACCGCTACGTTGGCATGAAGTCGCGCGGCGTCTATGAGACGCCGGGCGGGACAATCCTGCATGTCGCCCACCGGGGAGTCGAATCCTTGACGATGGACCGTGAAGTGCTCCACTTCCGGGACAGTTTGATTCCGCGATATGCAGGCCTCGTCTACAACGGCTATTGGTTCAGCCCTGAACGCGAGATGGTGCAGGAGGCGATCGATGCCGCGCAGAGAGACGTGAGCGGCACGGCCCGCGTGAAGCTGTATAAAGGCAGTTGCACCCTCGCCGGCCGCAAGTCGAAGCAGTCGCTCTATCGCCTGGACATTGCCACGTTCGAAGAAGACGAAGTCTACAACCAAAAGGACGCCGAAGGGTTCATCCGCCTGAACGGGTTGCGGTTGAAAATCAGAGCCCAGCGGCGGAAGGCCTCGGCCTGATGGCGCGCGTGCAACGGAACGCCCGGATAACGGCCACGAGCGGCAAAGCCTGGGAAGGCCGATTTCGAGAAAATACGAACCGGCTCGTCGAAGCCTTTACCGTGTCGGTGGCGGTCGACAAACGACTGTACGCCCACGACATTCAAGGGAGCATCGCGCACTGCAAAACGCTCGAAAAAGCGCGTGTGCTGTCGCCCGGCGAGACACGTATCCTAATGCGCGGACTCGACTCGGTCAAAACGGAGTTGGACCAGGGGCGGTTCAAATTTAAGCCCCAGGACGAAGACATTCATATGGCGATCGAACGTCGGTTGACCGAACTGATCGGACCGTTGGGGGGCAAGCTTCACACGGGGCGAAGCCGAAACGACCAGGTCGCGCTGGACATCCGGCTCTATCTCCGCGACCAGCTTGACCGACTGACCGAGCAATGCACGAAACTGCAACGAGTGCTGCTGGGCCAGGCAAAGGACAATCTGACGATCGCCATGCCCGGCTACACCCACTTGCAGCGGGCCCAGCCCGTCCTGTTCGCCCATCATCTTCTCGCCTATGTGGAGATGCTCGAACGTGACAAGGGACGGCTCGGCGATGCCCGAACCAGGCTCAACGTCATGCCGCTGGGATCGGGGGCCCTAGCCGGCACGAACTACCCGGTGGATCGGCGGTATACGGCAAAGCTGTTGGGATTTCCCGCCGTGACGGCCAACAGCATGGATGCCGTGTCCGACCGCGATTTTATGGTGGAAACAGCCTCGGCCCTGTCGCTCATCATGATGCATCTGTCCCGGCTCAGCGAAGAGTTGATCGTCTGGGCCTCGCAGGAATTCCAGTTTGTCGATCTGCCCGACGCCTTTTGCACCGGCAGCAGCATGATGCCGCAAAAGAAGAACCCTGACGTGCCCGAATTGATCCGCGGGAAGACCGGGCGGGTCTACGGACATTTGATCGGCCTGCTGACGACCCTGAAAGCCCTCCCCTTGAGTTACAACCGAGACTTGCAGGAAGATAAGCCAGCGCTGTTCGATGCACTCGACACGGTGACGACCTCTCTGGACGTCATGACGGAATTGATGCGGCGACTCACGGTCAACCGGGCCGTGCTCGACCGCGCGGTGCAGAGCGGAGGGCTGCTCGCCACTGAATTGGCCGACTATTTGGTAGAACGGGGCGTGCCATTTCGTGACGCCCACGGCATCACCGGACGCATCGTCCGGGCGGCACTGGATCAAGGGCGTGAATTGACGGACTTTACATTGGAAGAGCTGCGATCGTGTTCCGATCGGATTGAAAAGGGAGTCTTTGCCCGATTGACCGTCTCCTCGGCGATCGACCGCAAACGGCAGATCGGGGGAACAGCGCGGCGCCAAGTGGAGCAACGGATCAACGCATTGGACCGGTCGCTTCGATGAAAGGCCTCGCGCTCATCGCGGCCGTAGGACTGTTGAGCGCATGCGGCGTGGTGGGAGCTCCGGTCGCACCCGAGACCATCGGCGTGGCACCGACGATCGAACGGCAAAAGAAACTACAAGAGGCTCGCGAGGCGAAACAGCGCGAAGCCGCACCTGAGGCGGAAGAGCAGGACCCCGAGCCGTTGGGACAGGATGAAAACCTGCCCCCGTTGCGGCCTGTCGGCACGAGATAATCCCCGAGGCCCGTAGTCATGCAGGCGGCTAAGGAGTCGGCGCCTGAGCGAGGATGGATGCCATGAACAATTTTGAGTATCGCCACGGCGAATTGCATTGTGAAGATGTGCCGGTCAGCCGGATCGCGAAAGAGGTCGGCACCCCCTGTTACGTGTACAGCCATGCGACGCTTCTCCGCCATTTCCGGGCGTATGACAGCGCCTTCAAGAATATCCCCCACGTGATCGCTTTTGCGATGAAGGCCAATTCCAATCTGGCCATCTTGCGTCTGATGGCGAAGGAAGGCAGCGGCGCGGATATCGTCTCGGGCGGCGAGCTGTTCAGAGCCCTGAAAGCCGGCGTGCCCCCTTCAAAAATCGTGTTTGCCGGCGTCGGCAAATCGCCTGAGGAAATCCGCGATGCGCTGAAGGCCGACATCCTCATGTTCAACGTCGAATCGCCCGCGGAGATTCATACGATCAACGAGGTGGCGGCCTCGGTCGGCAAAAAGGTTCGGATCGCCTTGCGGATCAACCCGGACGTAGACCCCAAAACACATCCCTACATCTCGACGGGCATGAAGAAGAGCAAATTCGGCATCGCGGCGGATCGGGCGCTGGAGGAATACAAGATGGCGTCCTCCCTGGGCCACACCGATGTCGTCGGTGTCCATGCCCACATCGGCTCACAACTGACGGACGTGACCCCGTTCGTCGATTCGTTGAAGAAAATCGTCGTGCTCATCGATACGCTGAAGCGCCAAGGTATTACCATCCGCTACCTGAATATCGGCGGCGGGCTCGGCATCACCTATTCTGAAGAAAAGCCGCCCTTGCCGCAGGATCTGGCCGATGCAATTTCGCCGCTCGTTAAAGATTTGGGCTTGACGCTGGTGATGGAACCGGGCCGTGTGATCGTCGGGAACGCCGGCATTCTGGTAACCAAGGCGCTGTATGAGAAGGCAGGGGAAACCAAGCATTTCGTCATTGTCGACGCAGCCATGAACGATTTGATCCGCCCCAGTCTCTACGGCGCGTACCACGAAATCCGCCCCCTGAATGAAGAAGCGGCCCACCGGGCCAAGCGGCAAATGGATATTGTCGGCCCGGTGTGCGAATCCGGGGATTTCTTGGCCAAAGATCGATCGCTGGCGGCGGTGAAGCCTGGAGAGCTGCTGGCCGTGATGAGTGCGGGAGCCTATGGATTCGTGATGTCTTCGAATTACAATTCCCGTCCCCGCGTGCCCGAAGTATTGATCAGAGGTGGAGAAATCCACGTCATTCGCGAGCGAGAAACCTACGACGACTTGATCAAGGGCGAAACCATTCCGGCATTTTTGAACTAAGAGGCGCTGTATGTTCACCGGTTCACTGGTCGCCATCGTCACGCCGTTTCGGAAGGGGAAGGTTGACGAACGGGCGTTGGCGGAGCTCATCGAGTGGCAGATCGCCAAAGGCACAAACGGCATCGTCCCCTGCGGCACCACCGGCGAATCGGCCACTTTGTCCCACGACGAGCACAATCGGGTCATCGAGCTGACCGTAGAGGTGGTGAACCGGCGCGTGCCGGTAATCGCCGGCACCGGTTCGAACAGTACCGAGGAGGCCATCGCCCTTACGAAGCACGCGAAGCAGGCGGGAGCGGACGGCGCGTTGCTGATCACACCCTACTACAACAAGCCCACCCAGGAAGGGCTCTACCGTCACTACAAGGCGGTGGCGGAGGCCGTCGATCTGCCGCTGGTGCTGTACAACATTCCTGGGCGGACCGGTGTCAACATGCTGCCGGCGACGATCGCCCGGCTTGCGGCGATCAACACGATCGTCGGGGTCAAAGAAGGCAGCGGTTCGGTGCAGCAAGCGTCGGATGTGATTCAGCTGTGCGGAGACCGGCTGACCGTGTTGGCCGGCGATGACTCCTTGACGCTGCCGATGATGGCGGTCGGAGGCCGAGGCGTCATTACCGTGACCGCCAATATCGTGCCGGCCGAGATGGCCGAACTCGTGAAGGCCTTCGCCGACGGACGGGTTGCCGAAGCTCGGCGAATTCACTTCAGCTTGTCGCCGTTGTTTGCGGCACTGTTCTTTGAAACCAATCCGATTCCGGTGAAAGAAGCCCTCGGCATGATGGGCAAGATCGACCCCGAATTGCGCTTACCCCTCTGCCCGATGTCTCAGGAGACGCGGGAAAAATTATCTCGCGTTTTGAAGGACGCCGGCTTGATCTAATTCCACACACATGCCACGGAGATGGATCCCATGATCAAAGTCATTGTCGCAGGGGCCGCCGGGCGCATGGGCTGCCGATTGGTGGCGCTGATCCGTGATTCCACGGCGCTGACCCTCATCGGCGCAGTCGAGAGCAAGGGCCATCATGTGCTCGGTGAGGATGCAGGCGAAACAGCCGGCTGCGGCCGGTCCGGCGTGCCGATTACCGATGATCTCTCGACCATGCTCGATCGGGCCGAAGTGGTGATCGACTTCTCGTCGCCTACCGCAACCCTCGAGCATCTGCGTGCCGTGGTGCAACATCGGCGGGCCATGGTGATCGGGACAACTGGGTTTGAAGGGGTGCAACTGGATGAGCTTAAATCCCTGGCCAAGCACGTGCCATGCGTCTTTTCTCCGAACATGAGTGTTGGAGTGAATCTGATCTACAAAGTTATCAGCGAAATGGCCAAAACGCTTGGGGACGAGTACGACATCGAAGTCATCGAAGCCCATCACCGGCTCAAGAAAGATGCACCCAGCGGCACGGCTCTCAAGATCGCCGAAGTCCTCGCACGTGCGATGAATCGTGACCTCAATCAAGTTGGGGTCTATGCACGTAAAGGATTGATCGGGGAACGGAAGCAAAAGGAAATCGGGATTCAGACGATCCGCGCCGGCGACATTGTCGGCGACCACACAATCTTGTTCGGCGGAATGGGCGAGCGAATCGAGGTGACGCATCGGGCCAGCAGTCGCGACACCTTCGCCCGTGGCGCACTCCGCGCGGCACGGTGGGCCGTCAGACAGCCCCCCGGCCTCTACGACATGATGGATGTATTGGGCCTGAAGTAATCCTCTACGGTCGCCGCGATGTGAATAGCTCCCTCTCAGGCCGCTCGCCGATGCTGTTGAAACCTCATCCCTCTTTGGACAAGGCCCGCACCCGGTGACCGGACCGACTCTTTCTGTTCGGGATAGTGTGGCGCGGGATCTCGAAGCGGCGTTCCGCTTCTCGCAGATCAACAGCTGCGGTTGGCTATCCAGCAGGTCAATGTCGAGCCGTGATGGGACGAGGTTCTTGGTCTGCTGCTTTCCGGCGACCACAATTCAAACAAGCGAACACCGTGATCGCAAGTCCAGCATCCAAATCCACCGCCCGCTCCGGTAACATCGCGCCGTGGCATTTATCACATGTCTTCATGGGCGGGACTGTATCATTTCCTCGAAGAAGAGCATATCCTCCTGAAGTACTGGATTGACATGCGAAAGTGTTCCCGTATCCGCCTAGTGCCGCTGGTCCCTTTGGGTATGCGGGGTTACGTATTCCCACGACAGCGAAACGGTCGGTCTCGCTTGACAGGTCACACCCCCTCCCATAGGATTGTGGTCACATATATGGCGATCCACAATGTATAGGCTTCTGCTCATTACCGCGCTCCTCGTTGTGCTGTATTTCTTGCTAAGGCAGGCGGTTCGAGGATTCAGGAACCAAGACGTAGGGGATCGGGGAAGATCTGTGGATCAAGACCAGATGGTTGAAGACCCGGTTTGCCATGCGTTCGTGCCACGACGAAACGCGGTGATTGAGACGGTCAGCGGCCAGACCTATTGTTTCTGCAGCAAGCAATGTGCGGCCGCATTTCAGAACCGACAAGCCGGTTAACAGCCGGAATAGCTATAGTCGGACAGCTTGTCTTCCTTGTCGAACTTCAGTGTGATTTGGCATTGATTTGGGGAGAAATTGAACAGCGGTGGGCCGGATTTCCCTCCGGCGATGCGATAGTAGGTCCAGGTCTCACCGCCGAAGAAACGCGACGATTTACCGTCGGGAGTGCCCCAATTCTTTTCAAACCAGGCCTTGTCTTTTCCCTGCATCTCGGCCGGTTTGAGTGATGCTTCAAGATACGGGTTGCCGCCCCCGCAAGCGGTCAGCAGAAGGGTCAGGGACAAGAGCCACGCATATCGTCGCATCGTACAAATCTCCCGCTGTGTGATGACTTGGAGGGACGGCGAAATTGTATCCCCGGCTCGGAGGCCTGTCAAACCGTCGAGCAGACCGAGTGCGATCGAATTGAGTTCTTCTTACGATGACCGATAACGAATCAACCGCATGTGAAACCGCATCGGACATGACATGAAAGGAGCCGACGATGAAGTTCTTTCTTGATACAGCCAACGTGAAGGAAATTTACGAAGCCGCCAGTTTCGGTATCTTGGACGGCGTGACCACGAACCCCTCGTTAGTGGTCAAGGAAGGGCGCAGCTTTAAGGAAATGCTCCAGGAGATCTGCAAGATCGTGGACGGCCCGATCAGCGCCGAAGTCGTCAGCGTGGAAGCGGACGCCATGGTGAAGGAAGGCAAGGAACTCGCCAAAATCCACAAGAACATCGTGGTCAAGTGCCCGCTGATTCCAGAAGGCATCAAAGCGACAAGTAAACTCGCTGCGGAAGGGATTCGCGTGAACGTGACGCTCTGTTTTTCCCCAACACAGGCCCTGCTCGCCGCCAAAGCCGGTGCTTGGTGCGTCTCGCCGTTCATCGGCCGGTTGGACGACGTCAGTTCGGACGGCATGGCGCTGATTCGCCAAATCGTCACGATCTACAAGAACTACGACTACAAAACGTTGGTCCTGGTGGCCAGCGTCCGCCATCCGCAGCATGTGGTGGAATCGGCACTGGCAGGCGGCCACATCTCCACGATGCCCTACAGCGTGTTCCAGTCGCTCTTCAAGCACCCGCTGACCGACGCCGGCTTGAAGAAGTTTCTGGAAGACTGGAAGGCGAAAGGACAACAGTGACGGCACAGAGGCGGTAAGCTCCCTGGCTGACTCGCCGTGCTCGCGCAACGCGCGGCCTCAGAAAGCCCTCGTTGGACGCGCGCAGTAGCGAGTCAGCCATGTCGCCTCCCGCCTTATGATAAAAAAAGGGGTGGTCGGGGTAATCCCCCAACTGCGCGCATCGAGCGAGCGCCGCCCGCTGTAATGCAAATTTGAACCAATCTTGTGCGCGCGCTTGGCGCGCACGGGGGATTACCCCGATCGCCCCTTCCTTTCATCAATAATCTTCCGGGCTTTTTGGAATACCGAGTGGAACATGGGGCGGGTCAGTTTTCCTGTAAACGTATTCTGCTGGCTGGGGTGGTACGACCCAATGAGGGTTATGCCCCATGATAGGCGATACAACGCTCCGTGGCCGAACTTGGGAACAGGTACCGGGATTGTGTGCCCGAGGTCTCGGCAGGCTTTCAGGTAGTGATCGAAGGCGATCTTGCCCAACGCAATGACCACCTGTACATGCTTGAGCGTCTGAAACTCACCCACCAAATAAGGCCGACAGGCGTCAAACTCATTCGGCAACGGCTTGTTGTCCGGCGGAGCGCAACGCACGACCGGCGCAATGTAGCAGTTGATCACGCGTAGGCCATCATCCTTATGCGTCGAGATCGGCTGATTGGCGAAACCGAAGGCATGCAGCGCTGCATAGAGCCAGTCGCCGCTGCGGTCGCCCGTGAAGACACGCCCGGTTCGATTACCGCCATGGGCGGCCGGCGCCAATCCTACGATAAACAAGTGCGCCTGCGGGTCGCCAAAGCCGGGGACGGGACGTCCCCAATAGGTCCAATCTTTAAACTGACGCCGTTTTGTTTGCGCGACCTTGTGCCGATAGGTCACCAACCTGGGACAGGCCTCGCAATTCGAAATGGAATCGTTCAGCACGGCCAGTGTCTTCATGCGCGGCAGTGTACCATGAACGGGAACGTCATTCCGCTTGCCGGGCTGTTGGTCCGCTGCTAGCATGACCAATCGTGAACGCATCTGCTATGCTTGTACATTATGAATAAGGAGTCCCTGAATGGTCGGTAGACAGATCGGCATGTTGCTGTTTGCACTGACATTGGCCAGCTTTGCTCCCTCAGCTGTCGCGTCGGCACAGCCTCCTTCGGATCAATTCGAAAATGAGAA
>Ga0335070_10010692_pt1 | contig 10729 bp, 10 predicted proteins | sample Lox_Sample_13_FD_206722 | JGI IMG/M metagenome (GOLD analysis project Ga0335070, IMG submission 206722) | Soil microbial communities from Loxahatchee National Wildlife Refuge, Florida, United States - Lox_Sample_1.3 | ecosystem: Environmental > Terrestrial > Soil > Wetlands | place: USA...
GAATAACGCGTTTGCATCTGCACTCAGAAACAAGAACTGAGAAAGGTTACGGACTGCCTGTTGAGAAGCCAATTCTTGCAGGCTGATCAAAGATCCCCTTCCAGTGCGGAAATACGCGGAAGCGGGTAGAGCGAGACTTTTTCGAGGACCATCCGGCAGTTATTTATAATGGGTGCTCAGGTTCCTATTCTCAAATCCAAAAAGGCCTCTTTTGCGTGGAAGCCACTCCTCATGCTGGCGGTCGTGGCGGCCGCGTTTGCGTTGGTCTATTTCACACCCGCACGGAAGTATCTCGGCAACATTCAAATCGTCAAGTTCTGGCTGCTCTCGCTGGGGTGGGTGGGACCGGCGGTATGGATGGGGGTCGTTTTTGTGCTGGTGGCCGCGGGCATGCCCCGTCTCCTGTTCTGCCCCGTCGGCGGTCTGGCCTTCGGATTCTGGTACGGCCTGCTTTGGACCCAAGTGGCGACCCTGTTCGGTTACTACGCGTTATTTCTCTTTGTTCGCTGGGGGGGACAAGATTTCATCCTTCGCCACTGGCCACGGGTTGGCAGGTTGAGAAAACATTTCCACGGCCATTCCGCGGCGCTTCTGGTTTTTGGCGTGCGCCAACTCCCCATCAGCGGACTGATTATCAACTTCCTTTTGGGACTCTCGCCCATCCGTCATGACCACTTTCTGCTGGGAACAGCCTTCGGAATCCTGCCCGAGGCGATCCCGTTCACGCTTGTAGCCAGCGGTGTGTTCAAGCTGTCCGGTAAAAACACGCCGCTCTACATTGCTGCTGCAGTGGGGATTTTCCTGTTGGTATGCGCTGTTCTGTGGTATTTCTCCCGCCATTTCAAGCTCCTGGCTGAACTGCGCAATGAAGTAGAAATCGCGGACGAGGGCCCGGCCGCCCGGAACGACATAAAGGAAGAACAAAAAGGTTATGACGTATCCGGGAAATAGCCCCATCTCCTGTGTGATGTTTCCTCCTCTGCACCGGTTTTTTCTCGACTCAAAGGGTCCGGGCAAACCCGATCACCGCTCCTCATAACCACATTCTAACGTTTTGGAAGCTCACCAGCTGCCGGCCCCGGCCTCGACCGAGGGGACGGTGTCGTTGCCCCTTTCCTATGCCTGTTGACCTAAGAAACTGGGGGATGGGAAATCTGATCCCTTTATTGACACGTAACTGCCGTTCGATTACACTCAATTCACTTTGAATCGAGTTTTCCCGGTGAATCGGGAAAGGCATGAACATAGCCCGTTTTATTTTGGTGAAAGGAGGAAAAAATGGGAAGGAAAAAGGACCGGGAGGATATGGATCGTCGGACTTTTCTCAAGGTGGGCGGTGCCCTCAGCCTGGGGGCCGCGGCAACTTTCAGCGCGCCTCCTGTGATCTCGGCGCAGCCAGAAACCAAAGTGGGCAAGAAGGACTTTGGCGAAAAAATCGATATCTTCTGCCATGTCTTGCCACAAAGATACAAGGACGTACTCTTGAAGAAAGCCAGGCCTGCCTTCTATCTTGAGAACGCCAAGACCCTGGTGCCACTTTCCGATCTGGATCTCCGATTTAAGGCCATGGACAAATACCCAGGGTACCGGCAAGTCCTGAGCATTGGCGTGCCTCCGGTCGAATTGGTCCTTTCACCCGGAGAAGCTGCGGACCTATCCCGAATGGGCAACGACGAGATGGCGGAGTTGGTGAACAAGTATCCGGACCGGTTTGTCGCCGCATTGGCGGGTTTGCCGATGAATGATGTGGACAGTTCCCTCCGGGAGATGGAGAGAGCTATTAAAGAGTTGAAATTCAAAGGAGTACAAGTATACAGTTCCATGAACAGAAAACCACTTGACCGGCCCGAGTTCCTTCCAATTTATGAAAAGCTATCCGAATACGATTTCCCTCTCTTTCTTCACCCCGTCAGGGACAGAGACATTTCGGACTATCCGGATGAAAAATGGGCAAAGTATAACGCGTACAACCATTTCGGATGGCCTTACGAAACAACGATGGCCATGACTCGCCTCGTAATGAGCGGCATCATGGAAAAGTATCCCAAGCTGAAGGTGGTCGTCCACCATTGCGGTGCGATGCTTCCTTTCTTCGCCAAACGTGTCACTCTGGGCGTGCCTGAGCCGGCCGAGATCACGAATCTGACCAAACCCCCGGTGGAATACTATAAGAGGTTTTACGGCGATACGGTTCTGGGCGGCAATACGCCGGCCTTGATGTGCGGCCATGCCTTCTTCGGCACGGATCATATGGTTTTCGCCAGCGATTATCCTTACCCTGGCGGTGTGGCGCGGGCCGATATCGCACTCGGGGAAGTCATCAAATCCGTGGAAGATATGAATGTCAGCGATGAAGAGAAAGTCAAGATATTTTCAAAGAACACAAGGCAGTTATTGAAACTATCCTGACCAGCTGTTGACGGAGCTACCCGCGGACGGCTCCCAGGATTGCTTCCGAGGGGACGATATTTCAAGCACCCATCGGGAGCTGTCCCCGGACTTTCCGAAACAAGAGGACCCGATCCTCAAGGGATGCGTAGGATTTGATGGTGGAGTTCACTCTGCCGCATCCCACTGACGGATGGGCGCGAACTTAGGGTGAGACGCTTTTAACCAAAATAAGGTCGTACCTGTTTCGCAATCTCCTCGGGTGGCTCGACGACAAATCCATCGAGAAGAATGCTGGATGAATACCAGGTGTCACTCACCGGGTAAGTCTGTACGCTGGATCGAGAGACGATCTTCATCCCCGCCCAAAGGTAGTTACTAAGTTTCTTATTGAGGGGACCTGAGTAGATGGCATAGTTAAAGCAGGAAAATCCTTTGTCATGATAGGCCTTTAACACCCGTGAAATCCCTTGGGCAAGATTCTCCCAATCGTCATCGTTAAATTCCAAAAGATTGGATTTCCCTCTTACCACGGCATCCACCTCATCTTCCTTCACTGGAGCAAACGGAGTGAACCACTCCGTAGATCCCAAACTGCCCAAATACCTTTCGCCAAGCTCTTTCTCCTTCTCGATTAACTCATCCCAAAAATTTCTAGAATATTTCTTGTAGTGAGCCCTTCCTTTATCTGTGTAGACCTTGATCAGGGAATGAGGACCATGGGACAAGATCACCTGAAGGTGAGGATGAACCATGCTGGCTCCACTCGGGTAAAGATAGTTACCGCCGATCTCGGCATATTCGACGCCGCCCACTTCATGAGCCCGCCGGACATAAGAATCCGCCAATTTGAGGGCGTTCATGAGAAGACTGGGCGAAAACTCATCGAGTTTTAGATAATGTTTCTGGGTCATAGCGATGATCCCGGAATATTGCTTGTGGGCAAAGAGGTTGGGGAAGAGAGTCGCTTCCCCTCGGGTAAGCCTTCCCTCCGGAATAAAATCAGCCGGGAATTTTGGAGTCGAGGCCGCCACTTTTTCCGGACAGAAAAAGCACCTGCCCCGGGTTTCTTCAATCAGCCTTTCCAAAACAGCTGTGTCTGTTTTGTAAACCCCGGCCCAGAATGCCCGCCCAGTGCGTATGAAGGAAGTGAAACCGCTCAGAGGATCCTCACGATATTCAATGGGCTGAGCATCGATCTCAAAATTCTTGAGCGGGTTGTGAAGAAGGGCCTCCTCTTCATGTTTTTTGAAACGGATCATAGTTTCCTCCCTTTGGTTTAGATTTTCACATGACAGATGACAAACCTGAGCTTGCCTGCCTGGAAATTCCCTCTGAAGGAATATGTCCTATTTTTATACTGAATTCCAAACAAAAATGGTAAGAGAATAACAAAGAGATGCTTTTTCTTGGAAGAAAGAAGGAAACGAAATTGAAACCACGGAGACAACGTTTTTGCTGGAGATTTTCTAAGAAAAACAGAAAGCTAACCAAAAGGTTAGCTTTCTCCGTCTTGTCGTTTCGAAGCTCGCCCTTTCCGAACTGGCGAGTTTCCCGGTTTTTGGGGGATCGGCTTTAAACCTACCCCCTATCTAAAGGAAATTTCCATCTGTGAATTTGTCGGTATGTCTGTTTGTTTGCTGCTTTGACTCTCCTTTCCTACTTAATTATAATTCATTTTTCTCTTTTGAGCCAATCAACGCGACCTGTCATTCCGCCTTGGACGCTTCCACACCTTTCAACAGGCCCTAGGCCTGAAATGCGGAAGATAAGGGTTTCCAATACAATCTTCATGTCTCGGATCGTCGAGCGGCGTTGGACGAGTTCAAAGTGACAGGGCCGGGGAGATACAAAAATGGAAAAAATGAGCTTGACAGGATATATGTCGTTGCTATAATCTCCACGGATCATTTCCTAGTATGAATCACTTTCTTTTGGTATTTTCTGGAATTGCTGGGGAACATGTGGTACCGTTCTGGTTACCCGAAGATGATAAGACGTAGGCTCCAAAGGAAGAATTTCAATCCCCTTTGGAGCCTTCCCTAATCTGGAAACCCTCCTACCAAAGGAACTGGAGTTTAGGTCGCGATCCACGGGTCGTCCTCTGGGATTTCGCGATTGGATTCAGGAAAAATTTCGATCGCCTGCGAAGATGTCTTTGGTTTGTCTCTTGACTTTAACCATGAAGAATGATTCTTAAAAACGGGAAAGGAGGACATTCAAATGCGTACTATCTTAATCGTCGCGTCCATCGTGTTAGCCTTCTTGATGGGGCAAGTATTAGCGGCTCCCACCGCAAAAGTACCTTATCGACTCAACCCCGGGTGACGGTGTCCTGATCCATCTTGACGAGTGGTTTGCAAAGAACCCCATCAAGGAAGGGGAAGTCGCCCGTTCGGACAATGTTTTTTCATCCCCCCGCTCCGCCCTATTCATCGGGTCAAGTAGAGATACCAAAGGGATTGGCAGGCATATCCACGTCACAGTGGATGAAATTGTTTTTGTGTATAAGGGTGAAGGAGAAATGTATATCAACGGCAATTGGGTTCCGGTGAAGGCCGGCGACCTGCATGTCTGTCCCCGGGGCGTGGCCCATGCAACCCGTACGCTTCCTGGCAAAGAATTGTTGATCTTTAATATTTTTACGCCGCCGCAACCCAAGGGGGCTCACGACCGTGTGATGATCGACGAATAAGAAAATTTCTCCACAGTCGCCAATAGAGGTGAACTCCGTGGCGGGCGACATTGCGGCCTGGTGATAAAGTGAAGCCCCGCTTCCGAGAAGGAGGTGGGGCTTTTTTTACCGTTGTGCAGCCTAGATCCTTTTCGGTCGATACTTTATTGAATAATTATGGTATATTTATTTTTGGTTAGGTGGTTTCATGGATTTTTCAGGATTGACGAGCAGCATTGTTTCTTTTGTTCAGAACAATCCGATTATCGCAATCGTTCTTGTGCTGTTTCTCCTTTTCTTCATGTACCGGAAGCCGAAACTGTTTTTCGGTGTTCTCGGCGTCGGTGTCTTACTGGCAGGATTGCTTTATTTGATTATGATCATGGCCGGCTCGGGGTCTGAGAAGAAAAAAGCGCTGACTCACCAGGAAGAGCAGTCCGATACCGACCGTTGAACCCTCGCTTTACCAAGCTGGGGACTTTTTCACTGCGAATGGGCTTCCTGTGGTTCAACCTGCTCACACCAAGCAAATTTCCAAGCTTTTCTCAATAGCTAAGCCTGGATAATTCTTTACCATTTGTTTTACTGCTCGGCAAAATTTGGCCATCTGCCTATATCAATTTTTCAAGAAACTATAAAAAAAACAGAAACTTGCACATATAGAGTTTTTGGCATAGAATATGCTCATAGTACTAACAGAATTTGTCAAGGAATAGCTGTCTCTTGAGAAAGTGGAAGAATACCTGGTCGGTCGCGCAGCGGCATGAATGGCCCAACCCCATATTGAATTTTGGCCGATAACTTGCTAATGTTTCAGAGTGTCATGATTTCCAAATTCACCGGAAGGAAAGAACTCAAAATTCGTCAAGACATCCTCCGCGGTGTGTATGAAGAAAACCTCTTCATCCTCGGGAGAGGCCGCCCAGTTCTGACACGACGAAGGTCTCTCTTCCTGAAGGGAATTCTCCTGTCCGCGGTGTTCTCGGCCTTCGCGGTCCTCATGCCCGACCAACACACGGGCAGTTCATTCGCGCCAACAGAGCCCGCCGCGAACACAAGCATGCTTCCCGCTCTCCTTCCTCCGGCGAGTGCCTCGGGAGAAGCGACCTCGGAGTTGGACAAATACCCTCTTCTCCCCGCCGCAAATGTTGCTTCAGACGGACTGGCGAACGCCGACGAGTTCAGTGCCATTATGAACAGTCGTAATGTATCCCTCATGCGAATGCTTGGCCTGAAAATTAAGACGATCATGATCGATGCGGGCCATGGCGGCTCCGACTCGGGCACCATTGGGAAGACAGGCATGAAGGAAAAAGATATCACGCTCGATATCGCGAAGAGGTTGAAAGCCCATTTGATAAAGAGCGACCTCCACCACGTACTCATGACGAGGGAAGATGATTCGTCCGTGCCCCTTCTCGAACGGGTGACCCTTGTCCGGGAGGCAAAAGCTGACCTTTTTATTTCCATTCATCTCAATTACCTACCAAAGAAAAGCACGAATATCATCGAGACGTATTATTTCGGGCCTTCCGAGGACAAGAAAACGCTCAGGCTGGCCGAGCAAGAAAATGCGGGATCGGAATATGGACTGAGCGATTTCAAGGAAGTCGTGGAAATGCTCGGTAAAACCATGAAGCTTCAGGAGTCTAAGGAACTGGCCGAATCTATCCAGGCGAATTTGTTCCTGAACAGCAGGAAACACGACAAAGAGATCCAGAACCACGGCATAAAGAGGGCCCCTTTTGTGGTCCTTCTCGGCGTGGACGTACCGTCCGTGCTGGCAGAAGTCTCCTGCCTCAGCAATCCGGAAGAAGAGCGAGAGCTCAACCTTGAAAATCATAGAGAAAATATTGCCAGTTTTCTTGCAGCCGGTATTTTCGATTATCTGAATAAAGGAGCCAGAACCCATGAAGCCAAAAGATGAGCAGAAGGAAGGCAATGTCCTGTTTGTCGGCATCGATCTGGGAACATCACGGAGTGCGATCTCTTCGAGCAATGGGATGCGGGAATGGGTCGAGAGTTACGCCGGGTGGCCGAAGGACTTTATCGCGGAGCAGGTCGTCGGCAAACCGGTACTCTTCGGAGCCGAGGCGCTCCAGCACCGGCTTTCTCTCGATATCTGCAGGCCCCTTGAGCGAGGGATTATCAAGGAGGGGATCGAAAGCAGCGAGAGGGCGGTCAAAGAAATCATCCGGCATCTGATTGATCTCGCCAAGCCTGAGGCCGCTCAGAAAATCCATGCGGTGATCGGGGTGCCCGCCGATTCGCTCAAGGTCAACAAGCTTGCCATCCGGAGGGCGGTGGTGGAATATGTCCATACCCTCATGGTCGTTTCAGAACCCTTTGCAATCGCCTACGGGATGAATCTGCTGAATGACGCACTCATCATCGACATCGGTGCCGGGACCATCGACTTCTGCATCATGCATGGAACCATTCCCTCCGAAGAAGACCAGAGGACCATTTTTACGGCGGGCGACTATATCGACGAGCAACTCTTCAATTATCTCATGGAGAAATATCCAAACTCAAAGTTCAACAAGAACATGGTACGGCAGTTTAAGGAGAAATTTAGCTTCGTGCGGGACATCCAAGAGCAGGTTCGAGTCGAGCTGCCCGTCAATGGTAAACCGGTCATGCATGACATCAAAGATGAGATCCGGCGGGCATGCGAGAGTATGCTGCCGTCACTCGTTGAGACGACGACCGAGATGATCGCCCGGTTTGATCCCGAATTCCAGATGAAGATAAAGAACAACATCGTTCTCGCGGGCGGGGGGAGCCTGATCCGAGGGATAGCCGAGTACTTACAGAGTGCCTTGAAGGAATACGGCACCTGCAAGGTGACCTGCGTTGCAGACCCGCTCTTTGCGGGCGCGGACGGCGCACTCAAGCTTGCCCAAGACATGCCGTCCAAATACTGGGAAACACTCTGAGCATTGGCCGAGGGTTGAAGATCTGAGGCGTTCCGCTGGGCACAACCCTGAGAGAGCACATGACCGGCGAAACAATACTCGTGATAGACGCGGGCGAAGAAATCGATCAGAGAATGACCGAGGCACTCGAGGCGGAGAACTACCTCGCCTATCCCGTCTCGGGCCAGGGTGTGAACGCTGAGTTAGCCGAACTGCTCAGGCCTTCGCTGATCTACATCAAGCCCCTCGAACTAAGCCCAACGGGACTTCATCCTTGCAAAACAATTCATGCCATCCCTTTGCTGAAAAAGGTTCCGATCGTTATCCTCGCATCTCCGAAAAAAGCGCTGAGCCCCGACACCTCCAGGGATTACGGAATCGTGGATTTTCTCGTACCGACTTTCAGCTCCGAAGAACTCATCGAGAAAACAGGAACAATTTTGGGGAAGGCGGCTCCCTCCCGGAATCCCGAAGAAGACGAACCTGCCCCCGCGCCACAAACCGTAACGGAGATGGAGAAAAAACGCCCGGCATTCCTTTTGCCCGCGATCGGCTTCGTGATTCTTTTGATGATTGCCGGATCAGGGTTTCTGGCCTATCGGCAGTTCATACCACCCCGGAAGGTTTCGCCCTCTTCTACGGTAGCAAACTCTTCTCGAGTTCCCTCCACACCCCCTGCGGTTGAACCGAAAGCGCAGTTGCCTCCGCCGGGAAAATCGGCAAACATTTCCGTTCCTGCACCGCCCGCCCCATCCCCACCGCCCGGACAACCCTCATCGCTCTCATCGGAGTCCACACCCCAACTCCCGCGCGCACCCTTCTACTCAGTCCAGCTGGGAGCCTTCAAGAATGAAGAAAGGGCACAGGCTCTCGCGAAGCAGTTTCGGGAAAAAGGATACGAGGCATTTACGCACGCGGGCGTGGCCAAAGATAGCTCCCCGATTTATAGGGTCCTGGTCAGCAAGTATGAGGAAAGAAAGGCCGCCAAGAAGCTGGCGGAGGAAATCCAGTCAAGGGAACAAATCCAGACCACTCTCTACGGCGAATGAGGATCAAGATCCGAAGCTCCGTCCACCGTTTTCACAATTTATTTATGTCCCCTTACCGTACGGATGTTCTGCCTTCAAGCCTTCAACTCGTCAGAAGGAAAAAGGGGCGATATCGTTAGAAACCGACAATGGACAGGAAGTTCTTGAATCGCATCGATGGCCTGTTGAGCCTTGGCAGCAAGCCTGTGAATGAGCAGACTGGTCTTCGAAAGGATTTTAGATTTATTCTCGCAGCAACAAGCCTCTAGTAATTTCTGTCGGAAGCCCTGCGAAGGTCATCAAGAAATTCGGCCGGAATTTTGTAACCTAAATCCTGCGCCTTTTTGACATCTTCCCAAGATTTGTCGTACTCTCCTCTAAAATAATAACCCCTCCCTCGACTGACGTAAGCCTCGGCAGACTTCGGGTTAATCTCAAGAGATTTGTTCAGTAACAAAATGGCTTGCTCAAAATCTCTCTTAAGAAGATAGGCTCTCCCCATTCTGTAGTAAAACCAGCTTTCTTTGGACCTTTTCTCTTCTTGCTCGGTAGCTGGCATGACATTAAAATCTCTCCATTTATTACGAAGCACTTTTCTCCTATCCTCCGGGGTAAGCCAGTACCATTCGTTTCCGTAACGAGACCTTGACTCCCTCATGACCCAGCTTCCTGAATGATCCTGTTCCAACAAAAAGGCATGGAATAGCTCGTGCAGAAGAATATAGGGATCCAGCTCTTTGACGAAGAGATACCTCCAGAAGAAGGTATCCGTGGCCCCCAGGGGTAATTTACCCCCTCTGATGCTATGAACAAAGTTCACAAAAGTGAGGGCAATATCAAACTGGTCCCGCCTGTTCCATGTGTCGGTGGCAATCCTGATTTCCATTTTGATGATGTCATCTAATTCATCTTCCCACTTGATTTTGTACACATCGAGGATTTCAAGCCGTATTCCAACTTGCATCTCAGCAAGGCGCGAGCATTTTAAAACAAACTTCTCAATGTCGTCTTTCCGATAGGAGTCGTCGGCGACGAGAAGAATTTTCAAAGTTCGAATCGGTTCGTTTTCCGCCTTGAATTCGGGACGGCTCAGTAGCGGCTTGACGCTTCCAGAATAACAACCGGATAAGAATCCCAGAAACAACAGAAATGCTAGTATCTTCCTTTTCATCGACCTGTCCCGGATGTGAGTCTATTTCCGCTTATGCGGCATCTTTTCAGCCAACCTTCGGGCAACCCGAGAGAATGGTCCCTTGCCTTAACCTTTCTTTTCTCTGGATTCCAGCCGCCCGAAAGAGGCCCTGTTCGCCCACCCTTCTATCGTCAATGGAGTTAATAACCTCTGGGTTCGAGGCTCGGCTCTCTTTTTTCTTCCTTATATTTCAGCTTAGGGGCCTCGGTCATCACTGTCACACCGGGCGGGACCGAGCGAGTCAACCAGACATTGCCTCCGATGATCGAGCCACTTCCAACGACCGTCTCACCCCCCAAAATGGTAGCACCCGCATAGATGGTTACATGGTCTTCAATGGTGGGGTGGCGCTTCATTTGCCTAAGCATATCACCTTTTTCTTCCATAGGTAGGCTGAGGGCCCCCAGGGTAACCCCTTGGTAAATCCTGACATATTCCCCGATCACACTGGTCTCTCCAATAACGACCCCCGTCCCATGGTCAATGAAGAAATGCCGGCCGATGACGGCTCCCGGGTGAATATCGATAC
>Ga0335070_10010693_pt1 | contig 10729 bp, 7 predicted proteins | sample Lox_Sample_13_FD_206722 | JGI IMG/M metagenome (GOLD analysis project Ga0335070, IMG submission 206722) | Soil microbial communities from Loxahatchee National Wildlife Refuge, Florida, United States - Lox_Sample_1.3 | ecosystem: Environmental > Terrestrial > Soil > Wetlands | place: USA: Florida...
CTGCAGGGATTTTTCTATCTGCCGGATGAATTCTTCATTGTTCGAGCCTATTTTAACCACTTCCATGTAGGGTAAAACAGAAGGAAGAGGCGTGCTGACCACGGGCTTGCCTGATGCCAGATATTCAAAAAGTTTCAAAGGTCTGGCATTTATCGTAACCTCAGTTAACTTATAAGGGATGATGCATACATCAAAACCCTGAAGATACTGAGGTAAGTCCTTATAATCCTTTGGACCCAGGAAGTGGACATTCTCTTTTCCTCGAATTGCACTCACATCTGTACTGGATGGTCCAATAAAAACCAATGACCAGTTTTTTTTCTCAGAGATTTTTTGCAGAAGCTCAAAATCAATCCAGTCCCGGATTAAACCGTAATAGCCGATTACAGGTTTTTTGATGTATTTCATGTCAGAGGGGAGTTCCACAGAATTTTCATTGTATCGAGAAAAATGCTCGAATTCAACCCCGTGAGGAATAAAAAAAATGTTAGGATTAAATTCCTTTTTGGTTTGGAATAGCTTATCGGAAACGACTAAAACCAGATCAACCTTTCTTAAAAGACTTTCCTCTAATTCTTTTACTAAGTTTTTTGAGTATCCGGTGAATTCAGAATATTCGTCTGCACAATAATAAATGCTTTTTTCCTCTTTCAGTCTTCCAACCAGGCTCTCGGCTGTAGGGCAGGCTGCCCAGAGGATCCTCTTTTGAGCTTTTTTCCGAGCGAGATAGAATTTCAAACTCAAAGTGAGTATGAACTGGTTTATTTTTCGTACTATCCTGTTTTGAAAATAAGGCAGAACTATAGGAGAATAAACGTAGATGTTTGGCTCTTTTTCCTTGATCCCGGAGAAGAATTTCCCCAGCTTCTGGAAAATCCTTGTTAAATCCTTTTTACTGACCGAAGGGGTTCTCAAGCCCAGAGAATCCATCCAGAGAATCGAATATTCCCTGGACAGGACCCGCATGATATGCTGGGAAGAAGAGGGAAGCCTTCCCCAATCCTCAGCGATCGAAATTATGAATTTCTTAGATTGATTGTTCATCTGGCTCGATATCGACTTTATCCTTAATTTTCCTTGCTGGAACGCCAGCCACTACTGTATAAGGCTCAACGTCTTTAGTCACTACAGCCCCGCTTCCCACCTGGGCATATTCTCCGATTGTTACTCCGGGCATGATTATCGCCCCCACACCGACCAGAGCTTTTCTTTTAATGGTTATTGGCGCAACTATATGCGGATGCCTGGAAGTATCGTGCATCAGGATAACCACCCTCCAGCTCAGCACCACCCCGTCCTCCAGGGTCAAAAGCTCAGGAAAATTATCATCGATCAAAACCTCACGAGCGATGAAAACCTGTTTACCCACTTTAACGCCCAGAGCGCGATACAGTTTATTTCTCAGCTTGTAGCTCAGGATAAAATTCCGGGTGATGATGTTCAGCATTTTTCTGAAGGCGTCTTTTGCCCGGCCTAACTTCCTTTTAGTTTTATAATCCTCTAACGATATCTGCTGGTTCATTAAGTTATTTTCCTCCCTCTTTTATTATCTCTATTATATTGTGCAAATCGTTTTCTTTAAGATATGGATGAGTAGGCAAAGTCAAAATGGTTTTTTCCACCTGATGGCTTTTGACAAGCTCATCCAAAGATGAGGCTAAATATTTTTCAATTCCCGGTATTTTATCCAGAGAAGTCGGATACATCTTCGAAGCTCCCAGTTTTTTCTTTTTTAATGACTGAAAAACTCTTTCTCTCTCTGAGCTGTCTTTAAATAATATCGGCAGGCGCAGATAAACAGAATAAGACTCATCGTGTAAAGGGAAAAGAGAAACATTATCTGAATCCTTTAGACCAGAGATTAGATAAGATGCGTTCCTTATCCTTATCCGGTTTATATCTTCCAGCCTATGCAAAAGACTTGCTCCCACCTTAGCCTGATATTCGGAAAGAGAGTGAAGGTCAAAATCTAAAGAGAATTCCGACTCACCTAACTTAAGAGCTGGTATCCCCTCTGGTATCCAGTAAAGATGTGGATTCAGAAAAATTTTATAGATTAAGGTTTTACAGAAGAATTCAATGCCAGGAGTTTTTCTCAAATTTGATAATTCCTGTTTCAGGAGTGAAGATACTTCTTCATCCTGGCTCAGGATGATGCCCCCTTCGACAGCGGTGATGTTTTTCCCTCTTCCCAGACTGAAAAATCCGACATCTCCGAAAGTTCCTAAATATTGGTTTCTGAATTTAGCTCCCATTGCCTGGGCAACATCCTCGATCACAAAAACTTTCTTTTCACGACAGTGAGCGATTATATCCATGTTCGAGTGAGCTAATCCGAAATGATAAACTGGCAGAACTGCCAGAGTGTTTTCATCAATAAGATTTAACCACTTCTCAGAATCCAGATCAAGGGTCTCCAGAGATATGTCGCATAACTTTATTTTTAATCCAGCCTTAGCTATGGCAGAGGGGACTGAAAAGCAGGTATAGGCAGGTATGATTACCTCGTCTTTATTCCTGAGTCTCTTAAGGGTTTTGAGTATCAAAGTCAGAGCGGCTCTGCCAGATGAAGTAAGGAAACAATCTTTCACCTGAAAGTATTCACAGAACCTTTGCCTGAATTCTTCACTGGAGTGACCTTTGGAGAGAATAGAGGAGAGGCTTCCAAATATCTCTGCGAACTTAATCTGCGTTCCAGCAGGGGGAATAGATTTTAACATAATTTTAAGGTAGGTTTCTCACAATTTTTGGACCTAAAAAATTAGCCCAACTCAAAGGTAACTTTTTCCAGAGCTTTATACCCAGGCTGAATTTTGAGCTTTCAGGATTAAGCTCTGGCAAATCCGTTATTTTATTCAAATAATACTGCCAGAAAAGCTGGGTCGGCTCTTTGACCCACTGACTTTTGAAATTAAACGTTCCCGAATTTCGGGTCGATCTTCCTAAATCAAATCTTTTATACTTCTTTAGACAGCCTCTCTGCATAATCTCCCAGTAGAGTAAATTATTAGGGCAAAGGCTTAAGTAAGCTCCAAGTGAGGAAGCAGAGGGAACAGTCAGCATGTCTTTAAAATACAAGATCAGCCCACCCCCGATCACCTTGTCTTTTAATTTCACCAGAGCTATCTCGCTTAGATCCGGGAAATAAGTCAATATATTTCTAAAAAGCTCTTTAGTCCAAACCGGAGTTCCCAAGTCCCTCATATTTACAGAAAAAACAGAATAGAACTGGTCTAAATATTCTTCTCTTCCTAATATGACTTCTAGTCCTGATTTCTGGGCTTTCCTGACCTGGTTCCGGGCTTTTGAATCGATTTTTTTCCAGACTTTTTCCGGATCAGGGTCAAGCTCCAGGATAAAGGTTACTTTTGAAGTTCTTGTGGTCAGCCTTTTGTCCTCCGCTTTAACGCTTCTCAGCTCTAGAAACTTGCAACCCTTTTCTCTGGCAACCTGAATAGCTTTATCTATGAGCTTCTCCTGGATTTCTTCTGAATCAGAGCAGACTCCTCCGTAATCCAGCCAGGGCAAAGAGATTAAGAATTTTCCAAACAGGATGCTGGAATAATAAAAAAGGGGCAGGAGGCCAACTACCTTATCATCCTCTTTTGCCAAGAGATAGACCGGTTTCTGGTTAAAGCTTTTTTCCAGCACGGTCTTCCATTCTATCTGATGAGCGAAAGTCGAAGACTCATTTTGGTGCAGATAAGCTTTCCACTGGCTTTCGAACCTGTCAGAATATTCAATTATTTCCATAGACGATCTCTTGGGCTAATTCTATAATTCCCTGAAAGAACTTTTCAGTGGTCATTTGTCGGGTTTTTCTTTGAGCTTCATCCACCATCTTCTGAACCATTTCAGGATTTTCCAAAATATAGGAGATGGCATTTCTCAATACGACGACATCTCCGGGTTGAACCAGGATTCCATCTTTCTTGTCCTGGATATAATCATTTGCTCCTTCTGGATCTGTCACGATCACGGGTTTCCCCCAGAACATTGCATTCAAAAAAGTCTGCTGGCCTCCAGAGTGCAAAAAACCTTTTGCCATAGGCACCACCACCATTTTTGATTTTGCCAACAGGTCGTAAAATTGACTATCTGAAGCGCTTATCACTTTTGCATTTTCCGGGAGACTGATACCCTCCAGCAAAAAATTATTGTTAGTCGCAAGGATGACTTTTAATTTCAGACCTTTAACTGCCTCAATTAAAGTCTTATAATCCCGGTTCCAATTGCCTCCGCTGAAAAGATAATCTCCTTTTTCCACTGTGCAATCGTAAACTTCGCAGGTGGTATGATAAGGGAAAAATCTTAATTTCTCCTGAGGTATCCCAAATTCTGAAGAATAAGCCTCTATTTCTCTTTTAGCCCAGACCAGAAATAGATTGACTGACCTGTTCATAAGTTTTATCTGAGTTCTCTTCAGAAATCTTTTCCATGAGTTTTTAGCCCTATACCAGAGACAATCCAGCATCAGAGTTGGAGTTTTTTTAAATGGAAGAAGGGCTTGTAGAAGAGAGAAAAATACTCCTGCCTTTCCTCCAGAGATAACCACCAGGTCAAAATCTTTTCTCTTTAAATAAAGTCGTAATGATAGAAAAAAGGAATTCAGAGTTCCAGGTTTTGCCTGAATAAGAGTCGTCTTCTCTTCCCAGGTTGGGCTAGCCTGGGTGCTTATGTGAGTCAAAATCTTTAAGTCTCCTGACATATTTCCTTCTTCTGCTCAGATTTCAAAATCCCTATTACTATCACCATACCCAGCAAAAGGTAGAGATGAGGGTATAGCCCGACCGACAAAAAGAAACTCCCGACAGCATAGGCTAAAAGAGCTCCTTTTAATCCCTGGGAGATCCACTTCAGATAGTTTTCCTCTCTAAACGATTTAATCAAAGAGTTTGCCAGAGTATAAACATATAGCATCAATCCCAGATAGAGAATTATTCCGAAAAAGCCCAATTCTGCTCCGACTTCGACATAAGCATTATGCGGAGAAAACCAGGGACCGCTTTTCCCACCGTATTTTACCCCATACGCCACCTCATAAACACCCACCCCAACTCCGGTCAAGGGTCTGTCGGCAAACATCCTGATCCCGGCTTTCCAGGCTCCGATCCTTCCCATGGCAGATTCATCCTGCTGATACGTGGTGATGGTCATCTGTCTCTGCCAGTATTCCTTGGGAGCGAAGAAAAATATCATAAGGAAAATGAGCAGCACCGAGAAAACCCCAACCAGCTTATGCTTGCTCTTGAAAATGAAATAGAGAAAAAGAAAGACCAGGGTGATAAAACCTCCGCGGGAAGCAGTGGAGATAATTCCCAGGGTGTAAAGACTGATGAAAAGAAAATAAATCAGCTTCAGATTCTTTTTTTTCTCCGCCAAGAAAAGATAGAACGCAAAAGGGAGTGCGATGCTTAAAGCTAAGGCAAAATCATTAGCATCCCCCAAGAAACCACCTGATCCACCAACCCGTGAGGCAACTGCTGCCTGCCCCAGGACCAGAAAATTTTTGATCGCACTCAGAGCCAGGTAGCCATTTACCAGGAGGAAAATCCAAAAGAAGGTCTTCAGTTTTTTGGTAGTACTTATCAGATGGATGAAAAGAATTGTGAAAACCAAAATCTTTAGCATTTCTACGAAAATATCTAAAGAGCGGGAAGGCCAGTAACTAAAGGGGATGGAAAAAACCATAACCAGGTAAAAAAGGTATAAAAGGATAAGCCCGTTTTCCTGAAGGTAAAGTCTGGATTTGGTGATACCGGTTTTCAAAACCCACACCACTATCAGGGTGACTGTCAGAAGTTTGGCTAAATGCAGATGACCCAGAGCAGGAATGGTCTCCTCAAACCGCATATAGGATAAGATGATGTAAGCTAAGACCCCCAGATAAGGGTAGAAGAAAAAGGTAATTCCGATTATCAGGGCTAGGGCTATTGCTGGCATAATCTCCGGCCTGGGGATAAAAAGAAGAAAAGCCCCGGAAACCAGGGAGACGAAGATCAGCAATAAATACCAGAGCTTCTCGGAAGTGACTATCCGGGTAACTCCTTCACCTCTTTCCGGAAGAGCTCTGCTTTTTGATTGTTCCATATAAACAAAATAGTGTAAAGAGTTTGATAAATCAAGCCCCTACAATTTGAAGTAGTTGGGGTTCGATTTATCGAACCAAAAATGAATAAAAACAGAAGTCAGGTAGTCAGACATTTCCTCAAGATTAATTCACAAAGGAATTGCACACCCTCACTTTGGTAAGGATGACTGACCGACAAAGTTTTAATTTCGTATTGCTATGATTTTTATCGGATTATAGCTAACTTTCCAGTAGAGCTGCCGGACTGGAAATCGACCCGGTAATAATAAACCCCTGAGGCTAAGTCCCTGCCCTCCTTATTCTTTGCATCCCAGACCACGTCGGTCGAAGAGTTACCGGTAAGCTCCCGAACTAACTCTCCGGATAAGGTCGTAATCTGTATCTTTGAATAGAGAGGGATATTCCTGAAGGTTATAGAATTATCGCCCGCTGAAGGCTTGAACGGATTAGGGAAAACGTGGATTGAGCCAGTCAAAAAAGAGGCGGGATCGCTGGCTGCAACCAAGACATCCTGATCATAAACGTTTACCCTCCATAAATATCTTCTGCCCTCCTGTAAATCCCGGTCCAGGGTCCAGAATAGCGTGAGGTTATCCGGTATATCGATGTAAGGAGAGAAGATTGTCCTGCCAGGATTAAATGAAGGATCCTCGCCTACCAGAAATTTTACCCGGATCTGGCTCCGATCAAAACCATTATGGATGAATTGGGCATTGAGAGTTGGTCTAAGAGTAACCACCTGCTCATCACCAACCGGGGAAGGGAGAAAAAGAGTATATATCGAATCCCCTACGCTGGTGGAGAGCTGGAAATGATAAACTGGAGTAGGCTGGCTGGTGTCGCTGGGATAAGTATTAGTATAAGCCCGGCTTCTCCAGTAATAAACTCCAGAGGAGAGCGGAGTCGGGACAGTCCAGCGGGTTGTACTGTCCTGACCCGCTTCCAACTCAAAAGGGGTTGATTCCTTTTTTTTCTGTGAAGCAAACTGAGTGGCTGTGTCCAGCTCAAAATAATATAGTATGGGCCTGCCGGCTGAATCCTGGACATTTTGTATGATCAGGGTCGGCTGGGTAGTATCCACAGTAGAGCCGTTTGTAGGAGAAAGAGGCAGGGGAGGATCAAGCTGGGTCTGGCTCTGGGAACTGGTCTTTATCAGAATGACTCCCTCGGCATTCTTCACATAGACCCGGTTCAAAGAGTCAGACGGAGACTTTTTTCCCCCTGTATCCAAACGGTAATAATATCCCCCCAAACTTACCAAAGTGCTATCAGTGTAATTGGAGCCGCCATCCGGTCTGGGCTTAAACAAGACCGCCCCTTTGGTAAAATCTCTTCTCCAGATATATCCTGAAGCGAGGGTATAAGCCGCAGCCACAGGTGTTCCCAGGTCCGCACTAATGGAACCGTACCACCAGTTCGTAGTGTCAGCTAACTTTACTCCGTAACTGGGGCTGGTGTCGAAAAGATAATAGCTTTTATCATCATAAGTTATGTAGTAGCTTGCGAGGGAAAAGTTCTTGTCCCGGTCGCCCAATCCTATCAGGTCCCCATCTCCGCACATATTTAAGAATGTATACTTGCCCATAGCCTGGTGTCTTTCCACTGCGGCTTTATGTTCTTCAAAAGTTCCCAGGGGCTGGTCAATGCCGGTCCACCTCTCATACCAAACGCCATCACACCTTCTTAAAAGGGTATCAAAAGACTCGCTGGAGTAGTTGCCCACATTTCCTATCAGGTAAGTCTGTCCGGACACGAATGCGGTAAGGCTATCTTTTATCGATTTCAGACAATCCTTAAAATTGTTGGAGAAATCAAGATTACTTTGCATAGCCTCTAACATCACCCCGCCATAAGTAGGGACGTTTTGGTAAAGTGCTCTTCCTAACATCTCGGTCGGGATCATATCCCAGATGTTATCGTGGAACACGGCTACCGGGCCAGAATAGGAGCTTCTCCAGCTTCGCATCCTTTCAGCGCAATAGTGTCCAGTCCATTTTTTCACCTCCGGATGGGTTATATTCACCGCTATCTGGGTCCAGTAATAAACGCAGATATGGGCCAAGCTGTCCGACATGGCAACTGCATTATGGTCAGGGGCAGAACGGTCGTCAACTATGTAGAAATAATAAGTATGTGAGGGGATAGTTCCGTTGACGAAGATCGTATCCCGGCTGTTTCTGGTAACTGTAAAGGAGACCGTATCCGGGTCGTCCCACCAGCCTAATTTTACATAGTCGTTCTGCCAGGTATTGGCGGTCCAGTTCTTACCCGAATGACGGATCCAGTTGGTGCCCACGGTGAACTGGCCTATGTAGCCGTAATCTGCCGGGTAGTCCCTTATCCCGTCTCCATTGGCATCGTTGGCCGGATCCCATCCCGGGATCAGCCTGGTCTCGCCGTCATAACTCTGGGTAGTATTTACTTTCCAGTGAGCAAAGGCAGTTTCTTTTCTGTATCCCTTGCCGGTGAACCACTGAACCAGGCTATTATAATCCTCTGCTCCGGGCTCCTGATGGTGGACATTATAATAATCACCCACCGGCTGGTTTCGGTTGAAATATGGGAAATACCAAGGTGGTCCCGAAGTAGCCCAGTCCGTATGCAGGTTCAGCCACTGAGTCCAGGAATCCGGAACATCGTACTGACCAGGAGCACTATGGGAAAAAGTATTGACTGAGGGGTGGGTAGGTCCTTTGGCAAAAGCATTCAAACTAAAAAGAAAAAATATAATTAAAACAAATGACAAGAGACAACGCTTTTTTCTTAGCATGCTTTTCCTCCTGATGAATAATATTCTTGTATGCAAAGTGTATGCCATTTCATAAGTTATTCAGACACAGCATAGTCAACCGCGTATCAACGTTCTAAGCTGCTCAATTTCTGCACAAAATGGACTAAGGTAACCTTTCAGCTTATCTAACCTTCTGTGACATAACCGGTTCAGCGATTTCGTCAAAATATGAGCAACAACAAAAATCCTTCAATATAATTCTCTTTTCAAATGCTTCTCATTCACCTGCAAAACCAGCTTTTTGCCAAAAATATTTCAATACTTTTATTACGAAGTCAGGCAGATATCTTTTAGCCAGGTTCTTGGATTTCTCCAGTAAGGAAAGAAAATTTTTATAGATCAAGGACCTGAAATTTTTGTTCCAAACTAAAACCTGCTGATTTTTTCTTTCTTTTTCAGTCCACTTGTATTTGTAAGAAGCATCTCCCCTTAAGAAATCGAATTCCCTGAACCCCTGAAAAATGGCTTCCCGGATTGTAAGAGCCAGGGCTACGGTCCCCGGGCTGAAATTCTCCCAATCCGGGTCTATGCCTGACTGATAAGCATAGATTTTGTTCAGATACTGGAAATTGTAATAAATGGCAAAAATATTCTCCTCATTTGCCAGGTAGGAAACTGAAAGCCAGCCCTTTTCAAAAAAAAGCTCAGCTATCTTTTTGTGGAATCGGTTGAATCTTTCTCTTTGAAAAACCCCCATTTCACCTAAGGCGCTCCATCTCTTGCTGTGCAGTCTGAAAAGGTCATCCATTCTAAGCATTACCTCGTCTCTGTCTTTTACTGAAGAAAATCTGATTTTGCCTGACTCTTCCATCAACCTGAGCTGACGCCTGATGTCTTTTCGGGAATTGGCTGAAAGCCCGCCAAGAAAATTTTCCCACTCGTTAGTCAGAATCGCATAGGGGCAGACTGTCCAGAGGTTGATAGAAAAGCCGAATCTGTTTTTTTCAGCCCAAGTCTGAATCTGAGCTAAACCAGAAGAGCCTTCACGAAAATCGGTTAAATCCAACAGGTCCCATTCCTTCGGGTTTTCCTCAAGATAGTCTAAGAAAAGATTGAACGTCTCTTTTTCACTGCCTTTCCTGAGAATGAAGTCAAGATGGTCCGAGCAAACCTCCTTGGTTCCAAGGAATTTCAGGACCTTTAATCTGAGCGGGCCTAATCGGGTCAGGCAAAGCGGGACAATTCCCAAGATATTTTCATTCTGATCCAAAGCCAGAAGCACGAAAAGCTGGTAGCCTTTTGAATATAGTTCCCACCAGGTGAAAAGCCATTCCCAGGTTAGAAAAATATTAGGACTGGAGCTTTGTTCCAGGAATGAATCCCATTTGTCCTTTAACTCTCTAAATTCCTGGGTGGAATTAATCTTCTTCAAGCAGAGCTTATGCTTATCCACGGAAATCTCAGTTGCTTCTTTGCTCATCTTAATCTTTTAAAAAAGGCAAAGCACCAAAAAGCCTGCCCAGGGAGATTTTGAAATCATCCAAGCTCTGGGATTCTTCCAAGCTCAAACGCTTCAAGTAAAAAAAATCTGTTCCTTTGTGATTAAAACCATAAGAATTCGAACAGCCTGCCTTATACCCGAATTCCTTAGCTGATTTTTCTATCTCCGGATTAGACAGACCGCTGGGGTAAGATAAAAATTCGATTTTCTCTGCCAGGTTCTCCTCCAGTTTCTGCCTGGAGATTTTCAGCTCTTCGATAATCGTCTTCTGATCCTCAAAAGTCAGCAGATAATGATTATGGGTGTGAGAGCCGAACTCGATCCGGTTTTTTCTCAGCTTTTTGATCTCATCCCAGGATAGGACTTCTCTTTTTACCTCTTTTTCCGATTTCAAAAGGAGTCTGAG
>Ga0335070_10010694_pt1 | contig 10728 bp, 9 predicted proteins | sample Lox_Sample_13_FD_206722 | JGI IMG/M metagenome (GOLD analysis project Ga0335070, IMG submission 206722) | Soil microbial communities from Loxahatchee National Wildlife Refuge, Florida, United States - Lox_Sample_1.3 | ecosystem: Environmental > Terrestrial > Soil > Wetlands | place: USA: Florida...
AGTTGGTACCCGTGCGCGTCGAAGCGGTGGATGTCGGACAGGAAGATCGCGACCGCCGCGCCGTAGGCGGCGACCGCCGCGCCCCCGAGCACGAAGGCGTTGCAGGCAAAGAGGAATCCGGGCAGCTCGCCGTATGCGGTGCGCAGGTACACGTACTCGCCGCCGGCGTGCGGCAGCAGTGCGCCGAGCTCGGCGAAGCACAGCGCCCCGAGCATCGCGACCAGCCCCGCGGCCACCCACGCACCCAGCACGAGTCCCGGCGTGCCCACCGCCTGCGCCATGCTGGCCGCCTTGAGGAAGACGCCGGTGCCGATGATGACGCCGACTACCAGCGAGGTCGCGTGCGTCAGGCCTAAGTCGCGGCGGGGCTCGAGGGCGGGTTGCGGCACGCGCGTATCGTACAATCGCCGCTGACCGGAGGCGGAGGAAAACCATGACGGGCGAGTTCGCAGGCATGGCGCGCTTTCGCGGCGCCGTCGCTTGTGCCCGCGCGCCCGACGGGCCGATCGGGCTCACGCTGACGGGGCGCAGCGCCGGGCCGTCGGGGGAGGAGCTGCGCGTCGCCTTCGCGGGAAGCGCGCCCGCCGACCTTCCGGAGCGGCTCGAAGACGCGCTGGTCGAGCGCGGCGCGGCCGGCGAGTACCGCATCGCGAGCGCCACGCGCTCCTGGCACATCACGGCGCGCTCGGTGGAGGTGCATCGCGAGGTGGCGCAGCGATTCTATGCGGCGATCCCGCCGCGCCCCGCGCCGTGGAGTCGCCGCGTGCTCTACCGGGCGATGCTCATGCTCGCCCGCAGCCGGGTCGCGATCGCCGTGCTGCGGGCACTGCGCTCCTAGTGGCTTTCTAAGGGCTCGGCGAGCTCAGCCCGAACTCTTCTTCCGGCTGCGCCAGCGGCCGGCGCGCGCCGATGAGAGCGGCGTAGGTATCGATCTGCTGGCGGAAGGTGCGGTCCCAGGTGAAGTGCCGCAGGACGCGTGCGCGCCCGGCGGCGCCCAGCGCGGTGAGATCCCGCTCATAGAGCGCGGCGATGGCGCTCGCCATGCCGGCGGCGCTGTCAGGCTCGGCCAGCACTCCGACGCTGTCGTCGACCAGCTCGGGGAAGGCCCCGGCGCGTGCCACCACCACCGGCCGGCCGCAGGCCATGGCCTCGAGCAACACCAGCCCGAAGGTCTCCTTGGTCCCGGCATGCACCAGCGCATCCGCCGAGGCGATCCAGGAGGCGAGCTCCAGGCTGTCGCGCCGGTAGGGCACCATCGTCACGTTGGCTGCAGGGCGCGCCCGACGATGGCCGCCGATGAGCAGCAGGTGATAGGGCGCGCCGAGCCCCGCGAACGCCTGCAGCAGCACCGGCAGATTCTTCTCCTCGGCGAAGCGTCCGGCGAACACCATGAGGCGCGCATCGGCCGCGAGCCCGAGCCGCTTGCGCAGGTCGAGCGTGCGGCGACGCGGGTGGAACACCTCGGCATCGACGCCGAGCGGCTGGTGCACGGCGTGCTCGACGCCGAGCGCGCCCAGGTACTCGCACATGACCCGGCTCGGTGCCAACACGATGTCGAAGCGCGCATAGAGGCTGCGCAGATAACGGCGCACCGGCCGCTCGACCGGACGGAAACGGCGGCCGATGATCTGCGGCACGTTGGAGTGATAGAAGCCGACCACCGGGATGCCGCGGCGCCGCCCCACGGCGGCCGCGCACCAGCCGGGGTGGAAGGCATCGCCGGCTTCGATCAGTGTCGGCTCGAGGCGATCGAGCACGCGCGTCCACCGGCGCATGTTGAGCGGCAGGCGGTAATTGAAGGTGCCGGGCACCTTGAAGCCGGACAGGGTGCAGACTCCGCCGCGCTCGAAGCGGTTCTTGCGGCCCGGCACCACGATGGTGTGCTGCCAGTGAGTATGTTCCCTCAGCCAGGAGTGCTTGGCGTTGAGGTAGCGTCGGACGCCGCCGCTGGTGGGCGAGTAGAAGAGGGTCGTATCGACCAGATGCAGGGGTTTCATCCGTTACACGCGGCCCTTGCGTCGCACAACCCCCGCATTGCACCTGTATGACGAAAGGGTGTCAAGCCGTACCGGACGCATCCGACCCGCCGCCGCACGGTTCCTTACACGAGTGTCAGGCCGGTTTGATGTTGGCGTCGCCTGGTTCCACTATTGCGCGGTTGCAACCCGCGGCGGCGCCGCCGCTGATCGGAATTCAGTGATGAGCCAACTTCTGCGTCGTCTGGTCGTCCTGCAGCCCGGCGAGGCGCCCGCGCTGCTCGCCTCGTTCGCGACGCTGCTGTGCACCTTCACGAGCTACGCCATGCTGCGTCCGGTGCGCGATGCGCTCGGGATCACCTCCGGACTCGAGACCATTCCGTACCTCTTCTGGGGCGTGTTCGCCGCCATGCTGCTGCTGCAGCCGGTCTATGGCTGGCTGACCTCGCGCTTTCCGCGCTCGCTGTTCCTGCCCTGGGTGTACATGTTCTTCGCCGCCAACCTGGTCATGTTCTGGCTGTGGTTTCGCGTGGCTGAGGACCATACCTGGATCGCGCGCAGCTATTACGTGTGGGTGAGCGTGTTCAATCTATTCGTGCTGGCCGCCTTCTGGGGCCTGATGGCTGACGTGTTCACGCGCGAACAGGCCGGGCGTCTGTTCGGCTTCATCTGGGCCGGCGCCAGCTCGGGCGGCGTGATCGGCCCGTTCATCGACAAGAAGCTCGCCGTGCCGGTCGGCGCCATCAACCTGCTGCTGATATCGGCAGGCCTGCTGCTGCTCGCACTCGTCTTCATGCGGCAGGTCATCCGCTGGCAGCGCGCCGCGGCCGCGCGGCCGCCGGGGGCTGCCGCCGCGGTGCCCGACGCTCGTGCCACGGCGGACGGGCAGCGCGGGATAGGCGGCGGCGTGCTGGCGGCTTTTTCGCAGGTGTTCCGCTCGCCGTATCTGCTCGGCATCGCGGCGTTCGTGCTGCTCATGACCTGGGTCAACACCTTCTTCTACCTCGAGCAGCAGGCGTTCGTCGCCAAGGTGTTCACCAGCGCCGATCAACGCACGCGCTTCTTTGCCAGTATCGATCTGTACGTGCAGATGGCATCGCTCGCCATGCAGTTCCTGCTGTTCAGCCGCTTGTACCGCTGGTTCGGCATGCGCGCGCTGCTGGCGAGCGTGCCGCTGATGATGACAGCCGGCTACGCGCTCTATGCCCTGGTGCCCGCATTCATGGTGCTCGTGATCGTTTATGCGGTGCGCCGCGTCGCCGATTACGCCATCACGCGCCCGTGCCGCGACTCGCTGTTCACGGTCGTGTCGCGCGAGGAGAAGTACCAGGCCAAGAGCCTCATCGACACCTTCGCGTATCGCGGCGGGGATGCGACCAGCGGCACGCTGCACAAGCTGCTGGTCGAGGGCCTGGGTGCCGGTCACTCCGCCGTGGGCTGGATCGGCGCTTTGATCTCGGCGGTGTGGACGGTGCTGGCGCTCGGTCTGGGCCGGGGTTTCCAGCAGCGCGGAGCCTCGCCGGCCGAAGCAGCCGCGCAGCTGCGCGGGGTCGCCGAGCGGGTCTAGGCCGCGCTCGACTGCGGCTCGGCCGGCGCAGCGGCGAGCAGCTCATCCGCCGCGGCGATGATCTCCTCCGCCTTGGCGAAGCGCTCGGTACGCGGCTTGGCCACGAGGCGCGCGAGCAGCGGCTGCAGCCGCTCGAATGCCGGCGGCAGGTGCGGCGGCGGGCTGTTGACGTGCTGCTGCAGCACATCGAGAGCGCTACCGCCGGTATAGGGCTTCTGCCCCGTGAGCATCTCGTGGAGGATGATGCCGAGCGAATAGAAATCCGAGCGCCCGTCGAGCTGCTCACCGAGCGCCTGCTCCGGGCTCATGTAGTAAGGAGAGCCGCGCAGCACCCCGGTCTGGCCGGTCTGCAGGTTCGTCGTGCTGCCGTCGATCTGGCGCGCGAGGCCGAAGTCGATGAGCGCGACGGCATCGTTCTCGCGCAGCATGACGTTCGGCGGCTTCAGGTCGCGGTGCACCAGGCCCGCCTGATGCACGATCTGCAGCGCTTCGGCGATGTGCCGCAGGTACTGCAGCGCCTCGCGCTCCGAGACGCCGCGCTGAATGCGCGCCTTAAGATCACCGCGCGGCAGGTACTCCATCGCCAGGTACTCGAAGCCCGCATGCACTCCGTAGTCGTAGATCTCCACCACCAGCGGGCTCTTGATGGCCTGCACCGCGGTGTACTCGCGCTCGAGGAACTGCCGCCCGGCCGCCTCGTCGCGCAAGGTCTTGGAGACCTTGAGGGCGACGTTGTGGCCGCGCGCCGCGCTGGTGGCGAGATAGACGGCGGCCTTCTCCGACTCCCCGACCTTGACGCGCAGCGTATAGCCGGGAATGAAATCCTCGCTCGGCGGGTTGGTGAGCAGCGCGACGACGCCCGGTGGCTGCAGCGCCTCGGTTGCCGACGTCGGCGCGCCGTCCGGCGCCGGCGCTGCCGCATCCGCCGGCACCACGCCCGCCACGGTGTCGCCGACGCGCCCGGGGGGTCGGTTGTCGGCGTCGCCCTTGGCGGCATGCGCCGCCCGATCGTGCTCGATGTGCGCGAGGCTCGCGAGGCGGCGCGCCACGCGCCGCTCGACCCGGCGCAGCGCCACGCGCACCGCGGTGCTCAGCCGCTCCGGCGTCAGCAGCTTCTTCGGCAGGTAGTCGAGCGCGCCGAGCTGCAGGGCGCGCACCGCGGTGAGCTCATTGCCGTCCTCGGCGATCGCGATCACGGCGGGGGCTGCCGGTTGATCGCGCAGCCGGCGCAGCAGTGACAGTCCCGGGGAGTTCGGATCCTCGGGGCTCGCGCCGAAGCGGCAGCCGAGCAGCAGCAGGTCGCAGTCGCGGCCGGAGAACGTGGTGCACCAGCGCTCGAATTCCGCCAGGTTGAGCAGGCTGACGCTCGCGCGCGGACAGAGCACGTCGAGATGGTGACGCAGCCATTCCGCGTAGCGGACGTCGTCTTCGACGACCAGCATGCGTGCGGGCGGCGTGGGGCGGGCGCTCATTTGCGAACGATGACGCAGCGCGGCGCCCCTGTCGCCCCGGAGCGCTGGATTCTGTGAAGCTCATTCTGTGAACTGGTTCAAGGTGTGAAACCGTTCCGGCCGGAGCCGGAACGAACGGCGGCGCTCGTCATTCCCGCGTCAGGAGGAACTGCGATCCCTGGTAGGAGAGCACCGCCCCGTCGGGAGTGATGTGCTCGACGCGCACGCCCTCGAGCGACTCGCCCTCGCGGAGCTTGTGCATGTTGATGAGCACCCAGCGCTCCTGGGCGTGCTCGGCGTAGGCATGCAGATCGAGGCGCAGCTGCGGCAGCTGGTTGCCCGGCGTGGCGGCGAGCTGCTGGTAGAGCGGCACGCCGGCATCCGTGCCGCGCTTGACCTTGCCGAGACTTCCGGAGGGGGGCGGCTCGGCCGCCGGGGCGTAATCGTCGGGATTCGATTGCGGCGCGGGAGCGCCCGTGCTGGCCGGCGCCTCGGTGGGTGCGGCGCTGACGGTGTGCGCTGGCGGGCTCGCCGGGGCCGCTGCCGGGCTCGCCGTGGCCGCTGCCGGGGGGGAAGCCGTGAGCGTCGACACCGCGGGCGCCGGCGCCATCGGCGCCGCCGGAAGCGCTGCTGCCACCCCGGCACGCGCAGGCACCGCCGTGGCCGCGGCGGCTTCGGACCGAGCCGGGTGCCGCAGCAGCAGCCACCCCACCACCGCGAGATTTGCCACGAACAGCACCGCAACCGCCACCGCCCACGCGGGCAGGGCGCGGCGCGGCGGCGCGACTTTCACCTCGAAGAGCGCCGGTCCGCCCTGACGCTGGCGGTCGGTCTCGGATTTCTTCAACGCATCGAGGATGAAGGACATCGGTTACCCGCCGTGAGTATCGCCCGCCGACAGCAGCGGTACGCCGGGGCCCGCCACCGCGCCGGCGAGCGCGATCTGGGTCTCCCGACCTGCGATTCCGTCGACCGACAGCTGATGCTGGCGCTGGAAGTCGCGCACCAGGCCGGTGAGCTCGGCGTCGAACACGTCGCTCACCGGCGCGCTCGACTCGACGTGCGCCAGATGCTCGAGGCTCTGGCGCAGCCAGCGCACCTCCGCGCCCCGCATCCCGGCCGACAGCGACTTGACGGGCGAGCTCGCCGGCCGCCACAGCATGACGAAGTCACCCAGCCAGAAGTGCGACAGCTCGCCGAGGCCCACCGCCTGCGGGCCGCCGAGATCGAGCCGCGCGTGCTCGTCGTCCAGCCCGGTGATCACCACCTGATGGCTCCCACCGCCCGCATCGCTCAGCATGAGGATTGCCGGATGGTTGTAGAGGCGCAGCTGGCCGAAGGAGCCGCGCTCGGCGAGACACTCGAGGTGCGCGCGCGTCGCCTGGGTGCAGGGATCGGTGCCGCCCGCCTGATAGCTGGCGCCCCACAGCCCGAACAGCTTGCCGAAGGCGCTGTCGGTGTCGGTCTCGGCCGCGTGTGCGCTGAGCAGCTGCGCAAGCGTCGGCACGGCAGGTGTCGCCGCGGTGCCCGCGGCCGGCGCGGCCGCGGCGGTGGCCAGCGCCGCGGTGCTCTGTTTGACGGCAGCCGCAGCGCCCGCGGGCGCGCCCGCGCTCCACGGACCGAACAGCCACAGTGTCGCCGTGAGCGCCGCCAGGACCGCGGCGGTGGCGGCCGCCGCCGCCCAGGGGAGCCAGTAGGCGGCGAAGCCGCGCCCGAACACCTCGGCGGCAGCGCGGTGCACCAGTGCCCCGGTGACGCGGTGGTGGTCGAGCGAGTAGGCGCCGAGGAGCGCGCGGTCGCAGATGACGTTGATGACCCGCGGCACGCCGCGCGACAGGCGGTAGACCGCGCCGATCGCCCAGGAGCTCAGGATGTCGGTGGTCGCGCCCGCGACGCGCAGGCGATGACGCACGTAGGCGGTCGTCTCCTCGCGCGACAGGGGGTCGAGGTGATAGCGGCCGGTGATGCGCTGCGCGAGCTGGCGCAGCTCGTTGCGCGCGAGCAGCTCGCGCAGCTCCGGCTGTCCGATGAGGATGATCTGCAGGAGCTTCTGCGTGTTGGTCTCGAGGTTGGTGAGCAGCCGCACCTGCTCGAGCACCTCGGGTGAGAGATTCTGTGCTTCGTCCACCACCAGCACGACGCGCCTGCCGGCGGCGTGCGCCTCGAGCAGATGGGCCGAGAGGATGTCGACCAGGTCCTTGAGGCTCCCCCGCGAGGCCGCGGGCACCTCGATCCCGAGCTCCTCGCAGATGGTCAGCAGGAACTCCGCTGCGGTCATCCTGGGGTTCAGGATGAGGGCGATCTCGGCGTCCTTCGGCGCCTGCGCCAGGAGCGAGCGCACGATGGTGGTCTTGCCGGTGCCCACTTCGCCGGTGAGCTGCACGAAGCCGCCCGCCTCGTTGATGCCGTACATCAGGTGCGCCAGGGCCTCCGCGTGGCGCTCGCTCAGGTAGAGGTAGCGGGGATCGGGGGTGATCGCGAAGGGCTTCTCGTTGAGGCCGAAGAACTTGAGATACATGAGCGCATGCTACTCGATGGTGTTTCCCCGGCGCAGCGCCCGCGCCCCGAAGCGCGCCCGCGCCTCATCGAGCGCCGCATCCACACGCCCCGCGCGGCGCAGGTCCTCGAACAGCCCGAGCTGGGATGCGGGCTTGAGCTGCGTAAGGACCACCCCCAGCAGGCGAAGTTTCGCGTCCGGGTGAGCCTTCAGCCAGCGCTCGAGCAGCTCGGCCGCCACCCCGGAGATGACGCGGCCGGCGCTGGTGGCCGGCGCGATGGCCCGCTGCCGTGTGAAGGTCGAGAAGTCGTGACGGCGGATCTTCACTCCCACGCAGGCGGCAACCAGCTCGCGGCCGCGCAGCCGCTCGCAGGCGAGGTCGGCGAGGCGCGCGAGCTGTATCTGCAGGGCACGCGGGTCGCCGATGTCCTCGGCGAAGGTGTCCTCGGCGGACAGCGACTTCTCTTCGGCGTCCGGCACCACCGGCCGCTCATCGACTCCCGCGGCACGCTCGCGCACCCAGGCGCTGTAGCGCCCGAAGAGCGGCCACAGCACGGCGTCCGGCGCGCCGCGCAGCTCCCCGAGCGTGCCGATCCCGGCCGCTTCGACCCGCTCGCCGGTCTTGCGCCCGAGGCCCGGAAGCCGGCGCACCGAGAGTGGATCGAGGACCGCGCGCACCCGTGCAGGATCCACGACCGTGAGCCCGTCGGGCTTGGCGAGCTCGGAGGCGATCTTCGCCACCAGCTTGTTCGGTGCGACGCCCACGGAGGCGGTGAGCCCGGTGCGCTCGCGGATCGTTGCCTTGATGCGGCGCGCGATCTCGACCGCACCCCCCATGAGCTGCTGGCTGGCGGTGACGTCGAGGAACGCCTCATCGAGCGACAGGCCCTCGACGAGCGGCGTGACTTCGCGGAACACGCCGAACACCGTGCGCGAGACCTCCTGGTAGCGCGCCATGCGCGGGCGTACGCAGATCGCCTGCGGGCAGAGCCGCAGCGCCGTGCTCATCGGCATCGCCGAGCGCACGCCGTAGGGGCGCGCCTCGTAGCTCGCGGCGGTGACGACGCCCCGGCCGGAGGTCCAGCCGACGATGACCGGCTGCCCGGCGAGCTGCGGGTTGTCGTGCTGCTCGACGGACGCGTAGAAGGCGTCCATGTCGACGTGCAGCACCGCGCGGCTCACGTGTTGGCTCCGCCTGCCGTGCTGCGCCCGCCGCTCACTTCTCGACGGTGATCGTGATCTTCTTCGAGATCACCGGCGGGTCGTGCGGCACGTGGTTCAGGTCGCCGAGCAGCAGCTGCAGGGTGTGCTTGCCGGGCGTGAGGGTCAGCGAGGTCTCGGTCTGGCCCTTGCCGAAGTGCTTGATGTTGTCGGTCGCCGGCAGCGGCGCGCCCATGTTGGCGGGCGCGTCGGTGTCGATCAGCAGATGATGGTGACCGGTATTGTCGAACTTCACGCCCGCGGGCGCGATGCCCATCTTGTCCTTCAGGCCGAACTGCACCAGCACCGGGCTCTTCACCCTGGCACCGTTCTTCGGGCTGATGATGTAGACCTCGGCGCCGGGCGGGGAGGGCGTGCGCTCCTGCGCAAGTGCGAGCGGTGCGGCGAGCGCGGCGGCGAGGACCAGTGCGGAAAGCGACCAGGTACGCATGACGACTCCTTCCTGCTCATTCCAAGGTGAGTGCGCTGTAGGCGAAGTTGAGCGTGAACATCACGACTCCGAACACGAAATAGAAGAACGACAGTGCCGCGAGCTTGGCGACGGTCAGCCAGCGCCCCTGCCCGTACACGGTGCGCATGGCGCGGTACAGGTACCAGACGATGTACAGAAACAGCGCCAGCCCCACCCAGTTGGCGACGGCCGGCGCCAGCGCGCCGAGCAGCCAGGCGAGCGGCACGACGAGGAACACGAATGCGTGGTTGTGCACCAGCAGCAGCAGGTGCTCGACGTAGTAATGCCGCGGCCGCCAGTACATGAGCATCATGAGTCCTGCGATCAGCGGCAGGAACAGGAACATGGCGCGCGGCAGATTGTGGCGGAACGACTCCATGAGCGAGCGGGCATCGTCGGCGCGGATCTTGAGACAGGCCCGCTGCGCCGCGGGTACGAGCTGCGCGTGCCAGGGTCCGTTGTAGTAGATCATGGCGCACTCGCGCGCCGCCCGCTGCTCTTTGGTCTCATCCGGGCGCGCGGGCGTGGTCGCGAGGCTCGCCGCATCCTTGACCGGCAGCGTGCGCACGGCCTTCACCGCGCCGTCGTCGGAGGTGGCTATCTGCACGACCTCCGCCTGCCGGTGCGTCGCGGCGGCCAGGAAGAACACCACCGAGAGCACGAGATACAGCCGCACCGGCGGCAGATAACGGGCGCGCCGCCCGGCGAGGAACTCGCGGGTGAGGTAGCCGGGCTTGAAGAGCAGCGCCCCGAGCGTGCGCCACAGGCGCGAGTCCGCGTGCGTCACGTCCTCCATCGCCACCGTGAGGAAGTGCCCCAACGAGTGCACCGGCGGCTCGAGCCGCTGCCCGCAGCTGCCGCAGTACTTCCCCGGAACGCTCGCGCCGCAGTTGTCGCAGCGCGGGACTGCCGCCGCCGGCGCGGCCGCCGCAGGCGCCGCGTTGTCCGGGCTGGCGGCCGGGGCGGCGCGGGCCGCATCCGCGGGCGCGACGGCGGCCGCCCCCGTGCTCATGCGACGTGGGGCCGCGACTGGCCGGCGAGGCTCGCCTCGAGAGGCTGCGCCCGGATGCCGAGCTCCTCGGAGGCGAAGTCATCGACGTTGATGAGATCCATCGTCTTGCGATCGTACTCGCGCAGCGCCGCCGCCTCGGTCTCGGAGACGATGCCGGCGGCGTGCGCCTGCTGGATCTGGCCGGGCAGATCGAGCGCGGTGACCTTGCCGGTCTTGACGCCCTCGACGCGGATGCGCTTCAGGAGCGGCTCGAGCTGCCCGGCGAGCAGCATCGCCTCCTGCAGGAGACCGAGCGGATTGCGCGGCTCGAGCGTCCAGTAGATGCCGTGGCAGAGCCAGTCGCGCGTCTCGGTCGGCGCGGTCACGAGCCCGGCCACGCGGTGCGCCAGGCGGTCGCCCGGCGCTGAATAGATGAGGCCGCGCGGGAAGATCAGGCCGCGCATCAGGGCGCCGAGCGCGCGATTGGGGAAATTGCGCAGGAAGCCGTGCAGCTGCTCCTGCGCGTGGTAGAGGAGATTCCGGCAGGCCCATTCGACCACCGGCAGATCCTCGG
>Ga0335070_10010695_pt1 | contig 10727 bp, 10 predicted proteins | sample Lox_Sample_13_FD_206722 | JGI IMG/M metagenome (GOLD analysis project Ga0335070, IMG submission 206722) | Soil microbial communities from Loxahatchee National Wildlife Refuge, Florida, United States - Lox_Sample_1.3 | ecosystem: Environmental > Terrestrial > Soil > Wetlands | place: USA...
CGAACCAGATTCCGCGAATCAATCGGATTTTGTTCGCGGACGCGACCGCGACCGTGGTCGGATCGCTGGCGGGAACATCGACGGTGACGAGCTATATCGAGAGCGCGGCTGGAGTGGCGGCCGGCGGCCGATCGGGCGTGACCGCCATCACTGCGGGCCTGTTGTTCTGCGTCGCGCTCTTCGTGGCGCCGGTCGTGGGCGCGATCCCGGGCGCGGCGACGGCGCCGGCGTTGATCGTGGTCGGATCCCTCATGATCGCGCACGCCGCCGAAATCCCCTGGTCGGATCCGGTGGTGTCGATACCGGCTTTCTTGACAATCCTGACCATACCGCTCACGTTCAGCATCGCCAATGGACTGGCGTTCGGATTTACGGCGTACGTGATCCTAAAGGTCGCGCGAGGCGAATTTCGCAGCGTAAATTGGCTCGTGTATGTGCTGGCGGCGCTGTTTGTAGCGCGATTTCTGTACTTGAGCGCGGGGTAGCGCACGAGAGGCAGGCGATCACCGGCCCGATCCGCACCGCCAGAGCGGTTTGCAGGCGCGGCTTCCATTGCAGTATGATGAAGTTTTGCGGTTCCAGCACGGGGCGACCCTTGCCCGGGCCTGCCTGATAAGCCCACACATTTTGGAAATTTGAAGAAGGACAGCTATGTACGCAGTGATTGAAGCCGGCGGGAAGCAGTTGAAGGTTGCTCCAGGCGATGTAGTTCAGGTGGATACGATTCCGGGGGAGGTCGGCGCCGAGATCGAGCTGGGCCGTGTGCTTGCGGTCATGAACGATTCCAATGAGCTGGTGGCCGGCGAGGGCGCCGGGAGCGCGCGCGTGAAGGGCACGATCAAGAGCCACGGCCGCGGTGATAAAGTGATTGTGTTCAAGTTCAAGCGCAAGAAGCAGTACAAGCGGACCATCGGTCATCGGCAAAACTACACCGAAGTGACCGTGAACGAGATTCTGGCGTAGGTGCATTATGGCGCATAAAAAAGGTCTAGGCAGTTCTAAGAACGGGCGCGACTCCAACGCGCAGCGGCTGGGCGTGAAGGCGTTCGGCGGCGAGTTGGTGCCGGGCGGATCGATCCTGGTGCGGCAGCGCGGCACGATTTTCAAGGCGGGCGACAACGTCGGGCGCGGCAAGGACGACACTCTGTTCGCCAAGATTACCGGGACGGTTGTGTTTCGCGACCGCGGCCGGTCGGGAAAATTCATCAGCATTGAGCCGCTGAGCTAGGCGCGGTTTCTTCCATCCTTGCGTCCATGAATTGGGCGCGGCACGCGTGAGTGCGTGCACATACCCATGTTTATCGATGAAGTCAGAATCCGCGTAAAGGCGGGCGACGGCGGCAACGGCTGTCTTGCGTTCCGGCGGGAGAAGTATGTTCCGCGGGGCGGGCCGAGCGGCGGCGATGGCGGCCGCGGCGGGGACGTGGTGATGGTGGCGAGCGAGCACTATAACACGCTGCTGCACTTTCGCTTTAATCCCGAGCACACGGCGCAGCGCGGGCGGCATGGAGAGGGCAGTAATCGCACGGGACGCGATGGGGTGTCGATCGAATTGCCGGTTCCCGTCGGGACCGTCGTGTACGACGAAGATTCGGGCGAGATGCTGCATGACTTCACCAGCCCGGGCGACCGATTCACGGTTGCACGTGGCGGCCGGGGCGGACGCGGCAATCAACACTTCGCGACGCCAACGCATCAGGCGCCAACCGAGCATGAACCGGGGCGTCCGGGCGAGGAAAGGCACCTGCGCCTGGAATTGAAGCTGCTGGCCGACGCCGGCCTGGTGGGTTTTCCGAACGCGGGCAAGTCGACTCTGATTTCGCGCATCTCGGCGGCGCGGCCGAAGATCGCCGATTATCCGTTTACGACACTCGAGCCGAATCTCGGTGTCGTCAGTGTGGACGATTTCACCTTCGTTGTCGCCGACATCCCGGGCTTGATCAAGGGCGCGCACTTGGGGCACGGCCTGGGCGTTCAATTCTTGCGTCATGTCGAGCGGACGCGTTTGCTCTTGCATCTGGTAGACGTTTCGGAGATGAGCGGCCGCGACCCGGTGGAAGATTTCCATATCGTTCTCGAGGAACTGGCGAGTTTCAGCCCCGCACTCGCCAAGAAGCCGATGTTTGTAGTCGCTTCCAAGATGGACGTGGCGCAGGACACCAAGCGAGTGGCCAGCTTGAGGGCCGAGGCCGCCAAGCTGGGACTTCCGTACTATGAAATCTCGAGTACTACGGGACAGGGGATTGAGGAGCTTAAGTACAAAATGGCTCAAGTTCTCCAGCAGCCGGTCGAAGAGGAAGTCAAGCAGGAGAGTTAGCGTCCAGGAGGTGCGTGTGGTGGAATTCACATCGGCACTGGAAGGGTTGTCGCGCGCCGAGGCGCAGTTCAACAAGACGGCGCAGGACATCGCGCGTGCGCCGCAGGTCCTGAACGGCCAAGACACGGTCGATTTGAGCGCGGCCGCGGTGGCGCTGATTCAGTCGCGCAACAACTTCGATGCGAATACGAAATTGATCAAGGTTGCCGACGAGATGACGCGGACTTTGCTCGAAGTGATCGGCTGACCGCCAGCGTCACTTCACCAGCGTGCTCGAGTTCTGCGCAAACTTCAGAACGAGCGACGGGAAGATTCCGAGGATCAGCGTGCCGAGCGCCGAGGCCCAGAGCGTGGTCTGGATGCCTGCGCTGGGCGGCGGCACGGACTCGGTCGCGGGGCTGGCTTCCTGCATGTACATCACCACCAAGATGCGCAGGTAGTAATACGCCGCGACTGCGCTATTCAACAGGCCCAAGACCGCCAGCCACACAAGATTCGCGTCCAGCGCTGCCTTGAAGATGTAGAATTTTCCGAAGAAGCCGCCGGTCAGCGGGACGCCGATCAGCGACAGCAGAAAAATCGCGAAGAGCGCTGCGGTCACCGGTTGCTTCCAGCCGAGGCCTGCTAGATCCTCGACCTTGACGTACCTTTCGCCTTGACGCGAGAAGTACGTGATCACCGCGAAGGCGCCGATGTTCATGAAGGCGTAGGCGGCCAGGTAGAACATGGCGGCGGCGATTCCGATCTGGTTGTGCGCGGCGATGGCTACCATGACGTAGCCTGCGTGCGCGATCGAGCTGTAGGCGAGCAGGCGCTTGACGTTGGTCTGCGTGAGCGCTGCGAAATTGCCAATAATCATCGTGAGCAACGCCGATGACCAGACGAACGGCTCCCAACGCGCCGCGATCGGATGGAACGCGGTCATGAAGACGCGGAGGAAGACGGCGAACGCGGCAGCCTTCGGGCCGGCTGACATGAATAACGTCACGGGCGCGGGCGAGCCCTGGTATACGTCGGGCGCCCAGATCTGAAATGGCGCCGCGGAGACCTTGAAGGCGAAGCCCACGAACATCAACGCGGCGGCAGTGCTGGCCAGGATCACGTTGTTGGTGGAGCCCGGTGTGAGCAGGTAGTTGCGGATGTCGGCCAGGTTCGTGCTCCCGGTGGTTCCGTAGATAAATGCGATGCCGTAGAGCAGGAATGCCGTGGCAAAGGAGCCGAGCAGGAAATACTTAAGCGCAGCTTCGTTGTTGCGTTTATCGTCACGCAGGTAGCCGGCCAGGACATACGTGGCAATGGACGAGATTTCCAGGCCGATGAAGATCATGATCAGCTCATTGGCGGTTGCCATGACGCACTGCCCGGTTACAGAGAACAGCAGCAGCGCGTAATACTCGGCGGAGGCAGCGTGCTCGCGCCGCAGATATTGGGAGGCCGAAAGCACACTGAGCATTCCGACGGCGATCACCAGTACCCGAAAGAAGGTAGCGAAACCGTCGACGATCAGCATGTTCGAGAACGATGTGCCGGGCAGCGAGTTGGCATTGATCGTAGCCGCCAGCGCGCCGATGAACGCGGCGAGAGAGATCGTGCTGAAAACGGCACGTTTGCGCTCGCCGAGAAGTGGCTCGCTGCACATGATTAGCGTGCCCGCGACCGTCATGATGATTTCCGGCAGGATGCGGAGGTAGTCCTCGCCGGCCGGAACGTAGTTAACGAGCATCGGCCAGCTCCTTTGCAGCCGCCTGAGTCGCGGCCGGTGAATTGTTGCGGACGTGCACTTCGCGTTTCGCATCGATCGGGCCGAGAAGCACCGCATTCGACGCCGATATCGGGGGAATGAAGCTCTGGGTGAAGGTCCCCATCCAGACCATCAGCACGATCAGCGGGACGATGATGGCGTACTCGCGCACGTTCAGATCCGGCATGTGGTGGCTCAAGTCTTCCGAAGCGCGCCCGAAGAACACGCGCTGGTAAAGCCACAACATGTAGCACGCGGAGAGAATTACGCCGATCGCCGCGAAGACGCTCCAGCGTACATAAACCATCGCGGCGCCCTGCAGCACCAGATACTCCCCGATGAAATTGTTCAACATGGGCAAGCCGATGCTGGCGAGCATCGTGATCATGAAGACCGTTGAGAGATTCGGGGCTGGTGTCGAGACGCCGCCGTACGCCGCGATCTCGAGAGAGTGCCGGCGTTCGTACAAGAATCCGACCAGGATGAAGAGTGCGCCGGTGGAGATGCCATGGTTAAGCATCTGATATACAGCGCCGTCGAAGCCTTGCTGCGTGAAGCTGAAGATTCCGAGAACTACAAATCCAAGGTGGCTCACCGATGAATAGGCCACCAGCTTTTTCATATTGGGCTGGACCATCGCCACGAGCGCTCCGTAGATGATGCCGATGATGGCGAGCGTGACGATCCACCCCGAGCAAGTGTGCGCGGCGTTCGGGAACATCGGAACGCAAAATCGCAGGAGCCCGTAGGTGCCCATCTTCAGCATCACTGACGCCAGCATCACCGATCCGGCCGTCGGCGCCTCTACGTGCGCGTCGGGAAGCCAGGTGTGGAGCGGAAACAGCGGTACTTTGATGGCAAAGGCGACGAAGAAAGCCAGGAACAAGAGCAACTGCTGTTCGGATGTGAGCGCGAGCGATCCGTTCTGGAGTCCCGCCAGGATGCGCGTGTAGTCGAAGGTGCCAGAGAGATTGTACAGGTAGATGATGGCGACCAGCATCATCACCGAGCCGGCCATCGTGTACAGGAAGAACTTGACGGCGGAGTAGATGCGGCGGTCATGCCCCCAGATTCCGATCAGGAAATACATGGGGACCAGCGAAACTTCCCAGAATACGTAGAACAGGAAAAAGTCGAGCGCGCAGAAGACGCCGACGAGCCCAAACTCGAGCAACAACAGGAAGGCGAAGAATTGTTTGACGTGCTTTTCGATATAGCGCCAGGAGACAAGAACGCAGATCGGCGTTAGCAGGGTCGATAGGATGACCAGCCACAGGCTGATGCCGTCGAGCGCGACGTGATAGCGGATGGGCGGAGATTCGATCCACGAGGCGTTCGTTTCGAAGACGAATTTATTTTGGGTCTGAAACCAGTACGGGCCGATCAAGCCGAGCGAAACGATGAAAATCGCACTCGATGCGGCCAGGCTGAACATCCGGATCAAGCCCGGGTTGTCTTTCGGCAACACGAGCACGATCAAAAACGCGATCAGCGGAAGGAAGATGACGACGTCGAGTAGTGTCATCGCACCTCTCCCGCAAATCCAATTGCGATCAGAACAAGCACCGACCCGAGCACAACCCAGGCCGCGTAGCTGCGGATATATCCGGACTGAAGCAGGCGCAGAATCGCGCCGATGCCGCGCGACCGCGCGCCAATTCCGTTTACGGTGCCGTCGATCACGCCCGCGTCGACGCCCTTCCAGAGCACCGCGCGCGACAGCCCGATCAGCGGTCTCACAATCACGGCGTCATAAATCTGGTCGAACAGCTTGTAGAGGCCGCTCAGGGCATTGGTGAAGGCATCGGCGATGCCGGGGCGCGCGACGTAGCAGACATACGCGAGCGCGATTCCGCCGAAGCCCATCGCGAAGGGCAGATAGCGCACCAGTGCAGGCTCGGTCTCTTCGTGCAGTGGGTACAGCGGTTCGAGAAAGTTCGGGACGTTGATGAATCCGCCGCCCAGCGACAACACCGCGAGCACGGCCAGCGGGGCCCACATCACTGCAGGCGATTCGTGCGGGTGGGCGTGCCCGCGGTACTCGCCGAAGAAACACAGGAACAGCGCGCGCCAGACATAAAATGCGGTAAGCCCTGCCGTCAGCGTTCCGACCCAGTAAATCCAGGGCGCATAGTGATACGCCGCTTCGAGGATCAGGTCTTTACTAGCAGCGCCCGAAGTAAATGGGATGCCGGCGATTGCGAGCCCGGCGCAGAACAGCGTGATCGCCGTGATCTTCATGTATTTGAACAGGCCGCCCATGTGCCTGAGATCCTGTTCGCCATGCAGGCCGTGGATCACGGCGCCCGCACCGAGGAACAGCAGAGCTTTGAAAAACGCGTGCGTCATCAAGTGGAAGATGCCCGCCGAGAAAGCGCCGACGCCGACGCCCACGAACATGTAGCCGAGCTGCGAAACCGTGGAATACGCGAAGACCTTTTTGATGTCATTCTGCGTGAGGCCGATGATTGCGGCGAAGACCGCAGTGGCAAGTCCGATGACGGCGACCGTTTCCATGGCGATCGGCGAATGCGTGAAAAGCGCCGCCGACCGAGTGGTCATGTAGACGCCGGCAGTCACCATCGTGGCAGCGTGGATCAGGGCTGAAACGGGAGTCGGGCCGGCCATTGCGTCGGGAAGCCAGACGAACAGCGGAATCTGCGCCGATTTGCCGGTTGCGCCGACCAGCAGCAGCAGGCAGATGGTTGTGAGAATGCCCGCGCTGGTCTCGTTGGGCATGCTCTTCGCCGAATCGAAGACACGCGAGAAATCGAGCGAACCGAACTGGCGGAAGATCAGGAAAATCGCGAGCGAAAACCCAAAATCGCCGACACGGTTCACGATGAAAGCTTTGTTGCCGGCATTCGTGGCGAACTGTTCGAGAAAGTAGAAGCCGATGAGCAGATAGCTGCATAGTCCCACGCCTTCCCATCCGACGAACAGCAGCAAGAAATTCTGCGCCAGCACCAGTACCAGCATGAAGAACATGAACAGGTTGAGGTAGGAGAAGAAGCGGTAGTAGCCGCCTTCGTGATCCATGTAGCCCGCGGCATAGATGTGAATCAGTGTGCCGACGCCGGTCACGACCAGGAGCATTACCGCCGTGAGGCGGTCCACCGAGAAATCGACGCCGATGTTCAGCGAGCCGCTTTGTATCCAGGTGAAGTAGTGTTCGATGTACTTGGTTTCGAGCGGGCTGAGCGCGAACAGAGTCTTGACCACCCAGAGGAAAGAGAGGGTAACGGACCCGATCGCGAAGGTGTTGATCAGCGCTTTAGGAAGGCGCCGGCCGAAGAGGCCGTTCAGCAAAAAGCCGAGAAACGGAAAAATCGGAATGAGCCAGAGGTTCATTTGTGACCGGGCTTAGCTGCGCGCAGATGAACGCGGATGGTTTTCATTTCAATATTTCATCGAGCTGACGTCGTCGATCATGAGCGTCTCGCGATTCTTGAATACCGTGAGAATGATTGCCAGGCCGACCGCGGCCTCGGCTGCTGCCACTACCATGACGAAGAAGCTGAAGATATGACCGTCGACTCTCTTCAGCGCGTAGGAGAACGCGATGAAGCTCAGATTCACCGCGTTGAGCATCAGCTCGATCGACATGAACACCGTAATAATGTTACGGCGGTAGATGAAGCCTGCCACGCCGAGTCCGAAAAGAATCGCGCTCAGGATTAAGTACCAGCTTAGAGGGACGGCGTTTTGCATGGCCTAGATTTCCTTCCTGGCGAGCACGATCGCGCCGACAATCGCGATGAGGATCAGTACCGAGGTAACTTCGAACGGCAGCAGGTACACAGTGAACAGTTTTCGCCCCACGTCCAAGGCTGTTCCGCCCTGGAAAGCGCCGAATACAACGCCTTCCGTGCGGGGGAGCATGGACTGGATGATGAAGCTGATTAATCCCAGGAAAGCCGCGAGCAAAACGATTCCCAGGTACTTTGCAAATTGCGAGACCTGAAGAGAAGTGCCTTCTGCGCCGGCGTTCAGAAGCATAATGACAAAGACGAAGAGCACCATGATCGCGCCCGCATAGACGATGACCTGGGCGGCCGCGATGAATTCGCCACCCAACTGCAGATACAGGATGGCGAGTGAGCCCATCACGCCGATCAGCGACAGCGCGCTGGCGATAGGGTGTGTCTGCGCCACCAAGTTGATCGCGCAAAACACCGCGATGCCTGCGAAGATGAAAAAGATCAGCGCGGTCATATTATTTTGACGAGAGCGCGACAACCAGCCCGGTCGCGAGCAGGTTCAGCATGGATATGGGGAATAAGCCGACCCAAGCGAAACGCATGAGCTGATCGTAACGGAAACGCGGCGACGTCCCACGGACCCAAATGAACACGAACAGTAGAATCCCTACCTTGGCGCAGAACCAGAACAGCGCCATCAGGATGGTTTTCAGAACGGGAACCAACAGCGAAAGGCCGAACAGTCCGGCGATGCCCAGAAATACCAGGCCGGTCACGGGCAGCGTGAACTTATCCATGCGCCGGGCGGGATTCAAACCGTGGTAAATCGCGATGAGGCCACCCAGTGCAAACACTGCGATCGGTATGAAATCCGAGTAGGGCTCGGGAAACGGAGGCAGCCAGCCGCCCAGGAAGAGCAACGTGGCCACAGCCGTGACGGTCACCATGTTGGCGTATTCGGCCATGAAGAACGCAGCGAACTTCATACTGCTGTACTCGGTGTGGAAGCCGGCAACCAGCTCGTTCTCCGCTTCGGGCAGGTCGAACGGTACGCGGTTTGTTTCGGCGAACCCAGCGATCAGGAACACGATGAAGCCGAGGATCTCAGGAAACACGTTCCAGCGCGGGATGAATCCCAGCCAGAAGCCGTCCTGGTACGCCACCATTTCGCGAAAGCTGAGCGTGTTGGCAAGCAGCAGCGGCGACGCGACGGCCAGCCCCAGCGGCAGTTCGTAGCTGATCATCTGGGCGGAGCTTCGCAGCCCGCCGAGCAGCGAGTATTTATTGTTCGACGCCCAGCCGCCGAGCGCGACCCCGTACACGCCGATGGACGACACCGCCAGCACAAATAAGATGCCGATGCGCAGATCCGTCAGCTGCATCCAAGTTGTGACCGGGCCAACGGTAATCTGCGGGCCAAACGGAATCACCGCGATCGAAATCAGCGCCAGCACGACGGCCATCCACGGCGCCATCAAATAGAACAGCTTGTTTACGTGCGAAGGGATGACGCCTTCCTTCGTGATCAGCTTCACGACGTCGGCCAGCGGCTGCAGCAATCCATGCGGGCCGACCCGATACGGTCCCACGCGCAGCTGGATGTGCGCGATGACCTTACGCTCGATCCACTGCAAATACGCAAGCGCAGTAAGAAGCACGAAGGCGACTACCGCCGCCTTAATGAGGCTGAGGATTATAAAATCCATGCGTGGTTACGGCCGCTTCTCGGAATACAAGCCGCCCGGCGACTCAAGCACCGAGTTCAGTGTCTTGGAATAACGTCCCAGAGTGCCCGAAGTAAACAGACTGTCGCGAGCCGACTGAATCAGCTCCGGCCGCGCGCTTACAGTGACGCGCCCATTCACCGGCGTGGTTTGGGCCGCGCCTCCCGTAACGATCTCAGGCAAAGGAATATTATAGCCATGCACGCTGGCGCGAATCTCGTCGAATACTTTGTCGGCCGACCAGATGCCAACGTCGACGCCCATTTCCTTGCCGATCAGGCCGATGATCTCCAGGTCCGGCTTAGTTCCCATTACCTGCAGGCCGGCCTTCAGGCGCTGCACTTCGCCGCAGACGTTGGTGACGGTGCCGCTTTTTTCGTACGCTGATGCCGCGGGCAGAACGACGTCGGCTCGTTGCGCGGTCTCGGTCAGGAACATCTCGTTAACCACGACGAACGCCCCGGACGCAGCCAAGGATGCGCTCTTCAGCGGATTGGCGCCGACCACCCAGAGCACATCCAGATCCGGAGCCGCCAGAATCTCGTCGTACGCGAGCCCCGGAGCGCCGGCCGGTTGATAACCAGCGCCATGATTGGGCGCGAGGCCCATGTCGGAAGCGCCGCGCGAGTTGGAATAATCCACCAGGCACACATAACGAACAGGGATGCTGAGCGAATTACCAAATTCGACCAGCTTGTGAACCGCATCGCCCTTGATCGCGTCGCCGAACAGGATCACCAGCTCAGGCTCGGCTTTCAATTGATCCCGCAGCGACTCCACGTCGGCCAGTTCGTGTCCCGGTATCGTGATGACGCTCCGGACCGAGTACTGCTGCTCGCGAACCGGCCCGGGAGTGACGGTGTAGACGTGCGCGTCGTGATGGCGATAGTTGGCGCGCATCTGGAAGGCGAGCAGCGGATGCTGTTGCGCCAAGTCGGCCGCAACAACGAGAAACGCTTTGCGCTCGTAAATGTCCGCGCTGGTCGCCAGAGCATCGGTCTGCCCGCTCAGCGCGTCGAGCAGCGTGGCGATGTCGCCGGTCCGGTGATGGTCGATATTGTTCGTCCCTAGCACCTCGCGCGCGAAGCTCTGCAGGTAATAATTCTCTTCGTTGGTGGTGTGATTCGAACCGATTACGGCGAACTTGCCGCCGCGCGGCTGCACTTCTTTAAACTTCTTCGCCACCACCGCCAGCGCTTCAGACCACGAGGCCGGCTCCAGCTTTCCGTTCTTTTTGATGAGCG
>Ga0335070_10010697_pt1 | contig 10726 bp, 9 predicted proteins | sample Lox_Sample_13_FD_206722 | JGI IMG/M metagenome (GOLD analysis project Ga0335070, IMG submission 206722) | Soil microbial communities from Loxahatchee National Wildlife Refuge, Florida, United States - Lox_Sample_1.3 | ecosystem: Environmental > Terrestrial > Soil > Wetlands | place: USA: Florida...
TCGGCGAGCCTGGGCGAGGGCGGCATCGGCCTCTACGAGCCGGTGCACGGCTCCGCGCCCGACATCGCGGGCCAGGACGTCGCGAACCCGCTGGCGGCGATCCTCTCGGCGGCGCTGCTGCTCGAGCACTCGCTCGAGGCGCCGATGGCAGCGCAGCAGATCCGCGACGCGGTCACCGCGGTGCTGGCCGCCGGCCATCGCACCGCCGATCTCGTGCTTCCGGGCGAGCCGGAGGGCCGGCCGATCCTCGGCTGCCGCGCGATGGGCGACCGCGTGCTCGAGCGGCTGTCGTGACGGGGCGCGAGGCGGGCGCGCGTCTCGCGGTGGTCGGTGCGACCGGCGCGCTCGGCACGGAGGTGCTCGCCGCGCTCGACGAGATGCGGCTGCCGCTGCGCGAGCTCGTCCCGATCGCGAGCGAGCGCTCGCTCGGCACCGACGTCGAGTTCCGCGGCGAGGTGATCCCGATCGAGACGGACCTCGCGCGCCTGCGCGGGTCGGACCTGGCGCTCCTCTGCGCACCTCCCGCCGTTGCGCTCGAGGCGACGGCGCTGGCACTGCGCGCGCAGGTGCCCGCCATCGACCTCTCGGGCGCACTCGCCGCGCGCAGCGAGGTACCTCTCGCGACGGGAGGGCTGCCGCCTGCCGAGGCGGAAGGCGAGCCGCTGGTGGCGGTGCCGCCGGGCCCGGCGCTGGCCTGGCTGCGCGTGCTGGCTCCGATCGACCGCGCCTGCCCCCTCCGCCGCGTCGTCACGACCGCGCTGCTCTCGGCCTCGGCCGCAGGGCGTGCGGGGATCGGCGCGCTCGGCGAGGAGACGGTGGCCCTGCTCAACCAGGGCGACCTGCCCGAGCCGCCCGCGTTGGGTCGCCCGATCGCGTTCGATTGCCTGCCCTGGGCGGACGCGCTCGCGGCCGACGGCACGAGCGGCGCGGAGACGGCGCTCGCCGCGACGCTGCGCCGCGCGCTCGGACGCGAGATCGGCTTCGCGCTGACGCTCGTGCGCGTGCCGACCTTCTGCGGCGACGCGGGCGCGCTCGCCCTCGAGTTCGACGCGCCCGCCGAGCCTTCCCGCCTGCTCGATCTCCTGCGCAAGACGGCCGGCGTCGAGGTCGCGGAGGGCGACGAGGCGCCGACCCCGCGGGCGGCCGCCGACAGCGATTCGGTGTGGGTCGGCCGCCTGCGTGGAGACCCGTCGCGGCCCGACGGCGTGCTGCTCTGGCTCGCGGCGGACTCGCTCAAGCTCGCCGCGCTGTACGCCGTGCAGCTCGCGGAGGCGCGGCTCGCCGCCCGGGCGCGGCGGTGACCAATTGGCGCCTCCTGCTCGAGTACGACGGGACTGACTTCGAGGGCTGGCAGCTCCAGCCCGGCGCCCGGACCGTGCAGGGAGCGCTCGAGGATGCGTTCGCGCAGATCCTCGGCCGACGCGTCGTCGTGTATGGAGCGGGCCGGACCGACGCGGGCGTGCACGCCGAGGGGCAGGTGGCGAACGCGCGCGCCGAGTCGGGGCTCGAGGCCGCGGTGCTGCAGCGCGCGCTGAATGCCACGCTGCCGCGGGACATCGCCGTCCGCGCGCTCGACGCCGTGTCCGAGGACTTCGACGCGCGCCGCGACGCGCGCGCGAAGCTGTATCGCTACCGCGTCTGGAACGGCGCCGTCCGCTCGCCGCTGCGCGAGCGCCGGTCGCATCCGCTTCCGGCCCCGCTCGACCTCGACGCCATGAGGAGCGCCGCCGCGCCGCTGCTCGGGACCCACGACTTCGCGGGCTTCCGGGCCGCCGGGGGAGCCGGGCGCACGTCGGTCCGGACGCTCTCGCGCCTCGATCTCGAGGGCGCCGGCGGGGGCGAGCTGCGCTTCGAGGTGGAGGGCAACGCGTTCCTCCGCCACATGGTGCGGAACCTGGTCGGGACGCTGCTCGAGGTGGGCCGCGGTCGGCGCCCGGCGGGATGGCCCTCCGAGGTGCTGGCGGCGCGGGATCGCCGGCTGGGCGGCCCGACGGCTCCCGCGCGCGGCCTCACCCTGATCCGGGTCGACTACTGATTTCCACGCGTTTCCAGGGGCTTGGCGCCGGCGCCGGTTGACTGGCAAGGCGCCCTCGGCTAAAGACCAGCCCTCCGAGGAGATCGGCCATGCCCGCCGTCCACCCGCCGCGTCCGACGCGCAGCGCCAAGCCCGCCGAGGTCGTGCGGCGCTGGTGGGTGATCGACGCTGCCGACCAGACGCTGGGACGGCTCGCGACGCGGGTGGCGTCGATGCTGCGCGGCAAGCACCGGGTCAGCTACACGCCCCATGCCGACACCGGCGACTTCGTGGTCGTGGTGAACGCACAGAAGGTGCGACTGACCGGCCGCAAGCGCGAGCAGAAGCTGTACATCCGGCACACCGGCTGGAAGGGCCACCTGCGCTCGCGCACCGCGGCCCAGGTGCTCGAGGGCGCGCACCCCGAGCGCGTCGTCGAGGAGGCGGTGCGCGGCATGCTGCCGCGGAACTCGCTGGGCCGGAAGCTGCACCGCAAGCTCAAGGTCTACGGCGGCCCCGATCATCCCCATGCAGCCCAGAAGCCGGAGGTGCTGAAGCTTGGCTGAGATGCTCGTCGCGCGGCCCCGGACGGGCAAGCGCAAGATGGCCGTCGCGCGCGTTCGGCTGGCGCTCGGCACGGGCAACATCCTGGTGAACGGGCGCCCGATCGAGGAGTACTTCGGCCGCGAGGTGCTGCGCACGCTGGTGAAGCAGCCGCTCGACCTGGTGAACGCCACCACCCGCTACGACATCGCCGCCTCGGTGAAGGGCGGCGGCCCGACCGGACAGGCCGGCGCCCTGCGCCACGGCATCGCCCGCGCCCTCTGCGAGCTCGACCAGGGCCTTCGCCCGCAGCTCAAGCGGGGCGGCTTCCTCACGCGAGATGCGCGCAAGAAGGAGCGCAAGAAGTACGGGCAGCGCGGCGCCCGCGCCCGCTTCCAGTTCTCGAAGCGCTGATCGCTCCGCGGCGTAGCCCTTGACGCGCTACTACGCCGCCGACCCGCAATTCCTGCGGCTGTCGGTCTCCGCGGTCGTCTGGCGCGACCAGCAGCGGCGCGAGCTCCTGCTCATGCAGCGCGCCGACAATGCGCACTGGGGGCTCCCGGGGGGATACGTCGAGCCCGGGGAGTCCGTTGAGCAGGCGGCCGCGCGCGAGGTCCGGGAGGAGACCGGCGTGCAGGTGGAGGTCGGCCGCCTGGTCGGCGTCTACTCCGATCCGGCCGCCATGGTGATCGCGTATCCGGACGGCCGCCGCGTGCAGGCCGTCAACCTCTGTTTCGAAGCCGCCCCCGTCGCGGTCGGCGCGGCCACCACGCCGGACGAGACGCTGGCGACGGGCTATTTTGCCTGGGACGCGCTCCCCGAACCCCTCGTGCCGATCCACAAGGTGCGCATCGAAGACGCAGTGACGGGCGCCGTCGCGACGCGCGTGCGTTGACGGGTCCGGAGGCGGCTCGAGATGGGGGGTCCATGAACGAACGGGCGACCAAGTTCATCTTCGTGACGGGCGGCGTGCTCTCGTCGCTCGGCAAGGGGCTCGCGTCTGCGTCGATCGGCGCGCTGCTCGAGGCGCGCGGGCTGCGTGTCTCGTTCCTCAAGCTCGATCCCTACCTGAACGTCGATCCCGGCACGATGAACCCCTTCCAACACGGGGAGGTGTACGTTACCGAGGACGGGGCGGAGACCGACCTCGACCTCGGACACTACGAGCGCTTCACGCGCGCCACGATGGGTAAGATCAACAACGTCACCGCCGGCCGGGTCTACGAGGCGGTGATCAACAAGGAGCGCCACGGCGAGTATCTGGGCGGCACCGTGCAGGTGATCCCGCACGTCACCGACGAGATCAAGCGCCGCGTCCTCACCGCGGCCGCCGGCGTCGACCTGCTGATCGTCGAGACCGGCGGCACCGTCGGCGATATCGAGTCGCTGCCCTTCCTCGAGGCGATCCGCCAGTTCCGCGCCGACGTGGGGCGCGACAACGTCTGCTACGTCCACATCGCGCTGGTGCCGTACGTCGCCACGGCCGGCGAGCTCAAGACCAAGCCGGTGCAGCACTCGGTGAAGGAGCTGCGCGCGGTCGGCATCTCGCCCGACGTGATCCTGTGCCGCACCGACCGTTTCCTGCCGCGCTCGGTGAAGCAGAAGATCGCGCTCTTCTGCGACGTCGACGAGGATGCGGTCATCACGGCGAAGGACGTCGAGTCGATCTACGAGGTGCCGCTGATCCTCCACGAGGAAGGTGTCGACGAGAAGATCACGCGGCTCCTGAACATCTGGACGGCGCGCCCGAACCTCGAGCGCTGGCAGACCCTGCTCGAGGCCGCGCGCCACCCCGAGCGCACCGTCACGATCGCGATGGTCGGCAAGTACGTCGACCTGACCGAGTCGTACAAGAGCCTGAACGAGGCGCTCTACCACGCCGGCTTCGCGCACCGCGCGCGCGTGCAGATCGAGTACGTCGACTCCGAGAAGCTCGCTGATCCCGCGCCGATCGCGCACGCCGACGGGATCCTGGTGCCGCACGGCTTCGGCTCGCGCGGCGTCGAGGGCAAGATCGTCGCGATCCGCTACGCGCGCGAGCGCCGCGTGCCGTACTTCGGCATCTGCTACGGCCTGCAGATGGCGGTGATCGAGTTCGCACGCCACGTGGCGGGGCTGGGCGGCGCCAACTCGACCGAGGTCGACCCCGAGACGCCGTATCCGGTGATCGACCTGCTGCCCGAGCAGCGCGGCCTCTCGGAGAAGGGTGCGACGATGCGGCTCGGCGCGTATCCGTGCGTGCTGCGCAAGGGGACGCGCGCCTACGAGGCCTACCGGAGCGAACGCATCGCCGAGCGGCACCGCCACCGCTACGAGGTGAACCCGGAGCTGCGCGACGATCTCTCTCGCGCGGGGCTCGTGCTGTCGGGCGTATCGCCCGACGGACGGCTCGTCGAGGTGGTGGAGCTTGCCGACCATCCCTGGTTCCTCGGCTGTCAGTTCCACCCGGAGTTCAAGTCGCGGCCGTTCCAGCCCCACCCGCTCTTCGACGCGTTCATCCGCGCGGCGCTCGAGCACCCGGCGAGTCGCCGCTGACCGTCGACCGCGGCTTGCGGGCCGCGGGCGCGTCGCCTACAACCTCCGAGGCCGCCTGGACGTTGGTGGGGAAACGGGACGTTAGCTCAGCTGGAAGAGCGCCGTGTTCACACCGCGGAGGTCACTGGTTCGAGCCCAGTACGTCCCACCACCCACGCTCTTCGATCGTTGTCTGGCCCAGTAGCTCAGTTGGATAGAGCGCTTGCCTCCGGAGCAAGAGGTCGCAGGTTCGAATCCTGCCTGGGTCACCAACGTCTCCGCCGGGAACGTTCTTCCCGGCCCGACTCAGCTGCGGAACGCGCTCGAGAACGAGCGCAGCGTGCGCCGGTAGTTGGCGCGCTCGAAGGCCTCGGGGTCTGGCGATGCGATCTGGCTGACGCTCCCTTTGAGCTGCTCGACCGCGTCGTATTCTCGCTCTTCCATCCAGATGCAGAGCTCGCGCTCGATGCGCCCGAGCAGTCCGAGCCCGTGCTGCAGCAGGCCCGACGCCAGCATCGTCGCGTCGGCGCCGGCCAGCAGCAGTTTCAGGACGTCCTCGGCCCCGTGGACGCCGGACGTGGCGCCGAGCGACGCCGCGACGCGGCGACGCAGGATGCCGATCCAGCGCAGCGGGAGGCGAATCTCCTCGGAGCGCGACAGGACGAGGTGCGGCGCCACCTCGAGCGTCTCGAGGTCGAGGTCGGGCTGGTAGAAGCGGTTGAAGAGCACCAGGCCCGACGCACCCGACGAGACCAGCTCCCGTGCGAAGTGTGCGAGCCCGGTGAAGAACGGCGAGAGCTTGACCGCGAGGGGGATGCGCAGCGCGCTTCGCACCGTCGCCACCAGCTCGAGGTCGCGTCGCTCGAGCTCGGCGCTCGAGTGCGCGGGGTCCGCCGCGACCTGGTAGAGGTTCAGCTCGAGGGCGTGGGCGCCGGCCGACTCGATGCGCTGGGCGAAGCGGGTCCAGCCGCCCAGGGTGGTGCCGTTCAGGCTCGCGATCACGGGGATGTGCAGGGCGCTGCGCGCCGCCGCCACCAGCTCGAGGTAGCGCTCGGCCTCGCGCTCCCCGTCCGCAGGCTCCGGCAGGTAGTCGAGCGCCTCGGCGAAGATCCCCGTTCCCGCCTCGAGCGCGCCGTGGAGTGCGAGCGCCTCGCCCTCGATCTGCTCCTCGAAGAGCGAAGGGAGCACGGCGGCTCCAGCCCCTGCATCCTCGAGGCGCCGCAGGCCGTCCAGCGTCCCGGTGAGCGGCGAGGACGACGCCACCAGCGGCGTGCGCAGCTCGAGGCCGAGATAGCGGCTGCGCAAATCCACTTCACTCCCCCTCGAGCGCGGCCGCAGGGCGCTGGGGAGGCGCCTCCAGCAGCGGAACGCTCCGCTCGATCCCTGCGAGCTGTTCGTAGTGCCGCCAGCGCTCGTCGGCGTCGGCCTGGGCGAGCGCGAGGAGCCGCTCGGCGCGCTCCGGGTCGGACCGTAGCCCCATTGCGAAGCGCGCCTCGCGGGCCGCGAACTCGCGCACCGGCAGCGTCGGCCTCGACGCGTCGAGGGAGAAGGGACGTTGATGCGGCTCGGAGCCGGGGTGATAGCGCCAGAGCGGCCAGAAGCCGCTCCGCACCGCGTCGCGCTGGTGGGACATCGATCGCGACATGTCGATGCCGTGCGCGATGCAGGTGCTGTAGGCGATCACCAGCGAGGGGCCCGGCCAGGCATCGGCCTCGAGCAGCGCCTTCAGGGTCTGGGTGTCGTCGGCACCGAGCGCCACCTGCGCCACGTAGACATTGCCGTACGCACTGGCGATGAGGCCAAGGTCCTTGCGCGCCGCGGGCTTGCCGTCGGCAGCGAACTTGGCCACCGCGCCGCGCGGCGTGGCCTTGGACGCCTGCCCGCCCGTATTCGAGTAGACCTGTGTGTCGAGTACGAGGACGTTGACGTCGCGCCCGGACGCCAGCACGTGGTCCAGACCCGCGGATCCGATGTCGTAGGCCCAGCCGTCGCCGCCGACGATCCATACGCTCTTCCGAACCAGGGCGTCGGCGAGCGAGAGCAGGCGGCGCGCGGTGCCGGCCGTCGCCGTTTCGGCGGAGCTCTCCAGCGCTGCGAGGCGTTGCGTGAGCGCCGCGACGCGCTCCCGCTGCGCAGCGAGCGCGGCTTCGCCGCGTCCGGTCTCGTCCGCGATCGCCGACGCGAGCGCCTCCCCGACCTCGGGCGCCATCGCGGCGAGCAGCCGCCGCGCCTCGGCGATCTGTCGCTCGAGGGCGAGGCGCATGCCGAGCCCGAACTCCGCGTTGTCCTCGAAGAGCGAGTTCGCCCACGCCGGCCCGCGTCCCGCCGCATTGATGCTCCACGGCGTCGTCGGCAGGTTGCCGCCGTAGATCGAGGAGCAGCCGGTGGCGTTCGCGACCAGCATGCGGTCGCCGAAGAGCTGGGAGAGAAGCTTCAGGTACGGCGTCTCTCCGCATCCGGCGCATGCGCCGGAGAACTCGAAGAGCGGCTCGCGGGCCTGTGCGTTCTTGACCGTGCCCGGATCCAGGAGTCGCCCATCGAGCTCGGGGATGGAGAGGAAGAAATCGAACCGCTCGCGCTCGCGCGCGCGGTGGTCCTCGGCCGGCTCCATGTTGATCGCCTTGCGCTTGGCCTCCCGCTTGCTGCGCGCGGGACAGACGTCGACGCAGACGCCGCAGCCCGTGCAGTCGTCGGGCGCCACCTGGATGGTCAGCTCCTGGCCGGGAAGCTCGCGCGAGCGAAATGGCTTGCTCGCGAAGCCGTTCGGAGCGCTCACGAGCGCCGATTCGGGGTACACCTTCATGCGGATCGCGGCGTGCGGGCACGCCATCGCACACTTGCCGCAGTCGATGCAGAGCTCGGCGTCCCAGATCGGAAGCTCGGCGGCGAGGCCGCGCTTCTCGTAGCGCGCGGTCGCGGTCGGGAAGGTACCGTCGCCCGGCAGTGCCGAGACCGGAAGCGAATCGCCCTCGCCGGCGAGGAGCCGCGCGGTCACCCGGGCGACGAAGTCCGGAGCGCCGACGGGCAAGGGCGGCTTGCGGCGAATCGCGGACGTCGCAATCGCTGGCAGCTCGACCCGCTGCAGCGCTCCCAGCGCCCGCTCGACCGCCTCGAGGTTGCGCGTGACGACCGCTGGGCCGCGCTTCGCGTAGCGCTTCTCGATCGAGCGTCGGATCGCGGCCAGCGCGGCCTCGCGGGGCAGCACGCCCGAGAGGGCGAAGAAGCACGGCTGCATCACGCTGTTGATGCGCCGGGGCAGCCCAACCTCGCGCGCCACGCGATCGGCGTCGATCGCCCAGAGCTCGACGCCCTTGCCGAGGATCTCCTCCTGCACCTCGCGGGAGAGCTGGTCCCACAACGCCGAGGAGGCGTGAGACGCGTTGAGGAGGATCCGGCCGCCGGCCTCGACCTGCGCCAGGACATCCTGGCGGGCGAGCAGGTCGAAGTGGTGGATCGAGACGAACTCTGCGCGCTCGATCCGATAGGTCGAGTGGATCGGCGCGGGACCGTAGCGGAGGTGCGAGATGGTGACGGCACCGGCCTTCCTCGAGTCGTACACGAAGTAGCCCTGTGCGTGGAGCGGGGTCTCCGTCGCGATGATCTCGACCGTGCTCTTGGCCGCGCCGACGGTACCGTCGCTCCCGAGCCCGATGAAGAGCGCGCGGCCCGATGCTGCCTCGGTCGAGAACGCCGGATCGTAGGGCAGGCTCTTGTGCGTGACGTCGTCGCGGATCCCGATCGTGAAGTGGTTGCGCGGCCGCTGGCGCGCGAGCTCGTCGAGAACGCCCTTCGCCATCGCGGGCGTGAACTCCTTGCCACCGAGGCCGTAGCGGCCGCCACGAACCTGCGGCATCTCGCGGTCGCCTTCGGCGTGCGCCTCGGCGAAGGCCGTGACCACGTCCTGGTAGAGCGGCTCGCCGGCCGCACCCGGCTCCTTGGTGCGATCGAGCACCGCGATCGCGCGTGCGGTTGGAGGGATGGCGGCGACGAGGGCGGCGGAAGGGAATGGTCGGAAGAGACGCACGCGCAGCAGCCCGATCGGCTCGCCGCGCGCGGCGAGCGCCTCGACAGCCTCGCCGGCGGCGCCGGCGCTGGAGCCCATCAGCACCACGACGCGCTCTGCGTCCGGTGCTCCGCTGTAGTCGACCAGCCCGTAGCGGCGACCGGTACGCGCGGCGAGCTGCGCGAAGGCGTGCTCGAGGAGCCCGGGGACGGCGGCGTGGTATGGATTGGCCGCCTCGCGCGACTGGAAGAAGACGTCGGGATTCTGGGTCGAGCCCCGAAGCACCGGGGCGTCGGGCGTGAGGCGCCGGGCGCGGTGGCCGAAAATCTCCGCCTCGTCGAGCAGGGCGGCGAGGTCGCCGTCGTCCAGCAGGTCGATGCGGACGAGCTCATGCGAGGTGCGGAAGCCGTCGAAGAAGTGGAGGAAGGGAACGCGGCTTCGGAGCGCCGTCGCGTGGGCGACGAGCGCGAAGTCGTGCGCCTCCTGCACCGAGCCGGCGCAGAGCATCGCGAGACCCGTCGAGCGCGCAGCCATCACGTCGCCATGGTCGGCGAAGATGGAGAGCGCATGGGTCGCGATCGCGCGCGCCGCCACGTGCACCACCACGGGGGCCAGCTCGCCCGCGAGCTTGAACAGGTTCGGCAGCATCAGCAGGAGTCCCTGAGACGCGGTGAAGGTCGTCGCGAGTGCGCCCCGCTGCGCCGCACCGTGCAGCACCGCAGCGGCGCCCGCCTCGCTCTGCATCTCGACCACCTCGGGGACGGTTCCCCACAGGTTGGCGCGGCCCTGGGCGCTCCACGCGTCGGCGAGCTCCCCCATCGGTGACGCCGGCGTGATCGGGTAGATGGCGATCACCTCCGAGAGCCTGTGGGCGACGCGCGCGGCGGCCTCGTTGCCGTCGATGCAAGCGCTCGCCGCAGCCCCGGCGGTCTCTGCCATTGGGCATCGGGAGTGCACGGCGCATGCCAGTGGCGAATGGCCACCGCAACCCGACAAGTGAGTCGCTGCGCCGCAGTTTGCCGCAGGTAGGGCAGGCGAGACGAGGCGGAATGCCTCGTCGGCCCGGGTCAAGCGCCGTTTGGAGCGATGGCCGACAGACAGCACCGTGCCGGGCTCAGGGAGGAATCGAACTCATGCCGTAAGTCGCCGCCGCCGCCTGTTGTGCAGCCACGTCAGCAGCGGCACCGCGATCGAGAGCTCGGCGCCGAGCCCGCATTCTGCGGGAATGGGAGAGTTCTCCCAATACGGCCATGCTGCAGAGCACTTCGGATCTGCGAAGTCGACGAGGCCGTTGCCGTCGTTGTCGATCCCGTCGTCGCACTGCGGGTTCCCACCGTTGCTCGCGTCGGCTCCCATCTGGGACTCATAAAGTCCAAACGGGTCCGTGACCGCCTTCGCGTTGAGGAACTCCGCGTATTGCGCGTTCGTGATGTCGTACTTCGAGATGTAGTAGTTGTACGACACCACGCCGCAGAAGCCGTCCTGCCTTTCACAGTTCGTGAACGGGAAGTCGGCGGCGTTGCCCGGATCTCCAATGGGGACCCAGTCGATGGAAACCACGGCGTGAGCCGGGAGAGCGAAAGACAAAGTGCCGAACAGGAGGAGTACGCGACGCATCACTCTTCTCCTTCAAGCGGCGGCTGCGAGGCGGC
>Ga0335070_10010698_pt1 | contig 10726 bp, 12 predicted proteins | sample Lox_Sample_13_FD_206722 | JGI IMG/M metagenome (GOLD analysis project Ga0335070, IMG submission 206722) | Soil microbial communities from Loxahatchee National Wildlife Refuge, Florida, United States - Lox_Sample_1.3 | ecosystem: Environmental > Terrestrial > Soil > Wetlands | place: USA...
GCTTTGATTGCCTGGCTGCCAGAGTAGTCGAACTCGCCTGCCTGACCGATTCGGATTGCGCCTGAACCGAGGAGAAGGATTTTCTTCCATTTTTGTTTTTTATGGTTGATCATTTCATCGCTCTCACGAACAGGTCAAACAGGAACTCTGTATCATCAGGACCAGGTGATGCCTCGGGGTGGAACTGCGCGCCAAAGAACGGTTTTGAGATGTGTTTGATACCTTCGTTTGTCTGATCGTTGCCGTTGTAGAACCATTCGCGCCAGTCCTGCGGAAGGGTTACCGCGTCGACTGCGTACCCATGGTTCTGCGGGGTGATGTAGCAGCGCTTCGTCCCTGCCTCAAGGCATGGTTGGTTTTGGCTGCGATGCCCGAACTTGAGCTTGTAGGTGTCTGCACCTGCTGCTAGCGCGAGAATCTGTGACCCGAGGCAGATGCCAAGGATCGGGGTTGTCTGCGTGAGCATCTCACGGACATGTTCGATGGTTTTTGTGCATTTCTTCGGGTCCCCAGGGCCGTTTGAGATGATGATGCCGTCGGCGTGTTCGGTGGTGAAATCATAATCCCAGGGTACGCGCACCACGGTGAAATCACGTTTGAGGAATGCCCGGATGATGCTATTTTTCGTCCCACAGTCGACAAGAAGTATGGTTCGTTTCCCTGTCCCATAGGCCCGTGGTTCTTTGATGCTGACCTCGGACATGAGATTGCGTTTATTCGGGTCGCGGAGGATCATTTTTTCATGGGGGTGGACGATCGTCCCGAGCATGGTTCCCTTGGTGCGGAGTTTTTTCGTAAGTTCTCTCGTATCAATGTCGTAGATGCCGGGGATTTTCTGCTCGGTCATCCAGTCCGAGAGTGATTTCGCTGCGTTCCAATGTGAATAGTTGGCCGAATAATCAGCGATGACAAGCCCCTCAACCTGAATGTTGTTGGATTCAAAATACTTCAGTAGTCCTGCCTCGTTCGTCGCACCTGGCACGCCGTAGTTCCCAATCAAGGGGTAGGTCAGGACCAGGATTTGCCCACGGTATGACGGGTCGGTCATGGTCTCAGGGTACCCAATCATGCCGGTGTTGAACACGACCTCACCGCAGACCGGACGCGGGTATCCAAACGAATAGCCAACAAACGAGGTGTGGTCCTCGAGTACAAGCTTAGCGTGTATCTTTGGCTCCACGACTCAGCAGCCCCACCCGTCACACGATTGTGACGCTACCTTGAATACGTCTGTTATTATTTCTAATTATTCAAAAAAATCAATGCTCGTTCATAAAAAGGTGGATGTCATCAATGAGGTCGTGTGATTCTCGCATTTCCCGCATGTATTGTTGGAATCGTGGTGCTCGTTTGTCAAGGATGACTGCGACACCGCGGTCGTGCTCGTTGCGGATAAGGCGGCCGATGGCCTGAAGGAGTTTCCGCGCTGCCGGCGCTTGAACGGTGTACTCCCATCCTTTCCCGAACTTGAGATCGTAGTACCGTTGCAGTCCTCGCTGCCTTGCGGTCGGCTTCGGATAGGGTATGCCGATGATGACGGCGATTTCGAGCTGCTCCGCAGGAAAATCCATACCTTCGCTGATGCGCCCTCCCATCACGGAGAAGAGCGCGGCACCGTCTCCATCGCCGTTGCCACATGATTTGAAGTCGGTTACTAGGTCCATAAGTTCCGCCTGTGACATGGTCTGTTCCTCGACATAGAGGCAGCGCTGAATCTCTGCGAACTGCCCGTTTCTCTTGAACATGGAAAGTGTATTGAAGCTTGGGAAAAATACAATCGTATTTTTCGGGAACGTGTTACAGATGTCGCTGACGTACTTCCACATCTGTGGTAGGATCGTTTTATCCTTGGTGAGCTCCTCGTATCGAGTGGTGACATCTCGTACGAAAAAGATCTTTCTGTTCTCTTTAGGGAAAGGCGAGGGATAGACCGCGAGGGTAGTTTCGATGGGCAGCCCAAGCGAGTCCCGGTACTCATCGAGGGGTTCGAGGGTTCCGGACATGTGGATACTGCTGTGCACCTGGGTGAGGATGTCAGTTCCTATAGAGGGATCCAAACAAAAAGCCTCCACATGGGGGTTTTTTCCCTGGCCTGCATCGACGACCAGTTTGATGTACTGGTCCATCTCCACGGTGATCCAAAACTCGAGGAACATTCCAAGCTTGTGAAGGAACGAACGGGGAAGCTTATCTTCTTTCTGTCGGTAATCCTGGATTTTCTCCCCATAAGCGATGAGGTCGCTGATGACGTCTTTGAGGCTTCTGCTGGTGAGCTTCACTCTTGAGAGGAGTTCTGCCTCGAGCTCATGGGATGGTATGAAGGCATCGTTTTTTTCCTGGTTTATCCTTCTAATGCCACCCTCTAATATATTATAGACATAGGTGTCGCGTAGGTCGCTGATGATGCTCAGGAGCTCTCTGCAGAATCCTGAGACGGTGGTCCGTCCGTCCGCAAGCGACGGGTCCCCGTAACGTTCCGCCTCTGAAAGACAGGTGGTAAGCATCCAGGTGCTAAGTTCCGCAGAGAACAGTTCTCTCAGGTAGTCTGGCAGGTTATGCGCCTCGTCGATGACCAGGACGACGTCTTCCTCTGAGATGCCGAACCAGTCGAAGAGCTTGATGCGGATTGCTTTATCGAAGATGTAGACGTAGGGGACAACGACGACAGGGGCGTCATGGACTAGGAGTTTATTGACTTCGTATGGACAGAGTCCCTTGGTTCTGCAGGCATCGATGAACTCCTCCGCGGTTGGGAGGTGTTTGACTGCCCATTCCATGACCATTTCGAGTTTCTCTTTTTCCTTGAGGTAGCTTCTATAGTACCTGCATCCCTTTCCTTGCTTGTCTTGGGCAGCGAGTTTCTTTTGGTAGGAGCAGAAGCGTGAGAGCTCGTCGGAGTTGCCGACTTGCAGCTCGGGGTCGTCTGAAGCAAGCAGGCACATATTACTGCGTCCCTGCAGGCCGACGCCGTAGATGCGTTTGTCTTTTGCTTTCTTTCTGATCGCCCGCAGCTCCAGGATGACCTGCTGTTGTTGCGCGTTGGTGCGTGTGGTGTACAGGATTTTCTTATGGTTCTGCAAAGCGAATTGCAGGGTTGCCGCAAGGACGCACACGGTCTTTCCCGAGCCGGTCCCTGATTCGAACACGAATTGCGTACGACGGGAAAGTGCGGTTGTGATTTCCTGCATGATGTCGTGCTGGTTCTCTCGTAATTTATAAGGGAATAGTTCCTCCATCCAAGGGGACATCGCGGTTACAGTACATAGAGTTGTTGGACGCTACGGGATAGATGGGATTTTATAGGGTGGTGCGATGGTTGAACACGTATTGCATGCGCATGACTCCGTTCGATCATGTGAAACAACAGCTTTCAGGGAAGATTCCCCAAGATTGCTTGCAGCTTCTTCCGCGAAAATGGGAGAAGATCGGTTCCGTGGTTGTACTGAAACTTCCAAAGGAATTGATTCCGTATCAAGAGCTTCTTGGGGAGGCGTACGCTGAGAAGCTGGGTTGTGCAACCGCGTTGCAGGACACGGGTGGTGTTTCTGGTACATATCGGACCCCAAGGGTTGATCTCATTTGGGGTTCTCGGATGACTGAGACGATGCACAAGGAGAATGGAGTCTGTTTCCACCTTGACCCGCAGAAGGTGATGTTTTCGTCAGGGAACATGGCGGAGCGGAAGCGCATGGCGCTGATCTCTAATTCCCAGGAGACCGTGGTTGACTTGTTCGCAGGCATCGGGTATTTCACGATCCCGATTGCGGTTCATAGCAAGCCGCGGAGGATCTATGCATGTGAGGTGAACCCGGTTGCGTTTGAGTTCTTACGGAAAAATATCGTTGTGAACAACGTGAGTGATGTTGTCGAGCCGCTCCTTGGTGATAACCGGTTGGTGGCTCCTCAAGGGTGCGCTGACCGTGTCTTGGTCGGGTATCTTCAGCAGACGGATCGGTTCTTGCCGGTGGCGTTCGACTGTCTTAGGGAAGGAAAAGGAATTCTTCATTACCATGGTTTCGCTTCCATGGCGGCGCACCCGGATGATGTGGTTCGGAAGGTTAAAGATGCCGCCGAGGAGCATGGTCGAAGGGCAACGTTGCTGATGATAAAGAAGATTAAATCCTATGCACCTGGGATTGACCACGTGGTGCTCGACCTTCGGATTGGTGTCGGATGAAAAAGGAAATTCCGTTGGTGGTGTTCCATGCGAACGAGGATGATCCGAAGAAGTGTTCTGCTCGCAAGCTGCATCGGTTTGGGTACGCAACCCTCGTGAGAACCATGCGTCGTCTGCCCTACCATGCGATTCTGCTTGATCCGTACGCTGAGAAGTGTCTTTCACAGGAAGATTATGACCACGCTGTCAGACAGGGGATTGTCGCCTTGGACTGCTCCTGGAAGACCGCGGAGAGCGCATTTCAGCATGTGGAGAAAACGCTTTATCCACGGGCGTTGCCATTCCTGTTGGCTGCGAACCCGGTGAACTACGGCAAACCGTTTCAGCTCTCCACGATGGAGGCGTTTGCCGCGGCGTTATACATCCTTGGCGATACTGTACAGGCAGAAAAGATTGTTGGGATCTACACTTGGGGGCAGAATTTCCTTACATTGAACCACGAACCACTTGAGGAGTATCGGCTGGCGCGTTCGAGTGCTGAGGTCGTCCGCCGCATGAAAAAATATATATAGATAGATATTTACATACATATACATTCTAGAGCAGTATGTTTAAGTAACACAAACAAATTTCGAAAAAATCGAGGAAGGAAGGAACCCATGAAACAGACCCTAGAGACGTTCTTCAAACCAAAGAGCATCGCGGTCGTCGGCGCATCGAAAAACCCGACGAAGATCGGACACGCATCACTGAAAAACATCCTCATCTCTGATTATCCCTGCAAGCTGTATCCCATAAACCCCAACGAAGACGAAATCCTTGGGATAAAATGCTATAAGGCTCTGACCGACATCCCAGGACCCGTGGACTTGGTCATGGTCTCCGTACCAGAACCAATCGTCGTCCAGATCATCAAAGATTGCGTGAAAAAAAAAGTCAAATGGGTCATCATCATAACCTCAGGCTTCAGCGAAATAGGGAACCATGAGGGCGAAGAAACAATTAAAAAAATCGTCGAGGGGACAGGGATACGCGTCCTTGGCCCGAACACCATGGGGTACAAGAACGCCTCTGACGAACTCGACGTCTCCTTCGTTTTTGGCATGCCGAGGAAAGGAAGCCTCGCGCTCATCAGTCAAAGCGGCGCGCTCGGCATGGGCATGATTTACCTAGCAAACAACGAATTCGTCGGTCTCTCAAAGATCATCGGAGTGGGCAACAAACTCGACATCGACGATGACGATCTCGTTGACTACTTCAGCCAGGACCAGGACACGAACGTCATCGGCTTGTACATCGAGGGAATCCGCCATGGGAGAGCATTCATGAACAGTATCAAGGCTTGCGACAAACCGGTTCTCGTCGTGAAAGCGGGTCGAAGCGCAGCAGGCGCACGAGCAACCGCATCCCATACCGGCTCCATGGCGGGCAGCGACGAGCTCTATAGCGCGGCCATCAAGCAGGCAGGAGGAATCCGCTGTCGTGATATTGTCGAGCTCTTCGACATGGCACGCGCGCTCGACGGACAACCGCCGGCGAAAGGAAACCGCATCGGCATCATCACCAACGGTGGGGGGCTCGGTATCCTCCTTACTGACGCGTGCGAAGCCAATGGCCTGTCAATCCCAAAACTGTCCCCGAAAACCTACAAAAAAATAGAGAAAATCGTTCCCGGGCTGGTCAGACCGAACAACCCGGTCGACCTGGTCGCCGATGCCGGATTTTATCGATACTATACCTCCACCCTTGCGCTGTTAGAGGATTCCAACATCGACGGCATCATCGTCGCATCGGTGCATGCCGGGTATGCCAGGCCACGAGAGTATGCGGGTGCAATCCTCAAGATGGTCCATCAGCAAAAGCTGCACCACGAATACCAAAAGCCCATTCTTGGTTGCTGGGTCGGTGGCAAAGAGTTCGAGGACCTGGTCCTTGACCTCAAAGCCGTGGGCGTCCCTATCTACCCTTCATCGTGGCGAGCGGCACGCGCGATGCTTGCCATGGTCCTCGAAGGGGAACGAGTGAAACGAGAGCACCACTAGTCAACCCAATCGACATCAAGAATCTTTTCCCAATCCGTTTTCTTATTCTTCCATTTTTCTACCGTGCTCTTACTGAGACAGTTTTGACATAACCCGACCATGGTAAAATAACAGGACCGGCATACCGAATTCCCACATTTGATGCACACCGATTTCGCCGGATTGACCTCACAGATGCTACACTTCCCATGAGGCCGTTTATCCTTAAGCTTCTCCCCCACGGTCTTCGAAATAAACGCCTGCTCCTCAGAACTCAAGAATTGTTTTAAGTCCTCGTTCATCGCCACGGTATCAGGCGTCAATGCCTGTTTTTTTGATGAGGCTTTCTTCCCCGCCATAGTTCTACCAAGGGATACAAAAAAAGGAATCCTCTCGCCTCTTTTATTGTTTTGCGAGTCTTCGAGAGCGCCCCTTTCGCAACACCATATTGGCGCAAATATGGATAAACGGGGTGACCAATAGAAGGAAAAGGATGTGCCAAATCGTAATGTTGTGAAGGAACCAATCATGGCACGTCAAACGCAATCCATAGAGAAGCTCGCTCATCAGAAAGCTGCTCACAAGAGCCCCGACAAGGAAATCGAGCTGGTCAAATGGGATCCAATCCTCGCCGCGTTCTTTCCCAAAACGACGTTTCAGGAAGCTTTTCACTAGATCACCGATTAAGGCGCCGAAACAAAGAGAAAACAAGAGCAGAATCATCATGGGGAAGCCCTCGAAATCGGTGAGGCGAAGGTATGCGTAGTCACTCATCTGAATGTAAGATGCAGCGACAGCGAGTCCAAATCCTGCGGTCATCCCAAGAAAGGTCCCTGCAAAGAGCCCTCGCCATGTTTTTCCGTCTCCAAGGAGCCGGCGTCCATCTTTCCAGGTTCTTCCTCCATCAATGGGTTTGCCCCCGCCGACGACGACAGCACTGGCGTTCGCCACGTACACAGGGATAATAATCCAGAACGCTTGGACGATGATGACGATAGCATCCATTGAAGGCTACATGGTGGTGATGTTTAAAAGAATTGTCAAAAAAAATGTTACGCGGGCCCAAAAGAGGTACGCGTAATCTTCAATCCCGTGTATTGGAACCGATTCGAACGTTTCACGAGCGCTTTCAGCGCGGTGTTCGAGATATGGAAGTTCTCGGAGACCTTGTTGGCGAACGTTCCGGTCTCGCCGATGAAACCATAGATGTCCTCTTCGAGTCTCTTAAATTGATCGTCATCAAGCGATGAGACGTTGAAGATCTCGCTGATTTCATTCACCGGGCAGGAGATGTTGATGTTGAAGAGAGAGTAGAACGAGCGGTACATCTTCTGCGGCTTGCCGTCGATGCCTTCATCAGGAGTCGTCCATTTCGTCTCCGCCAGTTTCATCTTATCGAAAAACTCAAGCGCGGTCTGACCCTCGTCACCGAATCGCTCAAGGATGAGGCTGCTGGGCACCCAGTCCTTGGATATCTCCATGAAGACCTCTTTTTTTATCGGGGTATCGAATGCTCTGATGATGGACACTAAGTCTGTCGAATCGTTGATTACTTTCGTACGAATCAAGCACCATCACCTTTTTATATGAGCGAACCTAAAACCGCTTGTCCCATATTTATAGTTTTTGAATAAGGAGAATAATATTAAAATAAATAATTAAAAATGTTTTTACCGGTGTGGATACTGGCCTCGATTCCCCTGGGAGTGGTGTTTGGGATGCCCGTGGAACTGACGAGGTTTTCCATGGAACTGCCTCCCTTCGTTCTGACTTCTTCGAATGAACGGAACCTTTCTGAACTGCGGCATCTCAGCAAGCTCTATATTCAACTCTTCATCATCCTGCACCCGCCGGAAGTTATCATGGTCACGATCGGTGAGCAAAGTCACCGCATCGCCATTCTCCCCGGCACGAGCGGTCCTGCCAATCCTATGGACATACTCTTTCGACGTCTTAGGGACATCATAATTGTACACATGGGTGACATTTTTGATATCCAACCCGCGGGCAGCAACATCGGTCGCTACCAACACATCCGTCGTCTGATTCTTTAATGAATCGAGGGACTGGAGCCGTTTGTTCTGACTCATCCCTCCATGAATCGCGGAGGCGTGAATGCCCTGATGGCGGAGGTTTCGGGCGACCAGATCAGTCTCTCGCTGTGTTGCGCAGAACACAATCGCAAGACCGGGGGTATTGTTTTTTAATAGATGCAAGAGCAGCGAGAACTTGTTGTTCTGCTGGTAGATATCATAGTAAATCTGTCGCAGCTTGCTTTTATCCACGTACGATTGCGTCCGCACCACGAGTGGATTCCTTAGGTGCCGGTTCGTGACTTTGTAAATTTCATGGGAGATCGTGGCACTGAACATGAGCGTCTGTCTGTGTTTCGGCACCTCGTTAATGATCTGCTCCACGTCCTCGATGAACCCCATCTCGAACATTTTGTCGGTCTCATCAAGCACAAGAAATCGTACGTCTCGAAAATCGATGGTTCTTCGCCTCATGTGATCCAGGATTCGTCCAGGAGTCCCAACCACGACATGGGCGTGGCGTAACTCACGAATTTGCGGTTCGATGCTGACACCCCCAAACACGCTGACGCTCCTCACTCCAAGCTGGTCGCCGAACTGCTTGAACACCTCCGTAAGCTGGACGCATAATTCCCGCGTGGGGGTGAGAATGAGGGCTTGCAACCCTCCACGGACGTTAATCCTGTCGAGGATCGGGAGGCAAAAGGCCAGGGTTTTCCCTGATCCGGTTTCCGCCTGACCGACCACATCTTTCCCGAGATGGATATCCCGGAGGCATTTCTCTTGTATAGGCGTCATTTCTTCAAATCCGAGCCCCTCGATGGTTTTCAAGAGAGCAGGGTGAATATTCAGTTCGTCAAATTTCATTTTATTTTCACCTTGTTGTTAGAACAAAAACAAAAAATCTCAAAAATTCGCATAACCGAAATATGAAACTCTTATCTTTATTCCTTTGCGCGAAACATCGACCGGGTGTTTAAATAGTTTTGCTTGTCCTTGATGCCGGTTTTTCATGACCAAGAAAAGGATGGACTCGTCGGGATTTGAACCCGAGGCCTCCCCCATGCCAAGGGGGCGATCTTCCGCTGATCTACGAGCCCGCAGGTTTCGCCCTAGAACCCCCATGAGCAAATAAAAGTTTTGGATAACAAACTATTAGTAAGATAACACCTCTTCCAATCCCTTGATGAAACAGCGCCAGCTCGAAATTCTCCTCCAGCAAGTCCCTCCCCCTCAAAATCCGACTCCAAACCTGGAGCAGTACATGACGCCAGCGCCAATTGCCGCAGACGTCCTTTTTACTGCCTACCAGTGGGGGGACATCGAAGGGAAAACAGTCGTAGATCTTGGTTGTGGCACCGGTATCTTTTCGGTCGGGGCTGCCTACATGGGAGCCCACGTAGTGTACGGTATCGACATCGACAAAAAAAGTATCGCTCTTGCCAAAGAATACGCTGGCTCGAAACATCTCAGTATTAAGTATAATGCCCAGGAGGTCACCGAGGTCACCACCAGGTGCGACACCGTACTCATGAACCCACCGTTCGGAGCACAGAAAGGCAATCAGAATGCTGACCGGAGGTTCATCGAGAAAGGGTTCGAAATCACAGACGTCATCTATAGCCTCCACCTCACCAAGACCGTCCCCTTCCTTGAGAAAATGATCCGCGCACTCCACGGGGAGATGACCTACCAGAAAGACTACGATTTTCCTATTAAATGGACATTCCCCTTCCATGAAAAAAAAGTCATGTCCTATCCAGTCACCCTGCTACGAATCCAAACCCACAAATCAACGTCAATTCATGTGAAAGAACCACAACCCTAATAACACGCCCTCCCTTTTCTATTGGGAAACATACGACAATGAAGGGAGTCTCATGTCACTCACCAGGAACAAAGACCAACGCGTCGGCGTCTTCGTCGATGTCCAAAATATGTACTATTCAGCAAAGCATCTGTACAATAAAAAGGTCAACTTCAAGACCCTACTGAAAGAAGCGATTGCGGACCGGCAACTCATCCGAGCGATTGCCTACGTCATCAAGGCTGACGTCAAAGACGAACAGACCTTCTACGACATACTCCAGGAAATCGGGTTTGAGGTACGTGCAAAAGATCTCCAAATCTTCATCGGAGGCGCCAAGAAAGGAGACTGGGACGTCGGCATCGCCATGGACGTGATGCGGCTCGCCCCGAAGCTAGACACCATCGTCCTCATCAGCGGCGATGGAGATTTCTCCGATCTCCTCGACCACGCAAAGAGCCTCGGATGCCGTACCGAGGTGATGGCGTTTGGACGAACAACCTCCCACAAGCTCCTTGAGGAAGCGGATCTTTTCATCGACCTTGACAAGAACATCAAATACCTGCTTCCAGAAAAAAAGAAAAACTAGAATGGTTTAAAAACTCATGCGGCATTGACCTCTCGGCATAGAAGATAAAACGGTGCCGGTCAAGCAACGATGCCAAGGAGGGTTCTTACGCTGAAGAACGTCAAAATACAGTGCCTGAAGCGTCTCGAGACGCTTTAAGACCTCTCCGAAAAGATAATA
>Ga0335070_10010699_pt1 | contig 10726 bp, 10 predicted proteins | sample Lox_Sample_13_FD_206722 | JGI IMG/M metagenome (GOLD analysis project Ga0335070, IMG submission 206722) | Soil microbial communities from Loxahatchee National Wildlife Refuge, Florida, United States - Lox_Sample_1.3 | ecosystem: Environmental > Terrestrial > Soil > Wetlands | place: USA...
CAACAGGAACCGCCATACTGGCATTTTCATCGCCCCAGCCACCATTCCCCCAATGTCGAAAAATGGATTTGGGACAAATGCAAGCACCAAAATCGTCCAGTGTCCATATCGCTGCATCCAGGGTTCGATGCGCTGGTATGCCTTTGTCTTTTCAGCCACAGCCTGGCCGCTGAATCCGGCCAGGAAACCCGATAGTTCCCCCAGGGTAGCGCCGGATGCCGCTGCGAGCGCGACGAGCACCGGGTTGAACACCGCTCCCATCAGGGATGTAAATAATACTCCCGGCACAGGCAGGATGATGGTTGCATTGGAAAGCAGGGATACCAGGAATATGCCTGGGTAGCCCAGCATCTGAAGCTGGTGAACCTGGGTCCGAAAAATAAATATCGTGATTGTTATGCCGATTACAAACAACAGCGCTGCGATCCGGGCCAGGGTCAATTTCCATCCAGACAAACGAGACTGCCTGGGCGCTGCAATGTTCCCAGATTGGTCTGGATCGACCGAGTTCACCGCGTCAGGCTCCGGTACCGGATCCGCTTTGGCGTGTTTGCCGCCGCGCCCAGGCGTTTGCGCCGGTCTGCTTCGTAATCCGACCAGTTGCCGGACTGCCAATATACAGCGCTTTCGCCTTCGAACGCCAGGATGTGGGTGGCAATCCGGTCCAAAAACCAGCGGTCGTGCGAAACCACGATGGCGCAGCCCGCGAAGGCATCCAGCGCTTCTTCGAGAGCACGCAATGTGTTCACGTCTAAATCGTTGGTTGGCTCATCTAAAAGGATGACGTTCCCCTCGCTTCGCAGCATCTTCGCCAGGTGGACCCGATTGCGTTCTCCACCCGACAGCACCCCCACCTTTTTCTGCTGGTCCGGACCCAGGAAGTTGAAGGCGCTTACGTAAGCTCGCGAGTTGCGTTTCCGCCCACCCAGCACGATGACCTCCTCTCCCCCGCTGATTTCTTCCCAGACGGTGTTCTCCGGGTTCAGCGCCTCGCGGCTCTGGTCCAGGTAGGTCAGCTTGACGGTCTTGCCGAGCAAGATCTCGCCCACATCCGGCTTCTCGGATTGCATAATCAGGCGCAGGAGGGTCGTCTTGCCGGCTCCGTTGGGGCCGATCACGCCGACGATGCTCCCTGCCGGAATGGTCACATCCAGGTTCTCGATCAGGATACGGTCGCCAAAGGCTTTGGAAACCTTCTTGAATTCGATCACCTGGTCTCCCAGGCGCGGGCCGGGGGGAATGTAAATTTCAAGGTCCTCGCGCCGTTTTTCAGATTCCTGGCTCAAGAGCGTTTCGTAAGCCTGGTAGCGCGCTTTCCCCTTGGCCTGGCGCGCCTTGGGCGACATCCGGATCCATTCCAGCTCATGCTCCAGGGTTTGCAGGCGTTTGCTCTCGCTTTTTTCTTCGCGTCGCAGGCGTTCTTCCTTTTGCTCCAGCCAGGAGGAATAGTTGCCCTTCCAGGGAATGCCGAAACCGCGGTCCAGCTCGAGGATCCACCCCGCCACGTTATCCAGGAAATAGCGGTCGTGCGTCACGGCGATCACCGTTCCCTTGTACTGCTGCAAGTGGCGCTCCAGCCAGGCAACCGACTCGGCGTCCAGGTGGTTGGTGGGCTCGTCCAGCAGAAGGATATCCGGTTCGGTCAGCAGCAGCCGGGTCAGGGCCACCCGGCGGCGCTCGCCTCCCGAAAGCTGCCGGACCGGCGTTTCACCAGGAGGGCAGCGCAGGGCCTCCATCGCCAGCTCCAGGCGGCTGTCCAGGGTCCAGGCCTCGTGCTTATCCAGCTCTTCCTGCAAATGGGCCTGTTCAGCCAGCAGGACATCGAAGTCAGCGTCGGGACTGCTGAATTTCTCATTCACTTCATCGTAACGCCGAAGCAGGTCCACGAGCGGCTGCACGGCTTCCTCCACGATCTGCTTGACGGTTTTTTCCGGGTCGAGCAGCGGCTCCTGGTCCAGCATGCCCACCGAATACCCTGGCGAAAAGATCACCTCTCCTGAATAGCCATCATCTTTCCCGGCGATGATGCGCAGCAGTGTGCTCTTCCCGGCTCCATTCAATCCCAAAACGCCAATCTTTGCGCCGTAATAAAACCCCAGCGATATGTCGCGCAGGACCTGCTTGTTATTCGAAGGAAAGGTCCGCCCCACCCGGACCATCGAAAAAATAACCTGGTTATCGGCCATAATCCCTTTTTTTGATACGAGGGGGTGGAGTATTTTGAAAGTGCGAAGCACTTTCAAAATACTCCACTCGTTCGTTTTGCGTAACTGCCAAAGGCCGGTCAGCTTATTCAGGCCGGTATGGTGCCAGCTCTTCGATATCGCCGACGTATTCCGGCAGATCTTTGTGCCCCAACATCTGGCGGATCGCCTGGATTTCACCGATATGGTACCAGTAGTGGTACGTCATCCGCCGCATTCCCGTCCCAACACTGCGACCGATCGCCACGCCGTCTCGCAGCAACTGCCGTTGCAGGCTCTCGGTCGTGAGGCTGTCCAGGAAAGGATCGGCTGCGGCGGTCACTGTATGCCACATTTCCAGCATTTCTGACAGCGACGGCGTATTCATCGGCGCTCCATAGGCAAAAAGCTCATCCAGGACCGGGAAAATCTTCTTGTTTTGGGCGTTCTCGATCCAGTAGCGGTGTTCGTGCCAGGCCAGGTGCCCCACCGTCCAGCTAATGCAGTTCATCGGGCCAAAATGGCGCTTGGCATCTCCTTCGGAAATGCCTTCCAATCCGCGCAGCCATTCGATGCGCGTGAAACGAAATTGATCTACTAGTGGATGAGCCATAATTTAAGTCCTCGAAATTGGTCTGGTTGAGAGTGAAATCGATGCCTTGAGTATACTCAAAAATCACCCCATCCTATAATTAATTTTTTAATGTATCAAGACCTTTTATTTATTATAATTTTCACAAAAGAGTTTCCATTCATCGCAGCTATGGAGCTGGCGCATGTTTTACATCATCGTGGGGACATGGATATTGATCTGCATTGTCAGGTACATGCTTAATCCGAAGAACAATGATGAGTTAAAGAAAACGTTCGAGAAATGACCACCGGGAAAACACTGCCTTGCCTTGAATAGGATCGCTGCCTGACTGATGCACGGGGTACTCAAGAAAAATTGGGTAACCTGATAGATTATTATTAAGAATCCCCTGGCTTATCTTCCGGTCGCCAGGGTTTTCTTAATCAAACAAGTAGATATTCAGGCCAGTCCCTTTTTATCGTGATAAGCTAACACTTATATCAAAGCATCGGCTGAGCAGTTATTAAAAAAGCATGTATAAGGCCAATGATCGCCCCGCCGGCGATTAGCCAGGTCGAATTGAGGTGGAATCGGAAAAGCAAGGCCAGACTTGCCACAGCCACGATCACCGTGATCGGATCGACCAGGGCAGTAATGCTCAACTGGAGCGTGACCCCAACCATCAGCCCGATCGAAGCGATCGTCACCCCCTCCAGGAAGGCCGACGCCAGGGCGCTCTTACGGATGTACGGCAGCAGTGGGCTGCTGAAGGCTACGAAAAGGAACGAGGGCAGGAAAATTCCGACCGTAGCCACCAGCGCCCCCGGCACTCCGCCCAGCAAATAACCGATAAAAGTCGCGGTCGTAAAGACCGGACCAGGGGTCACCTGCCCGATGGCGATTGCGTCGATAAGCTGGCGGTCGGTAAGCCAGCCCAGGTTTGTGACGAAATCAGCCCGCAGAAAGGCCAGCAGCACGTAGCCGCTGCCGTACAACACCGCCCCGATTTTTAAGAACGTCAAGAAGAGCACCGGCAGGCTGAATGAGACTGCCGCCCCCGGGATAAACAGGCCTGTCAGCGGCAAAATCAATCTCGTCCTGGCTTTGGAGGCCAGCAGTTTGTAATTCTTGCCTGCCATCATACCGATCCCGGCTGCGACCAGGATGACGAGCACATTCACCCCCAGCAAATACAAGGTGATTCCGGCCAGTCCCAGGATCGCCGTGAGTGGATTCTTCACAACTTTTCGCCCGAGCGTCCACACCGCCTGAGCCACGATCGCGATCACCACCGGTTTGATCCCGTAAAATAGTCCGATTGCGACCGGGGTGGAGCCTAATTGCACGTACGACCATGCCAGCGCCATCACGATTACCATTGCCGGCAGGATGAAAAAGACCCCTCCCAGGATCAATCCAATCCAGCCAACCTGCTGGTAGCTGATGTAGATGGCCATTTCAGTCGAGGTCGGCCCCGGAATCAAGTTGGCAGCCCCCAACAATTCCAGGAAGCGCTCTTCACTCAGCCATTTGCGCCGCATTACGACTTCGTCGTGCATCATGGCGATGTGAGCCGCCGGTCCGCCGAAGGCGATCACTCCGAGTTTTAAAAAAAGCAGAACTACGTCTTTCAGCCGGCCTGGTTGTCTCTCGGAATCTGGATTACCCCGCTCGCCATCTCCCGGTAGAATATCGCTGCCGCCCATCTTTCCCATGCGAAACCTGTAAGCTATCCCGGTAAATAAAAGATCGCTAGCGTGCGCTCTTCTGCTTTTTAGTGAGCCAGCTCTCCGGCGACGGGCATGTCCGGAATGTGCAGCCAGCTTTCAATTTGTTGTTCAATGTACAGCGGCACTTCCGGCGAATCGAGACCCGAAAGCAATTTCTTTGAACGCCCATCCTTGCTCACCATCCACAATTCGTAAGAATAGCTCGTGCCGTGTTCGCCGCGCGAGCTTTTTTCTTTCGAATATAGCTGTTTTAAATCGCTCGTATCCATTTTCACTTCGCCCGCCCAGGGCAGGGGTTCGTGCCAGAGCTGCATTTTACCCGGGGTAACCTCCAATATCGTGCGATTGAAGAATCCGGTAATCACGTAGTAGGTCAGCCCGACTCCCACCGCCAGGTGAGCGATTGGGAAACAGATCATGATCCATGGCGCCTCGGTCGAAAATGCCATGCTATACCAGAATATCAAGAACGAATCCCACGCCACGCAGAAAAAGGCCAAAGGAATGTACTTCAATGAAAACCAGCGCCGCGTGATGCGCAGTCCCAGCTCATTTTCTTTGACAACGACTCCGCTGGGAACCGGGATCAAATCCCGGCGGGTCGTTGGCGCCGGTGCTGTAAACCCGCTGGCGGCTTCGAGATAATGTTCGCTGCCGCAATAATCGCATTTGTACCGGTTTGAGCCAGGCAATATCTGGATTTTCGCCCCGCAAGATGGGCAGGCCAGGGTGGTGAAATCGGTCATTTCATTCCTCTCGCTTCGATGTTATTTTTACGCCTCGAATGCTGAACTACCACCTCAGAACATTCATAATTATAGACGAATTGCAACTAATGTTTCGTCAAAGGCAAGTAGATAGGATAGAATAAAAGGTCGTAAGGTCCCAGGTCCACAATCCCATTCAGAGTTATAAATGCCGGCGCCATTGGGCGCTGTATTCAAAGAGAAACTGACGTTAGTGAGGGTGGGACTGCTCTTATAATTTCCGATCCCACCGCCGCCATGGGTGGCAGTATTTCCCTGAAACAACACGTCTGTCAGGTTCAAGACCCCGCTTGTCTGGTCGTTATACAACCCGGCTCCCCCTCCATCGTTTGTGGTCGAATTGGCAACGTTATTGTAAAAGTGAATGATCTCATTAAGATCCCCTTTTCTGGGTAGACCTCGCCCTGCATGTTTAAATTTATGTTTTGGACTCTGAAACTTCCCAAATTCGTTTCACCCTTTTCCCCTTGGGAGACGGGCATGAGTGAGGGTCATTTTTCAGTATAGCAGAAATTCTAAATGCGGGTAACTTACAAAGTTGTATTCCGGTTTTTCGAAAAGGCTTGTTCTTGGTATAATCTGAAAATGAGCACCAGGTTGACACGACGTGAATTTTTAAAACTGGCCGGAGCGAGCGCAGCCGGGCTTTACCTGAATCCCAACCTGAATATGCCTGCCTGGGATGACTCCGGCGATCAGGTCAGAGTCGCCATTCACTCGATCAGCGTTTACTCCCAAGCCTGGGATAAGAGCCGCATCCTTTTCCAGCGCTTGCGCGATGACGTACTGCACGTTTATGAGACCGTCACTTCGGACCACGGCCCGGCCTGGAACCCGATCTGGTACCGCGTGTGGGGCGGCTACGTTCACAGTGGCAGCCTGCAGCATGTCCGCTACAGCCTGAACCCGGTTCAAATGTCTATCCCCGAGCAGGGCCTGCTGGCTCAAATCACGGTTCCCTGGATCCAGTCACTTCGCTACACCCGTTGGACTGGTTGGGAGCCGCTTTACCGCCTGTATTACGAATCGCAGCACTGGATCATGGGCGTCGATGACGGCCCGGATGGCCAGCCCTGGTATCGCCTCATGGACGAGCTGCTGCACGTTGATTACCACGTGCCTGCGACAACAATGCGCCCGATCCGCCAGGACGAAATGACCCCCATTGCACAGGACGTCCCCGCCGACCAGAAGCGTATTGAAGTATCCCTCGGGCGGCAGACCGTCGTCGCTTACGAAGGGGATAAGGCTGTATTCACCGCGAAATGTTCTTCCGGCGTCCCGAATCGCGCCGGCATGGCCCCCGGCGATATCCCGACCCAGACTCCCAAGGGCCGGTTTCACATTCAGAACAAAATGCCTTCTAAGCACATGGGCGATGGCAAGATCACGGCCGACCTGGAGGCCTACGAGCTGCCCGGCATTCCCTGGGTGAGCTTTTTCGAACCGATGACAGGCGTGGCTTTTCACGGCACCTATTGGCACACGAATTTTGGCATCCCCATGAGCCACGGGTGCGTGAATCTCACCTGCGCCGATGCGCTCTGGATCTATCGTTGGTCCACCCCGGTTACCACCCAGGTCAGCGATTGGGATACCCGCGGCCTTGGAACGCTGGTAATCGTCAGCTAAACGAACTCAATAAAAACCCGGTTGCCCAGCAGCCGCCCATGCTTTGTGAGCCGCAGGCGGCCATCGACCTGTTCCAACAGCCCTTGCGCGCACAACTTGTTGATCTGCTTACCGAAAACCTGCTCCAGGCTCTGGCCAAAGCGCTCTTGGAAAGTCGTAAAGAACACCCCCTCGTCTACCAGCCGTAGTCCTACCATCATCGTTTCCTGCATTTCAGTCAGCGGGTCGATCGCCCGCGTTTCGGCAGAGGCTGGTCCAATTGGGAATTGATTGTGCCCGGTCTGGCGGCACTTTCTGATGTACGCCGGTATCGCCGTCACGTTCGCCGTGCGGACTCCCGCTGCGAATCCGTGCGCCCCCGGCCCGAACCCCAGGTACGGCAGGCTGCGCCAATACTGCAGGTTGTGGCGGCACGCCAGCACGTTCCCCGCACTATCCTTACGGGCCCAGTTCGAGATTTCGTATTGGACATAACCGGCCTCTTCCAGCCGGTCGCAGGCCCATTCATACATTTCGGCTGCCGTGTCGTCGTCCGGCGCCGAAATGGCTCCTCTCTGGGTCCAGCGATGGAAGAGCGTGCCCTCTTCGATCGTCAGAGAGTACATGGAAATATGTTCAGGCCTGAGCCCAAGCACCGTCTCCACCGTCTTTTGCCAGGTTTCCAGCGTCTGATCCGGTAGGCCGTAAATCAGGTCCAGGTTGAGGTTGTCAAACCCGGCCTGTCGAGCCCATTTGACCGACTGGATCACGTCCGTTGTATCGTGGATCCGCCCTAACAGCCTTAGCTCTTCCGGATTCGCCGACTGCACCCCCAGGCTGAGGCGGTTGAAACCCATCTTTCGCAGACCTCGCAGCGAAGCCGCGCTGACCGTACCCGGGTTCGCTTCCAGAGAGGCTTCCAGGCCTGGCATAAGAGTATAATTCCGTTCGATCGTTCCCAGGATCTGCGCGAAGTTGCTCTCGCTCAGCAGTGAAGGCGTGCCCCCGCCGAAAAAAATGGTATGGACCGGCAGGTGCTCGCCTGCCAGGCCGGCCACCTGCTCGATTTCAGAACATAATGCATCCGTGTACTGAGGGATCCATGATTCCATCCCGGCGTAAGTATTGAAATCACAGTAATAACAGCGTTTCTGACAAAAAGGCACGTGAAAATACAAACTATAAACGTCCATCTTGTCCAGAATAACACATCCTGTTACGCTTGCAAAGGGCCAGGCCAGGCTCCAAAAAGTGGCTTTTTTTGTATGGTATAATGCCAGAAACCAGGTACTCCCCGGTAACTATTTTATGACTCAACAAAAAATAACACCTTCTACGAAAGTTTGCCCAACTTGTGGAACTCGCGTCAGCGAGAGCGCCACCCGCTGCCAGGTTTGCGGCCGGTCCCTGACACCAACGGCCAAATCGAAAGGCGGATCAGACCAATCGGTGACCGGGCCGCGCATTCCGACGGTTACCCTCAGCCTTCCGGTGATGATCGGCCTGTTAATCGTGATTTTAGGCGCTGGAGGCGGCAGTGTTTTCTTCTTAACCCGCCCATCACCCACCCCTCTTAATGCCGCTCCGCCTACTCTCACCGCCACCATTACCCCCACGATTACAGTAACCAGCACAGCAACTTCCACCGGCACCCCATTGCCGCCCACCCTGACGCCGACTCCAATGGTGTATACCGTTAAGACCAATGACAACTGCGGTAAGATTGCCTATTCGTTCAACGTTTCTATCAACAGCATCATCCAGTTGAACCCGGCTCTAAACTCTGACTGCACAAACATGAGCATCGGCCAGAAACTGCTCATCCCCATCCCCACCCCAACGTCCCCGCCTGCCGCCACCTCCACTCCCAATCCAGCCCAGGCAACCGACAGCGCCTGTGAGATTTACCAGTACACGGTCAAGGACGGCGACACTCTCGGCGGCATCTCGGCCAACTTCTCCGTTCCCTCCCAGGCGATCAAGGATTGGAACGGTCTGACCTCCGACATCGTTTTCGCCGGCATGCCGTTGAAAATCCCGACCTGCAAGCGCTATCCCACCGCTGGTCCTACTCCTACGGCCACGCCGCCGCCGCCGTATCCTCCCGCTACCCTCCTTCTCCCGGCCGATGGAGCCACCTTCACGTCCGGCAGCGACTCCATTACCTTGCAGTGGTCAACCGTCGGCAGCCTTCGCCAGAATGAATTCTACGCTGTAACCATCGAGGACCTGACCGACACGAACGTCCAAAAACTGGTTGATTACGTCACCGATACAAAGTACATCGTGCCCACTTCGCTCCGCCCATCCGGGTCATCGCCGCATATCTTCCGCTGGTCGATCCTGCCTGTCCGCCAGACCGGCTCGACCAAGGACGGCCAGCCGGTCTACGTGCCAGGCGGCCAGCCCAGCGCCTCACGCGTCTTCGGCTGGGTCGGCGGTGGAGCTGCCGGCGCCACACCTACGCCTTAGTTTAATTATCTTCCAGGAATTTCGTCGCCTGGATTGCTGCCGCCGCCCCCATGCCGGCGGAGGTCACCACCTGGCGGTAATTCGGGTCCATCACCTCGCCGGCGGCGAAGACGCCCGCCACGTTGGTGCGCATCAGCGTGTCCGCCTTCAGGTAACCCCGCTCATCCATGTCCAGTTGCCCCTGGAACAACTGAGTATTGGGCGTGTGTCCGATGAATATGAATACACCGTCGGTCGGATATTCTGTTTCGACGCTGGTCTCCACATTTTTCAGGCACACCGCTTTAACGGCATCCTCGCCGATCACCTGTGTCACCACCGAGTTCCACACGAACTTGATCTTTGGATTTTCCTTGGCTCGGTGCTGCAGGATCGAGCCGGCTCGCAGCGTATCTCGCCGGTGGACAACGGTCACCGAGGTTGCATAGCGCGTCAGAAATAACCCTTCTTCCAGGGCCGAATCGCCGCCGCCTACAACGACCACTTTTTTGTCCTTGAAAAACCAGCCATCGCAGGTTGCGCAATATGAAACGCCCTTGCCGACCAGCTCCGTTTCACCCGGGATGTTCAGGTGATTCGGGCTGGCCCCGGTCGTAACGATCAGGCATTTTGCCAGGTACTCGTTGTCGTAGGTTTTTACCACGAACGGTCTCTGTCTCAGGTCCACTTCTGTCGCCAGCTCGAATTCAACCCGCGCCCCAAAGCGCTCGGCCTGTTTTTGGAACAGTTCCCCCAGTTGTGAGCCGCCGACTCCTTCCGGGAATCCCGGGTAATTCTCGATCGTGTTGGTCAGCGAGGCCTGCCCACCCAGCTCCATCCCGGTCAGCACCAGTGGATTCAGCTCGGCCCGCGCTGCGTACAACGCTGCCGCCAACCCCGCCGGACCTGATCCCAGTACCAGCACGTCCACAACTCCCTTATTTGTTTTTCTCTCGTTCATTAATGCTCCACCTTGCTCATAAATAGTCATTTAATATATTGATGCCTATTAATCCTTAAAGTTTCAATCTTGCCTATGACGCCAGAGATCTGTCGTTAATGATAACTTCGTAGTAACGACTTCAGTCGTTACCGTCGAATAGTAGCGACTAAAGTCGCAACTACAAATAATAGTATCACCGTTGATTCGCCATAAAAAAATATTCGCGCTATTCGTGGCTAATCTACCGCTTTATCCGTAATCTCCAATCCACCGTCAATAATTCCAAATCCTTCCGCCAGTTCGTCCGGCGTAATGATCAGCGGTGGAATGACCAAGACCGTGTGCCAGTGGGTATACACGAACAGGCCCTTCTCAAGCAGCCTCTTCCTCAACGCCGTCATTTCTGGGCTGTTCTCGCCGTAAGGCGCCATCGGCTCCTTCGTCTTGCGGTTGCGCACCAGCTCGAT
>Ga0335070_10010700_pt1 | contig 10725 bp, 12 predicted proteins | sample Lox_Sample_13_FD_206722 | JGI IMG/M metagenome (GOLD analysis project Ga0335070, IMG submission 206722) | Soil microbial communities from Loxahatchee National Wildlife Refuge, Florida, United States - Lox_Sample_1.3 | ecosystem: Environmental > Terrestrial > Soil > Wetlands | place: USA...
GGTCGAGCCCAGCACCAGCTCGGGCGGCGGATCTTCGGGCGGCAGAATCTTGAGGCGCGGCGGTCGCGGCAGGACCATCAACCGGGCCCGATCGGCGAGCGCGACGAGGAATCCTCGCGCGTATAGTGCTTGTAATATTTGTCGGTGACCCAGTCCGTCTTGACGATGACGCAGACATCCGTGGTGTGGAACTGCGCGTCGACCACGGCGCCGTCGCCGACGAAGCCGCCGAGCCGCAGATATCCCTTGATGAGCGGCGGGAGCGCCAGCAACGCCGCCTTCGGGTCGACCGCTTCGCGCGGCATCAACCGCATATCGACGTAGCGCGACGGCAGCGCGCGCGGGCGCAGCGCCTCCGGCGCCAGATGATTGTAGTAGAGATAGGAGAGCGGCAGGGCATGAACGGCCGGGTCGATTCCCGGCAGCGACGCGCAGCCGAACATCAGCGCCACGTCGTGATACATCACATAATCGGCGATGCCGCGCCACATGAGCTGCATCGCCGCGCGCGATCGGTGCTCGGGTCCGATGCAGGAGCGGCCGAGCTCCAGGATCTCGCCCGGATGCGCCAGGATCGGCGCGATGTCGTATTCATCGACCGAGTAGAAGCGGCCGCGCGCGTCGGCGCGCGAGCGGCGCAGCAGGCGATAGGTGCCGACCACGCCCGCGGCCCCCTCGCCGAGGCGACGGTCGATGACCAGAAGGTGATCGCAGAAGGGATCGAAGCTGTCGAAGTCGCGGCCCTTCGCCGCCATCTCCGGCGTCGGCTCGGCCGACATCTCCTGATAGAAGATGCGATAGCGCAGGCGCTGGGCCGCCTCGATCTCGGCTTCGTTCTCCGCCAGCCGCAGCTCCAAATCGCCCGCGCGGATATCGACCGGCTTGCCGGTCTTCGTCAGGGCCGGCGCCGCGCCCTCGGCACGCTTCGGCAACGGCCGCTCGCTCGTCGGCGGTACCGACGCCCCGCTCATTCCTTGCGCTCTTTTCCGCCGACCAGCGGCACGCCATAAAGCTCGAGCCGGTGGCCGATCAATCGATAGCCGAGCTTCTCCGCCGCCGCATGCTGCAGCTTCTCGATTTCCTCGTTGTTGAATTCGATCACGCGGCCGGACTGCACGTCGATCAGATGATCGTGATGATGCTCCGGGACCTCCTCATAGCGGGCGCGGCCGTCGCGGAAGTCGTGCCGGTCGAGGATGTTGGCCTCCTCGAACAGCTTGACGGTCCGATAGACCGTCGAGATCGAGATCCGAGGATCGATGGCGGTCGCCCGGCGATAGACCTGTTCGACATCAGGATGGTCGGTCGCGTCGGAGAGGACGCGTGCGATGACGCGGCGCTGGTCGGTCATCTTCAGGCCGCGATCGTTGCACAGCTTTTCGATTCGAGAGGTCATCGGTAAAGCCTACCTCGCCCGCCCGGCTCGCGAAAGTATGGTGGCAAGGGGGCGCCGGCCTGCTCTCGCAGGCAACCGGCCGCCGCCGACAAACCCCTGACGAGCGTGGGGAAATTCCGCAGATGCGCGTCAGCGCCGGCGCCGTGCCTTGGTGCCAAGGCCGATCTGCTTGGCCAATTTGCTGCGCTGTTTGGCGTAATTGGGCGCAACCATCGGATAGTCGGCGGGCAGGCCCCAGCGTTCGCGATATTCCTGCGGGGTCATGTTGTAGGCGGTCCGCAAGTGCCGCTTGAGCATCTTGAGCTTTTTTCCGTCCTCGAGACAGACCAGGTAGTCGGGGAACACCGACTTCTTCGCTGGCACCGCCGGCTCCGGCCGCTCACCCGGGATTTCGGCCTCGCCCACGGTCGAGAGCGCACGATAGACATCGCGAATCAGGTTCGGCAGCTCCGCGACCGGCACCGAATTGTTGGAAAGATGAGCGGCCACGATATCGGCAACGAGCGGCAGCAGGTCCTGGGTCTTCGCGGTGTCGGCCATGGCTCTCTAAGGGTCCGGATTGTTTGAAGGCCGCGCAAGCATAGGGCCGGTCCTTGCTCGGTCAAGGTTAAAACGCAAATATTCGGATAGATCCGAATAGGTGTAGGAGGCTCTTTTCAGAGATTATTGTCGGCTCTACTGGCCGTCAGCGGTCGATATTGGCGCCGGCAGTGAGATTCTTGTGTCAGGGCGACAGGAAGGGCAGCGCCGAGAGCGGGCGTGCCAGGACCCGGGCCGCGACCCGGTTGCCGGCGGCCCGACTATAGCCGGCGGCCCGCCTATAATCGTCGGGCCGCCGGCCGACTTTGACGAAGTCGGCATGCAAGTAAAGCGCCTGAGCCGGAAGATTATCCTCGGCCACCTCGAGGAAGAGCCGTTCCGCGCCTTCCGCGGCGGCACGACTGGCGGCCTCGTCAAGCAACAGGCGCGCGAGACCCCGTCGGCGGCTATCGGGGACGACGCCCAGAGTCAGGATCTCGGCTTCTCCTGCGGCCACCCGCGCAATGACCAGCCCTGCGGGCGCCCCGTCGATCAAGCCGATCAACCCGAACGCCCCCGGCATCGCCAGCAGCGTCGCGATCGACTCCCGATTCCAGGGCTGGTCCCGGGATTCGGCGAAGGCATCGGCATGGAGCGCCGCCAGTGCGTCGAGATCGAAGGCGACCGCCGGTCGCACGGCAAGGTCGGGAGTCCGGCTCGTCATCGGCCGCCCAGGGTCGCCGGCGTCCCGCCCGGCAATCCGACATCGGGTGCCCGCAGATAGAAGGGCTCGGGCTGGCGCAGCGGCCCTTCCGGGAGATCGCCGCCATGCATCAAGAGGCGCGCCGCCAAGGCCGCGAGCGCCGCGGCATCGGGGTGACCCGGACCCGGCGCCAGCAAGATATCGCGACCGCGCGGCAGGAAAGGCGACACCAAGGGGAGCCCGTCGCCGGCCAGCAGCACCGGCCCGGCCGGCAATGCACCGACCAGCTCGCGCGGCGTCGCGAGGCGCGCCGGCTCTACTGCCCTCAGGTCGGCGTCGAAGCGCTGCAGAAACAGATCCTCGCGCCTCGTATCGAGCGCCACGAGAATCGCGCGACCCTCGCGCAAACTCGCAGGCAAGGCCGCGGCGACGGCCAGAAAGCTGGTGATGCCGACCACCGGGCGCGCCAGCGCCAGGCCCAAGCCGCGCGCGGCGGCCAAACCGATGCGCAAGCCCGTGAAGCTGCCGGGACCGATCGTGACCGCGATGACGTCGAACGCCGCCATATCGAGCGAGGCCGCCTTCACCGTCTCGGCCACCATCGGCAGGAGCGCCTCGCCATGGCCGCGCGCCATGGCTGCCAGACGATGCGCGGCCAAGGCGCCATTGCGCCAGACAGCGACCGAGCAGGCCTGTCCCGCGCTGTCGAGCGCCAGCAATGTCGGGTTCTCGACCGGCGCCATAGGCAATGGTGCGGGCAGACCGACCGGCCCATCGGTGGCACCCGGCGACGCAGCCGTCCTATGCTCGCTCATGCGGATTCACGGAAACTTGAGTTCCTGATAGCTATGATGCCGGCGTCATTTTGCGACAAATACAGCGACAAGCCGAGAGCGAGAGAGAGCCTATGGACCTGGTGGAAATAAGCCAGCCGCAGTGGGATGTCGAGATCGCGCTGGCCTATGCCACGCCCAACAACATCACCGGCAAGCCGATTTACGCCCATGCGCGCTGCTACCTCCATCGCGATGCCGCCGAGGCGCTGGCGCGCGCTGTCGAGCTGGCCCGCCCGCTGGGCTTGCGCTTCAGGATCTTCGACGCGTTCCGGCCGAGCGAGGCGCAATGGGTGCTGTGGAAGAAGAATCCCGATCCCGAATTTCTCGCCGATCCGCGCCGAGGCTCACCTCACTCGCGCGGCGTCGCGGTCGACCTCACGCTCATCGATGCGACCGGCCGTGAGCTCGAGATGGGAACCGGCTTCGACGAATTTCGGCCCATCGCGCATCATGCCCGCCTCGATGTTCCGATCGAGGCGCAGCGCAACCGCGCCTTGCTCCTCGGGCTGATGACGGCCGCGGGCTGGGACTTCTATCGCAACGAGTGGTGGCACTATCAGCTGTTCGACTCGCGCCGTTACGCGCTCTACAGCGATTCCGCGCTGCCGCCGGGCCGCGAGCTGATGCCGCGGCCCTTGGAGCCGATCCCGGCGGCATGAAAGACTCGCCATCAGTCTGAGCTGGGAGAGGGCGCTCCCGCAACAACGGACCCACCTCACCCGGCTCCGGCTAAGTCTCCACTTCGCTCCGACTAAGCCTTCGCATCCCTCTCCCCCCGCTACGCGGGCGGAGAGGAAAAGTGATGGCCTGACATCTGATACCTGACATCTGTCATCTGACTTAAGGTACCGCTTCGACCGCGACGACTTCGGGCACGTAGTGCTTCAGCATGTTCTCGATGCCCATCTTGAGCGTGGCCGTCGAGCTCGGGCAGCCTGAGCAGGAGCCCTGCATATGCAGATAAACCACGCCTTCCTCGAAGCCGCGGAAGATGATGTCGCCGCCATCCTGCGCCACGGCGGGACGCACGCGCGTATCCAGAAGATCCTTGATCTGGGCGACGATCTCCTCGTCCTCGACCGCGACGTCCGCCTCTGCCGGTGCCGGGGCGCCCTCGAGGATGACCGGCTTGCCGGCGACGAAATGCTCCATGATGACGCCGAGGATGGCGGGCTTCATCAGGCTCCATTCCCGGTCCTCGGCCTTGGTGACCGTGACGAAATCGGAGCCGAGGAACACGCCGGCAACACCCTCGATCTGGAACAGGCGCTGGGCCAGGGGCGAGCGGCCGGCCGTATCCACCGTCGGAAAATTGGCGGTGCCGTCGCCCATCACATCGCGGCCGGGCAGGAACTTGAGCGTAGCCGGGTTGGGCGTCTGCTCGGTCTGGATGAACATGAATGAAGCGCCTCCTCTGGCGCGCAGCGAATAACCAAGCTCTCTGCTGCGATAAATGGGCGATTGCCGGTCCGGGTTCAACCACAATCTGGTCGTGGTTTCACGTGGTTAACCGGTGATTGGGCGAGCCATTGGCGGAATCCGGCCGTGCCGGCGGGTTCTATCTCCCGCCCTGCCCCCCGCCCTGCCCCCCGCCCTGCCCCATTGTCGCAGGCCCGGGCGACACCTACATCCGCCTCATCTTTTCAATCGCGGTGGATTGCTTGACCGACGCGAAGTCCCGGGTCTATGCGGAAGCTTCCATGTCGAAAACCTTGACCGAAGCGACGCAGGCCCCCGTCCTGCCCTCCGGCCCCGGCGCCGACCCGGCGGCGCAGTGGCTCCTCATCGACGCGCGCGAGCAGCGCGCGAGCGAGGCGCTGATCGACGGATTTTGCCGCCGGCTGGTCGACAGCGGCCTTCCGCTCTTCCGGTTCTTCATCAGCGTGCGCACCCTGCACCCGCAGGTGGCGGCGCAAGGGTTCCATTGGTGGCGCAATCGCGACCAGGTCAAGATCGTGCCGCGCGAGCACGGGATCTATGAGGAGCCCGCCTATCTCGACAGCCCGATCCGGCTGCTGCACGAGCGCCGCGTCAAGGAGGTGCGCCGGCGCATCGAGGACCCGGCCACGCCGCTCGACTTCCCGATCCTCCAGGATCTGAAGGCCGAAGGCGTCACCGACTATCTGGCGCTGCCGATCCCCTTCACCAGCGGCACCATCAACACGGTGGCGATCGCGACCGACCGGTCCGGTGGATTCACCGCGCCGGAGATCGCCCGCTTCAAGGGACTGCTTCCGCTCTTCACCATCGCCGTCGAGGTGCGCGAGGTCAAACGCATCGCCTCGACCCTGCTCGATACCTATCTCGGCCATGACGCCGGCCAGCGCGTCTTGTCGGGACAGATCCGGCGCGGTGCCGGCGTGACCATGGCGGCCGCGATCTTCTATTGCGATCTGCGCGGCTTCACCGCGCTCAGCGAGCGATTGCCGCCCGATCGCGTGATCGAGCTGCTCAACGATTATTTCGGCTGTATGGCCGCGCCGGTACAGGCGCTCGGCGGCGAGGTGCTCAAATTCATCGGCGACGCCATGTTGGCGATCTTCCCGATCGCCGACGATCTCGACCGCGACCGGGCCTGCCGCACGGCGCTCAAGGCGGCGCGCCGGGCCGTCGCCGCGCTCGACGAGCTCAATATGCGCCGGCGCGAATCGGGCGAGGCCACGCTCGAGGTCGGGCTGGCGCTCCATACCGGCACGGTCATGTACGGCAATATCGGCGCCCCGGACCGGCTCGATTTCACGGTCATCGGCCAGGCGGTCAATCTGACGACCCGCCTGGAGCGGCTCTGCCGCCAGCTCGGACGGCGTGTCGTCGCCTCCGAGCGTTTCGCCTCGCCCTGCGGCATCGAGCTTGTGCCCTTGGGGCGCTTCGAGCTGCCGGGCGTCGCGGTGGCCCAGGCGGTGTTCGGCTTGCCCGAAGAGGTCACGCGGCTCGGCGGCGAGGCATGACCGCAGCGGTCGAGCGCTGGCTGCTCGAGGAAGGCCGCCGAAAGCCCGATCCCGGGGCGATGCTCGATGGCATGGCGCGGCGGCTGATCGATCTGGGTCTGCCCCTCGCGCGCATCGGTATCCATCTGCGCGCCCTTCACCCGCAGGTGGCGGGCCTGCGCGTGCTTTGGACGCCGGATCGCCCGCCCGAGGAAACGCTTTACGGCCATGACACCGCCGTCTCCGACGCCTTCGCGCGCAGTCCGCTGGCCGCCTGCTACAACACCGCCGACACCGTTCGCCGCCGTCTCGAGGGGCCCGAGAGCGAGTTCGACTACCCGGTCCTGCATGAGCTGAAGCGCGAAGGCCTGACCGATTATCTCGTCACGCCGATGAAGTTCGGTCAGGGCCAGATCCATGGCATCTCTTGGGCGAGCCGGACGCCGGGCGGCTTCAGCGACCGGGACCTGGCGGTGATCCAGGATCTGATGCCGGCGCTGACGGCGACGGTCGAGGTCCTGCATCAGCGGCGCACGACCGCGACCTTGCTTCATACCTATCTCGGCCGCGAAGCGGGACGGCGCGTGCTCACCGGCTCGATCCGGCGCGGCGAGGCGACCACACTCGCGGCCGCACTCTGGTATTGCGACCTGCGCGGCTTCACGCAGCTGAGCGACCGGCTCGAGCGCGACCAGGTGATCGAGCTGCTCGACGACTATTTCGGCTGCATGGCGGCGCCGGTCGAGGCGATGGGCGGCGAGATCCTCAAATTCGTCGGCGACGCCATGCTGGCGATCTTCCCCATGAAGGACGATCTCGACCGCGACCGCGCCTGCCGCGACGCGCTGACCGCGGCCGAGCAGGCGCTGGCCGATCTCGACGAGCTCAACAAGCTGCGCGGGCACGCCGGCAAGCCCGAGCTCCGCGTCGGGCTGGGCCTCCATGCCGGCGCCGTCATGTATGGCAATATCGGCGCGCCGACGCGCCTCGATTTCACCGTGATCGGGCCGGCGGTCAATCTGGTGACGCGGATCGAATCGCTCTGCCCGCAGCTTGGCCGCCCGCTATTGACCTCGCGACCCTTTGCGTCGCCTTGCGGGTCGCGGCTGACATCGCTCGGCCATCATCCGCTCAAGGGCATCGAGGAACCGCAGGAAATCTTCGGGCTGCCCTGAACACGCCGGTATCACGCGATGCTCTGGATGTCTTGGTCCGACAGATTGCCGGGCACGATCGTGAGTGGCACGCGCAGCTTGCCGATGAACCTGCCGCTCAAGGCCGAGACCAAAGGCCCCGGCCCCTTGGAGCTGGTGGAGGCGCCCAGCACCAGGATCGAGATCGAGGGCTCCTCGTTGATCAGGTTGATGAGCTCGTCGCGCCGGTCGCCTTCGCGCAAGTAAAGCACCGGCATGGCGCCCGACAGGCGATAGACCTCGGCCGCCATCTTCTGCATCAGCGCCTCGGCAGCCTGGCGCGTCTCCTGCGCCATCACCTTGCCGACGCCGAAGAACTGCTGGAAGTCGCCGGTCTCCGCCACATGCAGCAGCGCGACGCGACCGCCGGTCTTCTGCGCCCGCCGGCAGGCATAGAGCAGCGCTACCTTGAGTTCGGGCGATTCGTCCACCACGACCAGGAAGACGCGGCCCTGCGTCTTGGGCGTCTCGGCGGGGGCGCCCTCGGGACTGGGCGGCTTGGCAGGTGGTTCGGTGGATGGGGACATGAGAGGTCTCCTCCGGATCAGATCTTGCGGAAGATGAGATAGGCGAACCAGCCCAGCAGCAAGGCCGCCAGAACCGCGCTGACGCCATAGGCCAGCGACTGGGCATGGGCGAATTGATAGATCTCGGCGTCGACACCGGACTTGCTGATGACGAGGGGCGTGGTCTGGGCGCTCACCAGCTTGCCGTCGCGGATCAGCATCACCTCGATGAGGTAGCTTCCGATCGGCACGTTGGAGGGAAAGCGCAGCTCGGTGCGGAACAGCTGGTTGCCGAGAAAGCTGACCTTCCCCAGCGCCGGAGAATAGAGCCCCTGCTCCTCCTTGACCCGCAGCAGCGCTTGACGGAATTCCTCGACCTTGGTCGGCCGTGCGTCGGGACGAATGAGGGCCAGATTGCTTTCGCCCACCTGCTGGCGCTCCAGCATCTCGGGCGTGAGCAACTCCTCGATCGGCCGGCTGCTGGCGACCGCATAGAAGCTCGGGACCAGACCGAAGGTGAGGCTGTCGCGATTGACCCATATGCCGGCGACGCGTTCCTTGCGCCGCACCGAGACGTCGGTCAAGGGGCCGCGCACCGTCACGATGATGTCGCCCGGGCCGTCGGTCGCGCCGAACATCAGCACGTCGGTCCCGGCGAATCCCGTGGTGATCGCGATCAGATGGTTGGAGAGATCGGCGACCAGGGGCGCCGCGAGCGCGGGCCGGCCTTGCGAACCAGCGAGCGCGAAGAGCGCGATCAACAGCAGCGCCGCCGTCCGATAAGGCAAGGGTCGGTCGCGCCGCGTCATCGCGATTGTCCGACCAGCGTGATCGAATAGATGCTCTTGGGGGTCGCCACCAGCTCCCAGGCCAGAACCGCGCCAACCGTGAGCACCAGGGCCGCCAGCAACACGCGAATCTGGTCGGCCGGCAGTTTCGCGACGACGCGGCTGCCGATCTGCGCGCCGATCACGCCGCCAACCGTCAGCACCAGCGCCAGCACGACATCGACGGTCTGGTTCTGCACCGATTGCAGCAAGGTCACGTTGGCGGCGACGAAGATGATCTGGAACAGCGAGGTGCCGACCACCACCATGGTCGGCATGCCGAGGATATAGATCATCGCCGGCACCAGGATGAAGGCGCCGCCCACGCCCATCAGCGCCGAGACGATGCCGACGACGAAACCCACCGCCACCGGCAGGATCGCGCTGATATAGAGGCGCGACTTGCGGAAGCGCATCTTGAAGGGCAGCCCGTGCAGCCAGATATGCTGGTGCAGCTTGCGCGGCGCCACCGCGCGATGGCGGCGCCTGAGGATGCTGCCCAGACCCTCGACCATCATCAGCGCGCCGATGAGACCCAACAGCACGACATAGAGCAGGCCGATCACCAGATCGATCTGGCCCAGACGGCGCAATAGGCCGAACAGCAACACGCCGACGGTCGAGCCGACGAAGCCGCCGACCAGCAAGACGAAGCCCATCTTGAAATCGACATTGTCGCGCCGCCAATGGCCGAGCACGCCCGACACGGAGGATGCAACCACCTGGTTGGCCTGCGTTGCCACCGCGACCGCCGGCGGCACGCCGATGAGGATCAGGAGCGGCGTCAGCAGGAAGCCGCCGCCCACGCCGAACATGCCGGAAAGAAATCCCACGCCGGTCCCGAGCGCCAGCAGCAGGAAGATGTCCAGGGACATCTCGGCGATCGGCAGGTAAATCTGCATGGCCGGAGCTCGGGAACTCACCAATGGGGAATCAGGCGCGAATCCAGAGCCCTGGCGCCCGATCCTGCTCGACCCCCGCCGAATCGGACGAAGCCCTCGATTTCACAGAAGATTACACAGGTGTCGCGGGGCCTGGAAAGCCTCACCCACGATTTTCGCCAGCGACGGGAAGCCGAGTCCCGACGAAGCGGCGGGGCTGCACCCACCCGCTGACCGTCATCCCCGCGAAAGCGGGGACCCACAGTCAGGCTCGGCGCGCTGGGTCAGGATGGATCCCCGCCGTCGCGGGGATGATGAAGGGAGCGGCTGCAGCCGCTCCCTTCATCACTTTTGCAAAATGTTGGAGATCTCGCGCAGCTGGGCGCGCGCGCGCAACAGGAAGAAGCCTTGGGCCGCCAGATGGCTCGGCCGGATGAACGCGTCGGGACGGCCATTCACCACCACCAGCGGGTTGAGCGCCGCGGCGGTATTGAAGGTTTCGAGCATCTGCGCCCAGGCGGCCTTGAGGTCGCGCTCGGCGATCACGGGGGCGAAATCGGTGCCGAGATCGCGCAGCAACAGCCCATAGGCATAGAGCCGGCCCTTGGTCGCATAGAAGATGTCGTCGGCCTGGAAATCCACCCAGTCGCCGGAATGCTCCTGCACCTGCTTATCGAGAATGGCCGAGGCCGAGCCCAGATCGGCCGCGATGCGATCGAGCGTCCCTAGAAGATTGTCCGCCCGCCGCTCGAACACGGCTTGGCCATGGGCAAGGCGGTCATTGAAGTTCCGCAGGAGCCGGGCGGCGGCGAGATATTGCTGCTCCGAGGAAGCGGTCGGCGCCCAGGAGGTCGACAGATCGAAGATCCAGACCGTGGGCGAATAGCTCAACTGGCCGGCGGCTTTCTCCAGATCGGGGTCCGCCTGGCTGGTGCCG
>Ga0335070_10010701_pt1 | contig 10725 bp, 12 predicted proteins | sample Lox_Sample_13_FD_206722 | JGI IMG/M metagenome (GOLD analysis project Ga0335070, IMG submission 206722) | Soil microbial communities from Loxahatchee National Wildlife Refuge, Florida, United States - Lox_Sample_1.3 | ecosystem: Environmental > Terrestrial > Soil > Wetlands | place: USA...
AAGACATCAGTTTCAGCCACTCTCCCGAACTAGCGCAGTTAGGCTAGTGTGCGGTCTACCGTCGTACGTGTGAGCGTGAGGAAACGGTTCCTGACACCGTTATTTTTCCACGGCCCTATGGAAGGAAACCTTGTTACCACGCGCCCCGCTCTTAGGGGGAAAGGTCGCTTTGCTGATCAAGAAAGAAGTACGACAATTCATGATTGCATCCGAAGGCCTCTGTCGGCTCTTTTCCAAAGGGGAACCTCTCAACTGTCACGAAGCCGAGATTCTGAACTGCTGTATGGACGAGCTCGCCAAACGGCGTCTCGCCGGTCTTGCCCGCCCGCAAAGAAATTCCCACGAAGTTCGGGCTAAGACTAGACCCATTCCCGTCGGACCTTAGCCGAGGGATCACCCCCCCGCCCCTCATAACAATATAGGTGGACCGCGTCTCCTACCTCGTGACGCGAACCTCGACGCGGCGGTTCATTGCCCGACCTTCTGCGGTCGTGTTCGGTTCAACCGGCCTGGTGTCGGCATACCCGGTCGTCGTCGCGTCGCCACGCCCGCCCTCGGCCAGCGCCTTCGCCGCATTGGCCGCACGAGCCTCCGACAATTCCTTGTTCGTCGGAAACCGACTCATCAGGGCGCCTTGGATCGGCACGTTGTCGGTGTGCCCATCCACCGCCACCTTGTACTGGGGGAAATCCTTCAACACCGCGCCGACATGTTTCAGCGCCTCACGGCCTTCCGGTTTCAATGCATCCTCGCCCGTTCCAAACAGATAACTGGAGGCCAGGTGGATCAAGAGCCGTTCGCTGTTCGCATCGACCGTGATGTCGCCCTTCTCGATCTGAGGACGAAGTCCCTTGACCACTCCACGCTCCGCAACTTTCAGTTTCTCCAGATCGGCAGACTGTTCTGCACGGAGGGCGGCCATCTCCCGGTCGCGATCTGCCACCTGCCTTTCGAGGTCGGCAATGCGACGATTGGCCGCAGCCAAGTCCCCCGACCCTGACCGGCTTGCTGCCAGTTCATCCTTCAAACGCTGCTGTTCCTTTTCCCAGGCGCTCGGGTGACGGTATTCATAGCCGCCGTCGCAACAGATCCCACTCCAATCAACGGCTTCTCCCGTGCCGGCGAACGCCAGCACACTCACTGCTAGAATCGATGTCGTAATGCCCCTCATAATAACCCCCTTCATTGGAAACGTGACTGTGCGGGCTCATCCTGAGCAATCACCCCTCCCGCCGATGGTGATCTTTTTGTATGAGGGGCGGAGGAGTCGCGAACGATTCCTCCGCCCCCACTCCCGAAATAAACCAACGTTCCTACTTCGTGACGCGAATCTCGACGCGGCGGTTCATTGCCCGACCTTCTGCGGTCGTGTTCGGTTCAACCGGCCTGGTGTCGGCATACCCGGTCGTCGTCGCGTCGCCACGCCCGCCCTCGGCCAGTACCTTGGCGGCATTGGTCGCACGAGCCTCGGATAATTCCTTGTTCGTCGGGAATCTCTTCTTCAACGAGGTACGGATCGCCACGTTGTCGGTGTGCCCGTCCACCGCCACCTTGTACTCGGGGAAATCTTTCAAGACCGCGCCGACTTGCTTCAGCGCAGTGGCGCCTGCCGGTTTCAGGGCATCCTCGCCCGTTCCGAACAGATAATTGGAGGACAGGTTGATCAGGAGGCGCTCGTTGTTCAGATCAACCGTGATATCACCCTTCTCGATCTGCGGACGGAGCGCCCGGACAAGCCCGCGTTGGGCCTCTTTCAGTTTCGCCATCTCGGTGGAGAGGTCTCCGCGGAGGCTGACCAGTTCTTTGTCCCGATCGGCCAACTGTTTCTCTAGATCGGCATTGCGACGGTTGGCGGCGGCCAACTCGGCGGTGAGCCTGTCATTCTCGCTCGACGCCACTTGGCTTGCCGAAGCCCCGGTTCCTGCCGCGGCAAGAGATTTTTCGAGGTCGCTGATACGTGCGTTCGCCTGAGTCAGCTCTCCTTGGGTAGACGACAATTGCTTCGCGAGTCTCGCCGAGTCACCCGCACCGGCTCGAAGGGAAACCAGTTCCCGCTCGCGATCGGCCAGCTGCTTCTGCGCTGCCGCCAGTTCATCTTTCAACCGCTGCAGTTCGATTTCCCAGGCGTTCGGGTGACGGTATTCATAGCCGCCGTCGCAACAGATCCCAGTCCAATCGACAGCTCCTGCTGTCGTGCCGGCCAAAGCCAGCACACTCACTGCCAGAATCGATGTCGTGATCCTCCTCATGATAGCCTCCCTCCATATATAGAATGTGACTGTGCTGGCTCACATTCGGCCACCCTCCGCCCCTGGGAGAGATGCCGATACGGGGCTGCCGCTTCGTGGCAACCCATGAGCGCAGCGCGAATGTCCATCAGCAATGTCACTTCGATGCTTGGACCAATGGTCATGCAATCTTTCATTTAGCAAGAACTGAGCACAGGGTCGGGATGGACAGAGCGCGGATCGTACACTCATACATATACTTGTGAATCCCATGGCTTATAGACTGGGTCCTTCAACGACGGTCATGGATAGGGAATGGTGATTGTGGAAAAAGGGGGCAAAGGACCCGCAGACATGAGGATAGAATGCCTCATACAGAAGGGGGATACCGTTTAGAAGTCAACCTGTGCGTCGAGACCGTAGGGAACACGGTTCCTGACACTGTTCCGTCTTCCCTGAGGACTTGAGTGGAACCGTGGCCGTTTCTGGTGTTCGCGTTCTCATGCACAGGAGAACTCCCCGCTTCCAAGGCTGATGGACACAGATGGGCTGGAGCCTTGCAGGCAGAGACGGTGAGAGGTATGCTGTTGACCAGCAACAAAATCACAATGGAAATTCCGGTTTCATTACCCTTGAGATACTTCGTTTCGCAGAGGGATGTACTCCTCATTCAGAATGGTGGTAACTGAACCGACCCGAGGCCCGGTGACAGATAAAGGCAACATGAAAAGACTTCTGCTGCTCGGAATGGCAATGGTCCTGGGATTGTGGCCGGGAGCGAGCCTGGCGGGAGACCTGACGCCGCGCGAGATCTACGAGCGCAGCTCGTCGGCCGTTGTGATGATCATAGGGTATTCCAACAGCGGCCAACAGGGCAGCGGCGGCACCGGATCCATCATTCAACAGGACGGGCTTGTGTTGACGAATGCGCATGTCGTTATTGAAGAGCAAACCGGCAAGCCCTATCCCCGCTTAACCATTTACCTGAAGCCGGACCGTGTGACCGGCAATCCGAAGGCGGATTTGTCGCGGGGAGGCAAAGCTCGGGTGGTGGCCTTTTCACAGCCGTTGGACCTGGCGCTGCTCAAGTTCGATGGGATGCCCGGACCGTTTCCGGTTCTCGGATTGGACGACTCCGATAGGGCCGAGATCGGTGATCGCGTTGTGGCGATCGGGCATCCGGAACAGGGCGGGCTCTGGACTTTGACGACCGGCACTATCAGCGCGGAGTTCGAGAACTTTAACGCCACAAAGGGCAAGTCTGTGTTTCAGACGGAAACGGCACTGAACCGCGGCAACTCAGGCGGACCATTGCTGGATACCGACGGCCGCATGATCGGGGTCAATACGGCAATCGCCCGCGTCGCACCGGATGGGCTGCCAATTACCAGTATCAGCTTCTCTTTGAAATCCAACGTGGCCAAGCGGTGGTTGCGTGAGCAAGGGGTGTCGGCCCACGAGGCGGTGGCCTCATCCGGCACGCCGGGGCCGGACAAACCCGCTGGTCGTTCGACTCCCCTGCCGAGCGGGTCAGCAAGCGAACCGGCGAATCCGCCGGCCGATCCCACGATCGCCTCAGCATCTCCTCCTCCTCAGACCGCTACACAGACCGTGACCTCGCCTCGACCCTACAATCTGGATCGCCTCATCAGTGAACGAAGCCGCGCCGAGGCCGACCTGGAGGATATGATCAAGGAAATGCGGGGCAAATTCGGCGGGCGATGAGGACATCGCCACTCACCCGCTATTTCAGGTTCACCGCCTGATAGTCGATGATGAACCGTTCGAGGGCAGCTGAGATTCTGTTCCGAATGTCGGGAACTTTCGGGGCACCGATCGAACTGGGAGATGCAGGACCTTCCCATGTGGTCGCAAAGAGTTCTGTCGCTGGATTCCGTGAGAGTTGAACAAGTTGTTTCAGCGTCAGACCGATCGCGTACGCGTTGAAATTCATTGAGGGACCTGTGATCGGGTAGACCGCGACATAGAGATAGGGGGCTCCGGGTGAGTTCGCGATCTCTGAGATGGTCAGGACGCGCAGGCCTGCCTGGCGAAGTCGCCCTTCGATGTCGCGTGTGAGGTGCTCTCGGGTTAACCCTTCCCGTTCAACATCGTCAGGAAGATATTCAACGAGCACCGAAACTTCCGTGAGTCCTCGCAGCGTGTCACGTTTGTCAGCAGTAAAGGCGAATCCAACAGTCGGCCAACACAGCACCAGGCTTAACAGTAGACACACTCTCAGGCGCATCGACCACCTCCTAGTCGGTGGCTTGCACCATAGCCTCCCGCCTATCTAAAGACAAGGAGTGGAGAAACGATTCCTGACAGCGTTTTCTTTAAACAGTGCTGATGCCTACTCACATTGCAAGAACTGAGTGTCCCGGCAGCGCCGCGCCATCTCCTGCGCCTGCTCAATCTGGGCAGCGGTCATATCAGCAGCCACAGTGGTTTGATTCTTGATCGCGGTCTTCAGATCATCGCCTTTTGACCCTTCGACCGCAACGGTGAGCCACATGTACGCGCGAATCACGTCCGTCGGCACGCCCTGCCCGTTGGCATACAACACGCCGAGATTGCTCTGCGCCCGTGCATGTCCCTGTTCAGCCGCCCGACGATACCACCGCCCAGCCTCTTTATAACTCTGCGGCACGCCCTGCCCGTTGTCATACCTCACACCCAGATTGAACTGCGCTACCGCGTCTCCCTGATCTGCCGCCCGCCGGTACCATTGGACGGCCTTGTCATAGTTCTGCGGCACACCCTGTCCATTGGCATACGACACACCCAGCTGGAATTGTGCAAGCGCATCTCCCTGTTGAGCCGCACGCCGGTAAAATTGTATGGCCACGCGATAGTCCTGCGGCAGGCCCTGCCCGCGGGCATACAACAGGCCCAAATGGCTCTGCGCCCGCGCATCTCCCTGGTCAGCCGCTCGCTGGTACCACTGGACAGCCTCATCATAGCTCTGCGGCACGCCCTGCCCGTTGGCATAGAGCACACCCAGCTGCACCTGCGCCGCGGCCACTCCCCGCTCAGCCGCCCGCCGATACCACTGGGCGGCCTCTTCATAACTCTGCGGCACGCCCTGCCCGTTGGCATAGAGCACACCCAGCTGCACCTGCGCCGCGGCTACTCCCCGCTCAGCTGCCCGCCGATACCACTGGGCGGCCTCTTCATAACTCTGCGGCACGCCCTGCCCGCCGGCATACAACACCGCGAGATGGAACTGTGCCGCGGCGTCTCCCTGTTGAGCCGCACGCTGGTACCACTGGACAGCCTTATCATAGCTCTGCGAGACGCCCTGCCCATTGGCATAGAGCACACCCAGAAAACTCTGTGCCCCTGCATGTCCCGCTTCAGCGAGAGGATAAAAGAGTCGAGCCGCGAGGTCATAGTCATTACGATGAACCGCGGTCACCGCATCCATATAGGAATCGGCCGCCGAGACGGTCGCACAAGCTGCAACCAAGAACATTGCGAAGAGGAGACGCCGCATCGAAGAGCTGCCTCTCAACGTACCCACGGCATCGAGAACCGGAGCGCCGCACAAGCAGCGACAAGACATCGAGGCCGTCGTCGATTTCCGAGTAAAAAAATGCTGACCGGCACCAGTTACCTTCTCACGGGCGCAGGAAAAGACTCCCGACCCTTAGTGTTTAGTCTGCTCGGCGAGATAGTGCTGGAGGCCAACCTGCGTGATGGTCTCCATCTGCGTTTCAATCCAATCGATATGCGCGTCGACAGCCTTGGCCATGTCTTCAAGCATGTGACGGGTCGTGAAGTCGTCGACCGTGGTACAGTGCCGCATCCCGTCACTCAGCAGCGTTAGCATGTCCTGCTCAGCGTTCAGATCAAACTTCAACTGCTCGAGAACCGACTCGCCCGATTGCACGGTGGTCATCCGGTGTACCTTGGGGACGTCTTCCAAATAGAGAATATGGCCGATGAGTCTGTCGGCATCCTTCATCTCATCAATGCTGCGCGCACGGACCGTGTCGTGTAGTCGTTCGTAGCCCCAATGCTCACACATCTTGGCATGCACGAACGATTGATTGATGGCCAGCAGATCGGCGGTCAGAATGTTATTCAGGATGTCGATCACGCCCTCTTTTGCCTTCATCGATGGTGCTCTTCGCTCTAATCGACGAGACGCTGACCCATACCAATCTCAGCTACCGCCCCGCTGTTTCCGACCGGTCTGCGCGTGCTGGGGGACGCCTCAAGACCTGGAGCGTGTCCCCAGGTTCGTCTCTCATGGAGTTGTGCCCCGATGTCGACGATAGTGCGCCGCGACTTTACTCCGATTGCCGCAGAGACTCATGCTGCACCAGTGGCGAGCGTGGTTCTTGGTCGTGTCGTAAAAAAAAAGCACACACGCCGGGTTCTGACATTTCTTGATGAGCGACAAGTCGCACGTGCATAGCAGGTCGCTCGCAGCCTCGGCAAGCAACCCGAGCAGCTGATTCGCGTCCTGAGACTCCGCCTGAAACTCCCGCTCAAATTTTCCCTTGCGGCGTGTCAATTGGGGGCGGCCGATACGACATCGCAACAGGTCGTTGATCGCCTCAATCGCGGCTTGCGGGACGGGCCTGCCGGAGGCAATCCGCTCGACCATCTCCCGTAGCGTGACGCGAAACGCCCGCGCCTGTTCGAGGGTCTGCGTACCCTTGGCCTGCCCGCCCCATTGCCGTTCAATCTTCTTCGCTTCGTCGTCAGTTAGTAGGCGCACCTGCACGAGCCACGCGACCAAATCCGACAACGTCGCCAACAAATCCACTGGCCGCTCGTTTACCACCAACTGAGTGTTGATGAAATCCAGACAGGGTTGGTTCCCGACGAAAAGGAAGGGGATCTGGGGCCTCGGTTCACCCATGGCGACTCAGCCTCCAAAGTCCGATGAGGGCCTTACCAGTAAAATCACACTTGACAGGTTAGCCTATAACGGATATAACCGTCAATGTAATATTTAGACGGTTAGCTCGACACCAGAGCAACAGTCGCTCTTACACCACACCGCCAGCCGGCTCGATGCCGGCAGGACATTCAAAGGAGGGAAGTATGACTAGTCATCACACCGTCACGCACTACCGCACGCAAGACGTGGACGGACTCAAGATCTTCTATCGCGAAGCAGGCGCGTCAGCAGCCCCAACCATCCTGCTTCTGCATGGGTTTCCAACGTCGTCGCACATGTTCCGCGACTTGATACCCGTGCTGGCACCCCACTACCGGGTGATCGCGCCCGACCTCCCGGGGTTTGGATTTTCTGATGCGCCAAGTCGGTCGCGCTTTATATACACCTTTGACCGCCTGGCCGACGTGATGGAGCGGTTTACGGATGCGCTGGGCCTCAGCCGCTACGCCCTCTATGTGTTCGATTACGGAGCCCCGGTGGGTCTCCGGTTGGCGGTCCGGCATCCGGAGCGAATCACCGCGATTGTGTCGCAGAACGGGAACGCCTACGAGGACGGGCTCAGCGCGGGCTGGAATCCGATCCAAAAGTACTGGGCTGACCCCAGTCCGGAAAACCGGGCTGCGCTGAAGGCTTTCCTGGCTCCCGAGTCCACCAAGTGGCAGTACACGCATGGGACCGATGAGTCGCGTGTGGCCCCGGAGTCCTATGCGCTCGATTCCGCGCTGCTGGCACGCCCCGGCAATGAGGACATTCAACTGGATCTGTTTCTCGACTATGTGAGCAACGTCAAGCTGTATCCGCAGTTCCAGAAATACTTCCGCAGCCGTCAGCCTCCGACGCTCGCCGTCTGGGGCAAAACCGATCCGTTCTTTCTCCCGGCCGGGGCCGACGCCTTCAAGCGAGACAATCCGGGCGCGCAAGTCGAGTTCTTCGACACCGGCCATTTCGCACTCGAGACGCATAGCACAGAGATCGGAGCGAAGATCGTCGAGTTCTTAACCACCATACGGCCGAGCGCCGTCTTGAAATAAGGAGAGCCCCATGAACAACCAAGTCATCATCATTACGGGCGCGAGCAGCGGCTTTGGCCGTGCGACTGCTGAAACACTGGAGCATCAGGGGCATACCGTATATGCGACAGTTCGTGATCTGAAGGGTAAGAACCAGCCGGTTGTGCAAGAACTTCGGAGTGCAGCACAGGCGGGACACACCCGCCTTCATGTGATCGAACTCGATGTCACCAGCACAGATTCCGTGGAGCGCGCCATACAAACCGTGGTGAGAGAAACCGGGCGCCTGGACGTGCTCGTCAACAACGCCGGGATTCTCTATGTGGGGATCACCGAAGGCTTCACGCCCGAGCAGGCAGCGGCACAGTTCGATGTCAACGTGATCGGAATCCTCCGCACGATGCGCGCGGCCTTACCGCAATTCCGTCAGCAAGGAAGCGGACTGATCATCAACATCGGGGCGATCGTTGGCCGTGTCACCTTCCCATTTTTTGGGCTCTATGGTGCGACCAAATATGCTCTCGAAGCGCTCACCGAGGGATATCGGTACGAGCTGTCCCAGTTGGGGATCGACGTCGCGCTGCTTCAGCCGGGTCCGTATCCCACGCCCATGTTTGCCAACATGCAAGGACCCGTCGATACGGTCCGTGTGGCGGAGTATGGTGACGTGGCCAAGATCCCGAGCGCGATGCTGGAGCAATTTGGGAACATGCTTTCCGGTCCCAAGGCCCCCAACGCGCAAGATGTCGCCGACGCAATTGGCCAGCTCATCGCACAGCCGGCTGGCTCCCGGCCGTTCCGAACCATCGTAGGGGCCGACTTTGGAGCCAAGGCAGTCAATGCTCAGACCGCTCCGGTTCAGGCCGAAGCCCTCAAGGGGCTCGGCTTGGGGCATCTCGATACACTCAAAGTCGCAGGGTTGGCTCAGTGTAACCAGGAGGGGGCACCATGCCGTTGATCACACTCAAAGTCTTTGAAGATGAACTGACGCAACAGCAAAGGGCCGACATCATCCGGGGGATCACCGAGGCGGTGATCCCCTTCGTCGGGGAGCGGCTGCGGGAGGCCACGTGGGTACTGGTGGAAGACATCAAGAGCGGCGCGTGGGGGATCGGGGGCAGGCCATTCGGCCTTCCCGAGCTTCGGGCCATCCAGGCTGGCCGATCGCCTGGAGATCAGTGATAGGACCGACACAGGAGGAGGACGAGATGAAACTCGTGTCAGTGCAAGTCGGACGTCCGCGCACAGTGCGGTGGCGCGGAAACCCTGTGGCCACCGGTATCTATAAAGAGCCGGTGGCCGGCCGCGTCGTGGTGCGTCGCTTGAATCTCGACGGCGACCAGCAAGCCGACCTGACCGTTCATGGCGGCCCGGACAAGGCGGTCTATGTGTATCCGATCGAGCACTACGAGAGCTGGGCGCACGAGCGTGGACAGAGCCCCTACTCCTTCGGCCAGTTCGGGGAGAATTTTACGGTCGAAGGGATGTTGGAAGAGACCATTCATATCGGCGACATCTTTCGGATCGGGGACACTCAGCTCGAAGTCACACAACCGCGTGTTCCCTGCTACAAGCTGGGCATCAAGATGAGCTCAACGCAGTTCCTCAAGCAGTTTCTTGCCAGTGGCCGTACCGGTTACTACATGCGCGTCCTCGAAGAAGGCGAAGTGGGAGCCGGAGACTCGATCGAACGCATCACAACTGATCCGGAACGCCTGACGATTCGGCAAGCGGTTCGCCTCGCGTTCTTCGAGCAGGACGATGTCGCGATGCTCGAGAAAGCCCTTCGGATCCCGGCGCTGGCACACGAATGGCGCATCATGTTTCAGGAACAGTTGGCGAAGATCACGTCAGACGACACACGTTGACGCTCGTGCATCCAACAGATCCAACGACCAGATATCGAGCCTGATCCTTTGTATATGTCTTGTTTCCCTGCCGACTCCCCGCCCGGAGAACAGCGCGAGCAATCGTCAGGCCCTGCCGGAAAAGTAGAACGTCCCCGTTGTTTTTGTTCGCCGGGTCAGACACCATGCAGCGTGAATGCATCCGATGGTCCGCATGGTCATCTGGACAGGGAGGGGGCCGGTTGGCAACGCAGTATCGCCGAAGTAGAGTTGCGTGCGTGGTGACGCTCTTGTTGTGTCCGGTCACCGGATGGGCCGAGCACCAGATCGGGCAGTCTCGCCTCGGCGATAACGAGTTGGCCACCATCGTTTTGCCTGACGATAAAGTCCCCGACGTCGTGCGGAAGCTGGGGAGCCAGCCCTGCGAGGTGTCCGCCGCCAACCCAGAGACGGTGTCGATGTTTTACCAGAGCACGGACGGGACATATTTACGATTCGAGGTGAATGCAAACGGGATGGAATCCATGACGATGAGTGTGGACCCGATTATTGTGGGGGTCTGCTCCGCGCCCGTGGTGCGATCGCTCGATATCGGCACAGGGAGAGGTCTGCACCTTGGAGATTCAATGGAGAAGGTCTTGCATCTCTATGGTGAGGCTACGCAACAATTTACGATCGGCTCACTGGTTCGGCTCCGATATTATTCAGAGAGAAAACGAGGCCGG
>Ga0335070_10010702_pt1 | contig 10724 bp, 10 predicted proteins | sample Lox_Sample_13_FD_206722 | JGI IMG/M metagenome (GOLD analysis project Ga0335070, IMG submission 206722) | Soil microbial communities from Loxahatchee National Wildlife Refuge, Florida, United States - Lox_Sample_1.3 | ecosystem: Environmental > Terrestrial > Soil > Wetlands | place: USA...
TCTTTCCACTCATGGACACTCTCCTATAACTCTAGAGAATCGGAACTATTGGTTCACCTTCCAAAAACTTCTTGACGTCGTTTTCCTCGACAGCCTTTTTGCACACCTGCAAGGAGTCAGCAAACGCATCCATCGTTTTTTCAATGTCCTTGGATTGCAGTGAAAACGAAGTAAAAATCGTCCACGTAAACAAAATACCCCTCTTCACCATCTCCTGCATCATCAGTGACTTGAGCTCCACAGCAGAGATATTCCCTGTCGGTTTGAACGAAAGATTCAACCGAGGCGGCAAGCCAACGCACTGGACAAATTCAGACAAGCCGTGTTCGGCGATGACACGATTAAAATCATCCTTTAAGACCTTGCCGATCTTCCAAAGGTAATCTGACACATGCTTGTCTTGGAGCTCATGGATATTTGCTATCGCGGCCGCAAGGGAGAGGCATTCTCCTCCGAATGTCGTCGAGATGAAGACGTCCTTATGGACAGAATCAAAAATTTCAGCTCTTCCCACCACCGCTGAGACAGGCATGCCGTTTGACATCCCTTTTCCAAACGTGGCCATATCCGGAATCACCTTGAAGTGCTGTTGCGCTCCACCGATCGAGAAGCGAAAACCTGTGACGATTTCATCGAAGATGAACAGAGCGCCGTTCGCATGAGCCAGGTCTTTGAGTTTCGCTAAGAAATTGTTTTTCGGTTCTTCCAGCTCGATTGCTTCGACGATGACCGCAGCGATTTCATTTTTGTTTTCCTCGAAGATGCGTTTGTACGAATCAAGATCGTTGTAGATACCTGTAAAGACGTAATTCTGTAGAATCTTCGGGATGCCACCATTATGCCTGGTGTTCGCAAGGCACCAGTCATGCCAGCCGTGATACTCACCCCGGATGACTTTCTCTCTTTTGGTGTACGCTCGTGCGATGCGGATCGCAGCGGTCGTTGCTGAGGAGCCTGTTTTTTCGAACCGCATTTTCTCGGCACAAGGAATGATGGTGGACAGCAGCTCAGCCAGTTCGACTTCTTTCGGATGCACTAGTGAAAAATTCGTCCCTTCTTTCAGCTGCTTAACGATGGCCGCGTTGACGATCGGGTTATTGTATCCTAAGATGAGAGTACCGACACCCATCCCGTAGTCAAGGTATTTCGTCCCATCGACATCCCACACGTAACAACCATCCCCGCGCTGCAGATAGATCGGCGAGACACCTTTGACGTTTATTTTCGGTCCTTTACTATAGAGCTGGGTCCCATCCATAATCACTTTGTTTGCTCGATCCCAAAGACTGTTCGACATCTCTAAACTTCGGCTCAATATTTTCATGCCATTACCCCTTGTTCCATTTTATACAACTGTTCCAGAACCTGGATATCATCATCCAGTGAATTCGGAAAAACACCAGTACCCTTCATAGCATTAATAAAAGCTTGTATTTCATCGATGTACATCTCTTCGATAATGTTGGTGTTGTATCCTTCCATGGATTTCCCTTGTGCGTAGTTCCTTTGATCCCATGTTTTTTTCTCAGAGTCATACAGCCAGACGCACTGTTCGTCCCATTTCCAGAAAATCTGGGCTTTCTCAAGGTTCATGGTCAAACGCCTCGTCGCATACCGTGAAACAACATCGACGAGCAATAGGCCGTATCTGCCATGAAAATCCATGGTGATAGCATAGGTGTCGTCTATCTTCGCACCGACATCCATGGTCCGTCCATAGAACCCAGAGATTTTTTTCGGCAACCCGAGGATGTCAAAGATCCAGGTCATCTCAAAAGGAACGATCTCCCTGCCTCCACCGGTCTCCTTTTTACTGACATAGTAATCGGTGACGCGCTCCCACGGATGCCAGTCAGGGAGGTACTGGCCAGAATGGTACACGAAATTCGTCAGGTTCCCAAACTTTTTGTCGGTGATAATTTTCTTAATGATTTTGATCGCGGTGTGAAATTTCAATGTGCTTGAAGGAGCGATGAACACCTTGTTTCTTTTTGCTGAATTGTTGATTTATTTCAACCCAGCCAAGATGACGCTTGCCTCCACAAACACAGGTTTCTTATAGACCACTGCCTGTGCCACATACAGATTGTGGACATCGGGCGGAACAGAGACAATCATCGCATCAAAATCATCATAGGCGATATCCTCGTTCGTATCCAGCGTTTGGATATGGTATTTCTCCTCTGCTTCTTTATTTCGGTCATCCCGGATGTCGTATCCGATGATGTCGCGGTAACCGAGTGCCTGGAGGTTACGGATGCGTCGTTTCCCCATGGATCCTAGACCTGCGATAAAAAACCTCATTTGTTACCACCAACCAGTTCGTCTGGAAAGACCCCGTACAGATAATGGTCGACAAAGTCATCTCTGAAGGGCACTTTTTTGCGAAGCACGGCTTCCCGTGTGAATCCTAAGCGCTCAAAGCATCGGTGCATTGCAGTATTTGTCGCGATGCACCCTCCGGTTACTTTCCGTATCCCAAGTGAACGAAAAGCATAGTCCGAGGCGGTGAAGACCGCGTCTTTTGCTATCCCTTTTCCCCAACAGGTTTTTTCGCCGATGAGTATACCGACATCTGCGGTCCGTGATTTCCAATCTATCGATCCGAGCTTCACGGTCCCAATAAATTGATTGTTGTCCTTCAGATACAACGCGAAGAAGTACGCGTTATCGCTCGATTTTACGTTGATGACGTAGTCTTCAAGGATGCAGAAGGGAAAGGGCGCTAGATACTCTGGTCGTCCGATGGTTTCGACGACTTCTCTGTCCTGCATCCACGCGTAGTATTTCGGGTCGAAGAGATGCTTATCGGTGAACTCTTCAAGGCGGACCTTCTTGCCTTGGATCGGCTGATCCGGGTAGGTCACCTTTTTCAAGGATCGATGTCGGGCGATCTGGTCGATGCAGAGATAATCGTAAAAATCGTCGACTTCGTAGTTCTGCCATCGTTCAATGTAGTACGGGATTGTTCTCTTTTGATAGAACGTCTTGTATTTCAGCAAAGATTCTATTTTCGAAAGATAAATCACACCGTACGGAAAATACAGATGAGGTAATTGCTGTCGCTGACTGAAGGTCTGTTTACTTTCGATGAGTGGCTTGACGTACCCATGCTCAACTTTTTTGGCGAGGTACGGGTTTTCGAGATGAATCTCACCAAGACTTACCAAGGAATCAGCAGACTCCATGTTTTTCATAAACAAGGTAATCGCGGCATCAAGATCGCGGTTCTTGCGCAACGGAGAGGTCGGTTCGAGGACGACGATGATATCGAACTGTTCGTCCTTTTCTTTCAACCAGTCAAGAGCATGGAAGATTGCATCATACGTCGGTGACTTGTCCCCTGAGATTTTCTTAGGCCGTGGTATCACGACCGCGCCGTATCGCTTTGCGACATCAGCGATTTCTGAATCATCTGTAGAAACGACAACCCTGGTAATGTATTTCGATTTTCGTGCAGCTTCAATCGAATACGCAAGCAGCGGTTTTCCGTTGACGAGGCGAATGTTTTTCTTATAGACTCCTTTGCTTCCGCCGCGAGCGGGAATAAACCCTAGGATCCTAATGTTCTTCTCCTGCCTTTTTTTCTGTCTCATAGGACGTCTTTTTTCTCCATTTCTTTGAACACGCACTCAGCGACCGTGCGATAATTATCTCCTTCGCTCATCTTGTTGTAATTCACAGGACAGAGTACCTCTGACCGTTCGTGTTGTTTCAGGATGACACGGTAGAGGAACTCGTCGATTCTCTCTGAATCGATCTTCGAATCTAACGCACGCCGGATGACCTCTGGTAGTTGTGAGGGGGAATTCACGTTGAATGTCACCTCGTAATTGTCGTAGTAGAATCGGAAATCTTTGTCCATGGTGCTGTTCAGTACGATGACAGGTTTATGGTACATGAGCGCCTGCCAGCCTATGTTGGAGCATAACACGATGATCGCGGAGGCGTTCTTCATGAGCTCCTGGGTGTTGGCGTTCACCGGGACTAACACGACGTTCTCTTTCCTCGAAATCCTCTTTAGTTCACTAAGGGTCGTTCCGCCCTTGAAATGCGGGTGTTCCTTGACCACCAGTGAATATCCTTCTGGGAGTGCTTTGGCACAGACGTCAGCAAGGTACTCGATGTTGGTATACTCGGTCCACAACAAGGGTAGTAACAGGTCATAATAAATCTGGTACGGCAAGAAAACGTATTTCCCGAGTTTCTCTGATGGCGTGGTGTTGTAATATCGTTTGGCGAAGACCGGTCTGATCTTTCGCAGCAGCTCGTCTTTTGCCATGCCAAATGCACCCTTGTTACCGAAGATTTTATCAGCAGCAAATATCCTGCTGTACAGAAGGATGAAAAACGATTTCGACTTCTTCGAAAGCGACGTGCTGTCGTACGGAGACTCAGAAATGCATCTGATGTTTTTCTGAGTATCCAGGAACCGCTGCAGCTCTGCTTTTTCGCTTTCATTCAAGGGAGTCAACGGGATGTCTTTCAGGTCGTTTGACGCGTGGTTCTCGCAATCCCAGATATGTAACGTATCTCCAGGGATCAACGCATCGCAGAGATAAAGGGTTGGTATGTTCATTTTCCGTGCCATGATCCCTAAGCTTCGCTGGAACAATCCGCGTCCTGTTAAAAAAACGACACAGCCGATTTTTTTTTCGGAAAGATAGCTTTTGCAGATGTGCAGATATAGAATCGCTTGTTTGAAGAGTTTCTCAAGAGGGACATGCGGGGTTTCGACCATGTTCACTCGGGCGACTTCGCCGATGTCAATGTCCTCATAGCGCAACGCGCGATAATATGCATCGAGATATGCGGGATCTAAAGGATACTTTTCTAAAAGATCCTTGATGTAATCCTCAGTCTTGTACCTCGGTTTATCCTCTGTCCGAAATGTTTTTGTTATCCACAGAAAAACCGGAGTGATGTTCCCTTTCGACCGATCCTGTAACTCCTTGCTCAGGGAATACTGGATGCTTTCCACATACCCGTTGAGAATAGGGAAGAGGACATTTACCAAGTACTCCACCCACCATCAATCATCAGGTTCTGACCAGTAACGTAGCTTGATGCTTCTGATGCAAGATAAATAACGCCGCCGACGATGTCCTGAGGCAATGCCATCCTTCCCAAAGGAACCTCTCTGGTGTACTGCTTCACAAAACTGGGTGATTGTTTATCGTAGATTCCACCGGGACTAATGGAATTAACACGAATGTTGTAGGGGGCAAGATACGTCGCGAGATACCGGGTGAAATTAATGATTCCTCCTTTGATCGCTGAGTACTCACTGGGCATGGTGAAATCCAGGCCTTTGTAAATCTCGAAATGCGGGCCTAACACCCCGTAGATCGAGGCGATGTTGATGATGTTCCCCTTCTTTTGTTTCATCATAACCTTTGAAACCTTATGGGTCACGTTAAAATACCCGTTCAGATGCATGTCGACGTTTTCCCGCCAGTCCTTAAACTCGATGTCCTCGTACACCCTCCCGTAATGCTTGTTGTACGGGTACGCGTTGTTAATCAACACGTCCACAGAACCTGTCGTGTCTACCGCTTTCTTCAATCCATCCTGGACGGATTTCTCATCGACGATGTCGATGTAGATGCTCAGAATCTTCCCTGGATATCTCTCACTGAGGTCTTTGGAGGCACTCTTTAGTTTTTTTTCATTGATGTCGGTCATCACCACCTGAGCGTCGTACTCACATAACGCCTCGCACATCTTCAGACCTAGAAGACCGACACTGCCGGTCACAAGAACAACTTTGTCTTGTAACGAAAAAATGCCTCCTTTTCCCGACGGATTTCCCATAGTCTCATTCCTTGTATGCTTCAGGTGTTGATAATTTTTTATCGCGATTGGTTCTCTCCACAAACAAAACTTCCTTTGGTGAGCACAACTTAAAGATTCCCTAGGAGAATAACAAACGTTTTATTTCTTCTTTTGGAATCGGCTTTATATCTCGAGAGGAATAGCGATTCATGGTGCAGCGTTTGGCGTTTGGGTAATCCGCGACTGTGTAGCTTAACCCAGGCATTTCGAGCTGCGGAGGGATGATGAGCATGTCCTCTGTTTCGAATCCCACTGCCGCCTCTGATTCGGTCATGAGCTCCTCAAACATTTTTTCACCTGGCCGAAGTCCGATGATTTGTTTTTCAATGGCTTCTTTCCGATAACGGTATTTTTCCGCGTAGGTTTCGATGATGACGTCGATAAGGTCCCCGAGTCGCACCACCGGCATTTTCAGGATGAACACCTCTCCACCTTTCGCACGGAGTGTCGCTTTGAAGACCAGTTCAATAGTGTCGGCAACCGACATCATGAACCGGGTCATCTCCTGGTTGGTAATCGTGATTGGTTTTTTTTGTCTGATCTGTTCTTCGAAAAGAGGGATTACCGATCCACGTGAAAATGAGACGTTCCCGAACCGTACCGAGGAAAATATCGTCGGTTTTGATCCTTTTCCCTCGTTTGCATCAATGATGAGTTTTTCTGCCAGAAGCTTTGTCGCACCCATGGTGTTGACTGGATTGACTGCTTTGTCGGTGCTGATGCTGATGACGCGGTCGACACCTGCTTTGAGTGCAGCGTCGATGACGTTTTGAGTCCCCAGGACGTTGGTTTTGATTGCTTCAAAAGGATTGTACTCACAAAGTGGGACGTGTTTGAGTGCGGCAGCATGGTACACGATGTCGATGTCTTCCATAGCGAGGAGTACCCGTTCCTTATCACGGACGTCCCCTATCAAGAATCTTCTGTTGGGGATTTCGTGCATCATTTTCACTTCGGCAGCGTTCGTCTCATTGATCATGTTAAAGGTGGCGTTTTCATCGTTGCTGAAAATTCGGACGACCTGTGGCTTGTATTTCAGCACGCTACGAACGATCTCACTGCCGATGCAGCCTGTTCCACCGGTCACCAGTATTTTTTTGCCTCGGAAGATGTTCTCCATTTGTTTTTGCATCATGATCATTTACACCCTTTTTCGATTGCAGAAATGATGTACTCCATTTCTTTTTTTGTTAATGATGGATAGAGCGGCAGGGTAAGTACTTTTTCTGCCATTTTTTCAGTGACAGGCAAATCATTTTTTTTGTAGTTAAACTCTTTTGTATAGAAGGTTTTCAGATGAATCGGTTCGAAGTATATTTTTGTCATGACCTGGGCTTTGGTAAGTTGTTGTTGGATATGGTCCCTTGTTTCCCTGTCGGGAAGTTCGATGGTGTACATCTGGTACACATGATATTCTCCTTTGGATTCTGCTGGCGTCCGGAGAGATGGTATGCTGGAGAGTTTTTTAGTGTAGAATGCTGCTTTCTCACGCCGAATGCTGACGATTTTTTTGAATTTTTTGTACTGTGACAGTATCAGTGCTGCATTGAGACTTGGCAGTCGGTAGTTATAACCGGTCTGGATATAATCCAACTCCTGGGTGGTCGCAAAATACCCTTCTTTGCTTTCGACCCGACCGTGGGAGCGGATCAATCTGAGTTTTTCAGCAACCGCGCCAGAGTCGGTGACGATCATGCCCCCTTCTCCAGCAGTGATGACTTTGTTTTGGCAGAAGCTGAACATCGCTGAATCCCCAAACAATCCTACGTACCGATTGTGTATTTTTGCTCCGAGTGATTCCGCAGCATCCTCGATTAGGATAAGGTGATGGTCTTCTGCGATGTCTCGTAGCGCTTTGATGTTCTTACAGGGTCCTCCGCCGTAGTGGACCGGGACAATCGCCTTGGTTTTGTTGGTGATTTTTTCTTTGACGTCCTCAGGGTCTAAGCCGTACGATTGTTCTTCGATGTCTGCAAACACAGGGGTCGCACCAGTAAGGACGACGACGTTTGCAGTCGCGATAAAAGTAAAAGATGGTACAATGACCTGGTCACCTTGTTTGATTCCGTGTGCCAGGAGTGCAGCGTGGAGTGCTGATGTTCCAGAGTTAAACGAAACGCTATGCTTCTTCCCAAGAAAACCTGCGATAGCGTTTTCTAAGAGTTGCACCTCCGGACCCATGGTCCAGTAGCTACCGCGTTTGATGACCTTGGTCACCGCATTGATATCCTGCGTGTCCCAGTACATCTTGAAGAGTGGAATTTTCCAATCCATGGTTTTCATCCTGTTCTTTTTGATTTTTTCAAGGAAAGTAACCTTATCTACCGGCTAGAAGGTCAGAGTCATCTCGGAATGCGAGGAAATCATGGTTTGACAGGACCACCGTTCCGCAACGCTGCCTCAACATTCTTTTTCAGACGCCATACGCCGTCCCGTTTTTCCACAATGTCCCTGTTTGCAAACTTATCGACGATCTTCCAGAAATCCTCCTCCTTGTAGTTGATGAACTTCAGGAAATCTTCAAGCATTCGCCTATCGAGCTTCCAGTCCTCAGCGATGACTTTTTCTATCGCTTCTTTGCGTGTCATCATACCGTCCCTGATGTAGAGACTGGCGACTTCGGTGACTCGCTGGTGGCCGAATTTCGGGAACTTGAACCAGGTGTGCGTAAGGTATCCAAGGGAGTCAATCTGATCGTATTGCTCAAGGAATCCGTCTCGTTTCCACTCCCCGGTGTCATCGAGTGTCTTAAATCCCCTGGTCCTTGCGAACTGCATGTTCTTGTATCCGCTCCAGGGCACAAAATAACTCAGGAACGTCGGATTGAGCTTTGCCTTTCTTATTTCTTTTTCTGTCGGGAAAATCCCTGGATTGACGTCCTTCATCGAAATCGTCGTATCAAACCAGACATCCCAAGGGACCGGCTTGACAACATCGTTAGTAATCTGCTTCATGGCACTGGGGGTCTCCTCGGTGTTGGGTCCTCCGTAGAGAAAATTCGTATCCTCACCATAGATGATCAAAGGCAGATTCAGCTTCACTGCCATCTGGAGGGGATACGCGTAGATCGCTTTGTCGAAATACCAGGTAGGCGATCCGAGCCGCTCCAGTGCTTTCCTGAAGAGGTTTTTGCAGACCTTCGGGTTGAGAGACATCACATGGGCATCGACTCCAAATTCGGTCCGGAGGTTGTCCCAGTTATGATGACCGGTCTGCGTCCAGGTGAAATTATCGACGCTTACCAGCAAGGGGTTCATCCCGAGTTTTTCTTTCATGATGTAGGTCTGGTAGTAGCTGTCTTTTCCGCCGCTTGCGGTGATCATGCAGTCGTAGTAATCCCCGTTCGTCCCCCGGTATTGATCCGCGAGTTTCTCAAGTTCATCCCATCGTTTCTTCCAATCCGTCTTTTTTACGTGTTCTGCGGCTTGACAGGGATAACAAATCCCTTCTTCGTTGAATTTCATGTACGGACGAGTATCAGGCATGACACATTTTTTACAATATCTCAAGTTCAAAGCCTCCTATAATTCTTGTACTTCTTTCGCGGTGAGCTTTCGGATCTTTTTTGCTGGAACGCCGTAGGCTAAAGTATTCTCTGGTATATCAGTGTTTACAAAGCTAAAAGCACCGATGATCGCGTTTTTCCCAATCGTTACTCCCGGCATGATAACAGAATGTGTCCCTATCCGACAATTCTCCTTTAAGAGGATCTTTCCTTCCTTAGCATCGATCGTCGAGATGGAGTACAGCGAACAATGAGACCCTATCTGCACGTTATCATCTATCTGGACTCCTTTTTGTGCGTTGATGTAGGTGAACGCACCGATGTCGACATACTTGCCTAGTTTGAGCTTCTCGTGATGCTGGCACATCCAGTTCCATCGCGTCATGTTGTTCTTATCGAAGGTCGGCGGATTCCATGTTTTAAATCTTTTTTCAGTCATGTACACTTTCCTCAATAGGTGATTTGTTTCTGAATCAATTGATCATCCAGGGGCAGTTCCTTTAAGATTTTTATGATTTTCTGTGCGGCGGTCCCATCGCCGAATTGGTTCTTGCAGATATGAACCAACCGCTGGAATTCGGCATTATAGAGAGCGAAATCGATGGCTTTGAGGATTTTGTTCTTCTCAGCAGGGACGTCGACGATGTTCTGGGATCGCTGCCTGCCTTGCTGCCGGCTTCCGATATTTATCACAGGGATCTTGAAGGATGGTGCTTCGATGATTCCACTGCTTGAGTTCCCGATCATCAGATTAACGGATCGTAACATGCTGAGGTATTCTTCATGTTCCATGTTCTGGAAGGCATGGATGAACGGTTTTTTTTCGTATTGTCGTATCAAGTCGATGAATTTCTTACCACCCGCATCGCAGTTGGGGTACAGGAGAACCGTCTGCTGCTTCAACGTATCAAGTGCGTCCATGAGTACTTTGAATTGTGAGTACCCGCAGTCCTGAATCGTGGTAATAGGATGGTATATCACGAGGAACGTTGTTTTGTTGGGATCAAGATGGAACCTGCGAAACACGGTCTGCTTTGGTAGTAACGTCGAATGCAGGATCGTGTCAAGTGTAAGAGCACCGGTGACGAATATCCTCTTTTTCTCCTCACCCATCCTTTCGACTCGTTCCGCATTATTTTTGGTATGGACGAGGTGGATGTGAGACAGCTTGGTGATGGCATGGCGGATGGATTCATCGATGGTGGTGCCGCTCACGTCACCACCGTTGATGTGCGCGATGGGGATGTTTTGATAAAAGGCTGCGAGTGCGGCTGCGAACGATTCGCTGCGGTCCCCGAGCACCACGAGAATGTCAGGCCTGTTTTTATCAAAGAACCTGGTAAAATTTATGATCCCTGAGGCGAGATATTCAGCCATGTGTTTG
>Ga0335070_10010703_pt1 | contig 10724 bp, 10 predicted proteins | sample Lox_Sample_13_FD_206722 | JGI IMG/M metagenome (GOLD analysis project Ga0335070, IMG submission 206722) | Soil microbial communities from Loxahatchee National Wildlife Refuge, Florida, United States - Lox_Sample_1.3 | ecosystem: Environmental > Terrestrial > Soil > Wetlands | place: USA...
CCTGATCGCAGTCCCGGTATCGGCCAATGCGACTCCCCTGCAAAACCCGGCGATCGTAAAGGTCGGCGTCTATATGGTGGATTTCAACCATTTCAGTGTCGGGGACGGGACCGTTGACGCGAATTACTACCTGACCCTCACGTCCGATACGCCCGTGTCGATCAGCGATATCGAGATCATGAACGGGCATGTGATGTCCCTTGATACAATCGTCGATACCCCCCGTGAAAAGGAGTACCGGATCTTTGCGTCCATGACCGCCAATCCCGACCTCCGCCTCTACCCCTTCGACCGGCACACGCTCCCCGTCGAGATCGAGCCCAGGTTCAAAAACGAGAGCGAGATGGTCTTTGTGATCGACCCGGCAAACACCGGTCTCGATCCCGAAGCAGATCTCCCGGGATGGGGGTTTTCTGGTACCATCTCGACGATCACAAACATGTCCTACGTAGAGCATGAGATCCCGTATTCCCGGGCCGTCTTTGAATATAACATCAGGAGAGACACCGCATCGACCGTGCTGAAATTTTTCCTGCCGATCATGCTGATCGTCATCGTCTCCCTCTCCTCGCTCCTGATGAAGGTCTCGTCCCGGCTGGGCCTGAACGCCTCGATGTTCCTTGCCGCGGTGCTCATCCACTGGCGTATCGCCGATGCCATCCCCCTCGTTGCCTACGCGACCTTCCTGGATATATTCATGATCATCACCTATGCAACGCTCGTCATGGTGCTCGTGTCAGGGATCCTTATCATGAAATTCACGGAGGCCAAGGATACGGCCCGCGTCGAGCTTGTCCACCACTGGTCGCTCCGCGTCATCCCGGTGATCACTATCGTGGCGTACTTCCTGCTGTTCCTTCTGCTCCTTGCGTAGGAGGGACTGCTACTAATAGGAGAACAGATTCACTATGATGGAAAACCTGTTGAAACCGGCCGACCGTATTGAAGTCACAGTCTTAGTCGACAATTATTCCGACCTCCTTGTACCACCAACAACTCCCGTGGAACACCGGGCGCCGTTCAACCCGTGCCATACGCTCCTTGCCGAGCACGGCCTCTCCTGCCTCGTCCGGGTCGTTGCCGGGAGATCTGAGCACGCGATCCTCCTCGATGCCGGGCTTTCCAAAAACTGTCTTTCCCATAACGTCCGGGAGATGGGCCTTGACCTTTCAGGAGTCGAAGCCGTGGTCCTGAGCCACGGGCACTTCGATCATACCGGCGGTCTGGAAGAGGTCTTCTGCGGCGCCGGACGGCAGGTTCCGCTCATCGTCCACCCAGACGCCTTCCTTAGAAGGAGGAGGACCGCCCAGGGCAGGGACCCGGTCGAGCTGCCACCGCCCGACGCGGTTGCATGGAAGAAGGCCGGTGCCGATATCATCCGGAGGAACGGCCCCTCAACCCTTGCCGCCGGCCACCTGCTCGTGACCGGGGAAGTGGAGCGGACGACTTCCTTCGAGAAGAGGTTGCCGGCAATGGAGGTCTATGTCAATGGCCGCTGGGAGCCCGACCCCGTCCGTGACGACCAGGCGCTCGTTGCCAACGTTAAGGGGAGGGGCCTTGTCGTCATCAGCGGGTGTGCCCATGCCGGGATCGTCAATACCGTGAGGTACGCAAAGAAGCTCAGTGGGGCCCGGCGCGTCCATGCGGTGATGGGCGGGTTCCACCTCTCCGGACCGCACTTCGAACCGGCCATCAGTCCGACTATCAACGCGATGAAGCGGATCAACCCTGGGTATGTGGTGCCGATGCACTGCACGGGCTGGAAGGCGATGAACCGGTTCGCGGAGGAGATGCCGGGCAGGTTCATCCTGAACACGGTGGGGACGACATACGTGTTTGGCGGAGAGTGACGGAATCCGGGCAGGGTTTGCTCCGGATTATTGGCAGATATCTCTCAGGGACATAAAATACGGAAAGACAAAAAGAATGAGGGTATGCCGTTAGAGATATCTTTTTAACGTAACTCATGCACATACCCATGGTGAAAACTATGAAGCTCAGTGCACGAAACCAGATACCCGGCACCGTGAAATCCATCAAGAAAGGACCGGTCAGTACGGAAGTCGTGATCTCCATTGGGGGAGGCAATGAGGTTGTCTCATCCATCACCACTCATTCTGCGGAATCCCTGAAACTGCGGGAAGGATCAAAGGTCTACGCGGTAATCAAGGCATCCGAAGTCATGGTTGGGATCGATTAACACTTTTTTTTTGAATTTTTGAGGACGCCAGATTAAATGAAGGTTGGATAATGGATTCCCGACGGGGAATTCCCGCCGCGGGTGCGAGAAAAGGGAGGATGAGTTAGATCTTCTTGTACAGGTTCGCGTAGATGACCTGTCCCTTCCTCTTCTTGTGGCGCTCTCCCATGTCGCCGATGAAGTGGGAGAACTTCGCCTTGACGCCTTCGACTTCGAGCTCGACCTCGCCGGCAGGCTTGAACCCGGGCATCATCGTGTCGATGGATCCGAAGATGATGATCTGACCATCGACCATCTGGCCGCCGACTTTGCTGTTCGCATTGCCCTTGACGATCACCTTGCCACCTTCTGCATGGGTGCAGAGGTGGACATCGACATTGCCGTTGACGATGATCTCGCCGCCGAGCATGTACATGCCGATATCCGATCCGGCATTGCCATTGACAACAATCCTGCCACCGGACATGCCCCTCCAGTCGCCGCGGTATGCGGCGCCGAGGTAGTTGCCGGCATTGCCCTCAATGGTTAATTCGCCGCCCTTCATGGCGAGCCCGGCAAAAGCCGTGACATTGCCCTTCGCGAGGATCTTGCCTCCTTTCATCCAGGCCCCGACATACTGGTCTGCATTGCCCTCGATGACCATCTCGCCGGCGCTCATCTTGAACCCGAGATACTTCACCCTGCTGACATCGCCCTTGACAACGATCTTCGTGTCAGCTGCAGTTGCGCCTGCGCCACCGCTCACTTCGAAATACTTGCCGAGCGTTGAAGTGGCATTGCCCTCGTGGACGTGGAGTCCGGCTATCTGTGCTGCAGTCTTGCCTGCGAACGTATCGGGTGTTATATTGTCTGCCTCGAGATACAGTGCAGGTGCGTTTTTCATGGTAATGGTAATAGTTTCCATCTTTTGTCCACCTCACTGTGTCGCATCCACCTCAATGGCATACGGGTTCGGGACAAAGTGGTGCCCGAGAGCTTCGTAGTTGTTCTGCGTCATGCTGTAATACTTGATGAACTTCTCGTTGATGTCCCGCATGACCTGCGGGTTCTCCTTCACCTTCACGTCGACCCAGAGCGTGCGCTTCTGGCCGTTGCTGACGATATCGCCATTGCTGACGACCTGCACGCCGCTCTTGAAGACCGCTGCACAGCGGCTGAAGGCCTTCTCGATATCCTCGGGGTTTGCCACCGGCTTATCGGGGTTGAAGTTGTACACGGCAACATCTGCGTCCATTCCGGGCTTTAAGCCGCCGCACATGGCGGAAAGTCCGAGCGACTTGGCCGGGCCGGCACGGGTCATCTGGGCGAGCTCGTAGAGGGAGAGCTCCCGGTCGATGGTTCCGATGCTGGACTGCGAAAGGACCTTATCTTTGTGCTTGAAGGCGTTGATCTGCGCCTCACGCGCCTTTGCCGACATCAGCCACTTGATGACGCGGGGGTACCGGGTGAAGGGCCCTGCGTTCGGGTGGTCGGTGGTGATATAGCAGCGCATCGGGTCCTTCATCATCAGGGCGATCTCGAGGCCGATCGCCCACTGGATCGCACAGACCGAGATGTTCGGGCTGTAGATATACGGCACTACGCCGGCTGCGGTCTCGAGTTCCACATCGACATTCGCCCACTTCAGGTGGTTGAGGCCGGTGAGGTGGTGCTCGAACGGGCCGTCGGCGGTCATCGTCGTAGTCTCATCGAGGGTAACGTTCCCGGTGTCGATGGTGATGTTCTTGTTCTTGTTCACATAATCCGTGATCTCCTTTGCCTTGGATTCAAAGTCGCCCCAGTTCGTGCCGCCGTAGGAATGGAACTGCGTGTGAGTGAGGTGCATAACCTGGTCGCGGCCGAACTTGTTCTTCGGCTTGATGCCCTGTGCGATCTTCAGGGTGTCGAGCGTGGTCTGGTAGCACCCGGGGTTCCCGAGATTGTTCGGGTGGATGTGCATCGAGTGCGGGAGGCCAAGGTACTCGTTTGCCTCGATGAGCCCCTTGATGATCTCCGCGGGGGTGATGTCGAAGTACGGGACGGGGTCGTTGACCGAGAGACAGTTCAGTCCCCATCCCCAGGCCTCGGTGCCGCCGGGATTGACGACCTTGATCGCGTACCCCTTGGTCGCACGCAGGAGCCAGGCGCAGTATGCCGCGGTGTTCTCGATCTCCTGATTTTTCAAGTACTCAAGTACGAACCAGTTATTGCCGAAGACCGGGAATGCCGCCTCATCGATAATGGGGGTGTCGCGAATCTCCTCGTGCACATGGCGGGAGAAGAGCGGGGGCATCGCGGCTTCCATCGCGGTGGTGTATCCCATTTTCGCATACTCGTAGCCGGTCTTGAACGTGGTCGGGATCGAGGCCCCGCCGCCCATCCGCTCTATGCCTTTCGTGGGCGTGCAGGAGAAGAGCTTGTCCTCGGGCCGGTAGATACGGCCGAGGTTGACCTTGGGGCCTGCGATGTGGGCGTGGATCTCCACGGCGCCTGCCATGACGGTCTTGTCCTTGGCATCGATCACCTTTGCACCGGAACTGACCTTGTCGACGATCTTTCCGTCATTGATTGCGATATCCTTCTTGTCGCCCTTGATGCCCTGGACCGGGTCAAAGACGTGGCCGTTCTTGATGAGATATTCTGACATGGTTATGCTACCCCCTTGAGCTGTTTGAGGCGGTCGCGGACTTTGATGAGGAACTGTTCGTCAGTGAGCATGCCCTCGGGCGGCTCGACAACCTTGCGGCAGTCGATCGGGACGTTGTCCATACGATAGCAGTTGCCACCACATTCGACACCGTTGAAGGCGACCGGGACGTGGAGTTTCGAGACACCGGATGTGGGGGTCAGGTGGGGATCTACGCAGACCGACGGCATGTTCGCGATTGGCTTGACAGCGCTGATCGGGAAGTGTGCACCGGGGTCGCTGCCGATGGTGAACATCGCGTCGAGCTCCCCGCGGATGAGGAGATCGATCGTGCTCGTGTCGCCCGGGTTGTAGCGGGCAAACCCGCGGGTGAGGTCAACCGAGTACGGGAACCCGAACTGCCATGCGAAGACTTCTCCGGAGCCGGTCACATTATAATGGCCCCGCATCGGCATGATCGAGAATTTCGTGTATTCGTTGAGATCCTTCGTCACAGCGATTGCCTCGTCGATGTTGTGGTTCTTGCCCAGCGACTGGGTGACGCCCATGCCGAAGAAGATGATACCGAACCGTCCGCTCTTCATCAGGTCTGCGGCCTCGCGGATCTTCTCGGAGGGGATACCGGCAACGACATCGGGCAGCCACTCGCCCTTGAAGGCAACGCGGAGTGCATCCAGGAGTTCGTAGTCCTTGCCCTGCTCCACCTGGAGGTGGACATCGGCCATCTTTGCGGTGTCGGTCACACGCGGGTCAACGACGATCAGCTTGCGGCTCATCTGTCCCTTGCCGGTGAAGAACCCTCGCGGGAAGATGGAGTACCGGGACATGTGCCGGGGGTGGGCGTGTGCCGGGTTGCAGCCCCAGAAGATGATCCGGTCCGCACGATTCTTGATCTCCCCGAGAGTACAGGAGGGGAGACCGATGTCCTGGACCGCGATCAGGGACGTCCCGTGGCAGGTTGCAGCGGTGTTGTCACAGCAGGCTTTGGAGATCTCTGCGATCTCGTTGCCTACGCTCTGGGCCTCGCAGTTGGTGGATGACCAGCCGAACATCATGGGCTTCTTGGCCTTCGCGAGCATCTGGGCGGAGTACTCGACCGCCTCATCGTAGGAGATCTCCTTCCATGACCCGTCGTCCTGACGGAGCCGCGGCCGGGTGATCCGGTCCTTGGCCTGGGAGTGGAGGAACTTCTCGGTGCCGATGACGCAGGAGTTGTAGACTTCCAAGAGATGTTTGCCGTCATCCGAGACAACGACCTCAAGATCGTCGCAGAGCGTCCCGCAGAACGGGCAGATCACGTCGGTTATCGTCTTGGTCATGAAACTTTCACCCCGCAGAGTTTCTGGACGAGTTCAATGCCCAGAAGGACCGGTTCGTTCATGGCAATTTCCACGGTGACCGGGACGCCCTTGAAGGTGGGCATGCCGGTGGAGTAGGTGTTGGGGTCGATGATTGCGTTCGCCCACGGGCCCATGGGGATAAAACCGATGCCCGGGTGGGGTCCCTGGGTGGTCTCGACCGCTTTCACGATAACGCTGCCGTGTTTGCTTGTGACCCGGACATTGGAGCTTTTCCATGCCCCGAGTTTCTTGAAGTCCGACACGTCCATCTCAATGATGCCTGCAGCAGTACGGTACAGGGGCTTCTCTTTGCCGCCTTCGATCGCCACACCCTGCTGGATGCTGCGTCCCGAGATCAGGTTTAAATTGATGGTATTTGTCATGGTAATCCTCATTAGAATGGTGATCAGGTACCAGGGCACCTGCCTCAGGCCTCGCTCGGGATCATCTCTCCTTTGCCGGAGAGGCGGATCACATCATAGGGGCAGGCATTGACGCAGACACCGCAGCCCGCACAGAGTTCCGCCTTCACATCAAGGTGTACCGACTTCCCGTTCTTGACGGCATAGATCTTCTCTTTCGTCACCGGGTCCACCGTATGCAGCTCGAGTGCATCGACCGGACATGCGACGACACAGTTGCCACAACCGGTACATCGCTCCATGTTTACATGTACTGAAAACGCCATGCTCTCACACACATTGTCGTCGATAGATTCAATGTTGCTGAGCAAGTTAATTAAAGATATCTGAATTTACAAATGGTTAAGCATGCGTGATTAACTTCATCCATATAGTTAGACTAAAATAGTATACATTCCGGGAATTCCGGCCCATTTCCGCGCAGATTATGGACAAATCCTCCAAACATCCGGGCCCCGATTTCATAATCACGTTCAGAATGGGCGATTCCGGTATATAATGATTTACTCACTCCCAAACATCTTCATCAGCAGCTTCCCTGCGCGGGCCCGTATATAATACACAAAAATACAGAATTATGGCGTTATATTAACATTATATAATAATCGCGTGTGAAACAGGAAATAACCGAAAGAAAGGACAGCGAAGGGGCAGTGTCAATCTGCCGCGCATTCACGAGACAGTCCTCAACGTACCAGTTTCTGATGTGTCGTATCCGCCAAGCCGATCGAGGATTGCCCTGAACTCATCGGAACGAATCGCCTTGACGAGCGCATGGATCCGCGGGTCGTCCGTATGTTCCTTCCGGATGGCAAGCTCGTACCGCTCCTGTGATACCGGCACGAACGGGAGCCCGAGTGCCTTTGCCGCACTATAGACACAGAGGCCGGCTTCGGCCTCCCCGCTCTTCACCGCAAGGGCTACTGCGATGTGCGTTGTCACTTCCCGCTCGTAGCCCGGGATGGAGGCCGGATCGATCCCTGCCTTCTTCAGCTCATGATCGAGGAGCATACGGGTGCCGGAACCCTGCTGGCGGTTGATAAACGTCCGGCCCGGCAGGTCGGCAAAGGAGAGCCCCTCTTTAGAGACGACTCCCTGTTGGCGGCCGGCAACACAGATGAGGTCGACAGGCATCCCCGGCAGGTACTTCAACAGGTAGGCGGTGTTGTACGTCCCGTCCGGGGACAGGAGATGTGTTGGGGCGGCATGGCAATCGTCCTTTTTCAAGGCAATGATCCCCCCCATGCTCCCCACATGAGTTGATATAAGGAAGACCCCGGTCAGGCAGAGGAGGTCCGCAAGATAATCGAGCACCGGGTCGTGGCTCCCGGTGACAAGAAGAGCGTTCTCCGCATCTTGGACCGGTACCATCAGCCGGGCATCGACCTCATCCCCGGCATTGAACCCTTCCGACTCCCGGGGGACCCGGATGGACGCGTTCGCCCTGACGGCGCTCATCTGGACACCGGCACCCTTTGACTGGGGAAGGATCCTCCAGCGGCCCCCGACCTTCCCCAGCGTGCAGAGGACGAACTCGTCCGAGCCGATCTCCTTGGCCACCGCGGAAGTGAGGCCGGCCCGTATGACCACAGGGTTTGGGACAGCGAGGCCGTAGTTCCGGAGGAACGGGAGGATGACCTCACGGATGACCGTCAGGGCCGAGAGGGGGTATCCCGGAAGGCCGATGATCGGCGTGTTTTTTACCCTCCCGATGATCGCCGGCTTACCGGGCTTCGTCGCAATCCCGTGTACCAGTACCTCGCCGAGGTCCGCGATCACGTCAGCGGTGAAGTCCTTCGTACCTGCTGACGATCCTGCCGAAACGATCACGATATCATTCTCATCACATGCCTTTGCGACTGCGATGCGGATCCTCTCCGGTGTATCCTCGACAAAAGGATACCGGATACATTTCGCACCAACGGATTCAAGCATCGCCTTTGCCATCACTGTGTTGCTCTCGACGACCTGCCCCGGTTCGGGACGGGTCCCGGCCGGGACCAGCTCGCTCCCCGTGGGGATAAGCCCGATCCGGACGGTAATCACGTCAAGCCCGCTAATCCCGTACGTTGCAAGGGCCCCGATCTCGTGAGGGCGTACCTGGTGACGGGAAGGCATCACCATCTCGGACTCGGCAAGGTCCTCGCCAGCCGGGCGGATGTGCTGCCAGCGGCCTGCCGTTTTCCGGATGGTAAATTTTCCGTCTTTTTCCCAGACGTCCTCGATCATGATCACGGCATCGTACCCGGGCGGGACGATGTTGCCAGTGTTCACTCGGGCGACCTGCCGGAGCGTGACAGGGTGCTGTTCGGAAGCGCCTTTCGTCTCTTCGCTCACCACCGCGATTCCATCCATAGCCGCCAAATGGATCTCCGGGACTGAATAGGAGCCAAAGATGGGATTGGCAGTGATCCGGCCGGACGCCGCTTCGAGCGGCACATTCTCGACAGATGGCGTACAGATGAATTCACGGTAGATGAGGGCTAGTACATCATCAAGCGGCATCACCTTCAGGTACCGCTTCACCACAGGATCACCTCGACTTCGCTTCCCTTCTCGAGCCCCTCGTACCCTGCCGGGATGCGGACGAGGCCGTGGCTCAAAACGAGCGTATTCAGCAGGCCGGACTTCCCGAAAAGCGGGGTTGCCGAACCCTTCTCCACCCTGACGCGGACGTACTCCTCCCGTCCCCGCTGAGACGGAATGTTCTCCGCGAGGATAGCTTTTATAGTCCGGAACCGGGGTTCCTTTATGCCGAGCATCTTATCGAGGAGGGGACGAACGATCGCGACGAGGACGACAAAAGCCGAGGCCGGGTGGCCGGGCAGACCGATGACCGGCTTTTCATGGATCCTCCCGATAATCGTAGGTTTGCCCGGCGCGATCGCGATCCCATGCACCAGCACCTCGCCGTTACCGGCAATGACCCCCGCAGTCATGTCCCGGTCATCCTTGGAACTGCCACCGGAGAGGATGATGATATCGCATTCGGGAAGGGCCCGGGCGATCACGGCCTCGAAGGCCTCGCGTTCATCCCTCACGATCCCGTAGAGCTTGGGTTCGCACCCGTATTCTGAAAGCCATGCCGCTAGCATCGGGGCATTGGCATCCCTCACCTGCCCCTGGCCAGGAACCATCGTCGCCGTAACGAGCTCGTTACCGGTCGATATGATTCCGACTACGGGCTTCTTTGCTACCGGGACCGTCGCACACCCGCAGGCAGCGAGGACCCCGGCGTCCTGAGGGGAGATCCTCCTGCCCATGGAAAAGACCTTCTCACCTTTTCCGAAATCCTCGTCCCGCAGCAGGACATTCTCACCATACGAGACCGGTTTTTTCACAAGGATGGTGTCACCGGCTTCATCTGTATATTCCACCATCACGATCGCATTGGCCCCTAAGGGAAGCACCCCGCCGGTAGGTACGTACACACACTCAGTGTTCCCGATAGACAAGTGCATATCATGCTGCCCCATCGCCACCCGGCCGGCACAGCAGAGAAGAGCAGGGACGGAGTCGCTTGCGCCGATCGTGTCTGCCGATCTGACTGCATACCCGTCCACGACCGACCGGTCGAAGCCGGGGATATCGGTGTCGGCTGCGATGTCAGAAGCCAGTACACGGCCCGCGGACTGCTCAACCGGTACCGATTCCGTTTTTAGTGCCGGGGCGATCCTCTCCGCCACAGCAACGGCGTCCGCTACTGAAATTACCGTAAGGAACCTGCTCATTTGAAGCAACCCAGCTGGCAGCCCCGGATCTTGATCCGGTTCTTCGTGCAGTACTCGCCGACCGCACTGCGGGAAACCTTTGCTTTTTCCGATACAATGAACGCCTGGGGACAGGTGATCGTCTCACTAATTCCTGCCTCCTGCAGCGCCTTTTTGATCTTCTCGTCACTCATGGTTATCCATGTTTTGTGTACTTACTTATTGGGTTTACCTCTTGTGATCTGGAACATCGGCAGGATATAATGACAGGGCGGGACCGGGATACGATGGAATGGCGATGCATGAAAAAATCTGATATTTCCCTTCCTAGACAGCAAGCACCTCTCAACCAATGGATAATGCGGGAAAACCTCAATTTATCGTTATAATATCCCTGCGCGCGTTTGGCGGTTTCCCGATAACGAC
>Ga0335070_10010704_pt1 | contig 10724 bp, 10 predicted proteins | sample Lox_Sample_13_FD_206722 | JGI IMG/M metagenome (GOLD analysis project Ga0335070, IMG submission 206722) | Soil microbial communities from Loxahatchee National Wildlife Refuge, Florida, United States - Lox_Sample_1.3 | ecosystem: Environmental > Terrestrial > Soil > Wetlands | place: USA...
GCCGGCTGGCTCCGGGGCGCGTTTTCGGCGGATTATAGCCGCAAGCCTCCCGGGCCAACCGTCCGCCGCCGGCCTCCGGTGCTAGAATCGCCGCTCGCAATCGGCCACAAGAAGGCGCCCCCGTGTTCCATCGCTCCCGCACCCTGGCCCAGGAAGACCCCGAGCTTGCGGCCGCGATCGCCGCCGAGAACCGGCGACAGGAAGATCACGTCGAGCTGATCGCCTCCGAAAACTACGCGAGCCCCGCCGTCCTCGCGGCGCAGGGCTCGCAGCTCACCAACAAGTACGCCGAAGGCTATCCGGGCAGGCGCTACTACGGCGGCTGCGAGCACGTCGACGTTGCCGAGCAGCTCGCGATCGATCGCGCGAAAAGGCTCTTTTCCGCAGAATGGGCGAACGTCCAGCCGCATTCGGGCGCACAGGCGAACCAGGCGGTCTTCTTCGCGGCGCTCAAGCCTGGCGACACGGTGCTGGGAATGAGCCTTCCGCACGGCGGACACCTCACGCACGGCTCGCCCGTCAATTTCAGCGGCAAGTGGTTCAACGTAGTCTCCTACGGGCTCGATCCGGAAACCGAGCTGATCGACTACGAGGACGCCGAACGGCTTGCCCAGAAGCACAAGCCGAAGCTCGTGATCGCGGGCGCCTCCGCGTATTCGCGCGTGATCGACTGGAAGCGCTTCAAGGCGATCGCGGGAAGCGTCGGGGCGCTGTTGATGGTCGACATGGCGCACTATGCGGGTCTCGTCGCGGCCGGGGTTTATCCAAGCCCAGTCGGCGTCGCCGACTTCGTGACGACGACCACGCACAAGACGCTGCGCGGGCCGCGTGGCGGCCTGATCCTTGGTCAGCCGGAGCACGAGAAAGCGATCAACTCCGCGGTGTTCCCGGGCTTGCAGGGCGGACCGCTGATGCACGTGATCGCCGCCAAGGCGGTCGCGCTCGGCGAGGCGCTCGGAAAGGACTTCCGTCGCTATCAGGAGCAGGTGCTGGAGAACGCGCGTGTGCTCGCGACGGTGCTGCAGGAGCGGGGCCTGCGGATCGTCTCCGGCGGCACCGATTGCCACATGTTCCTCGTCGACCTTCGCGCGAAGAAGATCACCGGCAAGGACGCCGAAGCAGCGCTCGGCAAGGCGCACATAACCGTCAACAAGAACGCGATACCGAACGACCCGGAAAAGCCGTTCGTCACTTCCGGCATCCGGATCGGCAGCCCCGCCATCACCACCCGCGGATTCACGGAGCTCGAGAGCGAAGAGCTCGCGCACCTGGTGGCCGACGTGCTCGATTCGCCCGGGGACGCCACGACGCTGGAGCGCGCACGCACCTCGGTACGCGCGTTGACGCACAAATTTCCCGTCTACGGCTGAGATGAGTTGCCCCCCGGGCTCACTGCGTTCGCTCCCCCCCAAGGGGGGCGCGCAGCGCCCTTCGGGCGGCCGTGCGGGCGCTGGCCGATGAAGTGCCCGTTCTGCGGCAGCACCGATACGCAGGTCATCGACTCCCGCGTATCGGAGCCGGGGGGCTCGATTCGCCGCCGTCGGCGCTGCACCGGCTGCCAGAAGCGCTTCACGACCTACGAGACGGTCGAGCTGCGTCTCCCGCAGGTCGTCAAGACCAACGGGACGCGCTCGGACTTCGACGTCGGAAAGGTGCGCGAGGGTTTCCGCCGCGCGTTGCACAAGCGCCCGGTCCCGACCGAATTCGTCGACAGGGCCGTCGATCGCGTCGTCGCGCAGGTGCTGGCACTCGGCGAGCGCGAGATTGCGTCGCGGCGCATCGGCGAGATGGTCATGCAGGAGCTCTATGCGCTCGACAAGGTCGGCTACATCCGCTTCGCCTCCGTCTACCGCAGCTTCCAGGACGTTTCCGATTTCAGGGACGCGCTCAAGGAAGTCGAGGCGCCGGCCAAGCGCGCGCGCAAGTGAGCGGGAATAACGGGGTCGGCAACGACTATCTCGCGAGCTCCGGCACGAGCGGACGGTTTGCCGCAAGTCGTCTCTGATCCCGGTTTTACGGACGCCGACAGCGCGTTCATGGCGCGTGCGCTCGCGCTCGCCGAGCGCGGCCTCTATACGACGACGCCGAATCCCCGCGTGGGCTGCGTGATCGTTGCCGACGGCACCGTGATCGGCGAGGGTTGGCACGAGCGGGCCGGCGCGCCGCACGCCGAAGCGAATGCGCTCGCCGATGTCGCGGCCCGCGGCCGCAGCCCGCGCGGCGCGACGATGTACGTGACGCTGGAGCCCTGCAACCACACGGGGCGGACGCCGCCCTGCACAGACACCGTCATCGCCGCGGGAATCGGGCGCGTCGTCGCGGCGCTGGCCGACCCCAATGCACGCGCGGCGCACGGTGCCGAACGCCTGCGCGCGGCCGGCATCCCCGTCGCCATCGGTCTTCGCGGCGACGAAGCTCGCGAGCAGAACATAGGCTTCGTGACGCGAATGACGCGCGGTCGCCCGTGGGTGCGGATGAAGGCCGCAGCGAGCCTCGACGGCAGAACCGCGCTTGCGAGCGGCGAGTCGAAATGGATCACTTCGGAGGCGGCGCGCGCCGACGGCCACCGGTGGCGCGCGCGGGCATGCGCGATCCTCACCGGGCACGGCACCGTTCATCACGACGATCCGCAGCTCACCGTGCGCGCGATCGCCACGTCGCGTCAGCCCCTTCGCATCGTCGGGGGCGCGCGTGCTCGCCGACGACAACGTGCTGATGGTGACGGCTGGCGGGCGCAATCCGGCGTGGCGGCCGCATGTCGCGCATCTCGCGCTGCCCGACGCCAATGGGCGAATCGACCTCGGTGCGCTGATGGACGCGCTCGGCGAGCGCGAGGTGAACGAGCTCCACGTCGAGGCCGGTGCACGGCTCAACGGCGCACTGCTGGCGGAAGGGCTCGTCGACGAGCTGCTGCTCTACGTCGCGCCGTCGATCATCGGCGACCCCGCGCTCGGAGTGGCTGAGTTTCGCTCGGGCCTCGCCAGCCTCGCCGACCGCGTCGAGGTCACTCTGCGCGAAGTAGCACATCTCGGCGCCGATCTGCGCATCCTCGCGCGCGTGACAAAGCGGCCGCGCTGATGTTCACGGGCATCGTCGAGTCGATCGGTCGCATCGCTGGCGTCGATGCCCGCGGCGACGGGCTGCGAATCGCCGTCGACGTTCGCGAAGTCGCCGACGTCGCGATCGGCGAGAGCATCGCCGTCAACGGTTGCTGCCTCACCGTAGTCGCGATCGACGGCTCGACGCTCGCCTTCGACGTTTCGGCGGAGACGCTGCGCGCGACGACGGGCCTCGATCGTATCGGCGAAGTCAATATCGAGAGGTCGCTACGCGCGGGCGATCGCCTCGGCGGGCACCTGGTCGCAGGCCACGTCGACGGCGTCGGCAGGGTTGCACGCTTCGCGCCGGTGGCGGGCAGCGCCGGCGGCAGCTACCTCCTCGAGATCGACGCTCCCGCCGCGCTCGCGCGCTTCATTGCGCCGAAAGGTTCGGTCGCCGTCCAGGGCGTGAGCCTCACAGTCAACCGCGTCAGCGGCTCGCTCTTCGACGTCAACCTGATTCCGCACACGCTTGCCGTGACTACGCTCGCAGCGCTCGCGCCGGGCGCCCGCGTCAACCTGGAAGTCGATCAGGTTGCGCGGTACGTCGAGCGGCTTCTTGCGGCATCGAAGCATCCTCCGGCTTCGGGCGTGTAGCTCGGGCCGTCGCCGACTGCCTCCGCGCCGAGCGACAGTGGCGATCCGGCGCGAGACCTATCGCGCTACGGGACCGAGAATGTCCCGGTCGTTCACCGGCTGCAGGGGACGCGCGTTCATCGGATAGACCTTGGCGAACCGCGCGACCTGATCGGCCGAGATCGACGCGGGTGTCTTCAGCACGTACCACGAGACGTTCTCGGTGCACGGGGGCGCGGTCAGCGACCCCTTGAACGTGTAGTACTCCTTGTTCTGTGGAAGCAGGCCGAAGGCGTTGATCTGGATGTTGGGAGGGGCGCTCTCGCTGTCCTTCGTTTGCGGCAGGTTGCTCAATATCGTCTTGATCAGCGCGTTCTCCTTGCTCTGGTCGAGGAGCACGGCGACAACGGCGATCTTGCCCTCCTTGTCCTTGTGCACGAGCTGGACGTCCATTTCCTGCCCCTTGCCGCTGATCTTGAATTCGCTCGGCTTATGGAACTGCAGTTCGACGAGCTCGTAGCGCTTGCCCTCGATGCTGACCCAGCTGTCGGACGCGTAGTTCACCTGGATCATATGCCCGTTGTCGACGATCTTGAGCGGAGACGGCTTGTAGTTGAAGAGCAGCGGCGGCAGGTCGCCCTTGCGCGCATGCGCATCGGGAATGTCGATCGGCGATTGCAACGGTCCGGCGCATGCAGCGAAGCTCTTGTCGAGCTTGGCCCACTTCGTCGGCCCGTTCGGGCCGGCGTACGCCCAGCTCTTGTCGGCGGCGGCGCTCGACGGAGCCATGGCGACCAGGCCGGATGCAAGAGCGGTGGCAACCATCGCTTCGATCGATCGCTTCATCAAAATCCTCCTCTAGCGGACGTGTGCGCCGCCTCGACGTTGGTGCGGGATGCCGTCACAATCGTATCTTAGGCGCATTCCGAAGTATCGAAGAAGTCCCGTGCGGTGGAGAAAGCCCTCGCCCCGCGCCGGCCGACCTCGCTCGAAAGCCGGCTGTTCCCGCTGCGGCGCCGACGATTTCCCGCGGCCGCTGCTGCTGGGCCGCTCGATGTCATCTGTTGCAGCTCGGCTCCTTCGGCAATGCGCTCATTTCGATGCGTCTCGTCCCTTGTCGAGGACGCGGTCGGCCGCTGCCCAATGATCCGGATGGAGCCAGGTCGCCACGAATCCGGCGCGTTCCGTCCGCCATCGCGCGTCCGCGGGCAGCCCTTGGCGCTCGGCCGATGCCATCGCCTTGTACGAGCGGATCACCTGCGGCGCCTGCCGCAGCACGGGCTCGAGAAAGCGCGCAACGCAGTCGTCCAGCGATTCGCCCGCTGCCGCGACTTCGTCGACGAGGCCGATCGCCTTCGCCTTCTCCGCCGGAAAGATCTCCGCGCGTAGTGCGCACATCAATGCGCGGCCCGGACCCAGCAGCCGCATGAGGTCGGTCCCGCCACCGAACCCCGACGAGATGTTGAGGCGGGCGTGAACGAAGCCGATCGCCGCGTGAGCGGCAGCGATGCGGAAGTCGCACGCAACCGCGAGCTCGGCCCCGCCTCCCACGGCGAGCCCGTTGAGCGCCGCGACCACGGGAACGGGAAAACCGCGCACCGCTTCGAGCGCGCGGCTCGCGCCCTCGAAGAGCGCGCGCGCTCCCTCCTCGTCGCGGATGCGCGCGAATTCGTGCAGATCGCCGCCCGCTGCGAATGCCTTGTCGCCCGCGCCGCTCAGCACCGCCGCCTTGAGCGTGGAATCGGAGGCGTGCGCTGTGAAAACCTGCGCGAGCTCCGCGAGCAGGGCGCTGCTCAGCGCGTTGCGCTTCTCGGCGCGGTCGATGCGCACACGCAGCACGCAATCGCAGGAGTCGACGGCGAGGTTCGAGCGGGTGTCCGACATCAGATCTCCAATGGTCGTCTTTCGAACACCGAGCGGCGCACGCCCCGCCGGCGGCACGTTTCACTATACCGTCTTCCGCACGTGCAGCGAGGCGTTCCTGCACTTCGGGGGCCCCGTCTGCAACGGGCGATGTATCACTCGGGAACGTGTCCCGACACTTCGGTCCCCGCCGCGTGCGGGAGGCGACGATGAACGGGCACGCACAGCGTCGCGATAAGCGCGACGGCGACGAACGCGGGGGGGAAGTCCACGGCGACGATCGCCGCGTGGCCCTGCGCGAGGCTCGAGACCTCAAGCAGGTACGCGCCCACGGCGATGCCCATGCTCTGCGCGAGCCGCTGAGTCATGCTCGCGATACTCGTCGCCTGGCTCATCTTCTCGCGTATCGTGTCGGCGAACGAGAGCGCCTGCAGCGCGGTGAACTGCAGCGAGCGCAGGCAGCCGGAGACGAGCAGGACGAGGACGATCACGACATGCGGCGTCGAAGCGGTGAACAGCGCGCACGCCGCCACGCTTGCCGCCGCGAAGATCGCGTTCACCGACAGCACGGCGCGAAAGCCCCATCGCCGCAGGATCGTCACGGTCAGGGTCTTCATGAACATCGCCCCTCCGGCGGTTGCGCAGGTGATGAGGCCCGACTGCAGCGGATTCAGGCCGAATCCGAGTTGCAGCAGCAACGGCATCAGGAAGGGCGTCGCGCCTACGCCGATGCGAAAGAGCGAGCCCGCCGCAACGCCGTTGAAGAACGTCTGCACCCGGAACATCCGCAAGTCGAGCGAGGGGTGGGCGGTGCGCCGGGCGTGAAGCCAATAGACGGCAAGGATCGCCGCGCCGCCCGCGATCGCCGCCGCCGTTACTGCTGATGGCAGCAGATGCCCGCCGAGGGAGGAGATCCCGAGCATCAGCACCGAGAGTCCGATCCCGCATAGCGCGAAACCGCGCCAGTCGAACGGCGGGACGCTCTCCTCAACGACGTTCGGTATATGACGCTGAACGAGCGCAATGCCGAGCAGGCCGATCGGAACGTTGATGACGAAGATCCAACGCCAGTGGAAGTACAGCGTGATGGCGCCGCCGAGCGCGGGTCCGATCACCGGTCCCATCAGCGCCGGAATCGTCAGGTAGTTGAGCGCCGCGACGTATTCGCTCTTGGGCACGGCCCGCATCAGCACGAGGCGACCGACCGGCACCATCATCGCGCCGCCCATACCCTGAACGAAGCGGGCGGCGATGAATGCCGGCAGGCTGTTCGAGACGGCGCAAAGAATCGATCCGCCGACGAACACGACGATCGCGACGCTGAAGACGGTGCGGGAGCCGTAGCGGTCGGAGATCCAGCCGCTGATCGGAATGAAGACGGCCAGGCTCACGAGATACGCGGTGAGCGCGAGCTTTAGGGCGAGCGGGTTCTCGCCGATGTCGGCCGCGATCGCGGGCAGCGAGGTCGTGATCACCGTCGAGTCCATGTTCTCCATGAACAGCGCACAGGCGACGATGAGCGGGATGAGAACGGCGCGGCGCAAGGGGATTCGGCGGGACGGGACACGCGGCACGCGTGATATCGCGGCCCCGGGCTGGGGGTCGATGGTAGTTTGAAAACTGCCGAAATACCGATGCCTTGACATTTACTGCCTAGGCAAATATATTGCTGTCATGGCAATGAATTCGGCAGAGCTTGTCGTCGCTCGCCCTCCCTCGCGGTCGGCGCGCCCGGGCGACCCGGAGTTTTATCGGGGCGACGACTACCGAGTCAACGAAAGCATCGGGTACCTGCTGCGGCAGCTGCGCATCCATATGGACCGCGCGATCGACGCGGAGATGGCCGAGCACGACTTGACGGGCGTGCAGTGGGGGCCGCTGCTGCTTATCCACTTCGGGTTCGGCAACACGGCGGCGGAACTCGCCCGCGCCGGCTGCGTCGATACAGGAGCGATGACTCGAATGCTCGACCGGCTCGAGGCGAAGGGCTTGCTGGGCAGAACACGCTGTCCGAAGGATCGCCGCGTCGTTCGCATCGAGCTGACCGGCGACGGGCAGCGCCTCTGTCGGGAAATTCCCTACAACCTCTCGCGCGTGCTGAATTCGATGCTCCGGGGCTTCACCGCGGAGGAGCTCGAGACGTTCAAGGGACTCGCCCGCCGGATGCTCGCGAACGCCGAAGCGCGGTGATCGCTCGGAGCGTTTCCACGGAATCGACATGTTCGATATCAACCCGAGTGGGCCGCGACGCCTGCTGCGAATCGCCTCCGCGCTGGCCGCGGTCGTCGCGCTGGCCGCGTGCGCGAGCCTCGATCATCCGCCGCTGGTCGCCTCGCAGATCGACGCGTCGAGCCTCGGTGCCCGGGCGGGCGTGATCGACTGGCCCGCCGAGGACTGGTGGCGCCGCTACGACGACCCGCAGCTCGACGCGCTGATCGCCGACGGGATCAAGGGCGCGCCGACCCTGGCGGCGGCGCGGGCACGGATCGCGCGTGCCGATGCCGCCGCCGGCGTCGCGCGCGGCGCGCTGCTGCCGGAGATCTCCGGCAACGCCAATTCGCTCTACCAGCGCTACTCGGAGAACTACATCTTTCCGCCGCCGCTCGGCGGGAGCTGGAACAGCGACAACCGCCTCGCGCTCGATTTCAACTACGAGATCGATTTCTGGAACAAGAACCGCTCCGCGCTCGATGCGGCGCTGTCGCAGGCTCAGGCCGCGGTTGCCGACGAACAGGCCGCGCGGCTCGTGCTGACGACGAACATCGCTCGCGCGTACTTCAACCTGCAGCGGCTGTTCGCCCAGCGCGACGTTTCGCTCGCCGCGATCAGGCAGCGCGAGGATGTCGTTCGCTTGACGGCGCAGCGCTTCGAGGCGGGGCTCGACACCAAGGTCGAAGTGAAGCAGGCCGATGCCGCGCTCGGCACCGTGCGCACGGAGCTCGCGCAGTACGACGATGCGATCGGCGTGGCGCGAATCCAGATCGCGGCACTCGTCGGCGCGGGTCCGCAGCGCGGGGACACGCTCGCCGCGTCCAAGGGGGCGCGCGCACCGGCGAGCGCTCTGCCGGCGGTCGTCCCTCTCGATCTCGTCGGCCGCCGACCGGAGATCGTCGCGTCGCGCTGGCGCGTCGAAGCGGCTGGGCATGACGTCGACGTCGCGCGCGCGATGTTCTATCCGAACGTGAACCTCGTCGCGTTCGTCGGCCTTTCGTCGATCGGCCTTTCGCACCTCTTCGGTGCGGCCAGCACGATCGCTGGCGTCGGTCCCGCGATCCACGTGCCGATATTCGAAGGCGGGCGCCTCAACGCCAACCTCTACGGGCGCGCGGCTGACTCGGCGCTCGCGGTGAGCGCGTACAACCAGGCAGTCATCGATGCGGTTCGCGACGTCGCCGAGGCTCTTGCATCGATCAGGGGTCTCGACCGGGTGAGCGCCGAGCAGGCGCGGGCCCGCGAAGCGACGACCGACGCGTACAACCTCGCTGTCGTCCGCTACAGGGCCGGGCTGGGCAACTACCTCACCGTGCTCACCGCGCAGACGCAGCAGCTCGTCCAGGACCGCCTCGACGCGGACTTGCGCGCGCGCGCGTTCGAGCTCGACGTGAATCTCGCGCGGGCGTTGGGCGGCGGCTACGTCGACGCGTCGAACGTCAACCTTTCGTCCGCGTCCGCGGTTCCCGCCGCGCGCTAGCGAACGCATCGCGCTTTGCGAAGGAAATCCGTCATGGCATCGCCGCAGTCCGAGACCGCACCACGAAACGGCAGGCGCCAGCGCCTGTTGCTGATCGCCGGTACCGTGTTCATCCTCGCCGGGCTCGCCTACGGCGCGTACTGGGTGAAGTACCTCCGCCACTTCGAGCGCACCGACGACGCCTACGTGCAGGGGAACCTCGTCCAGATCACGCCGCAGGTTGCGGGGACCGTCGTTGCGGTCAATGCCGACGACACCGATTTCGTCAAGGCCGGCCAGGCGCTCGTGATGCTCGACCGTGCCGACGCGCAGGTCGCGGTCGAACAGGCGCAAGCGGCCCTTGCGCAGACGGTGCGCGAGGTCCGCGGCCTCTACGTGACCAATTCGACCTGGGCCGCGAACATCGAGCAACGCGAGGCCGACGTCACGCGCGCGAACGCCGATCTCGCACGCGCGCAGGACGACCTCGCGCGCCGCCAGTCGCTGGCCGACACCGGCGCGGTGAGCGGCGAGGAGATGAATCACGCGCAGACCTCCGTGAGCAACGCGCGCGCAGCGCTCGCCGCCGCGCAGGCCGCGCTCGCCTCGGCGCGCCAGCAGCTCGCGACCAACCAGACTCTGACCGAAGGGACGTCGGTCGAAAAGCATCCGAACGTCGAACGCGCCGCGGCGAGAGTGCGTGAAGCGTACCTCGCGTATGCGCGGACCGAGCTGCCGTCGCCGGTGTCGGGGTACGTCGCGAAGCGCACCGTGCAGCTCGGCCAGCGCGTCGCGGCGGGGACGCCGCTGATGTCGATCGTCCCCCTCGACGAAGTGTGGGTCGACGCGAATTTCAAGGAAGTGCAACTGCGCAGGATGCGCATCGGGCAGCCGGTCAGGCTGACCGCTGATGCCTACGGAAGCGCGGTTCAGTACGACGGCCGCATCGTCGGCCTCGGCGTGGGGACCGGCGGCGCGTTCGCTCTGCTTCCGGCGCAGAACGCTACCGGCAACTGGATCAAGGTCGTGCAACGCCTGCCGGTGCGCATTGCGCTCGACCCGAAGGAGCTCGCCGAGCATCCGTTGCGGGTCGGACTGTCGATGGAGGTCGCGGTGAACGTCGCCGACACGAGCGGCACGAGCCTCGCCGAGGCGCCGCGTGGAAGCGTGGCCTACACGACGAACGCGTTCGCGCACGACGCCGAGGAAGCCGACGCGCTCGTCAAGAAGACGATCGCCGAAAACCTCGGTCGCTCCGCCTCGGGAACCCCGGCCGGGCCGGTCGCCTTGGCGCAGCGCACGCCGCCGGCCCGAGGCACGAACACGCCTGCACACCTGCGCTCGGCCACCGTGCGCTCCGCCCGCGCGCCGCTCTAGAGCGCTGCTGCTCGGGCGCCCTTCGCGCTCGCTGGCAGGCCGACCGCCGCATGTCCACGAATACTGCCGATGCGCCATCTTCGGCGTTGAGCGTTGCGCCGGCGCGAGCTGCCGCATCGCCGCCGCGCCCGGCCGCGGAC
>Ga0335070_10010705_pt1 | contig 10724 bp, 6 predicted proteins | sample Lox_Sample_13_FD_206722 | JGI IMG/M metagenome (GOLD analysis project Ga0335070, IMG submission 206722) | Soil microbial communities from Loxahatchee National Wildlife Refuge, Florida, United States - Lox_Sample_1.3 | ecosystem: Environmental > Terrestrial > Soil > Wetlands | place: USA: Florida...
GCTGGTAGTAGCCCGGCAGCTTTTTACGCGCATTCGTCCGCGGTCGCTGTATGTCGTGTTGGCCGGCGATCCCGACGAGATGCGAGGCGACGCGGCAGAAAACATCAGGATGTTAGAAGCGGTGGGGTGCCCGGTCGGTTTGGAAGTCACACCGGAGATGCGGGCGGCGACGATCGTGATTGACGCTCTGCTGGGCACGGGGATTCATGGCGCGGCGAGCGGGAGAGCAGCCGAGCTCATTCGGACGATTAATCAAGGTTTTCCCGCGGCTGAGGTAGTCGCGGTGGATCTTCCATCGGGGCTGGACAGCGACTCGGGGACAGTAAGCGGCGACGCTGTACGGGCGCATCATACTGTCACGTTCACCGCGCCGAAAGTGTGTCAGGTTTTATCGCCGGCGTGCGAACTGGCGGGCAAGCTGCACATTGCGCCGATTGGAAGTCCGCCGGTGCTGTACGAGGGAGATCCATCAATATCGCTGGGGTTGTCCGAGCCCAGTCTCTTCGCACACCTGTTCCGTGCGCGAATTCGGGATTCGAACAAAGGGTTGTACGGCCACGTGCTGGTGATGGCGGGTGGGCGCGGCAAGACAGGCGCGGCTGCGATGGCGGGACTGGGTGCACTGCGCGCGGGAGCCGGGCTTGTAACCGTCGCATCGGCGGCGTCGGCGATCAGCGCGATCGCCTCGCATGCACCCGAACTCATGACGGAGCCGCTTGCGGAAACGGACAACGGCGCCATTTCGACACGCTCGATCGAAGAGGGCGCGCTCGGCCGGATCCTAGAAGGAAAGACCGTCGTCGCGATGGGGCCGGGTATGGGCAGGGACAAGGAGACGGTCGAGTTCATCCGGCGTGCTGCGGCCGAGTTGGAAGTCCCCATGGTGATCGACGCCGATGGCTTGAACGCGCTGGCCGGGCAGGATCTGCACGCCAAGGCGCCGCGCATTCTGACACCGCATCCCGGAGAGATGTCGCGCTTGACCGGAACGAGCGTGGCCGCGATTCAGCAGGATCGCATCGGATGCGCACGAGCATTCGCCGAAGAGCGAGGCGTTCATCTAGTGCTCAAGGGGAACCGCAGCGTGACCGCCGCGCCAGACGGGCGCATTTGGATCAATCCGACGGGATCGCCTGCGATGGCCACCGGAGGCACGGGAGACGTGCTCACAGGATTGATCGCGGGACTTCTGGCACAATTTCCAGATCAGCTCGAACCAGCGCTGCTCGCGGCGGTGTGGCTGCACGGACGGGCCGGGGAATTGGGGGCCGAGGAGATCGGCGAGAAACCGTTAATCGCCACCGACCTATTCGAGTTCCTGCCTGAGGCGATGCGTGAGGCCGGGGATTTTTCGCACGGATTCTGAAGAAGAGACGATCGCGCTCGGCGAGAGGATCGCTGCCGAGCTTCCGCGCAAAGCTGTCGTCATGCTGATCGGAAACCTGGGCGCAGGAAAGACTACGCTCGCCAAGGGAATCGTGAAGGGGCTTGGCGCCGGGGAGCCATCGGAGGTCGCAAGCCCTACCTTCACATTGATTCACGAATACGGCCCACGGGTTTATCACATCGATCTGTACCGGCTGGACACGCCCGAGCAGGTGGCGACGCTCGGGCTGGACGAGATTTTCGAGCGCGAGGCGGTTGTGCTGGTCGAATGGGGTGAGAAGTTTCCGGAGTTGATGCCGGAGGATCGGGTTGAGATTCGGCTGCGAGCGATAGGAGAAGATTCACGAGAAATCGAGATCATCGGCAGGGATTCTGCGAGATCAATCGAGTAAAATGAAGGTGTCTCCCCCGCCGAGTTGAGCCAAGAGAGCCGAGTTGACCAAAGCATGAGTTCCGCGCCGCCCTTCGTCCATCTTCATTGCCACACCGACTATTCGCTGCTCGACGGGGCTTGCGAGATCACCCAACTGATGGACATCGTGGCGCAGCAGAAGATGCCGGCCATCGCGATGACCGATCACGGCAATCTATTTGGCGCCGTCGAATTCTACAATGCGGCCAAGCAACAAGGCATTCATCCCGTCATCGGCTGCGAGGTGTATGTTTCGCAGCAGGGCCTGCACAGCCGCAGCGATACGGATCGCTACAACCACCTGGTGCTGCTGTGCCAGAACCAAGCGGGGTATCGCAATCTCATCAAGCTGGTTTCTACCGCTTTCCTCGAGGGTTTTTACTACAAGCCGCGCATCGACAAAGATCTGCTCGCGCAGCACTCCGAAGGACTGATCGCGCTCTCGGCCTGCCTGCGCGGCGACATCAACGAAACTCTGCTCGCCAATCGGTACGAGGAAGCGAAGCGACTGGCTTACAGCTATGCCGACATGTTCGGCAAGGAGAATTTCTTCCTCGAAATCCAGGATCACGGGCTCGATCAGGATAAGATCGTACTGCCGCAGATCCATCGTCTCTCGCAGGAAACGCGCATTCCGCTGGTAGCGACCAACGATTCGCACTACATGCGCAAGGATGACGCGCGTGCTCACGAGATCCTGCTGTGTATCCAGACCGGCAAGACGATGAGCGATGCGCAGCGCATGCGCTTCTCGCAGCCCGAGTTTTATCTCAAGAGCCGGGATGAGATGCTGCAACTCTTCGGCGATTTGGAAGACGCGCTGGACCGCACGTGGGAGATCGCGCAACGTTGCCAGGTGAATCTCGAGAAGGTCAAAGAGCCCTTCCCGAAGTTCGACGTTCCGAGCGAGCACACCACGGACAGTTATTTCGCCTATGTTGCCCGTCAGGGTTTCGAAAAACGGCGGCCGCGTCTGGAGGCGCTGAGCAAAGCCGGAGCGCTGAAGCACGATCTTGCGGAATACGTCGAGCGGCTGGATCGAGAAATCCGGATGATCCAGCAGATGAAGTTTTCCGGTTACTTCCTGATCGTGTGGGACTTTATCCGGTTTGCGAAGTCGCGCGGCATTCCGGTCGGCCCGGGCCGCGGATCGGCTGCGGGAAGCCTGGTTAGCTATTCGATGGAGATCACCGACATCGATCCGCTGGAGTATGGTCTGCTGTTCGAGCGCTTCCTGAATCCCGAGCGCATCAGCATGCCTGACATCGACATCGACTTCCATACCCGGCGGCGCGGCGAAGTGATCCAATACGTCACCGAGAAGTATGGCCGGGAGCAGGTGGCGCAGATCATCACCTTCGGCACACTGGGCGCGCGCACAGCGATCAAAGACGTCGGCCGCGTGCTGGACATCAGTTTCGGCGACGTGGACCGGATCACGAAGCTCATTCCGACCACGCTGAACATCAAGCTAAAGGAAGCGCTCGATCAGGAACCGGCCATCGAAGATGCGGCGAAGAAAGATCCGCGGCTGCGAGAAGTACTGGACGTAGCGCTCAAGCTGGAGGGCATGGCGCGCAATTCGTCGATGCACGCGGCGGGCGTTGTGATCTCGCCGGTCCCGCTGAAGGAGTTGGTGCCGCTCTGCAAGACGAGCAAAGACGAAATTGTCACCCAGTACGACATGGTGGGACTCGAGAAGCTGGCGCTCCTCAAGATGGATTTTCTCGGCCTAACAACGCTCGACATCATCCAGGACGCGCTCGGGTTGATCCAGCAGCATCGTGGAGTGAAGATCGCGATCGAAGATCTTCCGCTGGACGATCAGCCGACTTACCAGATTTTTTCCAAGGGTTTCACGAGCGGCGTTTTCCAGTTTGAGTCGCGCGGCATGCGCGACATTTTACGTAAATACCAGCCGACCCGCATTGAGGATCTGTGCGCGTTGAACGCGCTGTATCGCCCCGGCCCCTTGCAAGGCGGAATGGTGGAAGACTTCATCGAGCGCAAGCACGGCCGCAAACAGGTCACGTACGATTTCCCCGAGCTGAAGGAGATTCTGGAAGAAACCTACGGCGTCATTGTCTACCAGGAACAGGTGATGCAGATTTCGAATCGGCTGGCGGGCTACTCGCTGGGCGAGGCCGACATCCTGCGCCGCGCCATGGGCAAGAAGAAAGCCGAGGAGATGGCCGCGCAGCGGGCGCGGTTCCTGCAGGGAGGCAAGGCGAATGGGCACAACCCGAAGAAGATTGAAAAGATTTTCGATTTGATGGAGCAGTTCGCCGGTTACGGGTTCAACAAGTCGCACTCGGCAGCGTATGCGTACCTTGCCTATGTCACAGCGTACCTGAAAGCGCATTATCCGCTCGAATTCATGTCGGCGCTGCTCACGTCGGAAACAAACAACGCCGACAAAGTAGTGAAGTACATCAACGAGTGCCGCGAGATGGGAATCGCCGTTCTTGCGCCGGACGTCAATTCCAGCGGCAAGGACTTTTCGCCCGATGGTGAAGGCGTGCGGATGGGTCTGCGCGCGATTCGCAATGTGGGAGACTCGGCGGCGGAGTCCGCGATCGAGGCGCGGCGCAAGGGCGGCCCGTTCAAATCGCTCTACGATTTCTGCGAGCGGGTTGACCTCACCAGCGTCAATCGGCGCATTTTGGAGAATTTGATTAAGAGCGGGGCCATGGCGAGCCTGGGCGGCAATCGCGCGCAGCTTACGGCGCTGATCGAAAGTGCGATGGAGACGGGCCAGCGAGCGTTCAAGGATCGCCAGAGCGGACAGTGCGGACTGTTTGGCGCGCCGGGCGAGACCGAACACGTGGAACATCCGCTGCCGCCGCTGCCGGATTGGACGCCGCAGCAGAAACTCGCCAGCGAGAAGGAAGTGATCGGAATCTACGTCACCGGGCATCCGCTGGACGAATATGCGGCCAAAGTCGCGGAACTGGCCACGCACTCCACCGAAACGCTGGAGGGTCTGGAAAAGGGCGTCGACGTGGCGCTCTGCGGCATTCTGACCGGCATCCAGCGCAAGCGCAACCGCGAGGGCAAGTTGTGGGCGTCCATGCAGCTCGAGGATCGCGCCGGCCGAATGGAAGCGATGGTATTCACCACGCAATATGACCGGCTGCTGGCCGCGCTGGTGGAGGATCAACCGGTTTTGGTGCGCGGGCTGGTGCTGCCGGAAGAGAACGCGCCGCCCAAGCTGTCGGTCCAGGAGATCATACCGCTGCGCGTGGCGCGCGTCGATCTGCCCACGCTGATCTCGATCCGGGTTGGAGTGGGCGCCAACGGCACGGCGGACAAAGCGCAGGCCCTCAATCAGCTTTTCGCGCAAAAGCCCGGCGATACCGAGGTTCGGCTGCGGCTGGAAAAGTCGCGCGATTTTTCCGTTATCCTGGATGTGTCTCCCAAGGTTCGCCCTGACAAAGAATTCTGGGCGGAGGTGGAGCGGATCTGCGGACCGGAATCCGTGGAGATCCTGGCAAGATAGCCGGTGCAGTGCTCAAAGGCGCTTCACCATTCTGAATGGCAGAAAACCCCTCCGACCAGCCCAGCGCGACGAGCGAACCTGCTACCAACCCCACCTGGGAGCGCGTGCAACTTGCCCGTCATCCCAAGCGGCCGCACACACTGGATTACATCAGCAGGATCTTCACGAGTTTTTCGGAGCTGCACGGCGATCGGGCGTTCGCGGATGACCCAGCCGTGGTCGGCGGCATGGCGTCTTTTGAGAATCGGCCGGTGATGGTGATCGGCCAGCAAAAGGGCCGGGACACCAAGCAAAAGCTGTTGCGGAACTTTGGCATGCCGAAGCCGGAGGGCTATCGCAAGGCGATGCGGTTGATGCGCCTGGCGGATAAATTTCACCGGCCCATTATCACGTTCGTGGACACTCCGGGCGCCTATCCGGGCGTGGATGCTGAGGAGCGCGGTCAGGCTGAGGCGATTGCGGTCAACTTGCGGGAAATGTCGCGATTGAGCGTGCCGGTGATCACTGTCGTGATCGGGGAAGGCGGCAGCGGCGGCGCGCTCGGACTAGGAGTCGCAAACCGGGTGTACATGCTCGAGAATGCCTACTACAGCGTGATCACACCCGAGAGCTGTGCGGCAATCATTTATCGCGATTCCGGTAAAGCGCCGGAGGCCGCTCGCGCGCTGCGGCTTACATCCGTGGACTTGCTGGCGCTGAAGCTGATCGATGGGGTGATCGCCGAGCCAGCCGAGGGGGCGCATGAGGACGCCGACAAAGCCGCCGAATTCGTTCGCGATACCCTGCGCAGCGCGCTGGCCGAGCTTTCCCAGTTATCGCCGCAGCAGCTCATCGACGACCGCTATAATAAATTCCGTCGCATGGGCAACTTCTTCGCCGAGGAACACAGCGCATGAGCAAGACGGTGGTGATCGGCGTTATCTTCGTGGTTGCCGTGATTAGTTTTCTGATTTATTCGAGCATGCATCTGTCTCAGCACCGCGTTGAGGTGTGCGTGGCGTTTCACGGCCAGACCCAGTGCCGCACCGCGTCAGCCGACACGCGGGAACATGCGCAGCGCACTGCTCAATCGAATGCGTGCGGTCTGCTGGCTTCCGGGGTTACGGAAACGATGCAGTGCGAGCACGCTGATCCAACCAGCGTCAAGTGGCTGGACGCGAAATAGCGGGTCCGCGAACCTGAGCAACCGAATTCTAACTAGAAGTACTGCTCGGCGAGTTCCGGCTTTACGTCGACGGCCTTCTGCCAGTACATTCGGGCGTCTTCCTCCTGGCCCATGTTCTTCATGGCATTGCCAAGATTGAGCAGCGCCTCGCCGAAATCGGGCTTTAGCTCGGCAGCCTGTCGATAGCAGCGAACCGCTTCCTCGCTGTGGTTCGCTCTTTCTAGCAGCACGCCGATGTTGTAAACGAGTTCTGCGGAAGGTTCGCCCAGCTCTTCGAGTTTGGCTTCGATGTCCAGCGCCAGCGCATAGTCGTTCATTTCGACCGATAGAGCTCCGAGAGTTCGAAGCGCTTCGGTGGAGTGCGGATGCCGCGCGACGGCCTGCACGAGCGAACTCTTCGCGCCTTCCAGGTCGCCGGCTCGCCATTGCGCGAGACCCAGGTTGATCAGCGCCTCCAACCAGTCCGGCCGCTTTTCGACCGCCCGGCGAAACGCATCAACGCTGGCGTGATAATCTTCCCGCAGGAGGCGGTAGTAACCAAGACGGAACCACGCTTCGTCATGCTCAGACTCTGACTCGACGAGTTTTTCCAGGCTCTTCTCGGCATCGTTCACCGATCCCAGCCGTTCGAAAACGATGCTGAGGTTCCAGCGGGCGATCGGGTCGCCAGGCGCATTCTCTAGAGCGCGTTCGTAGACCTTGCGCGCTTCAGCAAGGTCGCCGCGATCCTGCAGCAGCGTTCCGAGGTTCACGAGCGCCAATTCACTCGACGGCCGGATCTTAATGGCTTCGGCATAGGCCTGGCCCGCTTGCTCACGACGGTTGATCTTCTGATAGACGACGCCCAGATTGAACCACGCCTCGTACGACTGTGAATCGAATTTTACGAGCTGAGCGCCGTGCTGGGCGGCGGCTTTGAAATCGCCGCGCTCGATGGCTGCCGCGACCAAGCCTTCCAGCGCCACGGGCGAATTGGGACGCAGCTTCAGTAGTTTCTCGCAATGCTTCGCCGCGCGCCAGCTCCGCGCCGATCAGGTTCGAGAGCAGTTCCGGATTGGGCCCGGTGATCGGCAACAGCTTCAGGTAGAGTTGCATCGCCTCTTCGGTGCGATTGAGCAACTGCAAAGCGACAGCCTTACCATAGAGCGCCTTCTCGTGCCCGGGCTTCACCTCGAGGCAATGTTCGAAGGCTGAGAGTGCATCCGCGGGACGGCTCAGGTGCAGCAGAACGACGCCCTGTCCCAGGGCCGCCTCGGCAAGTTTCGGGTCCCAGCTGGCCACGTTGACAAACTGTTCCAGCGCTTCATCGAACCGGCCCATCTTCTCCATGCAGACAGCGACATTATAGGTTGCGGCCTTATGGTTGGGCTGCTGTTCGATGACTTTTTGGTAGCCGGCCAGCGCCGCCTCGTATTGTCCCAGCTGGAACTCGAGGTGAGCTTTGGTCCAGTGGAGCTCAGGAAGCGCTTCGCCGCTGTCGATAGCTTGCGTCACCTCGGAGAGCGCCTGTTCGGTCTTGCCCTCCATGTTGAGCGACAGCGCCTTGGCCAGAGCCGGCGATTGCATGGTGCGCTTCGGACTCGCCGGATCCAGCGTGTCGTACCGCGCCAGCGAATCGATAAGCTGATCGTCGATCACCCATAGCCATTGATCGTTTGTCTGTTCCATGGAATTGTTCTCTCTCGCCAAAGTGTTACTCATTGCTTCCCGCCGTTTAATAACGACACCGAAACGGACTTGATGCGGCCTCGTTCCTCGCGTTCGTTCAGGAAGCCTACGCCGCCCGATTTCAGCTGGTCGTCATTCCAAACATCCATTTGCTCGCCCTGGATGTAGGTGGTGAACTTGGATGCTTTGACATCCACGCGAACGTTATAGAGCGTGTCCAGCTTGACGCTGAGATTGATCGGCACGCGGCCCACTTGTGTTTCCCGGCCATGCGCGACGATGTACTTGAGGAGCGCAATCTTCGGTTCGAGTCCGGGCGTCACGATGGCGAGCTTCATGGCGTAATAGTTTTCCGGATCGGCGGCGCGGAAAACCCAGCCCAAGCTCTTGGTCTCAATCTCGCCTTTGAACTCGATGCGATAGTCGGAGAGTTTCAGGGAGGGCCGGTACATCGTGATCTGACGTCCGGCATGAGAGCCGGCTGGATCACCCGCCCAGCCTTCTACCCAGCCCCCGCCGCCAACCATGATGCTGGGGCCCGCCTGGTCCCCGGTGGCGGTGGGGGTCGAACTTGCCGGCGCAGTATGCGGCTTACCGCTAAAGAGGAAGTAAGCCAAGCCGCCGATCAAGACCAGCACCGCGGCGATGCCGATCAGTCCCTTCTTTGAACTCATCCCCGAGGAGTTGCCGGCTTGCGCCACCCCGAAACTAGGCGCTTCGATATCGCGTACAGGTTCCTCGGCGGGCTTCGGTGGTGTCTTCGCTGGACCATCCTGCTGAGTCTTTTCGCGGCTGTCCTCGGCGGGCCTGGAGATTTTCTCGCCCGGCTTCGCATCAATGGATTTCGCGGCCGGAGGCTTGGCCTCGGAAGGCCTGGCCTCGGAAGATTTCGCTTCGGCTGTTTTCACCTCGGCCGGCTTGAAGTCTACCGGCTTCGCTTCGGCCGGCTTTGCCGGTTTCGGCTCTTGCGTCTTCGCCTCAACAGGCTTCGGTTTTGCGGTGGGGTCAGTCTTCTCAGACGGCTGCGGCTTGGGCGGCGCCCATGGTTTTGCCGTCTTGCTGGCAGGTCCCGAGGGGCCCTTCGCCGCGAAAGGCGGTGTTGGCGCTTTGGCTTGTGTTTTCCCTGCAACTGCGGGCGCTAGTTTGGTGCCGGCCGTGTTCTCGGGCGGCTTAACTTCGGGCGCTTGTTTCTGTTCTGCGGGCGCTTTCGGCTCCTGGACTGACTTGGTGTCTGCGACTGGTGCGGTTGGAGGCCGTGGAACGCCTTTCTTTAGAGCTGCGGCCGCGGGAAGCAGGCCCATCTTGGGACGTAGCGGCAAACCCGTAAAGGTCGGGAGGAACACCCGCATTTTTACGAGTGCGCCTTTGCCTTCCATGGGACTTGGTTTTGCTGGCGCGAAATTCTTGATGGGAATTTCGACTGGCTCTCCGGAGCCTCGAGAAATGAGCGACCGCTCTTCGGCCACGGGCTCGGCCGGCGCCGGCTCATGGATGTCGGCCGGGTGAGCCGACTCTTGCTGCGCTTCCTGCACCGTGTCCTGTGCTTCTTGAGCAGCGAACTCCTCGGAAACGGCCGGCTCGCTCTCCGGCTCCCCGGCGAAAGCGGTCTCCTCGGGTTCAGCCGTCAGCTTTTGATGAAGAGCGGCCAAATCCTCAACAGCCGTGTCCTCGGCGAAGTTCGAGACCGGAGAAGCTTCAATTTCCGATTCCGGCTCTTCATTTATTTCCATCGCGGCTAGTTCGTCTTCAGCTTCTTCGGCAGCGGGCTCGCCGTCTGGGGAAACCCACAGAGCGCCATCCGCTTCGGCCGAGATCACAGCCACGTCAGCTTCCGCCGCGGGGAACTCGATACCGGTGGACGAGAGTTCTTGCAGGGACCGATCTTCATAGATGGTCTCGAACGGCAGACGCAGGACGGTTACTTGCGGAACTGCTGCGCTGGGGTTAACGCGCACCGGTGCAACCTGATGGTTGATGAGACCCGCGCTTCCCAGCCGGTTTACGAGAGCCGTTCTTGAAGATGCGGGGATCTGGGGGGCAACCGGCGCGAAATCGCCCACCATCAGCTCGAGTCGAGGCGCGGAGTCGCCGTGTTTGGCAGGCGTCAGCTGGAAATTCAGCTCGACGATGCGCGCTTGGGGAAGCGATTGGCTCACAGATCCGGAGGATTGCCAGGCAGGCGAAACGGGTGCCGCATCCAGGGGCTGCCATGTCATGGATCGAGGACTGATCTCCAAATATGCGGGAGGGGCCGTATCTTCCTTCAAAAAGCCGGCGAGAGTGGTCGGCTCCCAAGCCGCTTCAGCCGGCTCCTCGTAGGACTCTTCGGCCGACTCGGCGACTGGCTCAGCTTCGACCTCGACAGCGTCTTCGGTCCTTTCTTCGACGGCCTCAACGGCGGAAGTTTCGACAGTTTCCTCGCTAACCTGTTCGAACGCCAGCCTCTCTTCTGTAGGCGCTTCTTCCACGGCTACCGGCGGCGCGTTGCCGGGTGCCTTGGCCCCGGAAGCGGTCTCTTGAGGCTGCGAGACCTTCGACTTCGACTGGGCCTGCAGCAGCCGGCTGAGACCCATGCGATTGTATTCTTCCTGATA
>Ga0335070_10010706_pt1 | contig 10723 bp, 8 predicted proteins | sample Lox_Sample_13_FD_206722 | JGI IMG/M metagenome (GOLD analysis project Ga0335070, IMG submission 206722) | Soil microbial communities from Loxahatchee National Wildlife Refuge, Florida, United States - Lox_Sample_1.3 | ecosystem: Environmental > Terrestrial > Soil > Wetlands | place: USA: Florida...
ATCGTGCGGGCGTACGGCGCCGACGCGCTCCGGCTCTACGAGATGTTCATGGGGCCGCTCGAGGCCGTGAAGCCGTGGCAGACCTCGCAGATCCAGGGCGTGGTGCGCTTCCGCGACCGCCTCCACGCGGTCTGTCGCCAGCCCCTCGTGGAGGCAATGGACGACGCCACGCGCCGCCTGCTCCACCGGACCATCAAGAAGGTCAGCACCGACATCGACGCGATGGCCTTCAATACCGCCATCTCGGCCCTCATGGTCTTCGTGAACCACCTCGCCCGCCTCTCCGCGATGCCCCGCGAGGCGGTGCGGGCGCTCGTCCTGCTCGTCTCGCCGTTCGCCCCGCACGTCGCCGAGGAGCTGTGGCGGCATCTCGGCCACGCGGCGTCGCTCGCGTACGAGCCCTGGCCCGCGTGGGACGAGACCCTCGCGGTCGACGACGTGATCGAGCTCCCGGTCCAGGTGAACGGCAAGGTGCGCGGACGCGTCCGGCTCGCCCGCGACGCCTCCGAGGCGGACGCGCGCGCGGCGGCGCTCGCCGCGGATGGGATCGCGGCGCGCCTGGCCGGGCAGGCGGTGCGGAAGTTCGTCTACGTGCCGGGGCAGGTCGTGAATCTCGTGGTCGGCTGAAGACATTCACCCTCGGCGATCACCAGTCCATCGCCCAGGAATGTGCACATCAGACCGATGCCACGGCTCTTGTTGTCCTTGTCAGGCTCGCTCTACGACCACCTCACTGATCTGAATTACGGGGGACAAGTCGGTGTACTTCGGAATGTCGGCCATGATCTCCTTCGCGTGCGGCCCGAAGCCCGCCTGAAACGCCTCGACGGAATCACAGAAGATGTGGCACATCCCAACGTAGGTCGGAGGGGTGCCGGGTGCACCGCCGGCAAGCCCTTTGTCAACGGTGTAGTAGAGACATGCGTCACCCAGGCGCTTCTTTACCAGTGGCATATGCTTGTCGCGGTAATACTCGTGATCGAAGCGGGCTCCAGGGGTGTTCGCGTACATCACGCTGACCTTGATCATCATCGCCCTCCAAGTGGTGGGATGTCCGCTCAAGCCTGCGGCATCGAGTGGGGCGATCCTGTCAGAGTGTGGCTGAGAGGTCAACCTGGAGCGGAGGGCCGGAGCCCCTCTAAGTTGCCAGGAAAGCCCGGGCCTGTTCCAGGAACTGGGCGAACGCCGGCTCGCTCTCGAGGAAGAGATGGTTGCGTCCTTGCAGGGGCACGAACCGGGCGCCCGAGATACCCGCCGCCATCCGCCGCCCGGCCTCGAATGGCACGCGGGCTTCCTCCCGTGCGTGCAGCACGAGCGTCGGCACGCTCACCTGCGGGAGTAGCGCGGTGACATCGAACTCGCCGCTGGCCTCGTGCATGCGGGCGGCCATTTCCCCTGATACCGTCATTCGCTGCAGCTCGTTGAACCAGTCGGCCTGTTCCTTGGTTCCTCCGGGTATGAACTGGGAGGTGAAAAGCTGACGGAAGGCCGGGTTCTCCTTACCCCAGCCCACGCGCATCAGCGTCAGCATGGCGGCATCCTCATCCTTCTGGGCGGCGCTGCGGGCGCGCTTGCTCCAGCCTACCGCGTAGCCGCCGTAAAGGATGAGATGCGACACCCGCTCGGGATGTCGTACCGCGTAGGCGATCGAGACGGGACAGCCCTGGGAGATCCCGAGCAGCGCGAACCTCGTGATCCCGGCGGCGTCGACCACCGCTTCCAGATCGCTCACGTAGGCTTCGAACGAGATGTCGTCCACGGTCCGGTCCGACAGCCCGTTGCCGCGAGTGTCGTAGCGGATTAGCGTATGGTCCTTCGCCAACTCCCGGTAGAGATGCCGCCAGATCGGGCTTTCGAGGTCGAACTCCAGGTGGGTCATCCAGTTCCCCGTCTTCATCAGCGGCGGCCCCTGGCCGATCATGGAGTAGGCGAGCTGGACCCCGTCGGGCGCGGCGCAGAAGCGAATCTCCTGCTTCAGGTCGACAGGGCTGGGGGCCGTCACACCGGGGCCGGCGCCGCGATCCGCCGGCGCGATCGCGAAGACGTCCACCGGCCGCGCGATGTTCTTGAAGGTGCGTGGACCGAGCGCCTGGAACTCCGCCTTCAGCGCGCGGCTCACCTGGTCGAACACCTGGCGGGAGATGCAAATGCCGCCGGGCTCCGCGATGCCCTCGAGCCGCGCCGCGACGTTGATGCCGTCACCGTAGATCCGGGTCTCGTCATGGATGACGTCACCCAGGTTGATGCCGATGCGGAACTGCATCCGCCGTGACTCGGGCACGCCCTCGTTGCGCGTCGCCATGACGGTCTGAATCTCGACCGCGCACTCGGTTGCGTTGATCACGCTCGGGAACTCGGCCAGGATCCCGTCGCCGGCGGTGTCGATGACGCGGCCGCCGTAGCGGACGACCAGCGGCAGCACCGCCGCCTGGTGCCCCTTGAGGGCGCGGACCGTCGCGGCCTCGTCCTCGCCCATGAGGCGGCTGTAGCCGGCAATGTCCGCGGCCAGGATGGCGGCGAGCCGACGCTTCATCGAGGTCGTGGAATCGTCGTCCATGCGTTGTTCTCCATGCGGCGCCAGGCGGCCCTCGGCCAGAGGGCGTGCCGCGATTGCTGGAGATCGAGAACTGGGTGGCGTTGAACCAGCTCTGGCCCGATTGTGCTTCCGAGGGTGCGACGGTGTCAAGGCGCGGGCCGGTCGCGCGGACATAACCGCGGCCGCCTACAAGCGCCGATGCGCGTGCGTCAGCCGCGGGGCGCTCCGCTCTTGACGGCGTTGAAGCCACCAGACTACCTTGTTGCCACCGGTCGAACCGTTCCCCGCCCGATTCGCTGGGAGGCTCAGCATGCAGTGCCCTCGGTGCCAGCACGGGAATCCCGCTGGCACGAAGTTCTGTGGGGAATGCGCCGCACCGCTCACCTCACTCTGCGAGTCCTGCGGCGCGTCGAATCCGCCCGAGAACAAGTTCTGCGGCCAGTGCGGCGCGTCACTCCAGAGAATCTCGATCGCGAAGCCCCCTGCGCCCGATTCCTATACGCCAAAGCACCTCGCCGACAAGATCCTGACGTCCAAGGCCGCCCTCGAGGGCGAGCGCAAGCAGGTGACGGTGCTCTTCTGCGACATCGTGGACTCGTCAAGGCTGGCCGAGCGCCGGCCGTTCATCGCTACGAGGGAACCGTCAACCAGTTCCTGGGGGACGGCCTGATGGCCCTCTTCGGGGCCCCCGTAGCCCTGGAAGATCACGCCTTTCGGGGGGTCCAGACGGCGCTGGCGATCCGAGAAACGCTCAGCGGCTATAGCGAGCAGCTCAAGCGGGACCGAGGTGTGGAGCTTCAGCTCCGTCTCGGCCTCAATACCGGTCTCGTCGTCGTGGGCCGGATCGGCGACGACCTGAGAATGGACTACACCGCCGTGGGGGACACCACGCACCTGGCGTCGCGAGTGCAAGCGCTGGCGGAGCCCGGGACGATCCTGATTACGGAGGCCACCCACCGGCTTGTCGAGGGGTACGTCCAAACCGAGAGCCTGGGACCTGTCTCGGTCAAGGGGCGGAGCGAGCGCGTACACGTCTATCGCGTGATCGGCCGCCGCCGGGGGCGAACTCGCCTGGAAGTGAGCGTCGAGCGAGGCCTGACCGAGCTGGTCGGACGTGACCGGGAGCTGGCCGTCCTGCACGAGTGCCTGGCTCGCGTCAGAGCGGGGCGCGGCCAAGTGGTGGGGCTCGTCGGGGAGCCCGGCGTGGGGAAGTCGCGCCTCCTGTACGAGCTTCGCCAGTCCCTGGCGAGCGATCGCGTCACGTGCCTCGAAGGACACTGCGTCGCGTACGGCCAGACGACGCCGTATCTGCCAATCCTGGGGATGCTCCGGACCAACTTCCAGATTGAGGAGGATGACAATCCGCTCCAAGTCCAGGAGAAGCTTCGCCAAGGTATCCACCGGCTGGACCCCGCCCTCGATGGGATTCTCCCATTCCTCGGAGACGTGTTCGGTCTGCCCGGCGCGAACGAGGCCCTCAAGCATCTGGACCCGAAGGACAAGCGACAGAAGACGTTCGAGGCGATCCGGACGTTGACCGTGGCCGGGAGCCAGCAGCGGCTGCATGTGCTGATCCTCGAAGATCTCCACTGGATCGATCCGATCTCGGAGGACTACCTGGCCTTCCTGACTGCCAGCCTCGCCGGCGTCCCCGTCCTCTTGCTGACCACCCAGCGCCCCGGCTATACCGTGCGCTGGGCGGACAAGACCTACTACACGCAGATCGCTCTCGACCTCCTCGACGAACGGGAGACCGAGACGCTCGTGGCCGTTCTGCTCGGAACTCGCCACCTCCCGTCCGATCTGGTGCGATTCGTCCGCGACAAGGCCGAGGGGAATCCGCTGTTCGTGGAGGAGATCACAGCCTCCCTCCTGGAACGCGGGATGCTGCTCCGCCGGAACGGCGAGGTCCTCTGGGCCGGCGGCGCGCCGGTCGACTTCCCTGCCACCATCCAGGACATCATTCGCGCGCGGATCGATCGCCTAGAGGAACCGGTCAAGCGGACCGTCCAGGCGGCGGCCGCCATTGGACGCGAGTTCGGCCTTCGCTTGCTCACCCGGATCGCCGAGATGGCGCCGGACGTCCAGCACCATCTCGAGATCCTGACGCGCGCCGAGCTGATCCACGAGACGCGCTTCTTTCCCGAGCTCGAGTACATCTTCAAACATGCCGTCACCCAGGACGTGGCCTACCAGAGTCTGCTGGCGAAGCGCCGGAAGGATCTGCACGGCGCCATCGGCCGGGCCGTCGAGGACCTCTACGCCGACCGCCTGGACGAGCACGCGCCGATCCTCGCGTACCACTACGCCCGGAGCGAGCACCAGGAGAAGGCGATCGAGTATGCGCTCCGCGCCGGGGACCAGGCCGCCCGGCTCTACGCGAACGCTGAAGCCACGACGTACTACGAGCAGGCGCTCGCTATGTCGCGAGCGCTGCCACCGGCGCCCGAGGCGCAGCGCTGCGAGATCGACGCTGCCCTCAAGCTCGCGGCGGTCGGAATGACCCGACAGCACATCGAGCGCGACCAGCGGAACGTCGAGCGGGCTCGGGCTCTCGCCGAGCAACTCCAAGACCAAAGCCGGCTGGCTGAGGCGCTCTACTGGCTGGGACGGCTCCAGTATGTGCTCGGTGATCCGGCGAAGGCGATCCAGTATGCGGGGCGGAGCCTGGAGATCGCCGACCGGCTGGGTGACGAGCGCCTTGCGGCACCGCCGGTCAATCTCATGGCCAGAGGTTACTGGCGATCCGATCCCCCCAAGGCGCGCCGAATGATCGAGCGAAGTCTGGAGCAGATGGCCCGGCTCGGACACAAGGGCGAGGAGGCCACCGCGCTGGGCTTCGCCGCCATGCTCTTCGCGACCGCCGGCGAGTTCGACCGGGCCCTCGCCTACGCCGACCGCGGCCTCGCGTTAGCCCAGGAGATCCAGAACCCGCTCGCGGAGGCCGCCGCCTATATGTACCGAGGGACGCTCCACGACCAGCGGGGCGAGTACGTGCGGGCGATCGCCGACTACGAGCGCGCGAGGCGCGTTGCCGAGGGTGCCGGTGACCTGTTCCGCATCTACATCGTCAAGTTCTGGGAGTCGCGGGCCCACACGAGAGCCGGCGACGCGAATCGCGCGCGAACCCTCGCCGAGGAGGCCTTCGCCCTCGCCGAGCGAATCGGCACGAGGTTCGTCCTTGCTCACGGGAAAGTGTCCTTTGCGGAGTCCCTCCTGGCCTTGGGCGAGCTGGACGAGGCGTGCAGAGTCTCGCGGGAAGCGATCCTCCTGAGTGAGGAGAGCGGCGATGGATTCGGCGCCGCCCTCGCTCATCGAGCCTTGGGCGAGTCGCTGGTCCGGTTGCATCCGTCTGACTCACAGTGGCAGCGCGAGCTTCTGGAGGCCATCCGACTCCAGGAGGACGCGGAAGCCCAACCAGAGCTGGCTCGGAGCCACCTGAGTTATGCTCGTCTGCTCAAGGCCGCGGATGAGCCTCAAAAGGCCAGGGCACATCTCGCCCAGGCCATCGACATGTTTCGTCGAATGGGTATGGCATGGGACCTCGGCCAGGCGGAGCAGGTGCGCCGAGAGCTCGCTTGACGTGAATGCGTCCGCTTCGAGGCCGCCAAGACCCTCGGCCTGACGATCCCGCAGTCGCTGCTGCAGCGGGTGGACGAGGTGATCGAATAGGACGGCAGCGGCTGGCGCAGAGAGCAAACTGCCAAACCAATTCCTGGGTGAAGTCTGGGTAAAGCAAAGGGGTTAGCGGCCTCGACGTCCGCTAACCCCTCGTCGTTCATGGTTGCGGGGGCCCGCAATTACCGATATCAAAGATGCTCAGCTTCGAGGTCGATTTGATCTAGACACATTGCTGATCGTCGGGAGCACCGATGCCCTGGGTCCGGCGACGGCTGGGTGGTGCGCACCGTGACGGTCGACCCGGGGTCCGGGCTCCCACACCGCGCTGAGTGCGTCAGGTGGGCTCACGGCGGGCGCGTACGGATTGACGCCGCGATGTCCTGGCTCACTGCGGCGAGCAGACGATTCTGCGCGGCGACGAACGCCGCGTACGTGGGGTCCGCCACCGGCTCGTCGAGCGTCACTGCGCGACGGACGAGCTCCTTGCCGTTGCCGTCGAGCAGCCGCCACTGGACGCTCAACATCACGGGACCCCCGAGCGGACCGTCGAAGCGGAACACCTCCGCCGTCACTCGGTACGTGACGGAAGTTGGCGAGCGCCACGGGAAGAGTGCCACCGCGTCGGTGGGAATCAGGGCGGCGAGGTTCTCGGCGATCACGCGGGCCATGCCGTCCCGGAGCGGCTCGGCCCACTGATGCGCCGGGGAGACCCGAATCTCTCCACCTCCCTCGCGCACCACGACGGATTGACTGTCGAGGTACGCGGCGAGTGTCACCGGACCGACACCGACCGCCGGCCCGCGAGGAGGCCCCGTTCGCTCCGGCTCGCTGGCCGCCGAGAGGACGTAGGTCCTCGGCGGCGCCGCGCGCAGGGAGCAGCCCATGAGGACCACGAGCAGCGCGATGACCGGGACGAGGGCGGGTGTCTTCACGGCCCAGCCTGCCCGCGACCGAACAGGAGCATGGTGGGCTGTCGATCGATCTCCTCTGCCAGCATCCGCAGCGCCCGCGCGGCGCGGCTCAGCTCGTTGAGGGTGTCGGCCAGCTGATAGCCGAGCGGCGACTGCCCGGCGAGCACGCCATCGACCCCGCCCAGCGATGCGTCCACCGTCCGGAGGGTATCGCGGGCGGCGTCGGCGGCAGCCCGCAGAGCGGTCAGCGCCGGCACGAGCTGCTCGTCGATGCGCTGCAGGCTCCGCCGGGCGTCCTGCATGAGCGCGCGAGCCGAGTCCGACGTCGACTCGACATTGGTCGTCAGGGGCGTCACCTGGCGGTCGAGGTCGTTGACCAGCTTGCGAACGTCGTGGCCGACCTCGTCGATGGTGCGCTGCGCCTGCTCGAGGGTGCGCTGCAAGGCCGTGGCGGTCGGATCGACGCGCGCATTGACCTTCTGGAGGAGTGTCCGGGCCTCCAGCAGGGCGCCGTCGAGCGACGTGACGGCGCGCTGCAGTTCTGGCCCGCGCACCAACTGCTCGATGCTGTTGAGGGTCCTCGCGGTCGAGTCGGCGATCTCCTTGAGGGGCATCTGCTCCACCACCCCCATGAACCTCTTCAGCTGGTCCTGGAGCTGCGCCAGAGCCGTGGGTATGGTCGGGATCTCACACGTCTCCTTGTCGATGCCCGTGAGCCGCACGGCAGTATCCGGATAGAAGTCGAGCGCGATGTAGAGCTGCCCGGTGAGGAAGCTCAGCACCTGAAGCTGCGCCCGCATGCCTCTCCGCACGGCATCCTCGACGACCGCCTTCAGGCCCTGCTCGGCGATCGCCCCGGGCAGACCGTGGCCGCGCGCGGGATCGATCTGCGTGAGGACGATGATGTATGGCGACCCTCGGCGCGTCTCGATGCTCGTCACCGTGCCCAGCTGCACGCCGCGAAAGCTCAACGGCGATCCCACCGTGAGCCCCGCCACGCTCTGATCGAAGGCCATGAGGCACGTCACCGGCCGCTTGAACCACTCCCGCCCTCCGAGGAGCAGGATGCCCGCCACGACGAGCGTGAGCCCGCCCAGCACGAAGGCGCCAATCAGGGTCGGGTTCGCGCGCCTGGCCATGGGGGCGTCTCGCTTTCTCTGCTCACCGGGTCACGGTCTGCCGCTCTCCGCGGGTGAGGAAGGCTTGCACCCGCGGATCGGTCGACTCGGCGAGGAGGGTCTTGGGGTTCCCGCGGGCGATCATGGTGCGCGTCTCCGGGTCGAGGAACACAGAATCGTCGCCAATGGCGAAGATGCTGGCCAGCTCGTGCGTCACCACCACCACCGTGCAGCCGAGGCTGTTGCGGAGCTCTAGGACCAGATCGTCGAGCCGCCGGGAGCTGATGGGATCGAGGCCCGCCGACGGCTCGTCCAGGAACAGGATGTCGGGGTCGAGGGCCATGGCCCGCGCCAGGCCCGCGCGCTTCTGCATCCCGCCGCTGATCTGCGAGGGATAGAAGTCCTCGAAGCCGGCGAGGCCCACCAGGGCCAGCTTCAGGGCCGCGATCTCCTGGATCTCCGCCGCCCCGAGATCGGTGAGCTCGCCCAGCGGCAGGCTCACGTTCTCGGCCAGGGTCATGGAGCTCCAGAGGGCGCCGCCCTGGTAGAGCACCCCGAAGCGTCGGGTGAGCCGCTCGCGCTCGTCGTCGTCTGCCTTCCACAGATTCTGCTCGCCGACGATCACGTCGCCGCGCAGCGGCGCCAGCAGGCCGATCATGACGCGCAGCACCGTGCTCTTGCCGCAGCCGCTACCGCCCATGATGATGAAGATCTTCCCGCGCGCCACCTCGAAGTCGAGGTCGTGCTGGACGACGAAGCTCCCGTAGCCGACATCGAGGTCCCGGACGGCGACGACCGCCGCGGACGGCGTCTCAGAGCTTGAGGGCATTCAGCACCACCGCGAAGATGCCCTCGGCGACCACGATCAGGACGATGGCCGTCACCACCGCCGAGGTGGCGGCCAGCCCCACCGCGGCCGCGCTGCGCCCGCACTGGATGCCGCGCAGACAGCCGGCGAGCGCCACCAGGACGCCGAAGACCGACCCCTTGGTGATGCCGAGGAAGAAGTTGGTGAGGTTCAGCGCGGCCAGGGTCCGATCGGAGTACTCCACGACCCCGAGCCCCAGCATGCTCACGCCGACGAAGGCGCCGCCCAGGATGGCCATCAGATCCGAGTAGACGGTGAGCAGCGGCATCATGAGGATCAAAGCCAGCATGCGGGGCAGCACCAGGAAGTCCATGGGCGGGATCCCCATGGTCACCAGGGCGTCGATCTCCTCGTTCACCCGCATCGTGCCGAGCTGCGCGGCAAAGGCGGCCCCAGTGCGTCCGGCCATGATGATGCCGGTCATGAGGCAGCCCATCTCGCGAGTGGCGGCGATGGCCACGAGATCGGCCACGTACACCGAGGCTCCGAAGCTCTGCAGCTGCACGGCGCCCATGAACGCGAGGATCAGGCCAACCAGGAAGCTGATCAGCGTCACGATCGGCAGCGCCTTGGGCCCGCACTCCTGGATCACCTCGAAGAGGTCCACCCACCGGAAGTTCGCCGTGCCCTGCAGCAGCCGTCCGAAGGACAGAGTGGCGTCGCCCACGAAGCGCAACGACACCAGGATCGCTTCCCAGGCCGCGATGCTCGTGAGGCCGAGGCGCGTCAGCCACGACGGTGCCGCCGCCGGGGCGCCCGTCTTCCTCTCGGGGACGGCGGTGGCCAGCACGATGAGACGATTGACGCCCGCCGGCAAGCTCTGCCGGTCCACCGTCACGGCTCTGGCGTCGCAGAGCTGGATCAGCTTGAGCACGAACGCCACCAGGCCCGTATCCCACCCGGTCACCCCGCCGGCCTCGAGCGTGACCCGCCTGATGCCGACGTTGCGCGCGAGCGCCTCCTGGATCTCGTCCGGGCCCGGGAGCCGATTCTCCAGGCGCCATTCCCCGGACAGGCGCACCTGTACGACGTCAGGCCTGGGACTCTCGACCGTCAGCCGCCACGCGTGCCGAGGGCTGTCAGTCCGCTGGTCCATCCCGTTCCACTGGTGAACGGCTCGAGGTCACCGCCGAGGCCCGAGCGGCTCGTCGGAACCAGTCGATGCGTCCGGAGGCGCCACACGCGCCACCACCACGGCGCTTCCATGAGTGACCCGCAGGTCGTGACACATGCACCCAACCTATCTTTCAAGCAACCCGGAGGTGCTGACACCTGGCCCGCCAGATGTCATCACTCCCTTCGGGGCCATGGCGCGGCGCTACCTCTGCCGCTGGAGCCTGACGTCTGCCTTGAACACTCCGCCGATTACGCGGCCGCTCATGCTGTCCCCCTGCACAGTGAGGGTCCCGTTCAACTTAGAGGGCTGAACGATATGCACTTCGTTTCCGGAGATCGTGACTTGAATGGGGCCGCTGGGGTCGAACGGGCCGGTCACGCGCAGGTCACCGGTAGCCTGCGACCCCGACTGCGTGAGCGTCATCTGGATCGCGCCCTGTTCAGCCGTCACGACCCCGCCGCCGCTGAAGGTGCCTACCCAGTGCCCCACCCACTTCCCGGTGACGTCAACGGTCGGCTCCATCCAGACCGACTCGCCTCCTCCGGCGCACCC
>Ga0335070_10010707_pt1 | contig 10722 bp, 11 predicted proteins | sample Lox_Sample_13_FD_206722 | JGI IMG/M metagenome (GOLD analysis project Ga0335070, IMG submission 206722) | Soil microbial communities from Loxahatchee National Wildlife Refuge, Florida, United States - Lox_Sample_1.3 | ecosystem: Environmental > Terrestrial > Soil > Wetlands | place: USA...
TATGGGCGTGGCCACTGGATCGGCAATCGTGTCCACGAACTTTGACGTGCCTGCCGGCGCCGAGAAGGGCGCCAGCACGCTGGAAGTCATCGCGAACGGAATTCCGTCGCCCGTGGTGAGCGTCAAGGTGCAGTGAAGCATCGCGAAAAAGATAACTCCCACCTTCCGCGTATGCGAGGGTGGGAGTTGTTGCGGCTGCCCTGTGAACATCGCTGGTTGTCAGCTTTCCTATCTGCGTGCGAGTTCGCACCCCCTCACTTCATCCGGTTCCGGTAGAGGCTGCCATCAACCTGCTGCGTCATCGCTTCGATATTGAGTGGAACTTCCAGAAAATCTGCCACTGCCTCGGCCGTCGCCTGCGGTTCTCGTAGAACCCGGTGGTAGTGCACTCGCAGCACTGCGATATTCTGTTTTCCGGTGAGCCAGCGATTCACCTCGATCAGATGCCGCTGGAAAGCCTCTTCAATTGCCGAATAGTCACCACCACCTGCGGTGTTGCCGCGCCGCCGCAACATCTCATCCTGCGACTTGAGGACTTCAGGCAAAGGACGCTGCATGAAGATGACGCGATAGTCGTGTCCAGCGGGCAGCGAGAGCAGGAGTTGGGAGATCACCTTCACAACCTTTCCCTCGGCCTCGGCGATGCAGGCGGGATCTTTAGGCAGTTGCTTGATTCGTTCCCACTCCAAGTACCCGCGCGGGTTGTCGGTGTCAGCCTTGCGCTCGCCGTCAGAAAGAACGGGCAGCCCGCCGGCTGCGAGCATTTGCATCATCAGGGATGTCCCCGAGCGGGGCAGTCCCGAGACTATGGTGATCATTGGGCCCTTTGTTGGTCAGGATGGCGCGCGGATTCAGAGCGCCTCGCTGGAATGATAGTGGGAAGACACTATTCCGGCAAAACGCGACGCCGCCCGATCCCAGTGTTAATCGAAGAAATCTGCGCTGGCAAAGGCCACGGATGAGGGCGTCTTACGATCGGCTTGTGCAAGATTCCCGGGCAGTGGTGGAGCGGCGGACGGTTGATCTGGAATCGATTCGACCGTGGCGCTGTGGCTGTGATCTCTCATTGTTTCCGGCAGCAGCATTTGAACCACACGCCGCTTCCACATGACAAAGTCGCATAGCCTACAGAAAGATTCCTTGTAGCCGGCCAGCGCCGGGAGGAGCAGTTTAACATTCATGGTAAAAGATTAGCCGAGTTACTTTGTTTCGCAAAGTACTTTTACATGTGATGAACCGCTCTTACCTACGCATTGCTTTATGCCGTTCATTTCTGGTAACGTGCCTCGCACTGTTCTGCGGGGCATTGCCGGCAACGGGCGTGCTCGTGGTGGAAGCCGGCTCCGTCCAACCCGCAAAGGAGACCCAAGTGGCTTTCTGTCCAAATTGTGGAACCCAAATCCCGGAGGGAGCGGCTGGCTGTCCGAAGTGCGCCACGGCGGGCGCGCCGGCGGCGACCGCCCCCGTTGCTGTTTCCGCGGGCGGCCTCACGGACAACGTGGCGGGCATGCTCGCTTACGTCACTATCATTCCCGCCATTCTGTTCCTCGTACTCGAACCCTACAACAAGAAGCGCTTCATCCGCTTCCACTCATTCCAGTCGATCTTCTTCGGAATTGCCTGGTTCATTCTGTGGGTCGTGCTTGGCATAATTGGGCACATACCCTTCTTGGGATGGGCGACGATCCTGATCTGGCCGTTAATTGGGCTTGGCGGGCTGATCGTCTGGCTGATCCTGGTTCTGAAGGCCTATCAAGGCCAGATGTTCAAATTGCCGGTAATCGGTGACATGGCGGAGAAACAAGCCGACGCAGTGTAGCGGGCACATGCCTTGTTTCGTAAAATGTTCGCCCCTATGATATGCTGCGTTTCCGGAGCGAAACGCGCATGCGGAAAGCGATCAACCACCTCAAGAAATCCGACCCGGTGATGGCCGAGATCATTGCCCGGGTCGGTCCGTGTCGCATGGAATTCAGCGAGCCCACCTTTCATAGCCTCGCGGAAGCGATTCTGTACCAGCAACTGAACGGCAAGGCAGCGGTCACGATCTTCAACCGCTTCACGGCGGTGGCAGGCGATCCGCTGACACCCGACGGCATTCTCAAGCTCACCGACGCGCAGATGCGGGGCGTGGGCCTGTCGAAGCAAAAAACAGCATACCTGCGCGATCTCTCTGGCAAGACCAAGGCAGGCTTGCTGGAATTCGAGCGGCTCCCGGAGCTGTCGGAAGAAGAGGTCATCCAGCACCTGACAAAGGTAAAAGGCGTCGGCGTCTGGACGGCGCACATGTTCCTGATGTTTACCTTGCGACGGCAAGACATCCTGCCCACCGGCGACTATGGAGTACAGGCGGCCATCAAGAAGCACTACAAGAAACGCAAGTGGCCGAAGCCGGCGGTGATGGAGAAGATCGCGAAGCCGTGGACACCCTACCGGTCCATCGCCTGCTGGTACTTGTGGAAGAGCCTGGATGTAAAAACGATGTAGGAAATCGTCCGAACTAGAATTGCGTCCCGCCGGTCGATCCACGTGAGAGGATCTGTTTCGACAGCACGATGGATTGCTGCCGCGCCGCTTCGTCTCCGGTCGACTGGTATTCCTCTTCGTATTCCTTTTGCGCTTCGGGAACTCGCCCTTCCTTCTGGTAAAGCACTCCCAGGGCCCAATGAAGTTCTGGGAAATGCGAATCCGAGCGCTCAACCTGCTGCAACAATGAACCCGCGGCATCCATCTTGCCCAGGCTGATTTCGACGTTGGCGAGTGACAGGAGAATCGCGTTCTGCCGGTTGGTATCGAAATCCTTTCGCGCCGCCAAACGACTGAGTACCTCTTCAGCCTCGCTGTATTGCCGTTTGGCAAAGAGGCCCCGAGCCAGAAAGAGGTTGATCTTGGGATCGTCGGGAGCCAATCGTGCCGCGATGCGATAGTGTTCGAGCGCGACATCGGTCCGGACGTCGTCCATCTCGACATTCCCGAGCAGCGCATACGCGTACGCGTTTCGCGGGTTCACATCGATCTCGCGCTGCAGGAATGCGATGTCGTCGTGGTAGAAACGCTGCTGCGCGAATGTGAGGACGCAAAACGTAATCAGCAGAGCCGCGGCCACGCCGCCCGTCGCGACGGCCATCGCGCGCGACTTCATCCAGAGCCATCCGACGAATAAACCCGCCAGCAAACAGAATCCCACCGAGGGCAAATAAAGGTACCGGTCGTGGGTCATGTCGCCCTGCGGATACAGGCGGATTGCAACCAAAGCTGGCAATAGTGGCAGAAGAATGAGCGCCGCTGAGAATCCAATCAACCAGTTGTGGCGAACCGTCAGCCATGTCGCAAGAAGTAGAATAACCAGCCCCACCGCCAGCGGCAGCAGGAACTGGCTGGCCGGAGAAGCATAGATAGGATTGACGTACCCGCCACTGAGCTTGAGCGGAACTGCCAATTTCCCCAGATAGAAGAGCAGGATCGAAGGTGCGCTGAAACAGACTTCCCGCCAGGTATGCTCGCCGTTCTCGATTCCCGCCCCGTGGAGGACCAGCCACCTGATGGTCAGCCATGTTCCGGCCGCCAGTAGATACGGACCGACCGCCATCGCCCAAAGTTCGATCTCGCGGTGCCGGTCTTTGAGGCGAATCCGTGCCGCCACCACGAGGAGAACAATCATTGCAACGCCGGTCTCTTTCGCAAACAGTCCGGCAAAGAACAGAAGGGCGCTCACGACTACGGGCCATCCGGCCGCTTTCGCGCGCGGCGCCATCAGCACCAGCAACGCCGCAAGCATCAGCAAGGTGAAGAGCAATTCGTTGCTGGCCGAGACCCAACCCACCGCGTCGACGTGTATCGGATGTACTGCAAAAATTGCCGCGGCTGCCACGGACCCGAGGTTGCTACCGATCAGCTGCTTAGCCAGCCGGTACACTAGATAGGTACATGCAACGTGTAGAGCGGCGCTCGAAAGATGCCAGAACCACGGCGAAAGTCCTCCCAGCGTGTGGATGATCAGCATCCACAGGGAGAATAGCGGCCGGTAAAACAGCACTTCACGGGTGCCGGCATGGCTCCAAAGATGCGAGGTCAGAATCTCGGGCAGGCGATCCCACGACTGCACCTGCGGATTGCTTACGATCTGAAGGTGGTCGTCACGAACGAATCCATTGAGAAAAGAGCGGGAGTAAACCAAGAAGGCCAGAGTGCACACCGCAAGCGGCACGCGCGATATCCGCCAAAGCCCGCGCCAGTCTGCTCGCGGTGCAACTCGACGCAGAGCTCCAGTGTTGTGGGATTTCCTCTTCATGCGATGAAAGGCGCTACCAAAAGAATGGATCTACCTGCGAATCAGGCCCAGGGGGGAGGCAACTAGGATTGTTGCTTTGCCGCCCGTTGTCAAGATTCGGATTACGGCGGCACCGCCCGTCCAAAAAACGCCGCTCAAATGAAAAACCCTCTCATGGGGAAATGAGAGGGTTTAACGAGCTGGTTGGCTCCGGCGTGCGTTGTTAAGCGCGAACTACATTGGCCGCCTGGAAGCCCTTGGGGCCTTTGAGAAGATCGAACTCAACGGTCTCGCCTTCGTTTAAAGTGCGGTAACCGTTCTCCTGGATGGCGGAAAAATGAACGAACACATCCTCGCCAGTGGAGCGCTGGATAAATCCGTAACCCTTCGCCCCGTTGAACCACTTCACAGTACCCTTCTCTCTCACAAAGCTACTCCTTTCGCCTCATCGCAAAGAATTCTTCTTCCGTCTCGCGTGTATGTTCCACTGAAATGGAACACCCCCTCGGAAAACGGAGAGAAGCCGGGTGACGTCCATGGCGACGCCGAAAGCCGCATCAAGGGAAACGGCTCCACGCGTACTGCCGCACTCACGCGCGACACATACGCCGAGGAGCCGTCAAATAATGGCGCGATCTTCGACTACCTGACACAGATACGTCGACCCAAACAGCACTTGCGCCAACCGGCCTTCCGGTTGACGCGCCAGATAATAGCAGGAACACTGCCGTTGGCAAGAGGTAAGTTGCTGAAACGAATGTGACCAGCGGAGATCAACTCCCACAACCGGAACGGAACTTCCGTCACTACGATCGGTGTAGTAGCCTCTAAGTATCTGATACATTTGAGAAAAATTGAATTCAATCACACCAGCCGAAATCCGGGAAAAACCTGTGGGGACCGGCTCGCCGGGCATGGTCAAGGCGCAGGATGAACGCCTCATCCCGTCGATTGCCCGTTATCTCCTGCGGACCGAAGTTCACACTTTTGCGTTCTCGGTAGCCGCGAACGCCATTCTGTCCTTCTTCCCATTCATGCTGCTGCTGATGACGCTGATTCGCCGCGTCTTCCGTTCACGGGTCATGTACGACGTGGTCGTCAGCCTGTTGCGCGACTACCTACCGGCCGGGCAGGAGTTCGTCATCCGCAACCTGAATGCCCTGGTCGAGGCGCGCCAGCGCGCACAGATCTTTTCGCTGGTGATCCTGCTGGTCACATCGACGGGGATTTTTCTCCCGCTTGAGGTCGCGCTAAACCGGGTCTGGGGATTCCGCAACAACCGTTCCTATCTCGGCAACCAGTTGATCGCGCTTGGACTGGCCTTCGCGTGCGGATCGCTCGCCCTGACCTCGATCGCGCTGACGGCAGGCAATGTCGCTTTTCTCAAGACCGTCTTGCGCGGACACGGCGTGTGGTACATCCAGCTCGTGGGATTCATCACCATGAAGGTTTGCGCCATCACCGCGAGCATCGCGATCTTCTTCCTGATTTATTGGCTGCTGCCCAATGGCAGGGTGCCGGCGCGGGTTGTGCTGCCGACTGCCATCCTGATGGGACTGCTGTCGGAATTGATGAAATATGCATACATCTACGCCTTGCCCTGGCTGAACTTCGGAGAGGTATACGGCCCGTTCGCGATTTCCGTCAGCCTGATGTTCTGGGCGTTCTTGTCGGGTATGCTGCTGCTGACGGGAGCCTACTTGTCGGCACGGCGATTGCGGGATTTCTGACGGTCGTGCAGACAGACTTATTTCTCCAGGTAGTAGTCCACTGATGTAACAACGCGGACGGTCTTCATCATGCTGCTATCGGCTCCGCCATAGCCGCCATCGCCGCTATCGCCTGCCTGATCAGCAGGGAGAATAGAGAACACTCCCTGGTTTGCCTGACGAATCGATCCAACTTTGCTGCCGGAGTCGGCGGCGAAGCGATCGGCGGCGGCGCGGGCGTTGCGAGTAGCTTCGGTGATCATGTCGGGCTTAATCGAGTTCAAGCCAGTGAACTTGTAGGTCAAACCCTGTCCCGGATTGCCGCTCAATACAATTCCCTTTTGCAGAAGCCGGATCGTTTGCTGTGCCGCGGAAGCGACCTGCTCGACACGTGCTGTTCGTACCGTAATCTGTTGCTCAACAATGTAGCGATGCGGGGCGCGGTTGCCGCCGCCATACTCCTGCGCCTGGGTGTCGACTACACGGATGACGCCCAGTTCGATCTCATTGTTCTGGATGCCCTCATCAGCGAGAAACTGCATGACGGTCTTCTTGTCCGCCTCGGTCTTTGCGTATAGCGTGGCCAGATCATCCCCCGCCTCTTTGTAGGTGAGCGGCCAAACTGCCAGATCGGACTTCACCTTCCGCTCGACGAGCCCTTTGACCGTTACGTAACGATCGCCCAGGCGGATCGCCTTGATCTGGGAGCCAAGCAGCCAACCACCAACAATGAGGCCGAGTGCGATCAGTAACGCCGCGCCGGCAAGGTCGCTTCGCTTCGCGCCGTCCATGGCAACCTCGAGTTATTCCGTGACAAGAAAGTTGGTTTGCAAAGTATAACCCGCGAGGCACTTGGCAGCGGAAGTCCTTCGCAATGCGACGGTGGAAAATACCTGCCCTACCGAGATCGATGTAGAATCCGTTTACAAAGGGGCGGGGCAAATGCGAACGCGTGCTGTCATCCAAGGACTGTTTCTTGTCGCTCTCATCGCGGTATCCGGAGCCTTCGCGCAGGACGAGCATTACCACAAAACGCCGGAACGCTTAGGAAAGGTCACGTTCGCGACCTCCTGTAAGCCGGAGGTTCAGGCCAGCTTCGAACGAGGCGTTGCGCTGTTGCACTCGTTCGCCTATAGCACTGCCGAAACCGAATTCAAACATGTAATCGAACAAGACTCGGCTTGTGCAATGGCGCACTGGGGAGTCGCGATGACGTATTTCCATCAGCTCTGGGATCCGCCTATCGCAGCGCAGGCAATTCCGTTAGGCCAGGCGGAATTGGACCGTGCAAGGCATGCAGCACAGAGTTCGGAACGCGAGCATGGCTTCATCAGTGCACTGGAATTGATCTATCGCGAAGGCTCAACTGTTCCATACCGGTCGCGTGCGCTGGCTTACGAGCAGGCGATGAGCGAACTCGCAGCGAAGAATAAATCGGATTCCGAGGTTCAGGTTTGGTACGCGCTGTCCCTTCTCGCGAACGCAACCCCGACAGACAAGAATCATACCCGCCAAAAGAAGGCGGCTGAAATTCTCGAGCCGCTCAACGATAAGTATCCGCAACACCCCGGAATTCCGCACTACCTGATCCATGCTTACGACAATGCGGAACTAGCACCAAGAGGGTTGAAGGCGGCGCGAACCTATTCGCAGATAGCGCCCTCGGCGCCCCACGCGCTGCACATGCCGTCGCACATTTTCACCAGGCTTGGACGGTGGGAAGACTCCATTGCCTCGAATACCGCCGCTCAAAGAGCGGCACACGCACAAGGGGACACCGGCGAAGAATTGCATTCCATGGACTACCTGGTCTACGCGTATCTGCAAAGTGGACGCGACACAGACGCGGGCCGCGTGCTTGAACAAGTCCGAGGGATGCCGGGGCTCAATACCGGCGAATTCAAGATCGGATACGCTGCGACGGCCATGCCGGTTCGATATGCGGTTGAGCGAAGCAAATGGGACGATGCCGCCCGGATCACGCCACCGGAGGGAGCCCCGCCACAAGTCGTGGCGATCGCGGTCTGGGCACGCGGGCTAGGATCGGCGCGCCTGCGCCACCCAGAAGAGACACGAAAGGAAATGGCCAAACTCGGTGTTCTCGAGACGCAACTGCGAAACTCCGGAAATGAGTACTGGGCCACGCAGGTACAGATCCAATCGCGGGAACTGACGGCATGGGCGAACCAGGCAGAAGGAAAGAAAACAGAAGCGCTGAAGCTGATGCGCGACGCCGCGGACGAAGAAGACGCGATCGAAAAACTTCCAGTCACGCCTGGACCGATTCTTCCGGCCAGGGAACAACTCGGTGAGTTGTTCCTCGAACAGGGCCATCCTGATCTCGCCAGCAAAGAGTTTGAGTCCGCGTTAAGAAATTCGCCGGGGCGACGCCGGTCGTTGGACGGAGCAAGCCGCGCGGCACAAACCTTGAGCCAAAAATGACATTTGTGAGAAGGCGGAAACCGTGTCGGGCTTACGTTTCCGCCTGTTCGATTTACTTCACGCCTTTCTCCGGATCCCATGAGCCTTGCAGTCTGCGGATGTAGACCATCTGTCCGACGTGATAGGCATTATGCGTACCGACGTGGGCGATCATGGAATACCATTTTTGCAGTTTGGCGTCATCGGCAGCCTCGACGGCCTTCTCCCAGTCCGTCATGATCTGATCAAGTTCCTTCACAGTCGCGTCCCACTTCTTGGCGTCGAAAGCGTCGAAGGTTTCGTTGTTGTCGCCGCTGAATTTTTCCGGCGTTACGCCATTGAATTTCGCCAGTTCCTGACGGTTCCAGAAGATGAGGTGATAAGCCAGCTGACCGATGGAGTGATTGCCCTTCCCGTCGGTCCAACTCGCCTGCTCCGCCGTAATTCCGGCCACCGCAACATTGGCAGGAACAAACCAGTCTTTGTCATTGTGTGTGGTTCGCAGCTGTTCGAGGAGAATGCTCTTCAGGGTGGGAGCCGGTTTTTGTTCCTGCGCGTATGCAGCAAGCGAGACAGACAGCAGTAGAAGAACGAGAAATCGTTTCATAATCCACTCCCTTTGAAATTGCTGGAAATTGGCAGGCACACGTCCCCGGCTAGTAGACGGTCAAAGCTTCCATCGGGTAGCGGATTGAGGGAAACTTTTCTCGATAAAAGCGAATACTGTTTTGGGCTGCACCCCAAAGATCGGTTCTTTCATGCTGCGGGGGTCCATCTTGTATTTCTTCTTGTACGCACCGGCGACGCGCTCAAGAAGGGCGGCGGCGTTCACCTCTTCGGCGGTGCCTTCGACAATCACCGCTTCTTCCCCGTTGTCGTTGGTGACCGTGCAAGCCGGGTTGGTTGCCAGATTCTGTCCCTTGCGCGACTTGCGTCCGGTGGAAAAGTAGAATACGTCTTCCACCCACACGCCCCATACCGGCATCACATGCGGACGGTTCTCCGGACGAAGCGTCGCAACCCAGAACGTTCGACAGGTGCTCATCTGCTTCTCGACCCAGCTCCAGGGAAGCAGTCCCTTTCCGTCTTCCGCGCCGACGATTCCGTAGCCGGGCGCAAAAGGACGCGAGGCACGAGGAGAAGGGGTGCGGCTCGGTTTTGATGTGCGAGATTTCTTGGGAGGAGTGCGAACCGCCGAACGCTTCGACATAGCGGCAGAATTGTACTTCGAAAGGTAGGGCGCTAGTCCAGCATTGTCGTCGTGCGCGGAGCGGGCAATGTGCCTACTTCTTGAGTTCGGCCACTGCGCGATAGGCTTCATCGATCGCGCAATCGGTGTACGCGTAGGCGCCGGCATCGGAATTCGCAATCGCGATCCGTCCAAAGGGCTTGCGCGCAATCTCGCACGGAGTCTCGTTGCCATTCAGCCAGAACTCGTCGAACAGCGAGTTGTACTCGTAGGCGTAGCCGTGCGGCCACCGGTTCACAGTGATTCCGACAATGTCGCGGGCGGGATCGAATCCGCTGGGTCCCACCATGCGACCGAGTTGCTCGCGAATGTTGCGCTCGTAGGTTTCGAAAGTCGTCGAATACAGCTGAATTCGTCCAAGCTTGTGCTGTTCGCGCGCGGGCCGCCCCGGTTTGCAGGCCGCTTTCATCATGTGCACCACGATCGGCTCGTCCGGCGTCTTCGCGCACTCGTAGCCGCCGATCGAAACGGGCAGGTCGAGGCTCGCATAGCTGTGATACATCCCCGGAGCGTAGATCGCGTTGGCGCCTGCCTTCTGAAAAGCAGTCCAGTTGCGGATCAGGACGTTGTTGTAGAGCAGCGGAACTTTCTGCGCGGATGCTAGCGCCTGCTTTTGCGCGGGGGGCAACTCATCGGCAATATATGGAATCACGACGTGCCAGCACGCCAACACAACGTTAGCGGCGCGCACCGTCTTGAGTTGCTTGTTTGTGAAATAGGAAACTTTCACATCTTTGGCAGTATCTGGATCACCGTTGTGCTTAACTTGCACGACGGTGCTATTGAGTCGAATCCGTGTCGGGGATGAGGGCTGGTCCAACCGCGCGTAGTCGGCCTTGGCGAGAACCACGTCGCTGGACGAATTCCCTGGAATAGCCGACGGAATCAGCTTCCGCACCAGCAATCGAGCGATCGACGCGTTCCCGTCAGGAAAATGGAAGAAATATTTGTCCGCCTCCTCGCTGCGGATGGCGTCGCGATTCATTCCTTTTCCGGGCGCTGGATCGAGATTCAGCCCGTCAAATCCCGGCATCTCGAGTCCCCAAGCGTCTTGCGCCGCCATGCCGTCGATC
>Ga0335070_10010710_pt1 | contig 10721 bp, 9 predicted proteins | sample Lox_Sample_13_FD_206722 | JGI IMG/M metagenome (GOLD analysis project Ga0335070, IMG submission 206722) | Soil microbial communities from Loxahatchee National Wildlife Refuge, Florida, United States - Lox_Sample_1.3 | ecosystem: Environmental > Terrestrial > Soil > Wetlands | place: USA: Florida...
GAGGCGAGGCGCAGCGGCGACGACAGCCGGTCGAGGAAAAAGCGGCATTCGGACTCGAGCGGAGCAAGGGGCGAAGACGCCGGCCGGATGAAGACGATCGGCCTCTCGAGGCGCATCGCCAGGCAGGCCAGGAGATAAGGCCGGGCGGGGTCGATGACGCCCCGGACGGAAAGGGACTTCTCGCCCGTCGCGGCGGCCCGGACGAGACCCAGGAACTCCTCCGTGCGAAAAAGAAAGTCGAGACTCACCCGGCTATTATACGGCGCGTGCGCGCCCCCGTCCAAACAAGACGAAAGAAGAAGGGGTCAAACCTACAGATTACAGAAAAAACCTGTAATCTGTAGGTTTGACCCTTCTTATCTTATCAGTTGAGGTCGACGCGGGGGACGAAGATGTTCTTGCGGACCCGCCACGAGGCGTCGTCCGAGCGCTCGAGAGAGATCGTCCAGCCGGCCATGAGCCGGCACTCGAAGATCTCCACGGTCCGTCCTGTCCCGGAGTCGAGGAATCGCTTGCGGGAAAGGATGGCCGAGACCGGCAACCGGATGCCGCACAGGGTGATCGCGCGGGGCGTTTCCTCGCCCCGGTAGCCCGCGTAGCATTCAACCTTGGCCGCCTCCCATCGGTAGCGGCCGGCCGCCCGGTCCGAAATGAATGAACTCACAGGCCCTTTCCCGTTAGCCATTATACCACCTTCCCCGCTGCCGCGCCTCTCTCCGCCCGCGGTTGCGAAACCCGCCCCGATGTCATTATAATGACCGCTGGCCCAAGTTTTCGTCGAGGAGGACGGCATGAAAAACAGCGGCGTCCTAAGGCTTCTTTCGCTCGGCTTCCTGTTTCTGGCCGTAGTCGCGGCGGTGCCGCTCGCGGCCCAACCCGTCCCGGAGGCGGACCGGTACCTCGACCATGCGGCGGTGTCCGACGGGCATGTCCGCCTCGTCGTCTTCAACCCCGAGTCCTTCAACATCCGGGCCCTGGTTGCCCTGAGGAAAAACGGCATCATCGACATCCCAAACCTCGTCGTCGTCGGCGTTTACCACACCAGGCAGACCGGCGACTTCGCCGCCGCGCGCAAGTTCGTCGCCGACCAAGGGCTCGACTGGTTCAAGTTCCACGTCGTCACCGCCGAGATCGGCGAGGCCGACGCCTACAAGGCGAACGCCTGTCTCCCGGAGTTCGAAAAGATCATCCGCAAGTCCGACGGCGTCATCTTCTTCGGCGGCCCGGACATCCCGCCGTCGGTCTTCGGCCGGAAGACGAACCTCCTGACCGAGATCGAGGACCCCTACCGCCACTGGCTCGAGCTCTCGGCCGTCTTTCATTTCCTCGGCGGCTCCCAGGACGCGACGGCCAAGCCCCTCCTCGACACGCGTCCCGGCTTCCCCATCCTGGGCATCTGCCTCGGCTTCCAGACCCTCAACGTCGGCACCGGCGGGACGCTCATCCAGGACATCTGGTCCGAGCTCTACGGCAAGCCGTACGTCGAGGACGTCATCGCCCTCGGCCCCGAGCAGTGGCACAACAACCCCTACCGCAGGCTCTACCCCGTGGACAAGCTCATGGGCTACAACTTCCACACGCTCCAGCTCGGCGACGGGAGCAAGTTCGTCAAGGCCATGGGTTTCAAGGTCACGGACCATCCGCGCATCCTGAGTTCCCACCACCAGGCCGCCGACGGGCTCGGCCAGGGCCTCGTCGCCGCCGCCGCGTCGCGCGACGGGAAGGTCGTCGAGGCCGTCGAGCATGCGAAGTACCCGAACGTTCTCGGCGTCCAGTTCCACCCCGAGCACCCGATGCTCTGGGACGCGACGCCCCAGTTCCGCCAGAAACCGGGCGATCCCCTGACGAGCTACAACGCCATCCTGGCCGGCACGCCGCCGAGCCTCGAGTTCAACAAGGGGATCTGGAAATGGTTCGCCGGGCGGCTCGTGGCGAGCCACGGGAAATGAGGGGACTGTCCCTTTTGATGAAGGAGGCCCCATGAGATATGGAATCGGTACGGCCCTTCTCGTCGCCGTCCTGGCCGCGGCCTGCTCGCGGCCGGCCAAGGCGCCGGCGCCCGAGGGCGTCCCGTTCAAGGACGACGCGATGTTCCTCAAGGCCCACACCAAGGCCTTCATCCTGACCGCACGCGACAACCGCGCCCAGGTCGCCGTCAACCCCGACCTCCAGGGCCGGGTCATGACCAGCACGGCCGACGGCCCGGACGGGCTGAGCTTCGGCTGGATCAACCGCGACCTCCTCGCCTCCGGCCAGACGAACCTCCACATGAACGCCTTCGGCGGCGAGGACCGCTTCTGGCTCGGCCCCGAGGGCGGCCAGTTCTCGATCTTCTTCAAGGAGCGCGACCCGTTCGACCTCGACCACTGGTTCACGCCGCCGCCGATCAACGAGGGGGCCTACGACATCGTCTCGCGGAAGGCCGACCGGATCCACTTCCGCAAGGTCATGCACCTCGTCAATTACTCGAAGACGGAGTTCGACCTCGAGCTCAACCGCGAGGTCCGGATCCTGTCGGCGGCCGAGGTCAAGGCCCTCGGCGTGCCCGTCGCGTCCGGCGTCAGGATGGTCGCCTTCGCGTCGGACAACAAGATCACGAACACCGGCGCCAGGGAGTGGACCAAAGCGACCGGGCTCCTCTCGGTCTGGATCCTAGGCATGTTCAACCCCTCGCCCGCGACGACCATCGTCATCCCGTTCAAGCCGGGACCGGAGGCGCAGCTCGGGCCGGTCGTCAACGACGCCTATTTCGGCAAGGTCCCGGCCGCCCGGCTGGTCGTCAGGGAGAAGGACGGGGTCCTCTTCTTCAGCGGCGACGGGAAGCGCCGCAGCAAGATCGGCATCCCGCCGCGCCGGGTCAAGCCCTTCGCCGGGAGCTACGACGCCGCCCACGGGGTCCTGACGATCATCCACGCGACCGTGCCCGAGGGGGCGACGGACTACGTCAACTCGATGTGGAAGATCCAGGACGACCCGTTCGCCGGGGATGTCATCAACAGCTACAACGACGGGCCGGCCTCGCCGGGGGCCAAGCCCTTGGGGCCGTTCTACGAGCTCGAGTCATCATCGCCGGCCGCCGCGCTCAAGCCGGCCGAGTCGACCGCGCACGTCCACACGACGATCCACATCCAGGGGCCGGAGAAGGCGCTCGACGGGATCGCCCGCGCGGTCTTCGGCGTCGGCCTGGCGGACATCAAGACGGCCTTGAAGAAGTAGTTGCCGACTGGCCGTAGAAAAAGGGGGGCACCGTAGCCTGCCCCCTCTCGCTCAACGCCTGAACCCGTTCTGACCCTCGAGGGCAAGCCATGCGGTCAAGCCCGCCTAGGCCTCTCTGTCAGCGGCCCGTTCTGACGAACTTGAGGTTCAGGACGCGGTCGGTCGACAGCCGGCAGCCGGAAACGCGTCCGCGGCCGTCCCGGACGAACTGGATCTGGGCGCTCTCGACCGCGAAGAGGTCTTTCTTCAACGGCGAGACCTGGGCTTCTTCGTTGTGCCCGACCGCGAGCCGCAGCGAACCGGATCGAAGGACCAGGTCGTAGCGGGTGTCGAGCTCGTCTGAATAATAGCTCCCGGCGTATTCCTTGAGCTGGGCCTCGTTCGGCTCGAAGGGCTCGATCCGCTTGGCTTGAATCTTTGTTCCGTTGGCCTCCGTAAAGGTGAAGGCGTTGTAGAGGCCCCCCGACAGGCTCGCGAAATCGATGAACACGTCGCCGGTGACGCCGAGCATCTTGAAGCGCGCCGGCGAGAGCGGCGTCAGCTCCGACGTGTTGTCGCTCGACCGGACATAGATGAGCTTGTCCTTGTCGATGACGAGCTTGCGCAGCAGGCCGGACTCGAGCCAATACGTGCCGACGTAGGCCTTGAGGCTCTCGGCCGAAAGCACGATGGGTCGGGGAGCCGGCCCGGCCGCCGCCGGGGGCGTCCGGCTTTCTGCGGCCGCCGCGGGAGCGGCCGCGGCGAGCTGCGGGGCCAGGTAGATGTCGGCGATCCGCAGGGCCATCGCGCCCGGATCGAACGAGCCGAGGTTCGAGAAGACCGCGACGCCGAACCTCTCGCCTGGGAAATAGACCACGTGGCTGCGGAACCCGGCGTCCCCGCCGCTGTGGCCGATGGTCTTGAGCCCCCTGTACGAACCGATCATGATCCCGCGGGCATAGTCGATCTCGGTTCCGTCCGTGAGGACGCCTTTGGCCAGCATCTTGTCCCATACGGCCGCGCCGCCGACCCTCCTGTCCTCGAAGTTGCGCAGCCAGTTGGCCATGTCCTCGACCGTCGTGAAGAGGCTCGTGGCCCCCACGTTGGCGTAGTTGAGCACAGACTGCCGGAACCCCGATCCGGGGTCGCCGTCGTAGGAATAGGCGCGGTCCCTGACGATCTCGGTGTGGTCGAGATGGAAATGGGTCGAGGTCATCCCCAGCGGCTCGAAGATGTTCTCGCGAGTCCAATCGGTGAAGGGCATGCCGCTCACGCGAGACACGATCTCGGCCAGGAGCGTGAAGCCGGAGTTGGAGTAGAGGTAGCGCGAACCGGGGGGAAAGTTCAGCTCTTTCTGGCGCCGAAGGCGGTCCAGGATCTGGGCCTGGGTGATGACGTCGTCCCTGCGCCAGCCCGAAAGGACCAGCAGGTCCCATTGGTCGCGGAGGCCGCTGGTGTGGTTGAGCAGATGCCGGATCGTGATCGGCGCGCCGAAATCGGCCATTTCGGGCAGGTACTTGCGGATGTTGTCGTCCGCCGAGAGCTTGCCCGCCGCCTCCAGCATAGTGATTGCCATGGCCGTGAACTGCTTGGACACGGAGGCGACGTGGAAGACCGTGGACGGGGTGATGGGGATGCCGTACTCGAGCTGCGCGCAGCCGAAGCCCTTGCGATAGACGACGAGGCCGTCCTTGATGACGGCCACGGCCGCGCCGGGTGTGTTCAGGCTGTTCCACTTGGCGAACAGGGCGTCGACCCGGCTTTCTATAGAGGGCGTGTCGCCGGAGGCGGGACCGGCGGCGCCGGGCGCGGCTCCCAGGCTGAGGGCGGCCAAGAGGATGGCTAGAGAGGCCGGAGCGGCGGCGCGGCGGGCAAGGGCGGTCGTGTTCATCGCTGTTCCTCCGATCAGGACTTTATGCCCATATGGACTCGCGGGGGGCGTTCTTGGTTGCCTGGGCCTGGAGTCTCGGCCGGCGCCTGGGCCGGAAACGATAACCCGGAATGACCGTGGGAGAGAGCATTGGGGGAGTCGGATCCTGGCCGGGCCGATGCTCGGTCCGCAGGGAAGACCATAGGATCAAGCGAGGCCAGGCCTCTCCTCTCTTGGCCTCTCCCCTATTCATGGTTCCCGTACCCCTCGGCCGCCATCGGGGCGACGTGCTCGAGGACATGGGCTAGCTGGGTCCTGGTCCGGATCCGGCCGTGCCATAGATCCCCGGAGCCGTGTTCGTTGAATAGCGGCCCGGGCACTGTTCGCAAGTGGACGGCAAGTGTCCGGCATCAGTCCGGTCGGCCGGAAAAGATCGCCTCGGCCTCCATTGTATATCCGCCGCCCCGCTTGAAAAGGAGGAGCGGAGGCATGACCTCGGCACCGCGTTTGCCGCCGGCGCTGGCCCCTCCCCTCCCGGCGCCTCCCGCCGGCCCGAGCTCGGCCAGGAAGAGGTTGGACGGTTCACCGGCCCTCGGCCGCACCGACCGCCAGCGCTTGACCCGGAGCCCGCTCGCCCTCGCCGCCGCGAGGAAGTCCTCCCTTCGCCTCTCCGGGAAGACAAAACAGGCCCGGCCCCGCGGCTTGAGCAACTCCGCCGTCATCCGCATCAGGTCGTCGATCGCGCCCCGCATCTCGTGCCTGGCGATGGCCTTCTCTCTGAGCCGGCTCACATGGCCTCCGGCCTTCGGGATGTAGGGCGGATTGGAAACGACGAGGTCGAACTTTCGGCCCGGGCGATATGTTCGATAATCGGCGCGGACGATCTTAATCCGGTCCTCGAGCCCGTTCAAGTCGATGTTCCGCTGCGCCAGCGCCGCGAGGCCCGGCTGGACCTCTAGCGCCGTCAGCCTCCGGAAGGGCTTCCGCGCGAGCAGGATGGCGACGATCCCGCTGCCCGTGCCGACCTCGAGGATCTCATCCGAGCGCCGCGTCCGGACGAAATCCGCGAGCAGCGGCGCGTCGACGGAGAACCGGTAGCCGCGCTTCTTCTGGAAAACCCGGATCCTGCCCCGGCAGAAAGCATCGAGCGTCTCGCCGCTACGCGGCCGCGGCCCCGCCGTTCTCATCGTCCTCGCCGACGTCCGTCATGACCAGGACCTTCTCCGGCTGGACCTGAGCGTAACCGCCGCGCACGGCGAAGGACTCCTCGTCGCCGCCGCTCAGGTATCTCACCCGCCCCGAGCCGATACCCACGAAGAGGGGCCGGTGGCCGGGCAGGACGCCGATCTCGCCCTCGAGGCTCGGCAGGAAGACCGCCTCCACGTCGGCCTCGACGAGCAGACGCGCGGGCGTGATGACCTTGAGATGAAGGGTGTCCGGGAGGCCGCCGCTCATGTCGACCGCAGCTCCTCGGTCCGCTTGATGACGTCCTCGATCGGGCCGACCATGTAGAAGGCCTGCTCGGGCTTGTCGTCGTGGAGGCCCTCGGTGATCTCCCGGAAGCCGCGCACGCTTTCCTCGACCGTGACGTAGCGGCCGGGCCGGCCCGTGAACTCCTCGGCCACGTGGAACGGCTGGGACATGAAGCGCTGGATCTTGCGGGCGCGGGCGACGACGACCTTGTCCTCGTCCGAGAGCTCCTCGATGCCCAGGATGGCGATGATGTCCTGGAGGTCACGGTAGCGCTGGAGGATCTCTTTGACCCGCCGCGCCACGGCGTAGTGGTCCTCGCCGACGACCCGCGGGTCGAGGATGCGCGAGAAGGAGGCCAGGGGGTCGACGGCCGGGTAGATGCCCATGTCCGTCAGGCCGCGCGACAGGTTCGTCGTCGCGTCGAGGTGCGAGAACGTCGTCGCCGGGGCGGGGTCGGTGAAGTCGTCGGCCGGGACGTAGACGGCCTGGACCGATGTGATCGACCCCTTCTTGGTCGAGGTGATGCGCTCCTCGAGCTCGCCGATCTCCGTGGCCAGGTTCGGCTGGTAGCCGACGGCCGAGGGCATGCGGCCGAGCAGGGCCGAGACCTCGGAGCCGGCCTGGACGAAGCGGAAGATGTTGTCAATGAAGAGGAGAATGTCCTGGCCGAGCTCGTCGCGGAAGTATTCCGCGACCGAGAGGGCCGACAGTCCGACCCGCAGCCGCGCCCCCGGCGGCTCGGTCATCTGACCGTACACCAGGGCGGCCTTGGCGATGACGCCCGATTTCTTCATCTCGAGCCAGAGGTCATTGCCCTCGCGAGTCCGCTCGCCGACCCCGGCGAAGACGGAGTAGCCGCCGTGCTTCATGGCCACGTTGTGGATGAGCTCCTGGATGATGACGGTCTTGCCGACGCCGGCGCCGCCGAAGAGGCCGATCTTGCCCCCCTTGAGGAACGGCTGGATGAGGTCAATGACCTTGATGCCGGTCTCGAACATCTCGAGCTTGGTGCTCTGCTCTTCGAGCGTGGGCGGCTCCCGGTGGATGGGGTACTTCGTGTCGGTCTCGATGGGGCCGAGGTTGTCGACGGGCTCGCCGATGACGTTCATGACCCGGCCGAGCGTGGCCTCGCCGACCGGCACCTGGATCGGCCCGCCGAGGTTCTCGGCCCGCATCCCCCGGGCCAGACCGTCGGTCGGGTGCATGGAGACACAGCGGACGCGGTCCTCGCCGATATGCTGCTCGACCTCGACGATGATGTCGACGGGCGTATGGACGTCGAAGCCCTCGCTCGTGACGCGGATGGCCGTGTAGATCTCGGGCAGCTCGCCCCCGTGGAACTTGACGTCGACGACGGGTCCGATGACCTCGACGACGGCGCCGATCCTCGCTTCTTTCTCTTCCATCGGTTCTCTCCCTAAGCGTTCTCCCGGAGGGCCTCGACCGCGGTCATGATCTCCAGGAGCTCCTTGGTGATGCCGGCCTGGCGGACTTTGTTGAGGACGAGGACGAGGTCGTCGACGAGGTCCTCGGCGTTCTTGGTGGCGTTGTCCATGGCCATCATCCGGGCCGCCTGCTCCGCGGCCTGCGACTCGTGGAGGATGTGGTGGAGCTGGCTCTCGACGTAAAGCGGCAGGATGAACCGGGCCAGCCGGTCCGGCCCCGGCTCCCAGTCCGGCAGCCACGCCGCCGAGGGCTCCGTCCCCGGGTTCGGGGCGAGCGGCAGGATCTTCGTCTCCGTGATCCGCGGCGCGACGATCGAGCGGAACTCGTTGTAGACGACGTAGACGGCGTCGATCTCTTGGAAGGCGTACTTCCGCATCAGGAACTCGGCCAGCTCCCGGACCTCGTCCCGGGTCAGCTTGTCGGTCCGGTCGCCGATCGACCGGTCGACAAGCCGGTCGTGCTTGCGGAAGAAGCCGACCGCCTTCTTACCGAGGAGGACCAGGCGGACCGACGCCGAGGCTTCCTTGGCCTGGATGAAGGACAGGGCCCGGGCCAGGAGGTTCGAGTTGAAGGCGCCGGCCAGGCCCTTGTCGGAGGTCACGACGATGACCTCGACCCGCTTCTCCTCCCGCCGCTCGAGCAGCGGGTGGCCGTCGCAGGTCCAGTAGGCCAGCCGGTTCATGAGTTCCGGGAAGAGGTGCCAGAAGGGGCGCGAGGCGACGACCGTCCGCTGGGCCTTGCGGAACTTGGCCGTCGAGACGGTCTTCATCGCCTGCGTGATCTTCTGGCTGTTCCGGACGCTCCGGATGCGGCGCCGGAGGTCGATGAGGGTCGGCATGTCAGCCCTGTTCCGCCTTGAACCGGGCGTTGAACTCGGTCAGGGCGGCGTTGATGGCCGCATCGAGCGCGCCGTCGATCTGCTTCTTCTCCCGCAGGCGGGTCAGGAGGTCGGAGTGGCGGGCCTCGACGTCCTCGTAGAGCTTCTTCTCGTAATCCTTGAGCCGAGCCACCGGAAATTCGTCGAGGAAGCCGCGGTTGCCCGCGTAGATGATGAGGATCTGTTTCTCGACAGGCAGAGGCGCGTACTGGCCCTGCTTGAGGATCTCGGTCAGCCGCTCGCCGCGGTCGAGCTGGGCCTGGCTCGTGCGGTCGAGCTCGGTCCCGAACTGGGCGAAGGTAACGAGGTCGCGGTACTGGGCCAGGTCCAGGCGGAGCTTGCCGGCGACCTGCTTCATGGCCTTGACCTGGGCGCTGCCGCCGACGCGCGAGACCGAGATGCCGATGTTGATGGCCGGCCGGACGCCCGCGTTGAACAACTCCGGCTGGAGGTAGATCTGGCCGTCCGTGATCGAGATGACGTTCGTCGGGATGTAGCCCGAAACGTCCCCGGCCTGGGTCTCGATGATGGGCAGGGCCGTGAGCGACCCGCCGCCGAGCTCGTCGTTGAGCTTGGCCGCCCGCTCGAGGAGTCGCGAGTGGAGGTAAAAGACGTCGCCGGGATAGGCCTCGCGGCCCGGCGGCCGGCGGAGGAGGAGCGAGATCTCGCGGTAGGCCGCGGCGTGCTTCGAGAGGTCGTCGTAGACGATCAGAACGTGGCGGCCGTTGTCCCGGAAGTGCTCGCCGATGGCGCAGCCGGCGTAGGGCGCCAGGTACTGAAGGGGTGCGGGGTCGCTGGCCGAGGAAGCGACGACGATCGAGTACTCCATGGCCCCGAAGTTCTCGAGCGTCTTGACGATCTGGGCGATGGTCGAGTTCTTCTGGCCGATGGCGACGTAGATGCAAACGACGTCGGACGATTTCTGGTTGAGGATCGTGTCGAGGACGATGGCCGTCTTCCCGGTCTGGCGGTCGCCGATGATGAGCTCACGCTGACCGCGGCCGATGGGGACGATGGCGTCGATGGCCTTAAGGCCGGTCTGGAGAGGCTCGCGGACGGGGACGCGGTCGACGACCCCCGGCGCCAGCCGCTCGACGAACATGAACGTGTCGGTCTTGATGGGCCCCCTGTCGTCGAGGGGCTGCCCGAGCGCGTTGATGACCCGGCCGATCATGGCCGGTCCGGCCGGCACGCGCATGATCCGCCGGGTCCGCTTGACCTGGTCGCCCTCCCGGACGAGCTGGGTCTCGCCGAGCAGGACGGCGCCGACGTTGTCCTCCTCGAGGTTCAGGGCCAGGCCGAAGACCCCGCGCGGGAACTCGAGGAGCTCGTTGTACATAACTCGGTCGAGGCCATAGATGCGGGCGATGCCGTCGCCGACCGAGGTGACGATGCCGACCTCGCGGATATCGATGCCTGATTCGTAGCCCTCGATCTGCTGCTGGATGATCTTGGTGATCTCATCGGCCTTGATGCTCATGACGACCTCTAGCCTTGCTGGATTCGCTCTTTCATCCGGAGGAGACCGCCCTCGACGGAGGCGTCGTAGATGATATGGCCGCGCCTCAGGGCAAGGCCGCCGACGATGGCCGGGTCCAGCCGGAAGACCAGGCTCACGGGCTTCCCCTCCGCCGCCTCGAGCGTCGCCCTCAGGCGGCCCTGTTGGGCGTCGGTCAGGGGAATGACCGACGTCACCTCGAAGGTCAGGACGCCGCGCGCGTCGCTCCAGGTCTCGGGCAGGGCGGCGGCGATGTCGTCGAGGAGGTCGAGCCGGCCGTGCTCGAGGAGGAGGCCGAGGAAGCGGACCGTCTTCCCGCCGGCCCCGCTCTCCGCCAGGACGTTGCGGAGGATGCGCTCCCT
>Ga0335070_10010711_pt1 | contig 10721 bp, 7 predicted proteins | sample Lox_Sample_13_FD_206722 | JGI IMG/M metagenome (GOLD analysis project Ga0335070, IMG submission 206722) | Soil microbial communities from Loxahatchee National Wildlife Refuge, Florida, United States - Lox_Sample_1.3 | ecosystem: Environmental > Terrestrial > Soil > Wetlands | place: USA: Florida...
CGCCTGGAACGAGGCGATGGGCCGGCCGAAGGCGTAGCGGTTGAGCGCATAGTCCTTGGCCATGGCGAGGCAGACATCGGCGCCGCCGACCTGCTCGAAGGCCATGAGGATCGCGGCGCGGTCGAGCACGCGCTGCATGTCGCTCCAGCCTTCGCCCGCCTTGCCGAGCGGCTCGGCATTGGCGTTCTCGAACACGATGTCGGCATGGCCGCGCGAGGAATCGAGCGTGGTGCATTCGGCGCGCTTCACGCCAGCGCCCTTCAGGTCGACGATGCAGAGCTGGAGGCCGCGCTCGCCGGCGCCCTCCGAGGTCTGCGCCAGCACGACGGCATAATTTGCGATCGGGCCGTCGACGACGGCGATCTTCCGGCCGCTGAGCTTGCCGCCCTTGAGCGTGGCGCGGATGTTCTTGGGCAGCACCGCGCCGGCGCCTTCCGCGCGCGCGAAGGTGCCGATGAGCTCGCCGGCGGCGACCCTGGGCAGATACTTCTTCTTCTGCTCCTCGGAGCCGGCGACGAGCAGCGCTTCTGCGAAGAGATAGACGGTGGAGGAGAACGGCACCGGCGCGAGCGCGCGGCCCATCTCCTCGGCGATCACGCAGAGCTCGAGATAGCCGAGACCGAGGCCGCCATAGCTTTCCGGAATCGCGGTACCGGTCCAGCCCATCTCGGCGATCTGCTTCCACAACGCCGAGTCGTAGTGTTCCTTGCCCTCGAACACCTTGCGCACGACCTTGGTCGTGGACTTCTCAGACAGGAACTTTCGCGCCTGGTCCTTGAGCATCTTCTGGTCGTCGGAAAAATCGAAATTCATGCGCGTCGGCCCTTCTTGTCGTTAACCGACGATAGAACACGCAAATGGTTCAAAGCGAGTCCAGCGTCTTAACGCCGGTTTAATTGGGCTATGTCAGCCTTACCCTGGGTAAGCGCGGATTCAACAATGGCCAAGGCACAGTTCCACAAAAACCAGCGAGTCTACGTCAGGCCGGTCGGCACCTGGGCGCTGATCGAACATGTCGTGCCGCATTGGGCCAAGGGCATCGAGGAACCGATCCGCGTGCACTACGACGTCGGCCTCGGGCGCGAATTCACCGCCGACGAACTGCAGGCGGAAGCGGCCGCGCACGAGCAGGCGACGATCGCCGGCGAGCACTGGCGCGTCGTGCGTGCGCGCAACAAGTGGCAGCCGTCGGAAGACTGCGCGCGCCATCCCATACCCGGAACCTATCCGGTGGTGATCACCGGCGAGGCGGAGTGGGGCGGCTGGCGCGTGCCGGGCGCCGAGTACGATCTCGATCCCCTCAAGGTCGAGCGCCAGGCGCGGCTGATCGCCAACGCGCCGCGGCTCGCGGCGTTCGCCGGCAGCCTGATCGACTGGGCACGCAAGTCCGGCGAGGACATGCCGAGCGAGCTGGCCGAACTGGCGCACGAGGCCCAGGACGTGCTCACCGCGGTCAACAGCCCCGATTAACCCTGCCCCGGCCCGCTGTGGCGAGGCCGTCATAAGCCGATCATAATGTCCCCGGTGGGGAGCCGGGGCTTCAGCCGATGAACGCGCTCGCGCGCGCACCCGACACGCTCGGGACGGCGACGACACACGCGGTCGCGTTTCGCGGCCGCGGCGGCGAATATTTCCGCATCTGGATCGTCAACGTCGCGCTGACCGTGGTGACGCTCGGCGTCTACAGCGCCTGGGCGAAGGTTCGCACCCAGCGGTACTTCTACGGCAACACCTTCGTCGCCGGACACTCCTTCGAATATCACGCGCGCGCCTGGCGCATCCTTGTCGGCCGGGCGATCGCGCTGGTCCTGTTCACCGGCTACTCGCTGAGCGTGGTGGTCTATCCCTGGTCCTTCAGCGTCTGGGTGCTCGTGCTCGCGGCGGCGTTTCCCTGGCTCGTGAACTCCTCGATCCGCTTCAACGCGCGCAACACCTCGTGGCGCAACGTCCGCTTCAACTTCAGCGGGCGCTATTTCGAGGCCTTCATCGCCTATGTCGTGTGGTCGGCGGCGGCGCTCGCGATGTTCCCGCTGATCCCCTATACGCGCCGGGTGCACGACTACTTCTATATCAACCATCACAGCTTCGGCGGCCGCGCCTTCCGCACCGAATTCCCGGCAAGCCGCATCTACGTCATCTACCTGGTCGGCTTCATGGTGGTCGTCGGGGTCCTGGTCGCAGGGCTCGGCGCCGCCGCGGGCCTGGCGGATCTCGCGACGCGGATGCCCGGCCTCGCGCGCTCCGTCCAGGTTCCGATCGGGCCCGGAGACTTCTCCGCCATCTTCATCTCGCTGATCGGCCTCGGCTTCGCGTTCGTCGCGGCCTTCGTGACGACGATGGTGACCAACCTGTCGCTCAGCAGCACGACGTTCGCCGGCGGCCACCGGCTGGTGTCGCGCGCCGCGCCGATCCGCGTCGCGTGGATCGTGCTGAGCAACACGGTGCTGACGCTTCTGACGCTCGGGCTTTTCTATCCCTTCGCGCGCATCCGGCTGGCGCGCTATCGCATGGGCAAATGCGCCCTGATCGCGCGCGGCGACCTCGACGACTTCACCTCCGAGGCGCTGACGCAGCAGAGCGCGATCGGACAGGAGATCGCCGGCTTCTTCGACTTCAGCTTCGGGCTCTAGCGTCATGGTTTCGAAGCCCGCCGCGCCACCGACCCGGGACACCAGCGCGATGCCCGAAGGGCGCTATTTCTTTCCCAACGCGGCGCGGTTCGTGCCGGCGCACGCGAGCGCCGCGAGCGGGCGCCGTCTGCGGGTCGAGGACGACATCGGCACGCTGCTGGCGGAGGTGCCGGCCAGGGCGGTGCGCGTCTCGGCGCGGCTGGCGCGGCTGACGCGGCGTTTCGATCTGCCCGATGGCGGCATCTTCGAGTGCGACGACAACGACGCCGCCGATGCCCTCCTCCGCGCGCTGGGCAAGCGGCGGCGCGGCGGCTTCACCGACCGGCTGGAACGCGCCTGGCCGGTGGTCGCCCTGTCGCTGTTCGTCACGCTGACCACCGGCGCGTTCTTCGTCGTGCAGGTGATCCCGGCCGTCGCGGAGTGGCTCGCCAAGGAGACGCTGCCGGCGGTGGCGCACACGATGTCGGAACAGACGCTCAGGGCGCTCGACTTCGGCGCGCTGAAGCCGACCAGGCTCAAGCCGGCCGACCGGGCCCGGGCGACGAAGCTGTTCGCGACGGTGGCGGCGCACGCCCGTGGCGGGAGCGGCGCCTACCGCCTGGTGTTCCGCGCCGGGGGCGAGCTCGGGCCGAACGCCTTTGCCCTGCCCGACGGCACGATCGTGATGACGGACGACCTCTGGCCGCTGATCAGAAACGACCAGGAGATCGAAGGCGTCTTTGCGCACGAGATGAGCCATGTCGACCATGCGCACGGCTTGCAGCGCGTCTACGAAGCGTCGCTGTTCCCCGCCGCGCTCGCGATCTTCACCGGCGACGTGTCGCAGATCAGCCAGATGGGCGCGATCCTGCCCGGCATCATCGCGCAATCGGCCTATTCACGCCGCTTCGAGCAGCAGGCCGACGACGACGCGGCGGCGACGCTGCGCCGCATGGGCGGAAAGCCGTCGCACATGGCGGACCTGCTGGAGCGGCTCGACAAGCGGATGTGCGCCGGCAAGACATGCCCGCCAAGCTGGATCGGCGACCATCCGAACACGATCGAACGCGCGGCGCGGCTCAGGGCGGAGGACCGCGGCGCGCTGATCGATCTGTGCAGCGGCGACTGGCGCGCGCGGCTGGCGCTGAACTGCCTCGGTCTGACGCGCTAGGCGAGGCCGGCGCTCAGATCTCCGGCACGTCGGCCGGCGTCATCGTCATCGACGCGAGCGCCTGGCGCGCGGCGACCGGATCGGACTGCCGCTCCATCCGGATGCTGCCCTGGAGCATGCCCATCGCCATCGTGATCCTGACGACGACGATGCCGCCAGCCGAAGCATCGATCACCAGCTCGCTCGGCTTGTTCTGCGGGCCGGCGAGGCCGCCGAATGCGGCTGTCAGCGTGAGCTGGCGCGCCGGAACGGCGACGAGCGTGAAGCGCGGCGCCTTGAGCTGCGCGACGACGCGACCGTCGATCGAGAGGTTGAGGCCGGCAAGCCTGGCGACGAAGCCCTGGCGATAGAGATAGAGCAAGGCCCGGCCGGCAGGCGGCGTACGGGCAAGCGCCTCGCTCCTCTGCGCTGCGCTGGCGTTGGGAATGCTGCGATTGCCCGCGAGGTTGCCGAAGATGTAGGCGGTGATCGCACCGAACACGCAGCCGATGAGCACGGCCTGCATCGTGTCGGGCTTGCCGGCGGCGCTGTAAAGAAGCGAAAGGCCGAACGAGAGCGCGAACGCGACCACGATGCCGATGACGACAGCGCGAACGCCCTTTGACATGGATCCCCTCCCGGTTGCGCAGCCGAAGGAGCCTAGGGAACAATCTTTCGCGGCGAAACCAAGGCACAGCGAAATCGTCCCGGAAATCGGGCCCGCGATGACTTTTGCGGAGGCCGAGCCTATACAGGCGGACCCCCGCCTCAAGGAACCCGCATGCGAACCGAAGAACCGCGCGCCATCAACCTCAAGGACTACCGCGCGCCGGATTACCGCATCGGCGAAGTCTCGCTCGACTTCGTGCTCGAGCCGCTGGCGACGCTCGTCACCGCGACGTCGAAGGTCACGCGAACGGGCGCCGCCGTGCCGCTGGTGCTCGACGGCGAGGAGCTGAAGCTCCGCTCGATCGCGATCGACGGGAAGGCGCTGGCGGCGGACGCCTACACGATCGACAAGGAGACGCTGACGCTGCACAGCCCGCCCGCGGCGTTCACGCTGGAGATCGTCACCGAGATTGCGCCCGAGAACAACACGGCGCTGAGCGGGCTCTACACCTCGAAGGGGATGTTCTGCACCCAATGCGAGGCGGAAGGCTTCCGCCGCATCACCTATTTCCTCGACCGGCCCGACAACCTCGCGGTCTATACGACGCGGATCGAGGCGGACAAGAAGAAGTATCCGGTGCTGCTCTCGAACGGCAATCCGCTCCAGAGCGGCGATCTCGCCAACGGCCGGCACTTCGTGACCTGGAACGATCCGTTCCCCAAGCCGTCGTACCTGTTCGCGCTGGTCGCGGGCGACCTCGGCGTGCTGCGCGACGAATTCACCACCATGTCGGGGCGCAAGGTGGCGCTCGCGATCTATTGCGAGCACGGCAACGAGAAGCGGGTCGTATACGCGATGGATTCGCTCAAGCGCGCGATGCGGTGGGACGAGGAGAAGTACGGCTGCGAATACGACCTCGACATCTTCATGATCGTGGCGGTCAGCGCCTTCAACTTCGGCGCTATGGAGAACAAGGGCCTCAACATCTTCAACGACAAGCTCCTGCTGGCGAGCCCGGAGACCGCGACCGACGACGACTATGCGCGCATCGAGAGCGTCGTGGCGCACGAGTACTTCCACAACTGGACCGGCGACCGCATCACCTGCCGCGACTGGTTCCAGCTGTCGCTCAAGGAAGGCCTGACCGTCTTTCGCGACCAGAGCTTCTCCGGCGACATGCGCAGCCATGCGGTTTGCCGCATCAACGACGTCAAGGCGCTGCGCATGCGCCAGTTCGTGGAGGATGCCGGGCCGCTGGCACATCCGGTGCAGCCGCAGAGCTACATCACGATCGACAACTTCTACACCGCGACGATCTACGAGAAGGGCTCGGAGGTCATCCGGATGCTTCGGACGCTGGTCGGGCCGGAGGGCTACCGCAAGGCGACCGACCTGTATTTCAAGCGGCATGACGGACAGGCGGCGACGGTCGAGGACTGGGTGAAGTGCTTCGAGGATGCCTGCGGGCGCGACCTGAAGCAGTTCCGCCTGTGGTACGCGCAATCCGGCACGCCGACGGTCGAGGCGAGGGGCGAATACGATCCGCAGAACAAGACCTATGCGCTGACCCTCAGGCAGGAGCTCGGGCCGACGCCGGGCCAGCCGGTCAAGAAGCCGATGGTCATCCCGGTGCGCCTTGGCCTGATCGGCGACGAGGGCCCGCTGGCGCTGACGCTCGAAGGCGAGAACGCCACCGGCCCGCAAGAGCGCGTGCTCGAACTGAACGAGTCCGAGAAGACCTTCATGTTCGTCGGCGTGGAGGAGGCTCCGCTGCTCTCGCTCGGGCGGCACTTCTCGGCGCCCGTGCATTTCCGGACGCCGATGAACCGGCAGTCGCTGGCGTCGCTGATGGGCCGCGACGCCGACGCCTTCAACCGCTGGGAAGCCGGCCAGACGCTGGCCACCGACGTGCTCAGGGAGATGACCGAGGCCGCCAAGTCCGGCGCCGCGCCCAAGGCCGATCCGACCTATGTCGCCGCGATCGGGCAGGCGCTGGACCGCGCCGACGAGGACCACGCCTTCGCGGCGCTGATGCTCATGCCGCCGCTCGAGAACGAACTTGCGCTGGCGTTCACGCCGCCCGATCCGGACGCGATCCATGCGGCGCGCACCGCGCTGATCCGCGCCGTGGCGGCCGGGCACGGCCGCGCGCTCGGCGCGCTCTACACAACGCTCGCGCCGCGCGGCACGTTCAGCCCCGACGCACGCTCGGCAGGACGCAGGGCGCTGCGCAATGCCTGCCTGCGCTACCTGACGGCGGCGGACGACGAGAGAGCGGCGGAGATCGCCGACGCGCACTACCGCGGCGCGACCAACATGACCGACATGATCGCGGGGCTCGCGGCCCTGTCGCGGATGGAATCGCCGCGGCGTGCGGCGGCGTTCGCGCACTTCCACGACCGCTTCAGGCACGATGCGCTCGTGCTCGACAAGTGGATGAGCCTGCAAGCCGGCTCGTGCCTGCCGGGGACGGCCGCGGAGGTGCGCCGGCTGATGCAGAATCCGGCATTCGACATCAAGAACCCGAACCGCGTGCGCTCGCTGATCGGCGCGTTCGCCGGCAATCACCTGCGCTTCCACGCAGCCGACGGCTCAGGCTATGCACTGGTCGGCGAGACGATCGCGGCGCTCGACAGGATCAACCCGCAGGTCGCGGCGCGGATGGCGGGCGCGTTCGAGGCGTGGAAGCGCTACGATCCGCAGCGCCAGGCGGCGATGCGCGCCGAACTCGAGACGCTGACCCGGCTGGACGGGCTATCGCCCAACCTGTTCGAGGTCGCGAACAAGATGCTCGAGTAACCACTCGTTAACTTTCGTGACAGCGAGTCCGCGATTCGCATAATCGTCCGAGGGGCGACTGATTCGCCTTTCGGGGGCCGCCAGGTTCATGGCGCAGGCAACAACCATCGGATCATCGCTGGCCGCGGGCGTGGGACGCACGGCGAAACGCAACATCCGCCTGACCGTGCTGGTCTGCGTGCTCCTGATCTGCGGCAGCTTCGCCGCGGCGGCGCTGCTTCAGATGCGCAACGACCGCAGCCACGCGCTCGCCCAGGCGCAGGTGTTCGAGACCGAGCGCGCCCGCGACATCGCGGCAGCGGCCGCGGCGGCGCTCGACCGGATCGCGGCGGCCGGCGCGGCGTTCGCGGACGGGCACGGCAGCGACGGCGGCGCCGACGGCGTGCGCAACATCACGGTGTACGACGAGACCGGGCTTGCGCTGGATACCCTCAGGAGCGGACACGCGGTTCCGGCGCCGGCAGAAGCGATCCTCGCGGGGCGGCGCGGCCTCGCTCCGCCCGCGACGATGACCTTCCCGCACGGCAGCAGGATCGTCGCGGTGGCGTTCGATCCCCGCGCGCTTGCGCCAGCCAGAATGCTGGCGCACGCGGCATTGACGCTGAACGGCGGCGCGGTGCTGCTGCAGGACGCGGCGTGGACGGGACAAGGCATCGCGGTGCCGGTGCCGGGCTGGCCCGCTTCGGTGCGCGTCTCCGTCGACGAGGAGTCGGCGCTGGCGGCATGGACGGGATCGCTGCCGCTCTATCTCTTCGCGATACTCGGACCGGCGCTGGCCGGCGCGGCGCTGGCAGCGATCTTCGTGCAGGCCTTCGAGCGCCAGGCGAAGGCCTGGCAGGCGATCCGCAACCTGCGCGCGACGCGGCCAGTCGAGGCGAAGCTGCTGGTGCGCCTCGCCGAGGCCGAGCGCGGCGCGGTCGAGGACGCCCGCGCCAAGACCGAGTTCATCGCGCATATGAGCCACGAGCTGCGCACGCCGCTGAACGCGATCATCGGCTTCTCGGAGGTGATCGAGCGCGGCTTCTACGGCACGGTCGGGCACGCGAAATACGTCGAATACGCCCACGACATCAACGAGGCGGGACGCAGCCTGCACGCCAAGATCGGCGACATCCTGGAATTCGCCAATGTCGAGGCGGGACGCTATCCGCTTGCGCCCCAGCCGGTCGACGTCGCGGCGCTCGCGGCGGAATGCGTCAACGAGCACATGGGACGCGCCTTCTCGCGCCGGATCACGCTCGAGATCGGCTTCGCCCACGCCGCCGACGCGCTCGCCGATCCGCTCGCGATCAAGCGGATTCTGGGAAGCCTCGTCACCAACGCGCTGGCCTACACGCAGGAGGGCGGACAGGTGCGCGTCGAGGTGATCGAGGAAGAGGCAGCGGTGGTGGCGCGCGTGCTCGACAACGGCCACGGCTTCGCGCGCACCGAGCTCGCAAAGCTCGGCGAGCCGTTCCGGCGGTTCGACCGCCCGGGCGCAGGCACCGGCGCGGGCATGGGGCTCGCGATCGCGATGGCGCTGGCGCGGCGCATGGGCGGGGCGGTGCAGCTGCGCAGCGTGCTCGGCGGCGGCAGCATCGCGGAGCTCCGGCTGCCGAAGGTCTGAGCGTTTACCGATTGTTAACCTCGGTTAACGGACTCTTTACCAAGTGCTTCGCGTAAGGGGAAACGGGGTGTTGCCGCGGCAGTCGATCCTGCGCGCCGCATTCGCGGCGCTCGCGCTCTTTTGCGCGGCGGCGGACGCGCAGGCCGAGCCGGCCGGAGCCTCTCTCACGATCGTGTCGCGCGCACCCGTCGCCGAAATCCGCGTCCGCGGCGTGTCGCTCCGCTCGGTGCGCGCCGACGACGCGCAGAACACCGCCGCCTTCGATTTCAACGCGCCGGTGAGCGACGCCATGTTCGAGAAGCTCGCCGACGACCTGCCCGACTGGATCGAGATGGCCTATGCCGGCTACGACAACGCCGTGATCCGGGCGAAGCGGCCGGTGACGTTCCTGACGCGGACGGAGAGCGACGGCTTCACGCTGCGGATCATGGCGCGGGCCGAAAGCACGCCGCCCGCGCCACCGGCACCGCCGGCGTTGCGCGGCGCCGACGACACCGCTCCGCCGCCGGACAAGACCTGCGACTGCCATCCGCTGTTCTACGACACCCACGCGTTCCGCCCGGTCGCGAACATCTACGCGCGGGCGGCAACCGAACGGCCCTTCGACGCCATCCTGCGCGGCGAATACGACGCGGTCAGGAACGGGCCATCGAGCGTGGTGCTGGTCGACAGCGACTGGCGGCATTCGAAGAACGGCACGAACTACAGCGCGGTCGTCCGGACGCGCCTCGACGTCTCCGACGGCATCAAGATCGTTGCGGAGCTGCGCGACGTACTGGTCAACGCAAAGTCCACGCGCCAGCCGGGCGGCCTGTTCGCGCCTTTCAACACCAACGACGTCTCGGGCTCGCTCGGACTGGCGGTGCCGCTCGAAAGCGGCGGCGTGACCGCCGAGGCGCTCTATGGGCGCTCCGGCTTCGGCGCACGCATCGGCGTGCGCGGCGCGAGCGACGGCATCCTCTATGGCGGTCGCGCCGCCTGGCACGAACCCTATGTCTACACTTCGGAGGACATCGCCTATCGCGCCGAGATGGACTACTCGTCGATCTTCGCCTCGGGCGAGATCTTCGACGGGCTGTGGGCGGCGGGCGAGGTGCGCGCCACGCGCTACGGCATCAAGGGCGACCAGAACGTCGCCGACACCGCCGCCTTCCACGCGGGCCTCCGCTACACCTTCGACGGCTGGCCGCTCAGCCTCGACTACGATGCCGACGGCGAGTACCTGCTGCATTCGCACCTCTATGCCGGGGCGCCGCCGACGCCCTTCGTTCCGCTGTCGATCCGCGACCGCGAGGTCCACGCCTTCGGCGGCTCGTTCAGCGACGACTGGGGCAGCGGTCTCTGGTTCGACGCCTATGGCGGCTACGCCATAGACCGCTACGCCAACCGCGGGCCCTATGGCGGTCTCGGCCTGCGCTTCACGCCGGCGCCCGGTTTCGATCTCACCCTCGGCGGACGCTACTCCACCGTCGCCGACCGCGAAGGCGGCGCGATCAACAAGGTGCAGGCAGGGCTCAAGCTGACCTATGCCTGGGGCGCGGCGGACGCCCCGATCTTCCACGACAACCTATAGGTACCAGTCGTATTCCGCGGGCGAGATCAGCCTGCGGAAGCGCGCGGTCTCGAGCCGCTTGGTCTCGCCGTAGAGCGCGGCCGTCTCTTCGCCGAGATACGAGGGAAGGATCCTCGCCTCCTTCAGCCGGACAAGCGCTTCGTCGATGGTGAAGGGAAGCGCGAGGTCGGGCTCGCCCGAGACGTTGCCGGCCGCAGGCGGGCCGGGATCGATGCGATCGACGAGGCCATGGTGAAGGCCGGCGAGCACGGCCGCCAGCGCGAAATAGGGATTGGCGTCGGCGCCGGCCGCGCGGTGCTCGATGCGGCGCGCCTCGCCAGGCGACAGCGGCACGCGCATGCCGGCGGAGCGGTTGTTGTAGCCCCAGCGACGAT
>Ga0335070_10010712_pt1 | contig 10719 bp, 7 predicted proteins | sample Lox_Sample_13_FD_206722 | JGI IMG/M metagenome (GOLD analysis project Ga0335070, IMG submission 206722) | Soil microbial communities from Loxahatchee National Wildlife Refuge, Florida, United States - Lox_Sample_1.3 | ecosystem: Environmental > Terrestrial > Soil > Wetlands | place: USA: Florida...
ACTCCAGAACCCGCTTATTCAGCAAACGTAAGTCGACGTTCTCGCAGAACTCAAAAATGCTGCGAAACTGGCCCAGCTTCTTCCGCGCCGCGACGATGGATTCAATGGCATTCCCGCCGACATTCTTCACAGCGGCCAGACCGAATCGCACGGCTTTGCCGTGGGGGGTGAAGGTTGCGTCGGAAACGTTGATGTCGGGAGCTTCGACCGCGATACCCATCTCCCGGCATTCGTTGATGTACTTGACCACGTCGTCAGTGTTGCCTGTGACCGAGGTCAGCAGAGCTGCCATGAATTCCACAGGATAGTGGGTCTTCAGATAAGCGGTGTGATAGGCGAGGAGCGCATATGCTGCCGAGTGCGATTTGTTGAAACCATAGCCGGCAAACTGCGCCATCAGGTCAAAAATCTTCTCGATCTTCTTCGGCGGGTAGCCACGCTGCACCGCGCCTTCCACGAAGCGTTCGCGCTGTTGCGCCATCTCTTCCGGCTTCTTCTTGCCCATGGCGCGGCGCAGCAGGTCGGCTTCGCCGAGCGAGTAGCCGGCAAGCCGGTTAGCGATCTGCATCACCTGTTCCTGATAGACGATTACGCCCAAAGTCTCTTGCAGGATCTCTTTCAGCTCGGGCAGTTCATATTCGATTCTCTTGCGCCCGTGCTTGCGGTCAATGAAGTCATCGATCATGCCGCCTTGAATGGGGCCCGGCCGATAGAGCGCGTTCAGCGCGGTCAGGTCCTCAATCGAATTTGGCCGGTAGCGCCGCAATACATCGCGCATGCCGTGCGATTCGAACTGGAAGACGCCGGACGTCAATCCGCTATGGAAGACGTTTTCGTAGGTGACCTGGTCGGTCAGTTGGATTTCATCCAGTGCGATGCGCTCTCCCCTGGTCTGGGCAATCAACTTCAACCCGTCATCGAGAATGGTCAGCGTCGTGAGCCCGAGGAAATCCATCTTCAGCAGGCCCATTTTCTCGATCGCATTCATATCAAACGCAGTGACGATTTCATCGTTCTTAGTCCGATACAGGGGAACCAGTTCGGTAAGAGGTCGCGGCGAGATCACTACGCCCGCAGCGTGAACCCCAGCGTTTCGCACCAAGCCTTCCAGCTTTTTCGCGGTGTCGATCAATTGGCGAATCTGCGAGTCCGCCTCGTAAGCCTGCTGCAACGCGGGCGAGTCTTTGATGGCTTGTTCCAGCGTGATGTTCAACTGGAGGGGAATCATCTTGGCGATGCGATCGACATCGCTGTAAGGCATGTCCATAACGCGGCCGACATCCTTGATAGCAGCTTTCGCTTGCATAGTTCCGAACGTGATAATTTGCGCTACATTGTCGCGTCCGTATTTGCGCGTGACGTAGTCGATCACCTCTTCGCGCCGGTTCATGCAGAAGTCGATATCGATGTCCGGCATGGAAACACGTTCCGGGTTCAGGAAGCGCTCGAAGAGCAGTTCGTGCTGCAGGGGGTCGAGGTCAGTAATGCCCATCGAGAAGGAAACCAGAGACCCGGCAGCCGATCCGCGGCCTGGTCCGACGGGGATATTGTGTTCCGCTGCGTATCGTATAAAGTCCCATACAATAAGAAAATAGCCGGAAAACTTCATTTGTTGGATTATGGCCAGCTCCCGTGCCAGCCGCTGTTCATAGTCAGCAATCTTGTGCTTGAGCCGGCTCTGCGATTCCAGAGTTCGCAGCACCTCCAGCCGCCGGGCGAACCCCTGGCGGGTTACATGCTCGAAGTAGCTGTCCAGCGTGAATCCGTCCGGCACGTCGAACTGCGGAAAGGGATTCTTAATCTTCTCCAGCCGCATGTTGCAGCGTTCAGCAATGTCCAGCGTGCGTTCCAGGACTTGGGGGGTGTCCTTGAACACGCGATACATCTCGTCATGACTCTTGACGAAGAAGTCGGAGCCCTGGAACTTCATCCGGTTCGCGTCCTGGATTGATTTTCCGGTTTGAATGCAGACCATCACATCCTGGGCGTGAGCATCTTCTGCGCAGAGGTAGTGGCTATCGTTGGTAGCGACCAGGGGCAGGCCGAGTTCCTTTTCCAGCCGGAACAGGGCAGGATGAATACGACGCTCCATCTCCAGCCCCTGGTCCTGGATCTCGAGAAAGAAGTTGTGTTCGCCGAAGATGTCCCGATATGTTGCCGCGGCCTGGCGCGCAGCATCGTACTTGTCTTCCATCAGGTGCTCGGCAACTTCCCCCTTCAGGCATCCGGACAGCCCAATCAGACCCTGGCTGTGCTGGGAGAGAAACTTCTTGCTGATGCGCGGCTTGTAGTAAAAGCCGTGCAGCGAGGCCTCGGAAGTAATCTTGATGAGGTTGCGGTATCCCTCTTCGTTTTCCGCGAGTACCAGCAAGTGGTTGTAAGTGTCACCTTCTGGCGGGGTGCGCTCGATGTTGTGGTCTTCCTTCTTGCAGATATAGAGCTCGCAACCCACGATCGGCTTGACGCCAACCTTATGGGCAGCATTCACAAACTGCACCGTGCCAAAAATATTGCCGTGGTCGGTCATGGCCACGGCAGGCATGCCGAGGTCTTTCACACGCTTGACGAGCTTCTCCACGTCACAGGCGCCGTCGAGCATCGAGTAGTCAGTGTGCAGGTGCAGGTGGACGAATTGGGACATGATTTGGTTTGAAAAGTCGAAGCCCCATTTTACTGGCTGTCGTCTGGCGCGCAACGCCAGAGATTGGTGCAGCATTCCAGCGAGAAGAGCGGCGGAGTTACTCCGGCACCTGAAAATCCCCGCCGCGGTCGTTGTTGGCCTTTGTGGTAGCGGGAACGTCCAAATCGGTGAGGGCAATCTTTTGGGCCCGTTGCTCGCTCAGCACCCACAAGGTCCGGCCTACGATGGCGTAATTCTGAATCTCCTGGGTGTGGCCGTCGTGAAATACAAGCACAGTTGGCTGCTGCGCTGTGGCTGTCTGCCGAGCCGGACTAGCCTGGGGAGTTTGCCGTGCTTGTTGTTCGTCGCGCAACCGTTCCACTTCATCACTGAGCCGGTTGACCTGATCGCTCAACTGCTGGCTCATCTGCATGTAGGGCGCGGCGGCAGCATAGGGATCCGGCGTTGAGTAGGAACTATCAAACAACGGATACGCGTAGCCGCCGTAGTACGAGTAAGGATACGGGTAAATCGAACGGCGATAAAAGCGCCCCGGGAAAAACGGACCAAAGCCGGTGCGGAAACGCACGCCGCTGTGGAACGAACCGATGACGATGCCGCCGCGCCGGACAAACACAGGTCCACGTGGCGCAAATCCGGCGCGCCCGCCAAAGCGGATGGCCCCTCCCCCGTGCATCTGCCCAGAAGCAGGCACTACCACGAAAGCCGCGACCAACGCCGCAATTGCCACACCTCGTCTCATGTTTGCATTATACCGCCGCAGTCAAAGGGGCCGGCGGCCTGCCAAAAGCGCCAGTTCACGCCATTTCCAGTGGCAGTCGGCATCGACAAAGCCGATTTCGCGCAACCAACTTACTTGTATCTCGGCGTCAAGCAGCTTGTTCGACCGGTCTTCAGTCTCCAGCGTAAAGCCGATGTGGTGTAGGAAGTCTTCATGGAGACACGGGGTAGGTGACGCGACGTGCTCCAGATTGCAGAAGATGCCGCCGGGCGCCAGCAAGCCGTAGACCTCGCAGTAGAGCGCCCTCTTGCGTTCATGGACAAGATGATGGATCGCAAAACTGGAAACTACGGCGTCAAAGTTCCCTAGCGCAGGTAGCGGATTTTCCAGGTTATGAGGCATGACAACAACCGATGAGTCACCCTGAAAACGAGTCTTGGCTGCTTCCAACATGGTCGGAGAGAAGTCAATCGCTACCGCTTCGCTGTTTGGACGGCCGAGCTTGACCAGGGCAAGTAGACGTCCGTCGCCAGTGCCGAGGTCGAGAATGCGCCGCACGTTCTGCGGAATGAACTCCAGCAGCGTCGCTTCGCCTTCGACGCGGTGAGGGATAGAGTCGGCGCGGCCTAGATAGTCCAGCGCGTGTTCCGCCGAAGTCCAGAGGTTAATTCCCATCCGAAGAGTATAAACTCAACTCTGATGGCTACCCTGATCACGGAAGACTGCAAGAAGATTGCGGCGCGAGCCCGCTTGGTCCTTCTGGTTCTTTTGGCACTGATATTGTTCGCCAGTCCAGTTTCAGTGCAGGCACAAGGACCTGCGGAAACGCAGCAGTCGAGCAGCGAAGCGACAGAAAACAACCGGAAGACTGGTGCTGCTGACGCGGTCAATTCCCAGAAGATTTCGCCCGCAGAGGCGGAGGAGTTGTTCCGTTCGGTAGACGAGATTCTGCGCTTTGCCAGCAAAGATACGGGTCTCCCGATCAAGCATGAGGTCAAGCGCCGGCTCACCAGCCGTGAGGAGGTCGTTGCCTATCTTGAAAAGAACATAGCCGAGGACAAAGACGCACAGCGTTTGCACCGTTCTGAGCTCGTGCTCAAGAAATTTGGCCTTCTGCCTCGCGATTTTGACCTGCACAGCTTCCTGGTAAAGCTCCTGAAGGAGCAAGTGGCCGGCTATTACGATCCCAAGACGAAAACTGTGAATTTGCTCGATTGGCTTGAGGCCTCACAACAGCGTCCCGTGCTGGCGCACGAGCTCACGCACGCCTTGCAGGACCAATCGTTCGGCTTGAAGAAATGGATGCAAGCAGGCGCGGCCGATTTGACGGAGAAGAAAGATCCTACGTCGGCGGACATTGAGAATGACGAAATCAACGAGTCCCGGCAGGCCGTGGTCGAAGGCCAAGCTATGGGGGTATTGCTCGACTACATGCTTGCCCCCACTCGGCGATCGCTGACGGATTCCCCGCAGCTCCTGGAAACGATGAAGGCCGCCATGCTGGAGGGTGCGGCCGATGCGCCGGAGTTTCGCGATGCCCCGATCTTTCTGCGGGAGTCGCTTACTTTCCCTTACCGCTACGGCACGGACTTCGTGGCTGACGTCATGCGTAAACGGGGTAAGGCGGGAACCTCTGCCATTTTTACCAATCCTCCGCGCAACACTCGGCAGATCATGGAGCCCGACACTTATCTTTCGGACGAACAGATCCCGCCCATGCCTTTGCCGGATTTCAAGCAGGTTTTCCGGGATTACGATCGCTTTGACATCGGCGCCATCGGTGAGTTCGATGTTTCGGTACTGCTCGACCAATACGCGGGAACGGACGTCTCGCGTAAACTCTATCCGCATTGGCGCGGAGGTTATTACTACGCCGCACGCCCGAAGAGCGGATCGGATGCCTCACTGGGCTTGTTGTACGTGTCGCGGTGGTCGGATTCTGCGAGCGCCTCATCGTTTGCGGCAACGTACGCCAAGGCGCTCCTCAAGCGCTATCAACGTGTGCAGGAAGCAACCTCCGAAGGCTCCAAGCCGGAAGTGGATCTGAATGCGGTGGCGAATCTCACAGGCTCACACGCCTGGATGACGGAAGAAGGGCCCGTGTTTATCGAGGTAAACAACGATACCGTGCTCGTGACCGAGAGCTTAAGCCAGGCGATCACCGAAAAACTGGAACAAGCCTTGTTCACGCCTGCCGCAAAGTGATCTCGAACCGTCCTGGCATGCACTGACGTCTCACCAGGATTCCTGTCCGTTTCTCTTTTGTATAATCCCCTTTCGTCATTTCTTGCGGGTTTCTCAGGGGGAATCTTGCCACAAGCGGAAATCGGCATCATCGGGGGCAGCGGGCTTTATTCCATGCCCGGACTTACCAAAGTCAAAGAAGTGCGGCTACGGACTCCGTTTGGAGCGCCCTCGGACGCATATGTGCTGGGCATGCTCCAGGGCCGGAAGGTTGCATTTCTCGCGCGTCATGGCCGCGGGCATCGTCTTCTGCCCACCGAACTGAATTTTCGCGCCAACATTTATGGGTTGAAACAGCTCGGCGTGGAGCGGATTATTTCGATTTCCGCCGTTGGCTCACTGAAGGAAGAACACAAGCCTCTGGAGTTTGTGGTTCCCGATCAGTTCTTCGATCGCACGCGCCATCGGGTTGACACGTTTTTTGGCGGAGGCATCGTGGCTCACATCGCCTTCGCCGACCCGATTTGCCCAGAGCTAGCTGGCGTGATTGATAGCGCATGCAAGAAGGCTGGGGTCACCAGCAAGCACGGCGGCACGTATGTTTGCATCGAGGGACCGCAATTCTCCACCAAAGCGGAATCCAATGTTTATCGCGGCCTCGGCATGGATGTAATCGGCATGACCAACCTCCAGGAAGCCAAGTTGGCCCGCGAAGCGGAGATCTGTTACGTGACTGTGGCCATGGTGACGGACTATGACTGCTGGCATCCACACCATGATTCGGTGACCGTCGACCAGATCGTTGCGGTTCTGCTTAAGAATGCGGAGCACGCTTGCACTGTTGTGCGCGAAAGCGTCGCTGCCATGCCAAAGGAACGAACCTGCAAGTGCGGATCGGCCTTGGCCAACGCCATCCTGACGGATCGCAAGAAGATTCCCCCGGCCGCGCGGGAAAAACTGCGCCTAATTCTGGACAAATACCTGGGGACCAACAGAGCATGAGCATCCTTGCCGTAGGTTCCATCGCATTCGACTCCATCGTGACGCCCGCGGGGCGTGCAGAAAATGTGTTGGGCGGTTCCGCGACTTACTTCTCGCTTTCCGCCAGCTACTTCACCGACGTCCGTGTGGTTGCCGTTGTCGGCGACGACTTCACCGCAGAGCATGAAAATATCCTTAAGAAGCGAGGCGTGGACACGCGGGGCATTGAGCGCGCCAAAGGCAAGACTTTCCGCTGGGGTGGGAAGTACATCGAGAATCTGAACGAAGCCAAGACTGACTTCACGGAATTGAACGTCTTTGAGAGGTTCCAGCCCAGAATCCCTGCGGAGTACATGGGCTCCAAGTTTCTTTTCTTAGGAAACATTCACCCCAGTTTGCAGGCTGCGGTGCGACGGGAGATGAACAGCGTGCGCCTGACTGGCGGCGATACCATGAACTACTGGATTCAGGGCACACGCAAAGAATTAACCGAAACGCTAAAGCTGATCAATGTGCTCTTGATCAACGATGGCGAAGCCAAGATGCTGGCCGGGGAAAGCAACCTTCCACGCGCGGCGAACAAAGTTCTGGCCATGGGGCCGCACGCCCTGGTCATTAAGCACGGCGAGTATGGCGCGACCATTTTCTTCCGTGAAGGCGCCTTCGGCATTGGCAGGCATCCGTTTCGCGCTCCCGCGTTGCCTCTTGATGAAGTGAAAGATCCCACCGGCGCAGGCGATTCCTTCGCTGGGGGATTCATGGGCTACCTGGCATCGCAGGAGGAATTGAACCGCGAAGTTCTGAAGCGGGCCTTGTTCTACGGAGGAGTAATGGGATCATTCGCTGTCGAGCGCTTCGGAACCGAGCGTCTGCAATCGCTGACGCGCGAGGAGATCGACAGCCGCTTTCAAATTTTCCGTGAACTGACACACCTGGAATGAAAGCCCAGTCCACCCGTCGCGCGGACCCGGAAGTTCTGCTGGTGGTGCAACTCGCGGCTTTTGTTTCAATCCTGTCGTTCCTGTTCTACCTTCGGAAAGGTGATGTGCTGCCGTATGGCGACGCTGTGGCGCACATCAATATTGCGCGCCGTGTCTTCGACTCGCGCACGCCCGGCTTGTTGCAGTTGGGAACAGTCTGGCTGCCTCTGCCCCACTTGCTGATGATCCCGTTTCTGGTTTCCGACTGGGCGTGGCAAACGGGAGTTGGCGGATCAATTCCCTCACTGGTTGCGCACGTCTTCAGCGTGCTCGGCATCTTTCGCCTGGTGAGAGGCGCGTTGGCGGCAGGGTCTGAGCCGAGCGCAGCCATGCGTATCACCGCATGGGGAGCAGCCATCATTTTTGCCGCCAACCCGAACCTCATCTATTTGCAGGCGACGGCGATGACCGAGCCTCTGTATTTGGCGTTATTCATTTGGGCCGTGGTGCATTTCAGCGAATTCCTCCACAAGGCACAGGTGGAGACTCGCGAAGCTTGCCGGAGCCTGCTCAAATCCGGTTTCTGTCTGGCGGGGGCCTGCCTCACTCGCTACGACGGCTGGTTCTTAGCGGCAGCGATTGGTGCGGCGGCTCTGGTCGTTGTTGCGAGGAACGGCAACTCCCCTGGTCTGCGTGCCGCCTTCGCCAAGTTCGTCCTAATCTCCGCCGCCGCTCCCATTTTCTGGCTCGCATACAACGCAGCGGTGTACCGCAACCCGCTGGAATTCGTCAACGGACCGTACTCGGCGAAAGCCATCGAGGAGAAGACTTCGATCCCTGGATTCCCTCCGCACCCCGGAAGCCACAATCTTCCAGTGGCCGCTGCCTATTTCTTGAAGGCCGCCGAACTCAACATGCTGGAGAGCAACTGGCATCGGCTGTGGCTTTGGCTGGCGCTGGCGGGCACCGCGTTGGCGGTGTTTCCCATTGCAGGCTGGTTCACCAAGGAAACAATGCTGGGGCGACCGGATCGTCTGATGAATAACGCTCCATCTTGGTGTCTCTGGCCATCGCTCCTGCTCTGGACGCCGCTTCCCTTCTATATGCTGTCCATCGCCTATAGCGGCGTGCCACTCTTTGTGCCACCCTGGTGGCCCTTTTCGATCTACAACGCGCGCTATGGAGTGCAGTTGCTGCCGGTGTTCGCGGTATTCATCCCCTTGAGCGGATACTTCCTGGCACGGCACGTACCTTCCCGCTACCGCCCTGCTGTGCCTCTCGGTATCTTGGCTTTGACAATCACCAGCTACGGTTTGGTGTGGCATAAGCAACCGGTTTCTTATCGCGAGGCCTGGATCAACTCCCGCACGCGCATTGCGCTGGAACATCAACTCGCGTCGACAATGAAGGCTCTACCCTCCAACGCCACATTCTTGATGTACCTGGGTGATCATGTAGGCGCGCTGCAAGACGCAGGCATTCCTCTGCGCCGCGTGATCAATGAAGGCAACCATCGACCATGGAAGCAGCCGGTTGATCCCGAAGGATTGTGGGAACTGTCCCTCGCCAATCCTGAACGCTACGCCGACTATGTGATTGCGATAGACAAAGACGCAATTTCTCAACAGGTCCAGAAGCAGGGGCTGACCGCTCTTCAGGTCATCCACGTAACCGGTCAACCTGTCGCGACCATTTACAGTACTCACGCGCGGCAAAGGTAATCACACGCGTTACTTCTTCCCTGCATAGGCCGCCGGTCCCCTCACTTTGCGATGATAAAATTCACTCGCTCGGGGTTTCCGCGAAAAGCATGCCTATGGTGCAGCACGCGATGGACCTGCTTCGTGGTGAGCTAGGTGTTGTCATCGGCTCAACCGCCACGCGACTGGTTTTGGCCGCATTGCTGGGCAGCGCGATCGGTCTGGAGCGGCAGCTCAGGCACAAAGCCGCCGGTTTACGTACCAACATCTTCATCTGCTTTGGCTCAGCCATGTTCACGGTTATGTCTGACCAGCTAGCGCATTCCTTCGGCGGAGACCACACGCGCATCGCGGCTCAAATCATCCTTGGAATTGGCTTCATAGGCGCGGGTTCAATTCTGCACTCGCGTGGATCGGTGACCGGACTGACCACCGCCGCCACTATCTTCGTCACCGCAGCCGTGGGAATGGCTGCGGGGGGCGGCTATTACGTCACCGCGGTATATGCCACCGGCGTGATCCTGATCGCCTTGGCAGCATTAGGACAGGTGGAAGCTCACTCCCTGCTCAAGCCAATCGGCATGACCTACGAGGTCACAGGACATACAACCGACGCGATACTAGGTGAGATCAATCGAATTCTCGACGACCAACAATTGAACCTGCGAGAAGTTCGTGCCGTCTCCAGCGAGCATCTTTCCCGGGTTGTTTTTGATGTGGAATGCTCGCGGCGGCAACACGAATCCCTCAACATCGGCCTGCACAAATCGACTGTGCTTGCGACCGTTTCTGCACTGGGCAGCCTGGATCGCGAATGAGCTTTTCTGCCATCACACTTCCGTTCGTCAAAGCCAGCGCTTGCGGCAACGATTTCCTTTTGATTGACGGCATGCATAGCCCCGCCGATTTGGCCGAGGTCAGCCGCCGGCTTTGCGACCGTCATCAGGGAGTCGGTGCCGACGGTGTGGAATGGCTGTTTCCCGCTCAGGATGCCGACATCCGCGCCCGTCTATTCAATGCCGACGGTTCGGAAGCGGAGATTTCGGGAAATGGAACACGTTGCGTTGCTGCCTATCTATGTGCTGACCAATCCAAGGAAAAGGTGGTCATCCGCACCGGAGCCGGGCTGAAGACCTGCACCCTGATGTCTCGCAGCGAGACTCAATACGAATTCGAAATCGTGATGGGGGAACCGCAAGTGGGCGATGAGTTTTCCCTCAAGCTGGCGTTTCGCGAAGTCCGCGGTATTCCGGTTTCCATGGGGAATCCTCATTTCGTGGTTTTCGTGAACGAGTTTACCCCTGGCTGGCAGGCGGAGGCCGCGGAAATCGGGCGCCACCACGATTTCAAGCACGGAATCAACGTTGAGCTGGTTAACGTTAAGGACCCATCCAACATTGAGGTGCGATTCTTCGAACGCGGTGTGGGCGAGACACAGTCCTCAGGGACTGGGTCTTCCGCTGCAGCAGTCGCCGCCATCGCTACGAAGAAAGCAGAATCGCCATTACGTGTTCACACACCAGGTGGGCTGCAAGCGGTACGGTGGGAAAACCAGGTTTTCTTGCGCGGTCC
>Ga0335070_10010713_pt1 | contig 10719 bp, 8 predicted proteins | sample Lox_Sample_13_FD_206722 | JGI IMG/M metagenome (GOLD analysis project Ga0335070, IMG submission 206722) | Soil microbial communities from Loxahatchee National Wildlife Refuge, Florida, United States - Lox_Sample_1.3 | ecosystem: Environmental > Terrestrial > Soil > Wetlands | place: USA: Florida...
TCATGCCGATGAGGATCTAGCGTGGGCGAGCCGGAAAAGCAGCTGCCCGAGGCGAACGACTACGACTCCGACAGCATCAAGGTACTGAAGGGCCTGGAGGCGGTGCGCAAGCGCCCGGGGATGTACATCGGCGACACCTCGGACGGCACCGGCCTGCACCACATGGTGTTCGAGGTCGTCGACAACGCGGTGGACGAGGCGCTGGCGGGGTTCTGCGACGAAATCGTCGTCACGATCCACACGGACAACTCGGTGTCGGTGCTGGACAACGGCCGCGGCATCCCGACGGGCGTCAAGGAGGACGACGAGCAGAAGCGCTCGGCCGCCGAGATCGTCATGACCGAGCTGCACGCGGGCGGCAAGTTTGACTCCAACACCTACAAGGTCTCGGGCGGCTTGCACGGGGTCGGCGTCTCGGTGGTGAACGCGCTCTCCAGCTGGCTGCGGCTCACCATCTGGCGCGACGGCAAGGTGCATCAGATCGAGTTCGCCGACGGCGCGGCGACGGGCCCCTTGCGCGTCACCGGCACCAGCGAGAAGCGCGGCACCGAGGTGCATTTCCTCGCCTCGCGCAGCATCTTCGGCGTCGTCGACTACCACTACGACATCCTCGCGCGCCGCCTGCGCGAGCTCTCGTTCCTCAACAACGGCGTAAAGATCCTGCTGGTCGACCAGCGCGCCGGCAAGGAGGAGAACTTCGCCTTCGGCGGCGGCGTGAAGGGCTTCGTCGAGTACATCAACCGGTCCAAGAACGTGCTGCACCCGAACGCGTTCCACGGCACGGGCGAGAAGGACGGCATCTCCGTCGACGTGGCGATGCAGTGGAACGACTCCTACCAGGAGAACGTGCTCTGCTTCACCAACAACATCCCGCAGAAGGACGGCGGCACGCACCTCACGGGCCTGCGCGCGGCGATGACGCGCGTGCTGAACAAGTACATCGAGCAGCACGAGATCGCGAAGAAGGCGAAGGTCGAGACGACGGGCGACGACATGCGCGAGGGCCTCGCCTGCGTGCTGTCGGTGAAGGTGCCGGAGCCGAAGTTCTCCTCCCAGACCAAGGAGAAGCTCGTTTCGTCCGAGGTGCGCCCGGCCGTCGAGGAGCTGGTGGCCGAGAGGTTGCGCGAGTTCCTCGACGAGCGCCCCGCGGACGCGCGCACCATCACCGGAAAAATCGTTGAGGCGGCGGCGGCGCGCGAAGCGGCGCGCAAGGCGCGCGAGATGACGCGCAGGAAGGGCGTGCTCGACGGCCTCGGGCTGCCCGGCAAGCTGGCCGACTGCCAGGAGAAGGACCCGGCGCTGTGCGAGCTGTACCTCGTCGAGGGCGACTCGGCCGGCGGCTCCGCCAAGCAGGGCCGCGACCGGCGCTTCCAGGCGATCCTGCCGCTGAAGGGCAAGATCCTGAACGTCGAGAAGGCGCGCTTCGACAAGCTGCTGGGCTCCGCCGAGATCGCGACGCTGATCACCGCGCTCGGCTGCGGCATCGGCAAGGAAGAGTACAACCCGGAGAAGCTGCGCTATCACCGCGTTATCGTGATGACCGACGCCGACGTCGACGGCTCGCATATACGCACGCTGCTGCTCACGTTCTTCTACCGGCAGATGCCCGAGCTCGTCGAGCGCGGCCACATCTACATCGCGCAACCGCCGCTGTACAAGGCCAAGCTAGGCAAGGACGAGCGCTATCTGAAGGACGACCACGAGCTGAACGAGTTCCTGCTGCGCCAGGCGCTCGTCGACGCGGCGCTGCACCCCGCCGCGCGGCGCGAGCCGATCACCGGCGAGACGCTCGCCGAGCTCGCCAAGGCCTATCTGCTTGCCGAGGCGGTGATCGAGCGGGTGTCGCGCTGGATCGACCGCGACGTGCTGATCGCGATGCTGCGCGGCGTACAGATCGAGCTGGGGCGCCGCGATGCCGCGCAGACCTCGGCCGAGGCGCTGGCGGCGGCGCTGCCGGGCAACGGCGTGCGCGTCACGGCGCACTTCGACCCGAAAACCGAGCGCTACCAGGTGCACATCGAGCGCGCCCGCCACGGCAACATGCGCGTCACCAAGATCGATTCGGAGTTCGTGCACAGCGGCGACTACGCGCAGATCCGCTCCACGGCCGAGATGCTGCGCGGGCTGGTGGGCGTGGGCGCCTACGTGCAGCGCGGCGAGAAGAAGTTCCCGGTGAAGGACTTCGGCGAGGCCATGCGCTGGCTGCTCGCCGAGGTGCAGAAGGCCATGAGCCTGCAGCGCTACAAGGGCCTCGGCGAGATGAACCCGGCGCAGCTCTGGGAGACCACGATGGACCCGAAGGTGCGGCGCCTCTTGCGCGTGCAGATCGACGACGGCATCGCCGCCGACGAGATCTTCACCAAGCTCATGGGCGACGAGGTCGAGCCGCGGCGCGCGTTCATCGAGACCAACGCGCTGGGAGTGAGGAACCTGGACATCTGAGTTAGGCCGCGCGCTTCCTGCGCGCGGGCTTTTCCGTCTTCGTGTCTCTGAGGTTCTTTTCGGGCCTGGGGGCGCGCGCCTGGAATTCGAAGCCGACCTTTCCCTCGGGAGTCTTCACGAGGAAGGCCTTGAACTTGCGGTTCTTCTTCGAGACGAAGCCGGCGAGCAGGTCGGTGCGGCCGGTCGCGAGCAGCTTCTCCATTTGCGCTCGCTCGATCGGCTGCTGCAGGATCATGCGGCCGGAGCGGAAGTCGCAGGACTTGCCGGGACCGACCGCCTTCTCGCAGGTGTAGGCCATGCCATGCTCGAAGACCCTGGAGCCGCATTTCGGGCAGGCGCCAAGCGGGGCCTGGCCGCTGAAGTCCGGTGCCGCTTCGCCCTCGCCGCCGCCCTGGCCGAAGTCGAACTCGACCTTCAGTTCGTCGGACAGGCGCAGCACCGCGCTGAACGGCTTTCCCATGCGGCTGCGGAAGCCGGTCAGCGGCCCGACCACCCGCTTGGTGATCAATTCGGCGATCTCCTCGGGCGACCACTCGCGCCCGGAGGTCACCTTCCAGATCGCGAAATCGCACTTCTGGCACTGGAACTTGCGGTAGTTCTCCTGCACCACGCCGCCGCACTTCGGGCAAGGCGCGGACACCGTGGCGTAGACCACGTCCGGAATCTCGCCATGCTTGATGATCTCGACGGTGTTTTTCACCTGCGCGGCGATCTGGTCCATGAACTGCTCGCGCGTCAGCTTGCCCTGCTCGATCAGCCGCAGCTTGTGCTCCCATTCGCCGGTCAGCTCGGGCGAGGCCAGCTCGACGATGCCCAGCATGTGCAGCGCGAACATCAGCGAGAACGCCTTCGGCGTCGGCACCAGCTCGCGGCCGTTGCGATGCACGTATTCCTCGCGGATGAGGCCCTCGATGATCGCCGCGCGCGTGGCGGGCGTGCCGAGGCCCTTGGCGCCCATCGCCTCGCGCAGCTCGTCGTCCTCGACCAGCTTGCCGGCGCCTTCCATCGCCGAGAGCAGCGTCGCCTCCGAATAGCGCGGCGGCGGGCGCGTCTGGCTCGCCTCGGCGCTGACGTCCAGCGTCTTGACCTTCTCGCCCTGCGCGATCGGCGGCAGGTTCGCGTTCTCTTCCTGCATTGACTTGCCGTACACCGCGAGCCAGCCCGGGCTGTGCAGCACCTTGCCGTCGGTGCGGAACTGCTGCTCGCCAACGGTGGTGATGCGCGTGGTCTGCAGGAATTCGGCGGAAGGGAAGAACACCGCCAGGAACCGCCGCACGACGAGGTCGTACAGCTTCGCCTCGGGTTCGCTCAGGTGCTTGGGCGTCTGCAGCGTGGGGATGATGGCGAAGTGATCGGAGATCTTCGCGTTGTCGAAGATGCGCTTGTTGGGCTTGACCCAGCCGCTCTTCAGGATCTGCTTCGCGAAGGGCGCGAATTCCTTCCTGTCGCCGAGCGCGTCCAGGGTCTTCTTGACCGTGCCGAGGTAGTCCTCGGGCAGCGCGCGGGAATCCGTGCGCGGGTAGGTCAGCGCCTTGTGCTTCTCGTACAGCGCCTGCGCGAGCGCCAGCGTGCCGCGCGCGGAGAAGCCGAAGCGGCCGTTCGCCTCCCGCTGCAGGCTGGTGAGGTCGTAGAGCAGCGGCGATGCCTGCGTCGTCGGCTTGGTCTCCTCGGTGGCGACGCCGGCCTTGCCCCGGCAAGCCGCCGCGATCGCCTCCGCACGCTCCCTGGTCCACAGGCGCTCGGGCTTGCGCTCGGGATCGTCGTCCTTCTTGAACGCAGGATCGAACCAGCGCCCGGCGTACTCGCCCGCCTGCGCGCCGAAGCGCGCATGCACTTCCCAGTAGTCGCGCGCCTGAAAGGCGCGGATCTTTTCCTCGCGCTCGACCAGGATCGCCAGCGTGGGCGTCTGCACCCGGCCTACCGTCGTCAGATAGAAGCCGCCTTCCTTGGAGTTGAAGGCGGTCATCGCGCGCGTGCCGTTGATGCCGACCAGCCAGTCGGCCTCCGAGCGGCTCTTCGCGGCGTCGGCGAGCGGCAGCAGGTCGCGGTCGCGGCGCAGCGCGGCGAAGCCGTCGCGGATCGCGCTCTGCGTCATCGACTGCAGCCACAGCCGCTCGATCGGCTTCCTCGTCTTCGCGTACTGCGCGATGTAACGGAAGATGAGCTCGCCCTCGCGGCCCGCGTCGCAGGCGTTGACGATGCCGCCGACATCCTTGCGCTTGAGGAGCTTCAGCAGGAGGTTCAGGCGCGCCTCGCTCTTCTCGATCGGCGCGAGGTCGAAATGCGGCGGAATCACCGGCAGCTTGGCGAACGACCACTTGCCCTTCTTGACGTCGTGCTCGGGCGGCAAAGTCAGCTCGAGCAGGTGGCCGACCGCGGACGAGAGCACGTACTCGTCGCTCTCGTAGTAGTCGCCCTTGCGCGAAAAGCCGCCGAGCGCGCGCGCGATGTCGCCGGCGACCGAGGGCTTCTCCGCGATGATCAGCTTTTTGGACATGCGGGGGCGCGAAGCATACCCGCAAAAACTGCGGCGCAGCAACCTTGAGGAACTATTGCGCGTCCGCGGGCGCGCAATTTCGGCGCGCGCGAGCGAGCGCGCATTCAGCGCCGGATCAGGACGGCAATCGCAGCGCGGCGGGCTTCAGCAGGTCCTCGGCGATCAGGCGCATCTGCGGCGTGAGGATGCCCGCCTCCTCGAAATGGATCAGCAGGCCGCGACAGTCGGCGTCGAGCTTGGCGAGCTCCTTGGGCGCGTAGGCGCGCGCAGCCGCGCCGGAATCGGGCAGCGGCGCAAACGAGCGGTGCGGCCCGCGCGCCACGCCCGCCAGCCAGCCGAGCGCTTCGCTGATGTCGGAGTCGTCGAAGCCGGCGGCCGAGAGCTTCTTCGCCACCCGGTCCTTCTCGTTGAACAGCTCGTGGTGCTGGCAGTTCTCGAACAGGTACACGAGGATGTCGTACATATTGTTGTTGTCTCCTCTTCGGGTGGTTCAGTTTAGCCTCTGGTACAGGCCGCCGGGCAGCGCGGCGACGCGGCCGGCGAGCTCCAGCCGCAGCAGGTCGGCGGACACGCTCTCGGCGGGCAAACCGGCGCGCGCGCAGAGCGAATCCACGTCGACCGGGTCGAAACCCATGCATTCGAGCAGCGGTTCGTCGGCCGCGGCCGACGCGGGCGCGCGCGTGGAGGCGAATCCGGTGCGCCGGAAGCTGGCCAGCTCCGAGAGCACGTCCTCGGCCGACTCGGCGAGCTTGGCGCCCTGCTTGATGAGCGCGTGGCAGCCCTTCGAAAGCGGCGAATGGATCGAGCCGGGCAGCGCGAAGACTTCGCGGCCCTGCTCGGCCGCGCTGCGCGCGGTGATGAGCGAGCCCGAGCCGAGCGCCGCCTCGACCACGAGGCAGCCCTGCGCGAGCCCGCTGATCAGGCGGTTGCGCCGCGGGAAGTGGTGCGCGAGCGCCTGCGTGCCGAGCGGGAATTCCGAGACCAGCAATCCGCGCGTCGCGATCTCCTCGGCCAGCGCGGCGTTCGCCTTCGGGTAGACGTTGTCGACGCCGGTGCCGAGCACCGCGATCGTGGCGCCGTCGGCAGCCAGCCCGCCCCGGTGCGCGGCCGCGTCGATTCCCTGCGCAAGACCCGAGACGATGGTCAGGCCGGCGGCGCTGAACGCGCGCGCGAACTGCTCGGCGTTGCGCGCGCCCTGCGCGGTGGCGTTGCGGCTGCCGACGACCGCCAGCGCGGGGCGATTGAGCAGCTCGGCGCGGCCGCGGCAGTACAGCAGCGCGGGCGGATCGGCGATCTCGAGCAGCAGCCGCGGATACGCCGCGTCGGCCAGCGTGACGATCGAGTGCCCGGACTGCGCCAGCCAGGCGAGCGCGCGCTCGACCGCGCTCGCGACACCGGGCGAGTCGAGCGCCTGGAGGGTCTGGGGGCCAACCTGGCGCACGAGCTCGGCGCGCCCCGCGGCGAGAACGTTCTCGGGCAGACCATACTTCTGGAGCAGGCCGCGGAGAGTTGCGGCACCGAGGCCCGGCGTGAGGGTCAGTTGCAGCCAGCCCGCCAGCCCCGGGTCAGTGGTCATCCCGGCGGTGCGCTCCGCTGCACGGCGCCGCCGACCCCGGAGTTGCGCTCAGGGATTCTGGACGACATCCAGGGCATTGACGGGGCGGGAGACGTTCATCACCAGCGCGTAGGACACGCGGTCGAACACCCGGAACACAAACGCCAGGCCATAGCGGTCGCTCGGCAGCGCAAGCGGCGCTTTGCTGCCGCGCTCGGCGACCAGTCCGCCCGGCCGGTAGAGCGCCAGCACATGACCGATTTCGAGGCCCTGCGACTTGCCCTGATTGATCGAAATGACCGTGCCCGTGGCCGCCTCGCTGAGCTGGCTGCCGCCGCCGTAGATCGACATGACTCGGCCTTTGACCGGCGAGAGCGGAGCGTGCGGCGCATAGCTCGGTACCTCCGGCTTGCCCGCCGGCACCAGCTTGTCGCCCAGCTGGACCTCCTGCGTGACGGAGGTGAGCTGGATCACCGCCGGGTCGCCGGCGCGCACGACGCGCGCGGTGCCGAGGTAGACCGCCTCGTAGCCGAGCGTGGTGCTGGCGTCGGGGTCGACCAGCGCGCGGCCGCGGCGATAGACGAACCAGCTGGATTCCCTGGAGTCGCCGATGCCGCGCACGAAGGCGCGGTTGCCTGCTTCGAGGACGACGCGCGAATCCTCGGTCGCGACGATCGTCGGCGCGCGATCGAGGCCGTCGGGCTCGACGACCAGCGGGCGCGCGAGGAACGGCTCGATGACCGAGGGCGGAATGCTCGGAATCACGGTGCGCGCAGTCGATTCGGCGCGCACGCGCGGGCTCATCTTCACGGTATCGGACAGCGCGAGCCGCCCCTTGGCCCGGTCCAGCACGATCACGTTCCCGGGGTAGATCTTGTGCGGGTTCTTGATCTCGTCCTTGTTGAGATTCCACAACTCCGGCCAGCGCCAGGGCGAGTCGGTAAAGCGCTGCGCGATCGACCAGAGCGTGTCTCCCGGCACCACCGTATACCGGTCCGGCGCGTCGGCCTTCAGCTCGAGCGGTGTCTTCGGAGCCTGCGCGAGCGCCGCGGCCGGGAGGGCCGAAGCGAGGACAAAAACCAGCGTTGTGATAGACTTACGCCATTGTTGGTGCATAAAGCCCCCGATCGGTGGCTGAGGTCCAAGGCTGGTTGAGTTTGCGCTTTGCGGTCCCAAATGTAGCATAAAGCCCCGACTGTTTAACCACAGCCTGAGATACTGCACGTAATCGATTCAATTTGCAAGCAAATTACTGATTCATGGCCCTGCTAAACATCCTGCGCTACCCGGATGCACGCCTGCACAAGACGGCGGCGCCGGTGACCGTGTTCGACCCGTGGCTGAAGCGGCTGGTCGCCGACATGGCCGAAACCATGTACGCCGCGCCGGGAATCGGCCTCGCCGCCACCCAGGTCGACATGCACAAGCAGGTGATCGTGATCGACGTTTCCGAGCGCCGTGATTCGCTGGTAGTGCTGATCAATCCCGAGATCCTCGACGCGAGCGGCGTCTCCGACATCGAGGAAGGCTGCCTGTCGGTGCCCGGCATCTACGACACGCTGGAGCGCGCCGAGCGCGTCAAGGTGCGCGCCTGCGACGCCAACGGCAATCCGTTCACGCTTGAGGCGCAAGGGCTGCTCGCGGTCTGCATCCAGCACGAGATGGATCACCTGAAGGGCAAGGTCTTCGTAGAGAGCCTGTCGCAGCTCAAACAGCAGCGCATCCGCGCGCGCCTGGCGAAGCAGCTTCGCAAGAGCGCTTAGCGCTCTCCATCGGACGCCCGACACCTTCCTGCGTCTAGTCTTCGCAGGCACTCCCGAGTTCGCGGCAAGCGCGCTGGCCGCGCTGCTGGCGGCCGGCCACGAAGTCGCGCTGGTGCTGACGCAACCGGACCGGCCCGCCGGCCGCGGCCTGAAGCCCGCAACCAGCGCGGTCAAGCAGCTCGCGCTTGCGCGGAATCTCCAAGTCTTCCAGCCGCACAGCCTGAAAGCCGACGAGGCCCTCGGGATGCTGGAGCGGGCGCGCGCCGACGTCATGGTGGTCGCCGCCTACGGCCTGCTGCTGCCGCCGCGCGCGCTCGCGGCGGCGCGCCTGGGCGCCGTGAACGTTCATGCTTCGCTGCTGCCGCGCTGGCGCGGCGCGGCGCCGATCCAGCGCGCGCTGCTGGCGGGCGACCGCGAGACCGGCATCACCATCATGCAGATGGACGCGGGCCTGGATACCGGGCCGATGCTCGCGCAGCACCGCCTCGCGATCGCGCCGGAGGACGATGCGGGCAGCCTGCACGACAAGCTCGCCGCGCTCGGCGCCGAGGCGATCGTCCGGGCGCTCGCCGACCTGGAAGCCGGGCGCACGCGGGCCCGGCCGCAGCCCGAGGACGGCGTGACCTATGCGCAGAAGGTCTCTGGCCCGGAGTCCGAGATCGACTGGGCGCGGCCCTGCGCGGAGCTCGAGCGCCAGCTGCGCGCGCTGCGGCCGACGCCGGGCGCGCGCACGCGGCTGCGCGGCGAAACGGTGAAGCTCTGGCGCGCGAGCTGCGCGCCGGAACGCGGCGAGCCTGGCGCCGTGCTCGCGGCCGATGGCGCCGGTGTCCTGGTCGCCTGCGGCGAAGGCGCGCTGCGCGTGGGCGAGCTGCAGCGCGCCGGCGGCCGGCGACTGGCCGCCGCCGAGTTCCTGCGCGGCTGCCCGATCCGGGCGGGCGAACGCCTTGGCGCCGCTCGCTGAGGCGCTCGCCTCGTCGGCGGCGCTGGTCGCGCGCGTCGCCGCGGGACGCAGCCTGCAAGCCGAGCTCGAGCGCGGTGCGCTCACGGATATCTGCTTCGGCACGCTGCGGCGCTACGGGCGCTCGCAGGCGATCGTCGCCGCGCTGTCGCGCCGGCCGGGCGCCGCCGACCCGCTCGTCGAAGCGCTGCTGTGGTGCGCGCTCTATGCGCTCGAGTCCGGCCGCTACGCCGACTATACGGTCGTCGATCAGGCCGCGCGCGCCTGCAACCTGCTGCAGCGGCAGGGCGCGCGCGGCTACGTCAACGCGCTGCTGCGCAATTTCCTGCGCTCGCGCGCGAGCATCGAAGCGCGCGTGGGCGCTGATCCCGCCGCGCGCCACTGGCACCCGGCCTGGTGGATCGAGAAGCTGCGCGCCGTGTATCCCGAGCACTGGCAGCAGGTGCTGGCCGCCGGCAATTCGCATCCGCCGATGTGCCTGCGCGTGAATCTGCGCCGCACCAGCGTCGCCGACTACGCCGCGCGCCTCGCGCACGAGGGCATCGGCGCGCGCGCGCTGGGCGGTGCCGCGCTGCTGCTCGAGCGGCCGTTGCCGGTCGAGCGATTGCCGGGTTTCGCCGCCGGCGAAGTCTCCGTGCAGGATGCGGGCGCCCAGCGCGCCGCGCGCCTGCTCGACTTGCGCGCCGGGCAGCGCGTGCTCGACGCCTGCGCAGCGCCCGGCGGCAAGAGCGCGCACCTGCTCGAGACCGCGCAGGTCGCGCTTACCGCGCTGGATGCCGACGTGGCGCGCTGCGAAGACGTGAAGCGCAACCTCTCGCGGCTCGGTCTCGCGGCCGACGTGCGCGTCGCCGATTGCAGCGCGGCCGATTCCTGGTGGGACGGCGTTGCGTTCCAGCGCATCCTCGCCGACGTGCCGTGCAGCGCGTCGGGCGTCGCGCGGCGGCACCCGGACATCAAGTGGCTGCGCCGGCCGGGCGACGCGACGGCATTCGCCGCGCGGCAGTCACGCATCCTCGACGCGCTTTGGCGGGTGCTCGCGCCGGGTGGTAAATTGCTGTATGTCACCTGTTCGGTGTTCCCGGAGGAGAACGGCGCGGTGATCGACGACTTCGCGGCGCGCACGCCGGGGGCGCGCACCGCGTCTCTCGCCGACGGCGGACCGGCGCAATTGCTGCCGGGACCGGAGCACGACGGATTCTTCTTCTCGCTGCTCGAGAAGCCGGCCTGAAGGCGCAGCGAGGCAAGTCGCCATGCGAGGCATCGGACTCCTGAAGAGCCTGTGCGCCGCGCTCGCGCTCGGCGCGGGCCTGCTGGCGGCCACGGTCGTGGGGGGGGGGGGCCGGCGGGGCGGGGGGGGGCGGCGGGGGGCGGGGGGGGGGGGCCCCGGGGGGGGGCCGGGGGGGGGGGGGGGGCGGGTGGGGGGGGGCCCGGGGGGGGGGGGGGGGGGGGGCGGGGGGGGGGGGGGGCGGCCCCCCCCCCCCCCCCCGCGCCGGCCTCGAAGAGC
>Ga0335070_10010714_pt1 | contig 10719 bp, 10 predicted proteins | sample Lox_Sample_13_FD_206722 | JGI IMG/M metagenome (GOLD analysis project Ga0335070, IMG submission 206722) | Soil microbial communities from Loxahatchee National Wildlife Refuge, Florida, United States - Lox_Sample_1.3 | ecosystem: Environmental > Terrestrial > Soil > Wetlands | place: USA...
GTTTTCGGCACGGTGATTTTTTTCTCGTGGCCGGTTCTTAATTTCGGCAAAACCTGCACGACTTTAGGAATGACATCGCCGGCGCGCTCAATAATCACCGTGTCCCCGATTTTCAAACCGAGCCGTTCGATCTCGTCGAAATTATGAAGTGTCGCGTGAGTGACAGTCACGCCGCCGACCTCGGCCGGTTCCAATTCCGCTACTGGCGTTAAAATTCCGGTGCGGCCGACCTGCCAGGAGACATTTTTCACTCGAGTAGTCACTTGTCGAGCCGGAAATTTGTAAGCCATCATATAGCGCGGGCCTTTGCCGACCATTCCCAAAATATCCCAAAGCGACAAATCATTTACTTTGACGACCGTGCCGTCGATTTCGAACGGCAATTTTTCCCGCTTCTGCTCGATCTCGCGATAAAAAGAAAAAACATCTTCTAAATTCCGGCAAATCCGATTTTCCGCGATCACTTTGAAACCCAATAATTTCAAAACCTCTCTCTTCTCGCTCTGCTTGGATAAATTAATATCGCCCAAAATTTCATAAGAATAAAAATCCAAATCGCGCTCGGCGGTTATCTTCGGATCCAGCTGGCGGATCGAACCGGCGGCGCCGTTGCGCGGATTGGCCAGCAACGGTTTGCCTTCGCGCTCATATTTTTTATTTAATTCCGCAAAAGTCTTTTTCAGCATCACCACTTCGCCGCGGACATATAATTTCCCAGTTCGCGCCGCCGCGATCACCGTCTTCGCCTGCGCCGCCGTCAAACCGATTTTTTCCAGTTCCGGCGGTTCGGGAATCCGCAAAGACAAGGGCACGCTTTCCATCGTCTTGATATTCTGGGTCACGTCTTCGCCGACTTCGCCGTCGCCTCTCGTGGCGCCGACCGCGAGCATTCCTTGATCATATTTCAAACTCATCGCCAGGCCATCAACCTTTAGTTCGATAAAATACTCCCAACTTCTCTGGGCAAGGCTTTCCTTTTTGCCGCTCTTTTCCAAAAAATTATCGTTGCGTTCTTGCCAATCGCGCATATCCTGCTCGTTGAACGCGTCAAACAAAGAATACATCCGGTATTCATGACGGAATTTAACGAACTTAGCCAATGGCTCGCCGCCCACCCGCTGCGTCGGCGAATCCGGCGTGATGAATTCGGGATTTTCCAATTCCAATTTGAACAGTTCGTTTTTGAGCGAATCCAAAGCCGCGTCGGAAATTATCGACTTATCCAAAACATGATATTGATAGCGGTAATAATCCACCTGCTCGCGTAGCTTGGCGATGCGCTGTTTGATTTCTTGCTTAGTCATTTTTGAATAATGAATAACGAATTATGAATTATGAATCTGGTAAATTTCTTTTGATTTTTTTATTAAACAGCTGATGAGTTTATGGGCAACAACAGTTTGATCGGCTAATTTGTTAAATTCTTTTTCCGAAATATATCCCACATCTCTGCTTAATAATAATTGATTTTGAAGTTCAGTTAAAGATCCCTTGGCAATTGAATAAAAATAAGCTTTATCTTTGTAAGATTCTCTGCTAAAGCCTTCGGCGATATTGGATGTTATTGATATTGCCGCTCGCCTTATCTGACTGATAAGACAAAATTTTTCCTTATCCGGAAAATTTTCAGTAACTCGATAAATCGCCAATACCAAGCGATGCGATTCCCGCCAAGCATTAAGATCGGTAAATTTGTTAATTTTCCCTTCCTTATTCATAATTCATTATTCGTAATTCTATATTCATTCTATCAAAAAGCCGCTGGAATTTCCAGCGGCTTTTTAATGAGTTTGATCGATTATGATTACTTTTTCGCCGCGGTCGAAGAGGCATTTTGCGCTTGCTGGAGGCAGGAAACGCCGACGATCGTCACCGTGACGGGTTTGCCCGAACTGTCAGTGCCGATATTCAAGGGAACTCCGGTATTGGCGCATTTATTGGCTTCTCTGGCTACGTCGACGATCGCCTGCTGATAACCCTGGTTGGCCGCGTTGCGCATCTGATTGAGCTTAAAATTGTTAAAGCTGTTCCAACCGATATAAACGATCGAGAAAACAGCCCACACGATCAGAATGATCATGATGATCGAAGTTTTATTCATCTTCATAGTTTCGTGATGATTAATAATAATTCTTATCTTCATTATATTACTATCGCGTAATAAAACAAGGCTTGACAAAAAATTAATTTGAGAGGTTTAAGAATTCAAATTCCTCCCCAGGTCGCTCGGGTCGCCTTGATCCTCCGCCGACTCTCGCGGTTATTTACAGCCCGCGCTGGTTAATCAAGGATTAAAACTGCCGGTCAATAATCGAAATCCAATTGGATGCTGCGGCCCAACGCGGAATAATTGCCGACGGAAACGAAAGTGAGAGTATCATAACGATAATCATCGCCGCTTTTCCAATCGACGTCATAAGCGCCGCCCGCCGGCAGCTGCCAAGCGCGCTAAAAGGCTTGCCGCATTTGTGCGTCTGGCGGTACTCGTAAAGGATTCTTTCCGCGCCGGCCTCGGCCGCGAAATATGCCTTGGTCGAACGCGCCTGGGTGTTGCTTTCAGTGACGCCGCTGAAAATCAGTTTGGCCGCGGCCAGGGAAATCAAAATTATACTGTTCAGAATCAAAATAGTCATCAGCAAGGCCGTTCCGGCGCTGCCAACGGTATTAAGTATTTGTCTGCCTCGAACTCTATTGGAAAGGTGTTTCATATTTCGAATATTTATCTCGCTGCTCGTATATCTCCGCGGACTATTGATATGATCTTGATGACAAACTGGTTTCCATGTCGATCTGCTCGGCGGGCGCGCCTTTGATGGCGACGGAAAGACGCATTCTCATCGTGACCAGCGCTTGAATTTCCGCGGCGCTGTCAATAACGCGGAAAGCCAGGCCGCTAATCGAAATTTCTTTGGGTGTGAGCGGCAAGCCGTTCGCGAGCGCCGGGTCGGTCGATTTGGGATAATAGACGTAAACTTGGCCATTTTTCAAACCGTATTTAACGCATTGGCCGCGATAATTCAGAAACATCAGCTGATCGCCGGCGCCGTTATTATTCCAATAAATATTTCCGGCGGGAATACAGGAATGAGCCGGATCTTTTTGCGCCGTCCTGATCTCCTTGCCCATTTTCTCGAAGTCATAACGGATATTTTCCTGCAGATCTTCCGAAGCGACAGTGATCCGCTGACTGTTGACGATAGTGGTAAAAATTCCCGCCGCCAAGACAACGGTCAAAGTGAACAAAAAAACAGACACGGTCAACTCGAGCAGAGTGACGCCGGAATGATCGGCCCTTACCGTATTTGGTATTTGGTATTTGGTATTTCGTATTTTGCGCTGGCAACCCATAGCACATAACCCATAACACGTAAAATATAACATGTTATGATTTTAGTTATTCACTTTAAACGGCACGGCTCCAATTTCATCAACTTGAGCTATTTTTTTTATAATTATTTTCATCTGAATAATTTTGGGTGAAAGAAAAATAAACTAAATACTTCGCTTCCTGCCAAGATCCATTTTGGAAAAATTTTTCGTAACTTTATAAATGTTATTGACAAAGAGGCGCGTTTTTAATTTTAGCGAATGGTGAAAATCAATTTTATGTTACGTGTTACATGTTATGTGTTGTATGAAACCAATCATTTCCAATTATACAAAACCGTTTGGGCGGAAAAATTATAAGTATTGCTGCCTTTTTTCCATTGCACCAGGCAAGTGACGGAAGTGGAGGCGGCGCTTTCATTGCCCACGGAAATCAGGCGATAAAAACCGGTCGGGCTGGCATTGGCGCTGTTGTGGGTATAAAATCCCGAGCTGTTCAGATATAATTGCGTCCGCGGATCGGCAATGCCGCCGCTGATCGGAACCATCGCGCCGGTAGACGCGTCGATCGTGTAATTATAATAAGGCTCTTGCAGGATATCCAGGCGCGAATCAGGCACCGAACTGGAACTTTTTTCCCAATCCCCTTCCTGCAGCCAATTAATATCCCGTTTATTCCTGACAGTTTCCAAGCCTTCCTGCGCCAGCTGGGAAGCGATCAACGTATTCTTATTAATTGTCTCGACCTGGATATTCTGATTAGCCAAAGACAAAATCCCCATCAGCCCCATGACAATGATAAAAATGCAGACGGTAATTTCCAGCAAAGTAAAACCGGAATGATCGGCGATCCGATCGGAAGGCGAGGCGCTGATTTGTTTTTTTATCGTTTGTCCCATTTGCTTATCAATTAGCCTGGATTAAACCGAGAACGTTAACGGTCAGGGAGGATGTTTTGCCGGTCGCGGTTTGTTTAAGGGTTATCGTCGCCGAGGTGGTGGTGCCCAAACCGTCGAAAATTCTGGTCTGCGGATCGGGCGGCAGAAAAGTTATATTGAGCGAAGATAAATTGGAATTGGCCGGCGTGCTTAGGCCGGAAATAATGACATTGGCCGGCAAAAAAAAAGTTTGTCCGCCGTATTGTTCCAGCGATTCATCCGGACAAATCGGCGGCGGTTGCGGCGCCGCGTCATAAATTTCGTTATTGTTGCAATCGGCAAAAATCTTATAGGTTCCGGCATTGAGATCAAAATGAACCCCCCAGCCGCCCAAAGGAAAACTGCCGCTATAAATCGTCGAACCGAGCGCCTTATTCTGCGCGACGCGGATATCGCTGACCATTTTCTGCGCTGCCAGCGAAATATCATTGGTCCGATTTCCCGCGTCATAATTAGCCAAAAAAAGCGCGATCATCATCGTGATTATAAATAAACTGATGACGACTTCCAAAAGAGTAAATCCGGAATTAGTATTTCGTATTTTGCGCTGGCAATACATAGCACATAACCCGTAACACGTAAAATATAACATGTTATGATTTTAGTTATTCACTTTAAACGGCACGGCTCCAATTTCATCAACTTGAGCTAATATTTTTTTATAATTATTTTCATCTGAATAATTTTGGGTGAAAGAAAAATGAACTAAATACTTCGCTTCCCGTCAAGATCCATTTTGGAAAAATTTTTCGTAACTTTATAAATATTATTAACAAAAAGGCGCGTTTTTAATTTTAACGAATGGTGAAAATCAATTTTATGTTATGTGTTACGTGTTACGTGCTATGTGATACTATTGCGTCTGCTTTTCTTTCCAGCTGGGCAAAAGATCGACGAAAAAATCGGCCGAAGTCGTGCCGCAAACATAACCGTCGGGATCGGTAACGTGCAATTTTATGTGAGCGTTATTGCCATAGCTGAAAGTAATCACGGTGCTGGAAGAATTCGGCGCGCTATCGCTTAAAACATTGGCGCCGGACCAAAGCCAGGAACAAGAACTTTTAGCGCAGTTGACCGGAGTATTAGGCGCGGCCGAAGTATAGTAATAAGAAGCGTCGGTGCTGGTAACCGGATTATAGGCCAGCGGTTTCAAGGGCTTATAGTCAAAATAAGCATTGGGCATCTGGTGCTTGTAGGTCGTGAAAGTCTGCGGATTGCTGTTGGAATCATTTTCCGTCAATTTGTCGCCGCTGCTGGCGTCAAACTTGTGCCAAGGCGAAACAAAACCGAAATCATCCCAGACTCTCACCCACCAATAATAAGCGGTGCTGTAATTCAAAATATCCGGGCCGGTGGTCGCGACCAGATATTGGCTGGCGCTCAAATTTCTCTTGCCCGTATCCAAAAGCGGCGGCGAGGAAGTGGTCGGAGAAGCGCTTAGCAGCAATTGGAAAGCGGTCTGCGCCGAACCAGGATCCGGATCGGTAAAATTCCATTCCAATTCGGCATTCAAAGCCACGCCCGCGGCAGTTCCCGAAGCCGCGCACGCCTCGGCAAAAGGCCAATTGGGCGCCGACGAACTCGCCACTTTTGGCAAGTGCGATGATTTCAGATAAACGAAATACGAAGAGGTCGCGCACTGATTGATAAAACCGGGAGTTTCGCAGTTAAATCTGATCCAGCCCGCGCCTTTGGCCGGATCATCGCTGCCGTTCCAAGCAAAGCCGGAAAAAGTTCCGGAAGCGCTGGTGCGATCGATGGAAACCTGATAGGGCGCGGCAACCGAGGAAGTTCCCAGGCTGATCCAGCCATTGTTGCCCAGATTGATCACTCTGGCCCAGCCGTAAATATTTCCGTCATCGGGATTAAAGCAGGCGGTGCAGCCGTTGCCGGAAAGGCAAGAAGTTCTGCTGTTGCACTTGGTATTGAATTTATAATTATCCGGCGGAGCGGGATCGCCCGCGTTGTAGCGGAAACTGATCCAGCCGGCATTCGAGCTCCAGGCATAGCCGTCAAGATTGAACGGATGGCTGTCGCTGGCCGGATTAATGCTGACGCCATAATCATTGCCGCCATTGTCCGAACAGCTATCCAGGTGCGTCAGCGGATCCTTATTGGCGCAATTCATGCTGATCCAGCCGAAATTGGAACTCCAGGCATAGCCGGCGACATTCGGAGTCGTCTGCCCTTCGGCAATCTTCGCGCTGCCGCGGAAAAATAAAAAAACCAGCAGTAGAAAAACTAAAAAAAACCCGTCATTCATCGATCTTTTCGCTCCTTTTTCCTGCTTGGCCATAAACAAATTCGCTGTCCGGGCAGCGTTTAGATGATTATTATTATACCATAAAACAGCTCTTGATTGCCAAAAAAGAAAAATAGACAAGGCCGCTTAATTTTGTTATCTTATAATCATGACTGACAAAATTAAAAAACTCCAAAAAAAAATCATCCCTGTTCTGGAAAAATACGGCGTCAAGCGCGCTTCGGTTTTCGGTTCTTTCGCCCGCGGCGAAGATAGAAAGGACAGTGACATCGACCTGCTGGTAAAATTGGGTGAGCAAGGCGGTCTTTTTACTTTGGTCAGATTGCAAAGAGAGCTTAGCCAAGCCGCTGGAAAAAAAATTGATTTATCCACCTATGCCTCCGTCCATCATTTAATCAAGAAATTCGTCGATAAAGATAAAATAAAAATATATGACCAACGTTGATAAAAAAGAAGTCTGGCGGACAGCGAACGAAGATCTCCCTCCTCTCAAGAAAATGCTGAAAAAATTGCTGAAATAATTTCTCGAAAATAAATCGTCCGGCCTTGGCGCCGGGCGGTTTTTTAGATTACAAAACCGAGCTCTGCCGTTCGGCCAGAGCTCGGTTGATAATTCCTGATATTATTTGGCGATGCCCATTTTAGCTTCGATCGCGCTCAAGCGGCTCGAGAGCGAATCGACTTGCGCCTGCAGATTCTGATTATCCGTTTTCAAAGTTTCGATCTGCGCCTGCTGTTCCTTTATTGCCTCCACAATGACTGGCGTAACCTTGCCATAATCAACGCTCTCGTAGCCATTGGAATCGGTCATTACCAGCTCGGGAACTACTTTTTTAACATCTTGAGCGATAAAACCGATTTGTTTGTCATCGGTAAAACCCATTTTGGGATAATCTTTCGTGTCCCAATAATAATTTACTCCCTGCAAAGCCATAATTTTGTCCAAAGAATTTTGCAAAGGAGCGATGTCTTTTTTCCAACGTATGTCGGAAGTAGTCCAGCTGCCCACGGCAAGAGCCGAACCGTTAACCTGAAATTTATAGGCGCCGTTGGAGAATTGAGCCTCGTTAGTGCCAGCCGTGCTATCGATCCAAAAATTATCATCGGTCCTGATATGTAAGTCGCCGTCATCGAAAATTGTCGAGGTAATGGTGGAGCCATTGCTATTTATCCAATCAATGGCATTGCCAGAAGCTTGCAGCAAATTAATTTTACCCAATTTCGCGCTCGTTCCTCCGAAAGAAATTCCGTTGCTGAAATAAGAATTTCCCTGGAAATATCCTGCCCAGCCGGCGCTGCTGTAACCGTAAACGCCGTAAGTGCCGCCAGCGCCTTCAACGCCAATACCGCCATTGGCTAAACCATAAACGCCGTAGCTATTTGTATCCGTGCTGTTGTTGACGCCCTCGACGCCGGCCGCCCCTCCGGAACCGGTACTAAAGCCCATGACGCCATATGTCTGATTTCCATTGGCCGTAGAAATTCCATAAACTCCGATTCCGGTAGTATTTGAAGTATTGCCATAAATTCCATACGAACTGCCGCTGCCATAAACGCCATAAGTCCCGCCCGAGGCTAAAACACCATAGGTATTACCTGTCGCGGCAATGCCTTCTGCTCCGCCTGTCGCGGTAACGCCAGCCGTACTGCCCGTACCGGCAATTCCTGTACCGGAATTGCTGTAACCATAAACCCCCCAAGAGCTGCCCGCGCCATAAATACCATTTGCGCCGCCTTCCACATCTAACTTAGCTCCGGGCGCGGTCGTTCCGATGCCAACGCTACCGCCGTCTTTGATGGTCATTACTTGGCCGCCATCCGAAGTTGTAAAAGTAAGATCTTTATTGTTATCGGCAATCGTGGAACCGCCGACATTGCCATTTGACTTCATTTCAATTCCGGCGGTATAACCAGCATCGGTATTCACAACGCTGATCCACTGCGCGCCGGCACCGCTTACGGTCAAATGCCTATTCGGCGCGGTCGTGCCGATGCCGACATTGCCGGCCGAAGTTCCGCCGTTGGCAGTGGTATAAACAACGATCGTCGGAACCGTTCCGTTGCCGATGCCGAATTTCCCCGCCCCCATGCTCCATCCGCCATGGCTTAAAAACACATTAGTGCTGCCGTATGTCGTCAGGATTCCGGTTTCACCTGACGCATTATAAAGGGTTAAAGGGTAAGAAGGCGCGTTCGTGCCGATGCCGACATTGCCGCCCATCAACGCTATCGGCAATCCATATATACTCAAAGGAACATTCGCGTTATTCGCATCATTTACCGCTGTAAAATAAGTCTGTCCGGATGATCCGTAAGACAATAAATTCGCATTAGTCGCTCCATGAACATCTAAGGTCGCATATGGATTAGTTGTCCCGATGCCAACGTTGCCGTTATTGATACTCATAACGCTTCCCCCGCTTGTCACGAAATTCAATCCGAAATAACCGGCAACCTGAACGGCTGGCGCTGCTTGGCCAGAGAAAGTAATATTACTCTCGCCGATTCCATACCAAGGGGAATTATTGGTTAAATCGCTAAAAGAGCTCCAAACCGCAAGGCTTGTCGCGCGAGCGCGGCCATTAACATCAAGCAAACCTCCGGGCGCATTAGTCCCGATGCCGACATTGCCGCCGGTCGTAATACTCATCGGGCTTGTGCCATTATAATCGATTTGTAATCCGTACGGATTGGGGCCGGAATTGGGATAAGTGTACAAAGCCCATTGGCCCGCGCCGGTTCCGGAAGTGGAATTGTACGCTCCGCCCAAGATGAGCGACGCGTAATTATTATTGGAATTCCGATTTAACCGTAAATTTTCATTATAATTTCCCGACGCGGTGGTTTGAAATATTCCCGTGCCAATCGTGGTTAATGTTGAATTAAGCGAAGACAATGGTCCGGTTGTCCCGATGCCGACGTTGCCGCCATTTTTTACGTAAATTCCTTTTGTCGAATCATTATTGGTCACGATGGCAAAATCAGCCGCGCCCAATGTTCCGATTTTTCCATAAGAAATTCCCGGGTCAGCGCCAAATATAACATCCTTGGATCCGTCATATGCTTCAAAGAAATTTTTTGCCCCGTTAATTCCCGAAAACACGCCATTAACAGCGGCCTGAGGCGATAAAGTTCCGATCGTCAAAGCCATTGTCGGATTCGTTGTCCCGATGCCGACTTTGCCAGTTCCGGAGAATTCAATCGGATAAGCCGTATTTCCGAACATCCGAACTCCTTGCCCGCCCGCCCATTGAAGCTCGACATTTCCATCGGTTCGATTTATTTGGCTGGAGCCGATCGTAAACGTTCCGCCTGAAGGAGACAAGTCCAATGTATTCGCCCTGACGGTTCCGACGACATCAAGCTTGGCGCCGGGCGCGGCCGAACCAATACCGACATTACCCGAACTGTAATTGATTCCGCCGGTGACATCAGTCCATTGCGTCGTCCCGGGAATGTTGGTCAGATGCGAACCGTCGCCGTAAAATGACGCGGCCGTCACATTGCCGAAGGCCGTAACATTACCGCTAAGATCGATATTGAACTTATCACTGCCCGAACCGTTTCTTAATTTAAGTAAATTCCCATAAGTTGTAGATAACCCGTCTCCGTAAAACAAATTTTGGTTGGGGGCAGTTAAGTTTGCGGAAACAACAAATCCTAAATTAGTAGTAGCAAGGGCCGAAGTCGGCGCAAGCAGCGAAATCGCAAAAATAAAAACCAAGGAAGCGATTAAAACCCGCTTAGTTTTTTGAAAGAGATTCTTCATAATTTTTTAAATCATTTCGCCGGAGAAGCGAAATATATAATTTTTTAGCATGTCTACATTATAGCACTTTTAAAAAAAAGTAGAAATACCCGAATTTTCCGATAAAAACAAATCAATTTAGGCAAATAAATAACCGGTATCCAAAAAATGAATACCGGTTTTTTAAAAGAATCTCTCTACTTTACCAACTGACTCCCAAAGTCAATTGTCCTGACTTATTTGCAACTAAATCGATTTTTGCGGCCGCCGCAGTTCCGCCATACAAAGTAAGCGGAATAGTCAGGGAATAATCCGTCGATGACCGCAGGGCAATAGTTCCCGTTCCCATATAGTAACTGCCATCGACCTGATCGACTGTTATGGCAATCGTGTAAGTACTGTTGACCCTATTGTCAACGGGCAATAAGCCTAACATAGTAATT
>Ga0335070_10010715_pt1 | contig 10717 bp, 9 predicted proteins | sample Lox_Sample_13_FD_206722 | JGI IMG/M metagenome (GOLD analysis project Ga0335070, IMG submission 206722) | Soil microbial communities from Loxahatchee National Wildlife Refuge, Florida, United States - Lox_Sample_1.3 | ecosystem: Environmental > Terrestrial > Soil > Wetlands | place: USA: Florida...
TCCCGCACGCGAGGCGTACTCTCTGTACGTCGAGCGTGCGGCCGAGGGCGTCAACGAAGCAGATGGGCCTTTTTCAGCGGCCTGAGGGGGCGGCGAGCTTCGAGGCGAGGAGCATCAGATCGTGGCGGTCCACGTCTGATACGAGCGCGTACCCGAGTTCCCCGTCCCGCCACAGCAGAACGTTGAAGCCCCGCGCGGACGTGCGGCTCACCTCGACACGTCCCGCCCCCGCCAGGCCGCGCGTTGGCCACGGAAGCCCCTCGGCCTTGAAGACGAACAGCGAGATCTCGTGCTGCCGCCGTCCGAAGACCAGGGTCGCGGCCTTGCGGTCCACGAAGTAGCCGACCGCCCCGCCTCGGAGCGGGAAGTCCTCGTCGCCGGGGAAGCGAATCCCGGGCGCGAAGTCGAGCCGTCCCGAGAACCAGGGGATCACCTGATGGATGCCGCTGCTCTCCACCTCGAGTGGGTGCTGGCTCTGGAGCATGCGCACGTGGTCGTTCACCGCTTCGGTGACCAGCACGGCCGCTCCCCGGCTCTCCGTCGTGACGAGCTCGCGAGCGAATGGGACGGCGAGGAGAAGCGCCGCCGCCACGAGCCCCGCGGGGAGCAGCGCGCGCGACCAGCGCGAATGCGCGCGCCTCGGGCGGGCCGGCGCGGACCAGCCGGCGGCGAGCTTCCGCTTCAGCGCGATGGGTGCCGGGTACTGCGGCGTGCGCCGCTCGAGCGCCTGGGTCAGCTCGCGCTCCGTGAGGTCGGCCAGCGCGCAGTCGGCGCAAGTATCGAGGTGCCGTCGCATCCCCGTGACGAGATCGGGTGCGAGGCGGCCGTGCTGATAGTCGAGGAGCTGATCGCGGACGTCGAGGCAGTCCATGGCGCCGGCTAGTTCCGCCAGTCCTTGAGCACGGAGCGAAGCGAGGCCCGCGCGCGCGACAGTCGCGACTTGATCGTGCCGACCGCGCAGCCCATGATCAGGGCGGCTTCCGACTCACTGAACCCCTCGAGGTCGAGCAGGATGACCGTGCGCGCGTCCTCCGAGAGCGCCATGAGCGCACGCTCGATCTCTTCGGCGACCACCTTCCGCAGCCGGTCCAGCTCGACCTCGTCCCTGAGCCAGCCGATATCCGCCGGCCGCTGCGCCGGTGGCGCCACGGTGTCGAGACCGCCCACGGTCGGGTTATTGCCCTCGCGCCGATACTGGCTGATGAACGTGTTGCGCAGGATCCTGAAGAGCCAGGCCTTGAGGTTGGTGCCCGGCATGAACTGCGTTGCCCCTCTGAGGGCCCGGCTATAGGTCTCCTGGACCAGGTCCTCGGCTTCGGTATCGTTTCTGGAGAGATAGCGCGCCAGGTTGTAGAGGGCATCGGCATGGGCCAGTGCCTCGCGCCCCAGATTCCCCGCCGCTTCCCGATCGCCCGTCCCGTCCATGGCCTCACTCTACGCCTAACGTCCGACCCGCCAAATCGTTCCATCCCCGTTCGCCCCTCCGACTCGCGGCGGCGGCTGGGGCGGGGGAGCGCCCTCCCCAGGCCCGTATCTTCTGGGGAGATTCTTCGAAGCGCAAAACCAAAGTCTCGTGGCGGGCTCGAGTGGCCAGACGGAATGCGACTCAGCGTGGTCTGGGGAGGGCGCTCCCCCGCCCCAGCCGCCGCCTTGCCGACACGCGAGCTGGAAGAGCTAGAGATTGATGCGACGCTTGGCCATGGCGCGATCCCACTTCGTCTCGTAAGCATCGTCGAAGACGATGGCATCGTCTGACGGTATGGTGAGCCAGTACCCGCCTTTGATCTCTCCTTCGAGCTGCCCCGGCCCCCACCCCGCGAAGCCTACGTTGAAGTGTGCGCGGCGTGGGCCCTTGCCCGCGGCTATGGCCTGGAGAATCTCCGGCTCGGACGTGATGGCAATCCCGCCGGCGACCACGGAGGTATCCGGGCCCTTGTAGTCATCCGTGTGCAGGACGGAGACGCGCGTCGCTTCGACGGGCCCGCCCACGTGGAGCTTGACCGAGCCCTTGACCCCCGAAGCGGGCAGACCCGCCTGCTTCAGGAGTACGGCGATGGGGATGTCGCCGAGCGGACGGTTGAGGATCAGACCCACGGCGCCACGGGAATCGTGCTTCACGAGATAGATCACGGTCTTCGTGAAGCGTGGGTCCTCCAGATCGGGGAGGGCGACCAGGAGCTGGCCGGCGAGACTCGCGGCGGCGGCGGGCCCCTCGGGAGCGGCGGCTGGAGCGGCGGTCGCGAGGGGCCGACCAAGCAGGATCGCCGTGGTGAGGATTGCGTACAGCGCGAGCCGGCTCTTCATGCCTGTCCCCCGTCGCCCGAGTCGGATTCGTGGCACAGTATAGACGATGCCCTGGTCCGCTGGGCTTCGCGCCTTCCGCCACCGCGACTTCCGGCTCTTCTGGGGCGGCCAGCTCATCTCTCTCGTCGGCACGTGGAGGGGCATGGGGGCGCCCTCGGCCGCACGCTCAACGTACAAAGAGGACGCCTCGCGTGCGGGATCAACCCAGCCCTCGTCTCGCGACGGCAGGCTGTCGCTCAACTCGAACAGCGAGTGCCGCCTCGCATCTGGACCTTTTTGAGCGGCCTGCAAGCTCTTCCGCGCCCTGCTTGACGAGCGCTGTGCTAGCCTCGCTCCGACGGGTATAATCCAGCCGCCAGGAGCCACGCTCAATGACCATCGAGACCACGCTGACGTCGGACACCATTCCGGTGCGGGAAACGCACCGCTTCGATGTGGATGCGCTCGAGCGCTACCTCGCCCAGCGCATCCCGGGCTTTCACGGCCCGATCACGGTGAGCCAGTTCCAGGGCGGCCAGTCCAACCCGACGTATCGGCTCTCCGCCGCCGGCCATGAATACGTGCTGCGGCGCAAGCCGCCGGGCAAGCTCCTGCCGTCGGCGCATGCGGTGGACCGCGAATACCGCATCCTGACCGCGCTGGGCCGCACCGACGTGCCGGTGCCGAAGACCTGGGTGCTCTGCGATGATCCCGATGTCATCGGCACCATCTTCTATGTCATGGACTGGGTGGCCGGGCGCATCATGGTGGATCCGCTCCTGCCCGGATGCACGCCGGCCGAGCGGTCGGCCATCTACGATTCGATGAACGACGTGCTGTCGCGGCTGCACCGCCAGGACTGGAAGGCGCTCGGTCTCTCCGACTTCGGCAAGCCAGGCAGCTACTTCACGCGGCAAATTCACCGGTGGACGCAGCAGTACCGCGCCTCGGAGACGGAGCGCATCGAGTCGATGGAGCGGCTCATGGCGTGGCTGCCCGAGCACATTCCCGCGGGGGACGACACGACCGTCGTCCACGGTGATTTCCGTCTCGGCAACGTGATCATGCACCCGACCGAGCCGCGCGTGCTCGCCGTGCTCGATTGGGAGCTCGCCACCCTGGGCCATCCGCTGGCCGATCTCGCCTACAATGCCATGCCGTATCACCTGAGGCCTGACATCCTGGGGGGTGTTCTCGGCGAGGATCTCAAGGCCCTGGGCATACCGAGCGAGGAAGACTATCTCGCCGCGTACTGCCGCCGCACCGGGCGGGCGGGCATTCCGGACTGGAGCTTCTACGTTGCCTTCTCCATGTTCCGTCTGGCCGCCATCGCGCAGGGGATCATGGGGCGAGTGATCGCGGGCACAGCCAATGACGCGGGCGCTCGCTCCCGCGGCGAGCGGGCGCGCCCGATGGCCGAAGCGGGCTGGGCGCTCGTCGAGTCGCGACACTAGGAGAGCACCATGAAGCCATTCGTGATCAACCGCTACGACCGGATCGTCTTCCCCTTCAACTTCTTCCCCGAGCTGGACTTCTCGGCCTTCCAGACGCTCGAGCAGTTCGCCGCCGTCATCAAGCGGGATTTCGAGGAGAAGGCCCCGAACGAGACGGACATCGTCGCCCGCGTGGAGTCGCAGGCCTACAAGGGACGCTTCGAAGTCCTGCGCGACCTGGCGCTGCACCTCTTCTGGGTCAACCGCTACGCGATGACCATGTACGAGAAGCGCCCGGCGCGCTGGCGCGACGTGGCGCGGCACCGAGACGACATCTTCCTGCCCGTGTTCGAGCAGCGCGACGGCAGCGAGATCACCGCCGCCATCGAGGCCGCCTACCGGAGCGTGCCCGCGACCTGGGACGAGGGCACCGAGGACAAGATCTGCCGCGTCCTGCTCGACCTCTTCCGCCACAAGAAGGGCGCGGGCGGCGAGCTGCCCGCCATCAAGCCGACGGTGGGCGAGATCCTCGCCAACCCGAAGAACCTGACCTACCACCTGCTCGCCTACGATCCCGACTACCCGGGCTACGGGTACGACGACATCATCGAGTTCAACCATCGGGTGCCCGAGCTGGAGGCCCTGATGCGGCAGGCCATGGTGCTGCACAACCAGTACCGCTGGGACCGGTCCAAGACCCGCCTCACCGAAGTGGGCCGGCTTCACGACGACGATTTCGTGGTGGTCTTCCACCCGCGCAACGACGAGGTGCTGCACTTCATCCGCCGCGTCAAGGGCGTGCATCGCGTGCGGCCGCGCCGGCCTCTGCCCGCCGAGTCCCGCCGGCCCGTGCTGCCGTATCCGGCGCTTCAGGTGCGCTCGCGCTTCAAGATCATGCCGCGGCTCGAGGCGGTGGCCGTCTACAAGGGTGAGCGGCCGTGCACCAACGACGATCTCATTCGCAACGCCGCGTACTGCTGGTCGCCCATGACCGCGGAAGAGATCCGGCGCAAGACCGGTATCGAGGAGCGGCTCTACACGGAGCTGGACCTCGATCAGATCGCCCTGCTCGCCGCGCAGCGGGCGCTGGCGAAGTCGGGGCACCGGCCCGAGGAGATCGGTGCCGTGCTCTTCTGCTCCTGCACCAGCGTGAAGATGATGCCGTCGCTGGCAACCTGGCTCTCGGGGCAGCTCGGCATCTTCCAGACCCACGCCTCCTGCGACATCGTGGCGGCCTGTGCGGGGCTGCCCTACGGGCTGAGCGAGGCCGTGCGGCTGCTCCAGGAAGTCGAGCGCCCCATCCTCGTCGTGTGTGGCGAGAAGTTCTCCGACAAGATCGGCACGGTGCGGACGTCGAGGATGATCTTCGGCGATGGCGCCGCCGCGCTCGTGATCGGGCCGGCACCGGCGGGCGCCGCGCCGGACATCGAGGTGCTGCAGACGTACGCGAGCGGTCCCATGTCGGAGGTGGATTCCATCATCTGGCCCAATCCGGAGTTCGACAACAACATCACGGTGTACGGGCCGGAAGTCCGCGCGCTCGTGAAGCGCTATCTCGGCCAGATGCTGGGCGAGCTCCGCGCGCTGCCCCATCCGGACGGCAAGAGCGGCGCCTCGCTGCTCGACGCCGTGGATCTGGTCGTCCCGCATCAGGCCAACAAGACCATGGTCGTGAGCATCGCCGAATCGTTCGGGGTCGCCACGGACCGGCTCTACTTCAACATCGACAAGGTCGGCAACACGTCCTCGGCAAGCATTCCCATCGCGCTGCACGATGCCGTGCGGGAGGGCGTGATCGACCGCCCCATGCGCGTCTTCGCTCCCGGCTTCGGCGCCGGCGCCGTGGGCGGCTACGCCGTGCTCCGGGTCGATCCGGCCGTGGTCGCCTGATCACCTCGCAGACTACTGGAGTGCCGCGACGGGGGGCATTGCGATGAGCGTCTACCGTGAGATCCGCTACGAGGTGGACGAGCACATCGCCACCATCACCTTCAACCGCCCCGAGCAGCGCAATCCCATTTCCGTCGAGATGCTGGAGGAGGTGAGAGGCGCGGTGCGCGCGTCTCAGGAGGACGACGATGTCCGCGTGCTCGTCCTCACCGGCGCTGGACGAGCCTTCTGCTCCGGCGGCGACGTGAAGAGTATGGCCCACGTGGCGGCCTCCGGGGGTGGCGCCGTCGCTGCGCGTCAGGAGCAGGTCGGCCTGATCCAGGAGACGCAGCTCGTGCTCCGCCGCTTCCCCAAGGTGCTGATCGCCGCGGTGAACGGCGCCGCCTACGGCGCCGGGCTGGATCTGGCCTGCGCCGCCGACTTCCGTCTGGCCGCGGACACCGCCCGCTTCTGCGAAGTGTACGTGCGGCTCGGCCTGGCCCCGGGCGGGGGCGGAGCGTGGCTCCTGCCGCGCATCGTCGGACTCACGAACGCGATGGACATGATTCTGAGCGGCGAGCCCATCGACGCCGCCACGGCCCTCGCCTACGGGCTCGTGAGCCGAGTGGTGCCGGCCGACGAGCTACCCGCGGCCACCCGTGAGTTCGCGGAGCGCTTCGAGCTGTCGGCGCCGCGCGGCGTGCAGGTGGCCAAGCGTGCCGTCCTGCGGGGGCTCGAGATGTCCTTCGACGCGGCGCTCGACTTCATCCGCCCGCAGGTCGGGGTCCTGCGCCAGACCGAGGACCACAAGGAAGGCCTGCGCGCGCTCCGGGAGCGACGTCTGCCTCGTTTCGAGGGCCGCTGAGCCGCGCACGTCGGCCGCGCACGAAGACACCGAGAGGACGTGACCATGGGGCTCGATCTGGTGATCCGCAACGGGACGATCGTGGATGGCTCGGGCGCACCTCGCTATCGTGGGGATGTCGGTGTCCGGCAGGGCCGGATCGTCGAGATCGGGCGCGTGGGCTCGGTGGCCGACCGGGTCATCGACGCCGACGGCCTCATCGTCGCCCCCGGGTTCGTCGACGGCCACACTCACATGGACGCCCAGGTGGCGTGGGACCCCATCGGGAGCTGCTCCTGCTGGCACGGCGTCACCACCGTGATCATGGGCAATTGTGGCTTCGCGCTGGCGCCGTGCCGGCCCGAGGAGCGCGAGTGGTTCGCCCGCTGCCTGACCGCCGTCGAGGACATCCCCACGGAGGCGATGCTGGCCGGGATCGACTGGTCGTGGGAAACCTTCCCCGAGTACCTGGCGACGGTCGAGCGGCTGCCCAAGGCCATCAACTACGGCGCCTACATCGGTCATTCCGCGCTGCGCATGTACGTCATGGGCAAGCGCGCGCTCCACGAGACGGCCGGCGAGGAGGATCTCGACCGCATGGCCGCGGCGGTCAAGGAGGCGATCCGCGCCGGGGCCATGGGTTTCTCCTCCTCCCGGGCGCACACTCACGTCACGCCGGACAACACTCCGGTAGCGAGCCGCATCGCCGACTGGTCAGAGATTGATCGCCTCGTCGCCGCCATGGCCGAGCTCGGTGCCGGCATCTTCCAGGTGGGGCCCGACATCTCGGGCGGGTTGGCTCAGCGGACCTTCCTCGCGCGGCTCAAGCGAGTGGCCATGGAGACCGGACGACCGGTGATGTTCGGCACCATCGCGAGCCGCCAGGGCGACGACCCGAATCCGTGGACCTATCAGCTCGAGTACCTGGACGAGTGCGCCGCGGCCGGCGCGCGCGTGTGGGGTCAGACCACCACGCGCTCGATCAACGCCATCTTCTCGCTCAAGTCCTACCTGCCCTTCGACGTCCTGCCGGCCTGGCGCGAGCTGCGCAGGTTGCCTCTCGCCGAGCAGAAGCGACGCCTCGCCGAGCCGGGGACGCGCCGCCGACTGGTCGCGGAGGAGGCGACGATGAAGCCCCGCGACAACGTGTTGCAGGGTGGCGGGGCGGCCACCACCGATCCGCGGAAGCCGGATTACGACAACCTCTACGCGATGAAGGACGTGGAGTGGAGCGATCCGACGGTGGCCCAGCTCGCCGCCGCGCGACGTCAGCACCCCGTGGAGGTGATGATCGATCTGGCCCTCGAGAACGACAACCAGATGTTCGTGCAGCCGCTCGTCAACGAGCAACCCGATCAGGTGCTGGGCATGCTGCGGCATCCGCGCACGCTGGCGACCTTCTCGGATTCGGGCGCGCACGTCTGCCAGGAGATGGGCTCATCGCTTCAGACGCATATGCTGAGCTACTGGGTGCGCGCGAAGCAGGCCTTCACGCTCGAGGAAGCGGTGCGCAAGCTCTCCTTCGACAATGCCTCGGCGTGGGGCATCACCGACCGCGGTCTGCTGCGGGAGGGCTACCGGGCCGATCTCGTGCTGTTCGACGCCGCACGCGTCAGACCCGCGATGCCGACGGTGGAGACCGATCTGCCCGGGGGCGCCCGGCGCCTCGTCCAGAAGGCCCACGGCATCATGGCCACGATCGTCAACGGCGAGGTCACGCTGGAAAACGGCCAGCCGACGGGCCGGCTGCCTGGCCGCCTGCTTCGCGGGCCGGGCACGGAGCGATAGCGAGCGGGCCGGAAGGATCGACCTCAGCGGCAGTTCACCAGGGTGGCGTGGAGCAGGTTTATGTAGAGCTGCCGCATGACGTCGACCCGGCGGATCCTCGCGTATCATCGCGGCGAGGGAGGATGTGCGTGCTGAACGTGCTCGTGACCATGCGCTTCACGGAGGAGCAGCTGGGGCGGATCCGCCGAGTCTCGCCGGAGCTCACGGTGAGCTGCGAGGATGGCGCTCGCGCGGACTACTCGCGCACGGACATCCTCTACGCGGGGTCACCCCCGCGGGATCCTGCCCGGGCGCCCCGGCTCAAGTGGGTGCAGCTGCACATGGCCGGGGTGAACGCGCTCTACGACCATCCCCTCTACACCGACACGGCCATCCCTCTCACCACCACGAGCGGCGTGCACGCGGCTACCATCGCGGAATACGCCATCACCATGCTCCTGGCCCTGGCGCATCGCGTGCCGCGCATGGTCGAGTGGAAGGCCAAAGGCGGGTGGCCGCCGGACGAAGACCGCTGGTCGCTCTTCGTGCCGGCCGAGCTTCGCGGGTCGACGCTCGGCATCATCGGCTACGGCAGCATCGGGCGCGAGCTGGCGCGCATCGCGAAGCGCGCATTCGGCATGACGATCCTCGTGGGCAAGCGCGATCCGTCAGTCCGCGAAGACACCGGCTACGCGCTACCCGGCACGGGCGATCCGGCGGGGGTTCTGCCGGATGCGTGGTTCGCGCCTGACAAGCTGCACGAGCTGCTCGCGCGCTCGGACGCCGTGGTCAACTGCGCGCCGCTGACGCGGGAAACCGAGAAGATGATCGATGCCGGCGCGCTCCGCGCCATGAAGTCCTCGGCGTACTTCGTCAATGTCGGCCGTGGGGCCAGCGTGGACGAGACGGCGCTGGCCCGTGCGCTCCGTGAGGGGCAGATCGCCGGGGCCGCCATCGACGTGTTCGCACAGGAGCCGCCGCCGGCCGGGCATCCGTTCTACGCGCTCGGCAACGTCATCGTCTCCCCGCACGTGTCCGGCTTCCTGCCGAGCTACGACGACAAATGCGCCGAGCTCTTCGCGCAGAATCTCCGCCTTTACCTGGCCGGCGAGCCCCTGCTCAATCTCGTCGATCGCGCCAAGGGCTACTAGGCGCGCCCGTGATGCAGCGACCCGTGCGCCTCGACGCGGCCGCCGGCGGGGCAGGCGGCAGCTGGTACGTCCTCCTCGAAGGCCTGGCGCGAGTCGTGCGCGAGGTCCACCCGTGGATCGAGATGCGGGTGGTGGAGGGCGGTGGGGTGATGAATCACGCCGCCGTCGGCTCGGGCCGGATTCCCGTGGCCATTCTCAACCCGCCGATGACGGTCGCCGCACGTGCAGGCCGTCCGCCGTTCGAGCGCGCCTTCCCCGATCTGCGCGTCGGGATCACGAATCTGACCGTGAATCACCTCCAGCTCGTGGTGGACCGGGGCCTTCCGCTGGACACGCTGCGCGACTGGACGACGCGGCGTCATCCCCTGCGTGTGCCTGTGGATCGCGTGGGTACCGTTGACCGCCTCGTGTTCGAGATGGCGCTCGAGCACATCGGGCTCCCGCCGGCCGAGCTCGAGCGCTGGGGCGGGGCGCTGGTGCCCGCGGACAACTACCACCAGCAGCTTGCCCTCTACCGGCAGGGCAAGGTCGACGCGCTCTGGCAGTTCATGGGGATTCCGTCGCCGTCCATCCAGGAGGCGCACGCCGCGCGGCCCATCAAGCCCATGGCGCTGCCCCCAGACTTGATCGAGCGATTGGCGAAGCTTGGCTGGTCTGCCGCGGAGCTACCGGTGGGAGCCTACGGCGTGGTCGCGACGCCGGTGCCGACGGTGACCATGGGGACGTCGCTCGGCTTCCACGCGTCCGTCCCTGCGGAGGTCGTCTTCGGAATCACCGCCGCCATCTGCGACCACGCCGCGCGCGTGCGCGCCATCCATCCGGCGGCGGCGTCCTTCGATCCCGCCCGCGCGCACCTGGACGCGGGCGGACCCCTGCACGACGGCGCTGCCCGCTACTTCGGCATCACGCCCTGACCTGGGGCACGACGGCTGATCGCCGACTCACCAGGCCCTGATGTCGACGCGCTCCGCGGCTCGCCGGAGGCGTTCATCCGCGGTCGCGATCGAGGCGGCGTGCTCGGCGGCCAGCGCAAGGTAGACGCAGTCGTATACGGGATGACCCAGCTCGACGGCAAGACGGACAGCAGGGCGCAGAAGCGGGGCAGAAGGCTTCCAGACGATGCGGAGACCGAAGAGAAGCGTGACCGCCTGCTCGACGTCGGCAGCGTCCATCTCGCCACGGCGCGATCTCTTCCACCAGGCGTTCGTCACTTCGACCGCCATCAGATCGGGAGCGAAGAGGGGAACGCTTGTTTCGAGAAGCCGATCGGCCCGTCCACGGTTCGGTTCGTTGGCGAACCACAGGAAGGCGATCGAGGCATCGACCACGACTGGCCCGGTGGGTGCCGACGCATAACGGGCGCCCCCCTC
>Ga0335070_10010716_pt1 | contig 10717 bp, 8 predicted proteins | sample Lox_Sample_13_FD_206722 | JGI IMG/M metagenome (GOLD analysis project Ga0335070, IMG submission 206722) | Soil microbial communities from Loxahatchee National Wildlife Refuge, Florida, United States - Lox_Sample_1.3 | ecosystem: Environmental > Terrestrial > Soil > Wetlands | place: USA: Florida...
GATCTCGCTGTTTATTGAATTCTCTCCCGCTGTTGCGGAATGGCTTGGATTCAGGAGAGTCCGGAAGATCCTTGCTTCCCTCACCTTAGGTGCGGTCGTCTTTGGCATCGCGCTTTCCACTCTCCATCAATCCGGTCTGGGAGCTCTACTCATGATGGCGAAGGATAAGATCCATCCGCTCTGGTATACGGAGTTTATCCCTGTCTTCTTTTTCGTATCCAGCATCTTTGCCGGACTTTCCATGGTCATTTTTGAAGGGACCATCAGCCACAGGGTCTTCGCCGACCAGATCGACCACGAACATCATGAATCTTATAATCGCATTCTCATCGGTTTAGGAAAGGGATGCGCAGGGGCGTTGTTCGTCTATTTCTTCATGAAGATACTCCTTCTGATCCATGGGAAACAGTGGGCGCTTTTAGCCACTCCAATGGGTACATGGTATCTCGTCGAGCTGATCGGTTTGATTCTCCTGCCTTGCGTCCTGTTCCTGCACGGTGTGCGGTATCAAAACGTAACGGTTATCCGGATGGCGGCCATCCTTTCGATGCTTGGCATTATCGTCAACCGGCTCAATTACACTGTGATTGCCTATAAATGGTACGTCCCTCTGAGCCAGAGATACATTCCCTCTTGGGGGGAGATTACGGTTACCTTAGCCATTATCTTGACGGAAGTCTGGGTGTTCCGGTGGATCTCAAACCGAATGCCGGTATTTCGAGAATCTCCAGAATGGGCAATGGAAGAAAAGACTGTGAAGAAGACTGTAACGATTAGAAAGGAGGTCCCCAAATGGAAGGTTTCAGCTATGTAGACATCTTTGCCACAAAACATATTGAATATCTGCTTGTCATCGGTTTTCTGATACTCTTCATCTTCTTCTGGAGATTTTTGAGCAGGCCCGCGAAAAGGGTCTTTGAGGCGGCTGAGAAGTTTATCCCTGCCGTGAACGAATGGTTTAGTCTTCCGGAGGAGATCTACTACCACCTGGGGCACAGCTGGGCAGCCCCAGAGGGGAAGAATTTAGTGAAGGTGGGAGTAGACGATTTTGCCCAGAAGCTTGTGGGGAAAGTCAATGCGATTCAGTTGCCGGGTGTCGGCTCAACCCTGCATCAGGGAGATAAGGGATGGGCGTTGGAGGTGGATTCGAAGACGATCGATATGCTCTCACCCGTCGACGGAAAAGTGATAGCCGTCAATGAAAAGATTGTGAACTCCCCTGAGGACATCAATAAGTACCCTTACGTCAGTTGGCTGATGGAGGTGGAATCACCCAGGTTCTCGGCAAACAAGAAGCAATTGCTCTCGGGGACATTGGCAGCGAAATGGATGGAAGAGGTGAGGGAAAATCTTTTGTCGAGAATGAGTCCTAACCTTGGGCTCGTATACCAAGACGGTGGATTGCTCGTTGATGGCATGGCAAGAAGTCTTGACAAAGACAAATGGGATGAAATCGCTAGAGAGTTTTTCCTGGTTTCGGAAGCTTGAGATCGCAAAGGCACAGATGGCGATGGGATTCCCATCCCAAAAGTCTTGAAGTGTGAGGATAACAACATCAGCCGAAGAGGGTGAAAAGGTGGACAAAAAGAAGAATTACTACCAGCTCATTCCAGAGGAAGATCTGAAGTGCGTTTGGATGACTGCAGGTCTGCTCTCTTATAAACTCTGCAAATACAACTTGCAGTGCGAGAAATGCCCTCTCGATTGGGAGCTGAGAAATCTCTCCGCAGCCCCCTCCCAGGGTTCACCAGCCACTCAAGAAAGGAAGCAGATAAATTCTGAGGAGGGTCGTCGCGCTGCTCCGTTGAAAAAGGAAAGATCGGCGGGGGTTGTCTTGACCGAAGGCCTTTCCCGGTCGAGCATCAATGGATCCTTATTCTATCATCCTGGGCACACCTGGGTGAAGGTGGAAAAAGCGGATGAAGTTCGCATTGGCATAGACTCTTTCTTAGGGAAAATGATAGAGAAAGTGAAAGTGATCGTGCTTCCTCTACCCGGTGGGAGGTTTGTCCAGGGAGAAACCCTCTGTTCGATCATCCAAGAGGAGGGTATTTTACACATTGTTTTCCCGGTCAGCGGGTCCATTCTTTCGGTCAACCAGAAGTTGAAAGACCAACCTGAGCTCCTTACAAAAGACCCCTTGGGAGAGGGATTTCTGCTGACCCTGAGGCCTAAGAATCTTCAGCGAGATCAAAAGCATCTCTTGTTCGGGGAAGCGGCTCTCTCCTGGCATCGGAAGGAGCTAGAACGATTTAAGACGGCTGTTGTTTCAGAGTTGTCTGCCGATCAGAAAGGGCTTGGGATGACCATGCAGGACGGAGAGATAAGACTCGGAGATATTGAAAAATTGATTGATACGGAGCGGTACATCCAGTTGGTAAGCACCTTTCTGCGAAAAGGAGAAAAGAGTTTTTTCTCTGCGAGATAAAAGAGGAATTTAGCAACACCGTAGCTCTTTGAAGACTGTTCTAAGCCTAAGGTCCCTGCCGTATTCAATCCCCCTGAAGCAGTCCCGTCCATGACGGGACAAATTTTTTTCTGGGCGGGGCAGAGCTATTATACTTGAAGAGGACGAAATAGTTGGTCAAAGAGACAAAGACAGCCTCGATATTAGATCAGGGTCCGTTCCATGAGCGACCGCAGGAACTCAAGACGAAGGCCTATGTTGAAGCAATCAAAGAGTATCGAGCAGTATACGAAAGATCCGTCCGAGATTCGGAGGGGTTTTGGAGTGAACTGGCGGATCATCTAGATTGGTATAAGAAGTGGGATAGAGTGTTGGAGTATGATTTCAATAAGCCAGAGATCCATTGGTTTAAAGGGGGGAAACTGAATGCAAGCTATAACTGCCTCGACAGGCATCTCGCCACCTGGAGAAGCAATAAGGTCGCTCTAATCTGGCAGGGGGAACTTCCGGACGAAAACAGGTTTTTTACCTATCAGCAACTCCATTACCACGTCTGCAAGTTTGCGAACGTCTTGAAGAAGTTTGGAGTCGGAAAAGGAGATCGGGTATCTCTCTACTTGCCGATGGTTCCTGAGCTTCCCATCGCCATGTTAGCCTGTGCGAGGATCGGTGCGATTCACAGTGTCGTCTTCGTCGGATTAGGCCATCAGGCCCTGCGGGACAGAATCAATGATTCGGGGTCAACGTTTCTGATTACAGCAGACGGCTACTCCAGAGGAGGCACAATCGTTCAGAATAAGGCCATTGCCGATGAGGCCCTAAAAGAGTGTCCCGGTGTGAAAAAGGTAATCGTTGTGAAACGGCTGGGGATTGATACACCTTTCACAAAAGAGAGGGATCTATGGTGGCATGAGGAAATGGCAAAGGAAGACATCACCCCCGACTGTGAGCCAGCTGTCATGGATGCAGAGGATGCTCTTTTTCTCCTTTACACCAGTGGGAGCACAGGGAAGCCGAAGGGAGTCATTCATACCCTGGGAGGCTATCTCCTATTTGTTTATCAGACTTTGAAGTGGGCCTTTGACGTCAAAGATGAAGACCTCTTTTTCTGCACAGAGGATATCAGCGGGGTGACCGGCCACAGCTATGTCATCTATGGCCCTCTGGCTCTCGGAGCAACCACTCTGATGTTCGAAGGCATTCCCACTTATCCAACCCCTGACCGTTTTTGGGAGATCGTCGAGAGATACAAAGTCAGCGTCTTCTGCGCAGCCCCAGCAGCCATCCAGACATTAATGCAAGAAGGTGAAGGGTGGGTTAGGGAGCGAGAGATGTCGAGCCTGAGAATTTTGGGTTCGGTGGGTGGGCCCATCGATCCGGAGGCATGGAAATGGTACCATGTCCACGTAGGCCTGGAGAGATGTCCAATTGTGGAGACATGGTCGCAGACAGAGACGGGAGGATTCCTCATCTGTTCTTTGCCGATTATACGGCTCAAGCCTGGCTCAGCCACATACCCTCTTCCTGGCGTCGTTCCAAAGATTCTCAGGGAAGACGGTACCGAATGTGATGTTGACGAAGTGGGGTTCCTTGTCATTGCCAATCCTTGGCCCGCCATGTTGAGAGGTTTCTGGAATGATTCGGACCATGGGAGGGGGAGGTTCAAAGAAACCTATTTCAAGCTCTTTCCCGGTTATTATTTTACGGGAGAAGGGGCAAAAAGGAATGCGGATGGATATTTCCGGCTCATGGGTAGGGTCGATGATGTGATCCATGTCTCAGGGGATCGAATCGGACTGGCCGAGGTGGAGAGCGCCCTGGCCTCCCATCCTTCTGTAGCGGAAACTGCGGTGATCGGTATCCCTCATCATGTAAAAGGTAAGAAAATTTATGCTTTTGTCACATTGAAGATCGGGATCAAGAAAAGCGAAGGTTTGCGAGATGAGCTTCTGGCCCATGCAAGGAAGGTCATTGGTCCAACTGCGACGCCTGATAAACTCCAGTTTGCAGAAGTCCTTCCCAAGATGAGAAATGGCAAAACCACAAAAAGAATATTGAGAAGGATCGCAGAGGAAAGGATCGAGGAACTCGGGAGCACCTCCAGTGACTCACGAGCCTCTGAGAAATTGAGGAACTTAAGTTCTAAGAAGACGGACCCTATTTTCCCTTGGGAAGGAGAAGAATCAAATCAGGAGATCTTGGGAAAGGAATTTTCTCCATTAAACATTAAGAAATCCTTATATTATCATCCTGGACATACCTGGGTGAGTGTGGAAGAAGCGGATGAAGTTCGTATTGGGATAGACCAGTTCTTGGGGAAAATGATAGGGAAAGTGAAGGGAATTATGCTTCCTCTACTCGGCGGGAGGTTTGCCCAGGGAGAAACCCTCTGTTCGATCATCCAAGAAGAGGGTATTTTACACATTGTTTTCCCGGTCAGCGGGTCCATTCTTTCGGTCAACCAGAAATTGAAAGACCACCCTGAGCTGGTTTCGAAAGATCCTTTAGGAGAGGGATTTTTGCTGACCCTGCGGCCTAAGAATTTTCAGCGAGATCAAAAGCATCTCTTCTTCGGGGAGGCGGCTCTCTTCTGGCATCAGAAGGAACTGGAACGATTTAAGACGGCTGTTGTTTCAGAGTTGTCTACCGATCAGAAAGGGCTGGGGATGACGATGCAGGACGGAGAGATAAGACTCAGAGATATAAAGGGATGGGTTGGCCCGGAGCGGTATATCGAGCTGGTAAGCGCCTTTCTGCGGAATGGGGAAAAGGATTTGCCCCGATCCAAATATGAAAGAGGGAAGAATCTAAAATTCCAGATCGGGTAGTCGTTCTTTTGTCATCCCTTGCTCGGATATCCCTCCGGTTTGATCCTCCGTTGAGACCCTTTTTCTATTGATCCCCAACGGTAAATATATTAAAAATAGATTGCGCTTTCTTTCTAGCAGGCTGCTGAAAAAGTCGTCTTTTTCAAGTTGCTCAAAAATGGTCAGATGCAAGGCGGCCGAAATCCTGAGAAATGAGGCGTACTTACGGTACGCCGCAATGACGAAGGATGAGGGAAACGCCGCAGATGACCGCTTTTCAGCAACCTGCCAGAGCATCATTGTTGTCTCCTGTACACCTTCTGGAGAAGGAAGGGATGAAGGATACCGTGCAACGAATACTCTCTAATAAAATCATGCCGACCATGAAGAGTCTAAGCTTTAAGCTTTACTTCCTTCTGATCATCCTGTTGATGATCTCCTTCACTGGGATTATGTATTTTAATGTCACTTCTTACACCAACCATGTTAATCAAAGCGTGATGCAAAGCGCGATTCAAGCTAGTGACCTGATCAAACGCTCCACTCGATACAGTATGCTAAAAAATGATAGAGAAAATCTCTCGAATATTATTATAACCATTGGGAAAGAAAATGGGATGGAAGGAATCCGAATTTATAATAAACCAGGGAAAATTGCCTTTTCTGACGACAAGGACGAGGTGGATACCATCGTAGACAAAAAAGTGGAACAATGCTATGTGTGCCACGAGAAGGAACCCGCTCAGGAACATCTTACCACCAAGAATAGAATCAGAATCTTGACCTCTCCTGAAGGATATCGGGTTTTAGGCCTTATCAACCCGATAGAGAATGAACGCGATTGCTACACGTCCGATTGCCATGCCCATTCTCCCAAGGACAAACTTCTTGGCCTTTTAGATGTGAAGATGTCTTTAAAATCCGTAGACGAAGAAATTTATAAAACACGGAAGAATATGCTTCTCTTCTCCAGTATTATGATTCTTGTCACGGCCCTGCTTTTCGCGGGATTCATCTTACGCCTCGTCCATATCCCTATCAGAAAGCTTGCCAAAGGAACGAGGGAAGTGGCTAACTTGAATCTCGACTATGCCATCGATTTTGTTTCGAAAGATGAGATGGGAGAATTGGCTCTATCATTTAACCAGATGACCAAGCAACTCAAGGCGGCAAACGAAGCGAATCAAGAGTGGTCTTCAACTTTGGAAAAGAAGGTCAGGGATAAGAGCGAAGAGCTCAAGAAGGCCCAAGCCCACCTTCTCTTGGTGGAAAAGATAGCCTCCCTGGGTAAACTTTCTGCTGTGGTGGCCCATGAGATCAATAATCCCATGTCTGGAATCCTCACTTACGCGAAGCTCTGTCTCAAAATCATCCAGAATCCTACCTCTTTTTCGCGGGATCAAACCAACTCTGTCGTCCAGTTCTTGAGCGTGATCAGAGACGAGGCCATACGTTGTGGCGATATTGTCAAGAACTTATTGATTTTTGCCAAAAAGGACTTTGGTAAATGGACCGAAGAAAGTCTCGATAAAATCATTAATAACAGCATTCAGCTCGTCAAACATAAAATGCAAATAAAGGAACTGGAACTCATTCAGGAATTAGCCGAGGGGAATAATATCATCTATTGTGATGCCAGCGGGATTCAGCATATACTCGTCGCCTTATTTATTAATGCCATCGATGCCATGTCCAAGGGAGGAAAATTGAAGGTCAAAACAATTCTTTTGGACAAGAGTCAGGAGATTCAGATCGTGATTTCCGATACTGGCAGTGGGATCCCTGAGGAAATCCTCCCCCATATTTTTGAACCTTTTGTTTCCACCAAGGAGTCCACCGGATTAGGTTTGGCCGTCGTCTATGGAATTATTCAACAACATAAGGGGGAGATCGAGGTGGATTCCGACCCGAATCAGGGAACGACCTTTACGATTACCCTGCCCAGGAGACCTGCTCGCGATCAATCGGAGGACCGGGTAGTCATCACCTCAGCATTAAAATCCGACCTGAAGGAGAAGGAAGATGGATAACCAGGGTGTTAGCATTTTGGTTGTTGATGACGAGTTTTCAGTCAGAGATTCCTTATTCAATTGGTTTAAAGCTGAAGGATACCGAGTCGATACCGCTGAAAATGGCATGGAGGCGTTGAAAAAACTCCAGGAAGGGCCTTGGGACATCGCTCTGGTGGATATCAAGATGCCCGGGATGGATGGGATGGAACTCCAAAGGCATATCAAGAAAATTGACAGCACGATCATTTTGATAATTATCACTGCATACGCCACTGTGGACACGGCAGTGGAAGCTATGAAAGAAGGGGCTTACGATTACCTTTCGAAACCCATCGATCCAGATAAGCTGTCTATTTTGATTCGTAATGCTGCCAACCAGAGGAGGCTGATCGCTGAGAACATTCAGCTTAAACAGAAGGTGGAGGAGCTGTCTTCGCAGTATGAGATTGTGGGGGAAAGTCCTCAGATCAAAAAAATCTTGGAGATGATCGATACCGTGGCCAAAACCGATGCCACGGTAATGATTCGGGGGGAAAGCGGAACGGGCAAAGAGCTCGTCGCTCAAGCCATCCATGGCAAGAGCAACCGGCGATATTTTCCTATCATTTCTATCAACTGCGGAGCTTTTCCCGAAAGCCTACTGGAGAGCGAACTGTTCGGCCATGAAAAAGGTGCTTTCACCGGAGCCCAATATAAGAGAAAAGGAAAGTTGGAGATGGCCAACGGGGGCACCCTCTTCTTTGACGAAATTGGAAATATTACCATGAAAATGCAGATGGATCTCCTCCGGGTCATTGAGACCAAACAGTTCACACCTCTGGGGAGTAATAAATTCGTTAATGTGGATTTCCGAATTATTACTGCTACCAATTCTGATCTGGAAAAGAAAGTGGCGGAAAAAGATTTTCGAGAAGACCTCTATTATCGGTTAAATGTCTTTTCCATTCAAATTCCACCCCTTCGGGAGAGGGCCGCCGATATACCACTGATCGCTCGTTATTTTCTTGAGAAGTATGCCCGTTCCATGAGCAAAGAGGTGACGGACATCTCCCCGGAGGCGATGAAGATATTGACTCAGTATAATTGGCCAGGCAACATAAGAGAATTGAGAAATACGATCGAGAGGGCCTTGGTTGTCGTGGGAAAGAAAAATAGAATTGAGCCGGACGATTTAAATCTTCTCTTCCTTTCCAAGGAAAGTCTTCCGGGAGATTCTTTGGAGGAGATAGAAAAAGCTCATGTCCAACGAATATTAGAGCAATCCGACTGGAACATTTCCCGGTCTGCCGAGATACTCAAAATAGACCGAGTGACCCTTTACAACAAGATCAAAAAATATGGCTTACAGAGATAAGCTTCATGTCTTATATCGACATCGTCCCCATTGGCGAGGTAGAGGAAACACTTCTTTTATTTCTCAAGCAAAGCCTGTTTCAGACTTTCAAGATCCAGGCCAGAATTCGCAATCGCCGTTTTAACCTTTCTCCCGCCTATGACCCTGACCGGAATCAGTACAACTCAAGCGGTCTCCTCCTTCAACTCATCAACGAGGTTCCCCCGGAAACCGTAAAGATCCTGGGAGTAACACAGCTGGACCTATTCATACCTATATTCACCTTTCTCTTTGGTGAGGCCCAACTGAACGGGATAGGAGCGGTCGTTTCAACCCACCGCCTTCATAATCAATTCTACGGTATTCCTGAGAATAAAGAGTTGCTAAAAAGTCGTCTTTTGAAGGAGGGAATTCACGAGCTCGGACACACCTTTGGTCTCATTCACTGTTTCGCCTTGAATTGTGTGATGAAGTCTTCCACTTACGTAGAAGACATCGACCAGAAACCCACTCATTTCTGTGACTCCTGTGAACAAGAGGTTCTTCGTTGGCAAACTAAAAAAACCTTTGATTGACTTTTACCTGTTCAACATATTGGAATCTATGGCTGATTCGCCAGGGGTGGGAATTTTAAATGTCGACATGGAAAAGACTTTTTCTATGACTGGGGGAAGTCTATGGAACGAAGAACGTTTCTGAAAGCGATAGCAGGAATATCAACGATGGCAATGTATTCGGGGAAAGGCAGTGTGGACGCATCTCAGACTCCAGGCGGGGGTAGGCCGCTTGCATCAGGTCGCCCAACCCGAGTCTTTCTGGCTGGGGTGGGCCGAGGGGCTTCGGAACAGGTTTTGAAGTTGGCCGTTCGAGCCGTAGCCGAAGCAACTACTGATTTCACATGGCTGTCCAAAGGCGATTCTGTTTTCATCAAGCCGGCCCTCAATTCAGGTAACCCCTATCCGGCCACGACCAGCCCAATTGCCATCGCAGCGATGGTGGAGCTCCTCAGGGAAAAGGGAGCGCGTCGGGTAATCGTAGGAGACATGTCCGGCATCGAACACGTGAAGCTCTCGCGGAAGGAGGTTGCGGGCAGTTCCCGGCGATTGATGGAATCTTGCGGGATGACCCGAACCGTGCTAGCGGCTGGTGCGGAGGTGCATTTCTTTGAGGAAGCTGGATGGGACGCTTTTTATGAGGATGCCCCGACTGGGGGCTCCCATTGGAAGGGTGGTCTCATGATGCCTAATATACTCAAGGAGGTTGAGCACATCATCCTCATGCCTCGTTGCGGTCGTCATGTGTTGGCGGGTAGCACACTCGGGTTAAAGGCCGCCGTGGGTTATTGGCGCACGGACACGCGACTCGAATACCATCGGGATGCGTCCACTTTTCAGGAGAAGACAGCGGAGGGCAACACCGTCGAGACCTTACGCAAGAAGCAGCGGCTGGTACTTTCTGCAGCTGATAAGATACTCACCACGTTTGGTCCAGATAAAGGCTACGTCTCCCAGCCAGAGACCGGCCTGGTCATCGCATCGGAGTCGGTGGTGGCCCACGACATGGTATCGCTGGCCTGGCTCTTAGAAAACAGGCGCAACATCCCGTCATCGGAAAAAGATTGGTTCAATGATCCCTATGACAGTCAGTTGATAGTCAATTCCGCCAATAAATATTACGTAGTCAGAAAACTGGGCGGATGGGGGCCCGCTTTCGCCTCCGAAAAACTAACCAGAAACGATATCAACACCATTTGGGACGATCGAGTTCTCAACCGGGCCTATCAGGTCTTTGGCGGCATGCCTATACTGATTCTTCAGGCGGGTAACAATGCCGTGCCCGAGGATCTGAGGAATCGGATAAGCGAGATGGTCGCTCTTTCGGCCTGACAGCAACGTGCCGTCGAAAGATTCCATTTCAGTGTCAGGATCCAGGACTCGGGGATGACCGGTCTCTGATAAACCGGCCCAAGCGAAGGGTGAGAGTTTGGGCTAAAGTAATGAACGAATTTGCAGGATCGGCGAGAACCTCTAAACCGAAGTTCCCGTAAAAAAATGGTTTAAGAATGGGGTTATCTCATTGGATTGTCAACGGAAAGCGGTTGCAATTAACGTGCCATATGTATCCATGTATATGTGCATTTTTGTCTTGACATGAATTG
>Ga0335070_10010717_pt1 | contig 10716 bp, 7 predicted proteins | sample Lox_Sample_13_FD_206722 | JGI IMG/M metagenome (GOLD analysis project Ga0335070, IMG submission 206722) | Soil microbial communities from Loxahatchee National Wildlife Refuge, Florida, United States - Lox_Sample_1.3 | ecosystem: Environmental > Terrestrial > Soil > Wetlands | place: USA: Florida...
CGCTATCCCTTGCTGCCGGCAGAGATTCCTCCCGACCGCAAAGAGATGTTCCGCATGGCCGGTCAAGCCATGTTGGCCGATGAATCCGAGAAGCGCGACGAGGCTGAAAAACTTCTTCTGGCCATGACTGCGGCCTATCCTAACGAGCCGGGAGTGCATTTCTTGTATGGTGTCTTTCTGTCGAATGTGCGCCCCGAGGACGCAATCAGAGAACTCAAACGCGAATTGGAGATCGCTCCTTTCAATTCCACTGCGAAACTGCGTCTGGCAGACGAGTATCTCAAACAACAGGAATTCGACGACGCATTGCAGATGGTGAACGAAGTAATCCAGTTGGAACCCGAGAACTCCTCTGCATTTCTGATACTAGGGGAAACGCTAGTTGCGAAAGGCGAACTGGATCACGGAATTGCGGCGCTTGAAACGTCACGGAAATTGCGACCGGCAACCGTGCGAACCCGCTGGGACCTGCTCCGCGCCTACACTTCCGCAGGCCGGGTCGAAGACGCAAGGCGAGAAAAGGATGAGATTGAAAAGCTTCGCCGCCCCAATGCCCCATAATCACGACGCCCCATTGCGGCGAATTGATTCATACAGCAGTGGTTCTTACGGATTGCGCTGCGGCATGTTGTCGCGGGCTTTTTGATTGAATTTCAGTACCAGGTCCCGTTCCCTTTCACTCTCTTGTTTCAGATTCATTCGCGCATAAAGAGAGGCCAGTTGCACATGGACCTCGAGAAAATCCGGCCAATCCCTTTCCAGCGCTTCGAACTCCTTGCGCGCGTCGTCCAGTTTTCCGAGTGCCGCGTCGAGGGCTGCCGTCTGGAAGCGACTCTCCGGCGCAGACGCCCGTGACCGCCGAGCCCGTTCGGCGTAGGCTATTGCCTGCTCTGGTTTTCCCTCGGTCCGCAGCAGGTTTCCCATGTAGAGATTAGCATCGTAGTCGTTCCCGTCGAGTTGCAATGCGTGCGTGAAAGCAGCCTTTGCGCCTTCCCTATCCTCGATATGCAGGAGCGTCCGCCCGTACAGCGACCAAGCTTCCGAAATGTTCGGGTTTACATTCAAAGCGCTGCGCAGCGACGTGCTGGCGCTCTTGTAGTCTCCTCGCTCAAACTGAGCCGCCCCCATCAGCAGATTGGCCTCCGCCGAATCACCCTTTTTTAGGATGTGGTCTATGACTCGCTCACTCTGGGCAATTTGCCCCTGTCGAATCAGGGCGGTCCCCAGGGCATAGTCCAAGGCGAGATCCTCGGGATTGACTTCATAGCTCGGTTCAAGCAGTGCCACCACGTCGGCATTTCTCCCCAGGCGCAGATAACAATCCGAGAGCAGGTACAGCGATTGCCGGTCCTCTGAATGTTTACGGCGCAGAGTTTCCAGTTCGCGTGCCGCCTTTTCAAATTCGCCTTGCTTGTACCACGCAATAGCAACATCGAGCCGCGCAGCAGAATTCTCGGGATCGAGCCGTAGCGCTTCCTGGTATTGTGCGATTCCTTCCGCGTACCGTCCCTCATGGACTAAGGCGATACCTAGTTCGGATCGCGCCGCCGCTGAGTCGGGCCGGATTCGCAGAAACTGTTCGTAGAGCGAAATCGCCCGCGCCACTTCGCCCCGGTCATAAGCGCTCGATGCCGCATTGTAGAGCTCTTCGGGAGATTGCTGGGCTGCGGCGAAAGCCACATAGAGGGTCCCAAATAACAGGACTCGACAGATTCGGCCCCAACGATGATGCCACTGCGCCATCTCGGATCACCTGTTCCTACCACGCCAATGGTGGAACTATTGCGATTTCCAAAACGAGGAAATAGGAACGGATTTCAGCGCAATTATTACGAATTGGCTGCTGGAAATCCACTGTTCGAGCGTTTTCGTCGCAACGTGCATTGACTCCGAGTTCGTGTGCCAACGCAGACTGAAGTTCTCGGCGCGTATTGCTGTCTGGAGATTTGCCCGGAGGTTTACTGTGGCGTACCTTTGTGGAAACTGGCCGATGTTGTCGGCCTGGAGACGCGAATCTGGGCATGCGCAACCTGGCAAGCATTCTGGCTTGTCTGTCACTGTCTGTCATCGGATGGTACCTGACTCTTTCTGCTCCTTCCGATGTGGGCACTGGGCCAATTCGCTTTGAAGAGATCGCCGCAAACTCGGGACTGAACTACGTAACTGTAAACGGCGACACAAGAAACAAGAATCAGCCCCAGACCATGCTCGCCGGTGTTGCCTTGTTCGATTATGACGGGGATGGGTATCTCGATGTGTATCTGGTGGGCGGAGCAGACCTTCCTTCTTTGGTTAAGCAGTCGCCCATCTACTGGAACCGTTTGTTCCATAACAACCACGACGGCACGTTCACCGATGTCACGGAAAAAGCTGGCCTCGCGGGCGCTGGTTACGGCAGCGGCGTGGCTATCGGCGATTACGATAATGACGGCTGGCCGGATGTTTTTGTCGCCAACGTTACCCAGAATCAACTCTTTCACAATAACCACGACGGCTGGTTCACCGATGTCACGGCCAAAGCCGGCCTCTCCGGTGCCAAACTCGATGGAAAGAAAATGTGGTCAGTCGGTGCTGGCTGGTTCGATTACAACAACGACGGCCTGCTCGATCTTTTTGTAGTGAATTACTGCAAATGGGAAGTTGACCGGGATCCCCCCTGTATGCTGCGCAGTGGCGTGCGTGCTTATTGTCACCCGAAGTATTATCCGCCACTGCATAACACTCTATACCGTAACAATGGAGACGGCACTTTTACCGACGTCTCCGCTGAAACCGGCATCGCACGGCATTTCGGCGAGGGAATGAGTGTAGCCTTCGCCGACTACGATGGCGATGGCTTCCTGGATGCGTTTGTTGCCAACGATACAACGCGGAATTTCCTCCTTCACAATCTCAAGGGCAAGAAGTTCGAAGAGGTGGCTCTGGATGCCGGAGTCGCCTACGGCCCCAACGGAACGGCCCTCTCAGGCATGGGTTCCGATTTTCGCGACCTCAACAATGACGGCTTGCCGGATATTTGGCACACGGCGGTTGAGCATGAAGAGTTCCCTCTATATCTGAATCACGGGCACGGCGACTTCATAGATAGTACCGGCAGCGTTGGATTAGGCAAGACTACCGAGATGTCCGGCTGGGGCAATGGCATCGTCGACTTCGACAACGATGGCTGGAAGGATCTGTTTGTGGCGCGCTCCAATGTCCTCGACAACGTTGGCGAACTCAATGTGCGGGCCTACCAGGAACCCAACGCCATTTTTCGCAACCTGGGAAATGGCAAGTTTGAGGATGTCAGCGGCCTGGCCGGGCCCGACTTCCAACCGGAGGCAGCTCACCGCGGCGTCGCATTTGGCGATCTGGACAACGACGGACGTATCGACGTGGTGGTCTCGGTACTCAACGGTCACGCCAAACTCCTTCATAACATCTCTCAAAACAAGAATCATTGGATCTTGCTGAGGCTCGTGGGGACAAGAAGCAATCGCATGGGAATAGGAGCCCAGATCCGGTTGACTGCGGAGGATGGCGCTTCCCAGTGGAATGAGGTCACCACGGCCGTCGGCTACGCTTCCTCCAGCGACTCACGAGTACATTTTGGCCTAGGCGCGAACAAACGAATTCGAGAGATCGACATTCGCTGGCCCAGTGGAGTCAGGCAGATGGTTCGGGATGCGCCGGTGGACCAGATCGTGACTATCAAGGAATCTGGAAACACATCGGATTCGGCCGACGAAGCGCAGCGAAAATGATTAATGATTGAGGAGAGTTCCGTCGCATTTTGAGCCAGCGTTCTTTGCGCCGCGAAGCGTGCCCTGAGAGCTTGCCCTGAGTTTTCGACGAAACATTGCTAATCAGAAGGAGGCCGTGATGTTTTGTACATCCAGTTCAAGCAATTCTCAGCCGTTTTGGGATTGGTCGCTGCTCGTTGGCATCTGTCTCCTACTTATCTGCTCATCGTCTTTTGCACAGACAAGTATGCCGGGAGGCCCTTCTGGGGAATGCCGTGCCAAGGCGTACGGCGCAAAGGGCGATGGAGTTGCTTTAGACTCTCCCTCCATCAATGCCGCCGTTGAAAGTTGTCATTCGCGCGGCGGCGGCACCGTCTTGCTGGAAGCAGGGACATTTCGCAGCGGAACGATTCGCCTCCTGGACAATGTAACGTTGAAACTGGAACCAGGCGCGATCATTCTTGGCAGCGAGAATCTAGCCGACTATACCCGCCTGGCGCATCCATCGGAGGGTCGCGATACAGCCCTCATCGTCGCGGAGAATGTAAAGAACATAGCCATCGTCGGGGAAGGCAGAATCGACGGTAACGGTCGCGCCTTCACTGACAACGGTGTGCCGCACTTTTTCCCTTTTTTCGAAACAGCAGCCACCAGGCAAGGCGAGGCGTACACGGCCCGCGTGCGGGAAGGCCGCGAGGGCCCTGTGCGCATGCGCGAAAGGCCGGGCAACCTGATTCTGCTCCTGCACAGTGACGGCATTACTCTGCGCGATTTCCATGTCCTCGACAGTCCCAACTGGAGTATCCATGTGGCGTGCAGCAATCATGTATGGGTGAATGGCCTGGATGTTCGCAATAGCCTCCTCGTACCCAACTCCGATGCCATGGACATATCCGGATCCAGCAATGTGATCATCGCAAACTCCTATCTCGAGGCCGGGGACGACGGATTGGTGCTGGGCGGTCCCTGCGCCGACGGATGGTGCCAACAGGCTGCAGCGAATATAACGGCTTCAAACCTGATTCTGCATAGCCGTTCCGCAGCAATTCGTATCGGTCCCTCGGCGAAAGGAATCCGTAATCTCACGGTTCAGAATGTTGTCATCAAAGACAGCAATCGAGGGATCAACATTCAGGCCCGAGCCGGCGAGGTGGCTGAAGATCTTCTTTTTTCGAATATAGTCAGCGAAACTCGCCTGATCGACGGACCGTGGTGGGGATCCGGTGAACCCGTATCGATGACCGTGGCTCGCTGGGCGTACGAATCGTGGCCCGACGTCCCCATGCAAGCTGTCGGGCGCATTCGTCACGTTGTCTTTGACAATGTGATCGCAAATAGCCAATCCCCAATTGTGGTGTACAGCTCCGAGCCTGATCGCATCGAGGACATAGAATTCCGCAACCTTCATCTGACGATGCAGGCTAATCCGTTGCAGGCTGTGCTTGGAGGTAATCTGGATTTAGAGCCAACAACGCCCATGAAACTTGGGGTGACGCGCCACGACTTGTCTGCGTTCGAAATTCACGGAGTTCGGGATCTCCGCATCGCCGATCTGCAGGTCCGCTGGGAGGGCGCGTTCCCGGAGTTTTATCGTAACGCCCTCCACGCCGAATACTTTGACGGCTTGACCGTCGATGGATTCCGAGGGCAGGGATCAGCACCCCGTTTTGCCGCAATATCATTCGAGCACGGGAAAAATGTTTCCCTTCGGAATGCGCACGCAATATCAGGCGCCCTTATGCAGTCGGGTCAGAGTCAGAGACAGGAAGCGAGCACTCAAATCCCTCCCGCGAAGCCCTGACCAGTCGAACAGGAACGAAAGTTGGTCGAAGCCGCGGAATTCTCCCTGGACATTCACATGGGCGAGGTCGGCGAAAGCTGCGCAAAGGATGCCGCTATAGGAGCATCACGGCGAAGGCAAACTCATGATCGTGCGAATTTCCAGCCCGTCCTCAATCTCGTAGATTGATCTGCCTGTACGTCCTGAAAGTGTTGCTGCAGGCCACTGGGCCACTGTTGCGCGACATCTCGGAAGCGCAGCGAAAGCCGGGAAGATATTTGCTGATCCTGGAGTTTTGTTGTTGCCGACACGGGCGCGGAGGATTGAGATGCTTCGTTTTAACGGCAGGGATACTAAGCGTGGACGGCTAAGGGCAGTCGCGTCCAAAGCAACGCCTTTTTTGCACATATCACTGTGATTGCAAGCACTGACTATCGTGCAACGCCTGGTTTATTCGGTAAGATTCAGCGGCTTCAAGAACGGCTAGTCTTAATGGCGAACGGTGTGGTCCCAGGAGGTTTCCATGGATGAACAGGGCGAGGTGACTCGCCGTGAATTTCTTAAGAGAGCCGGTGCGGCAACGGCAGTTGTTGTGCTATCCGGTCCCGGCGAGAGCGCAGGCCAACGGGCCGCTGTTTCTCCGAACAGCAGATTGAATTACGGCATTATCGGCACGGGAACTGAAGGGTGCACACTGCTGCGAGCCGTGACACGAGTTCCGGGGGCGCACTGCGTCGCCACCTCTGATATTTATCCTCCCAATCAAAAGAAGGGCATCGAGACCGCCGGGGCGAACCCTCAGCTTTACGAAGACTATCGCCAACTCCTCGACCGCAAGGACATCGATGCCGTCCTTATTGCGACGCCCCTGTACCTGCATGCTTCGATGCTGCTCGACGCCCTGTCGGCGGGCAAGCACGTCTTCATCGAGAAGAGCATGTTCTTCAAGGAAGAGGAGGAGTTACCCATTCGCAAAGCGGTTGCGGCTCACCCCAAGCAGGTGGTCCAAGTTGGCCTGCAAAGGCGGTCGGATGTTCTTTATCAATACGCGATGGATATGATCCGCGCCGGCGCGCTGGGCAAAGTGATGTTCGTTCGAGCGCAATGGCACCGCAATAGTGATTGGCGCCGCCCTGTCCCAGACTCAAAGTACGAACGCCTCATCAACTGGCGAATGTACCGGGAGTACTCGGGCGGACTGATGGCAGAACTCGCTTCTCATCAAATCGATGTGGCCAATTGGGCTATCGGTGCCGAGCCCATCTCGGTGGTGGGCACGGGTGGCATCGATTACTGGAAAGACGGGCGTGAAACCTGCGATAACGCGCAAACCATCTTTGAATATCCCGGCGGTCAGAAGCTGTTGTGGAGCTCAATTCTTTGCAATGCTCGCTATGATTTCAATGAGCAGATCATGGGAGATCGCGGCACCATCGAGATCACACTCGGCAAAGGGTTGTTCTACACCGAACAGGTAGCCAAGGTGAGCCAGGGTGCTACCAAGGAGAACTGGTGGGCGGGCGCTACCGTGACGGAAATGGCGGAACAACAAGGTCTACCGATTTTTCCCGAGACGGTGCCTTCTCATGAAGGTTTCTTCGCGCGGGAGCAACGCTATACCCGAGAGTGGCTCATTCGCCATGGCTATAAGACCATACCTGCGAATGACGCCTGGTATGAGGAACTCACCAATTTCGTCGCCAGCGTACGAGACGGCAAACCTGTGGCTTGCGGTCTTGACCAGGGCATCGCAGATGCCCGTGCAGTCATCTACGGTAACCGGGCCATTGACACCGGACGCAAGGTTTTCTGGCCGAAGGCAGTCGGTTGATATCCCACGGTCACATCAGCGGCATTCTCGAGAAAAGTCGTGATGCGAGGTCGGCGGCGAAAGGTACGGGCAGTCTTTGGCCGTCGCTAGACCGACTCTCCATCCTTGCTGCTCCTTCCGGCCCGCAAGCAAATCCCGTGGGCCGCGTCGTGCTTGTATTCTGTGCACGCGATGTCTGACGAGCTCAACTTCTATGAAGCTTCTCACACTGCGATGGGCACCAGGTTTACCTTGGCTGCCTACGCGGACGATGTGAGGCTCCTCGCCCAGACCGCCGAGCAGGTATTCGAAGAGGTTGACCGCATCCACGCGCAGATGAGCGTTTACACACCGAACAGCGAAGTCTCCCTGATCAATCGCGAGGCCGCTTCCGTTCCGGTGCGAGTGGAGCCGAGTCTGTTCGCTCTCCTCCAGAATTCGCTCCGATACAGCGAGGACACGGGCGGGGCATTCGACATTACAACTGGTCCGCTGATGAAGGCTTGGGGGTTCTTTCGGGGAGAGGGGCGAATACCCGGTTCCGAAGAGCTTCACGCCATACTGGCGACCGTGGGTCATCAGCACGTCCGGCTCGATCCCGCGGATCGTACAATTTCCTTCGACCTCCAGGGCGTCGAGCTTGACTTGGGTGGGGTTGGCAAAGGCTATGCCGTTGATCGCGCTGTGACCATCTTGCGTGAGAATGGCATCAGAGCCGCGCTCCTTTCCAGCGGTATGAGCAGCATCTATGCTCTGGGAGCGCCGCCCGGCGAAGAGGCCTGGAAGATCATTCTGCGCGATCCTTTCGATTCCACACTGCCGGCTGACGTGCTGTATCTGAAGAATTTCTCCATGTCCACCTCTGGGAATTACAACAAATTCTTCCGGCTCGGAGAAAAAATCTACTCCCATATCATGGACCCACGCACTGGCATGCCCGTGGAAAACATGTTGTCTACGACGGTCTTCGCGGCCAACGCCACTGATAGCGAGGCACTTTCCAAGCTATACGTGCTCGGGCCGGAAGGTAGCAGGCGCTATCTTGCTACGCACCCGAACATCCAGGTGCTCTTCTATATTCCCGTAGGTTCGAACAACCTGTTCAAGCGGGTTTTGATCCAGTCAGCCTCGTATAGCCTGCCCCCGGATGCCCTCGTGAAGATTCTGCAGTGACTGGCTGCATCGTTTCTCGTTCCAAAATCAAGCGGACATAGGACGGGAGAAGCGATCCAGCCATTGCAGGATGATCGCGCGCATTTCAGGCAGTTCGACGTGGGCACAGTCGAACAGTTCGATGCGGCAGTCGGATTCTTTGCCGTACTCGCGGTAGAGCGGAAGAACACGGTCGCGGATTTTTTCGACGCCAGCCGGAGGAGTGAGCGGGTCCTTGCGCCCGTTCACGCTCAGATGAGGCCGAGGCACAATCAATTCGTTGATGTCCGCGGTCTGGAAATTCTTCAAGAGGGAAGGAACGTAGTAGAAGATGGCGTGTCCGTGGAGACCATTCGCCTTGATCAGCTCTTCGAAGTCAGTGAGACAGCAGACATCGAGACAGTAGGAAACGCGGGGATCGAGAGCGGCGAGCCACCAGGCTTTCGTTGATCCCATGGACATGCCGAAGGCGGCAAGGCGACGAGGATCCACTTCGGGACGCGTCGAAAGATAATCGATGGCTCGAAACTCATCGAACATCATCATGCCGAACAGCACCTGACCTTGCCACAGCATGAGCTTGAATGCGTCCGATTCCCCCTGAGATCCGTCCGGTTCGTGCTGGCGTTCACCAAAACACCAGCTGTCAATCGCCAGAGTCACCAAGCCCTTCTCAGCGCAGACCGGGGCATACGCGGGTTGTGCATCCACGCCGCGCAGGAGTTGCTCTTTCCCGAGGCCATACATGCCGCCGTGCCAGTGGATATAGAGCAGACCTGGAGCGGGATTCTGCCGTTTGTGCGGAATCAGTAGAACCGCAGGCACAGGCTCGTACCCGTTGAGATCGAGAATCAGGCGTTCCAGCGTGTAGCCGTCATGTTCCTCCCTGCGGATAAGTTTGGGAGGGGCAGGGCGATGTTGCCAGGGAAGATCGCCCAGGAGGGACCAAAGCTGGATGCGGCGCTGCTGCTGGCGGGCTTGGAAGTCGGTGGAATATTCATTAGCAGTCAGGTCGAAAGGAAGAACCGCGCTCGAGGCCAGGAGCGAAGCGGAAGATTGCAGAAACTGCCGACGACTGGAGTGTGCTGGCGTCTCCATGATCTGCCCTCCAGATGTATCAGACATAGCGGGCGCTGATAGTTGATAGCAAACGCCTGGTAAAACAACATGGAATCATCTCACGCGCGAGGAAACCGATCGCGCATGTCATCCTGTACGCCTAAGAAACACTCGGAACTTTCAGGATCATTTCTTTTTTCCGGACGGAGTGCACGACCGCGCTATAGCGATCGCCGCGATAGACGGAACGAGTGAGTTCAAGAGGACGCCCATCGTCTGTATAGGTCTTGCGATTGACGACCAGAACGGCAGTGTTTCTGCCCAAACTCAGCAGTTTCCGATGTTGTGAACTCGGCATCTCCGCCGAGATCTCCTCAGAGCCGCTGGCAGGCCCCACTCCATACGACTCCCTCAGGATCTGGTATAGCGACGTTCTCGCCAGGTCGAACCTTTCCAGTCCCGGGCACAACCGTTCGGGGATACGAGCGATTTCAACTGCCAGCGGTTCACCATCGTTCAACCGCAGGCGCTCAATTTCGTACACCTTCTGCTGTTCGCGGAGTTCGAAAAACTCCCGGACCGCAGAGGTCGGAATAGCTAATTCCAGGGAAATCATCCGCGACTCGGGCCGGCCTCCGCGCTCTCTGATCTCCTCGCTGAAACTGCGCAGTTCCTGCTGTTGCTTCCGCACGCGCCCATGCGTAACGATCGTCCCCAGGCCCCGGCGCGAATCAACTAAACCTTCGCGATCCAGTAAACTCATGGCTTGACGCAATGTCATACGGCTGACACCGAAATGCTCACAAAGCACTCGTTCGGGCGGCAGCACGTACCCGGGAGGCAAAACTCCGCTGGCGAGGATCGAAGAGATACCCGCCGCGATTTGAAGATAAACTGGGGTCGGGGCATTCTTGTCGACTCGAATCGAGGAGAATGGGGTTGTATTTTGAATTGACATGACAACCACTATTCTATCCTGCAGCTAGAACCTGTTCGCTACTTGTATAGACATTTAGGTTAGACATACTGAACACATCTATGATATATTGTCAACGTGTTTCTGAGGAACTTCTGTTAAGCGACCCATGATCACGGCAGGAATTGCCTTAGCCACGCTCTCCGGCTTGTTTAATGGCCTGTTTACTACGCCAATGAAACTCGAGCCGAAATGGAAATGGGAGAATATTTGG